>JAEEGG010021282.1_pt1 | contig 12890 bp, 16 predicted proteins | sample 9134161 | NCBI WGS metagenome assembly JAEEGG01 (sample SAMN16246543, study PRJNA631951) | gut metagenome | biome: gut microbiome; feature: rumen; material: CR-attached | host: Bos | place: Iran: Karaj | collected 2018-10
TTCCCACTTGTTTTTGTGTACTACATCTATATCACAGGGATTTTTCGCTTCTGCCAATGCCAAAAAACCTTCCCCGTTTACAGATAGCTCACAGTGCTCATAAGCAGTGTTATCTTCGTTTTTAAACGCCCGGGTTATTTCTGCTCCAAAGGCTTTGCAGTATGTTTTTGCTGCTTCAAAACTGTTTTTAACATATACCTGTGTATAATTCTTCATCGCAACCTCCACAAAATCTGATTTGACTTAATCAATTAACTTCAAAGTTAACATTCTATTGCCTTCGTTATACACAGAAATCTCGTGACTGAGGCATCATCTGATACTGACAGACATGGTCCCTGACGTATTCTTTCTCGCTCAAATTGTCTGTCATCTCTTTTGTCCGGTAATATGAGCCGTCGACATTGACTAAATAGTCTACTCCTTCAATTCCCCAAAACCTGAGTTCCATTACTTCATCGGAAAGGATATCGTTTATAAACTTAAACGCTACATCCGGGTCTTTGCAGCAGGTCGTAACCGCAAAACCGGCTGTATTGCATAAACCGGTTTCATCCGCGTCTTCTCCATACCAAACAGGCGCGCCGGGTATATTAACTGAATAGATATGGCCGTCTGACTGTCTTAACATATCCCATTCTTCATCAGTATATAAACTCTTTATTCTTGGGTACTGTTCGATATAAGGGTCCCATGCCACAAGAAGGTCTGCTTCATAGAACTCGTCAAGTCTTTCATTGAAATAGACATAATCCGTCAGATTTTTCGATTGGAGCAGCCCGTCGAAAACATTTTGGCTAGTCTGTCCAACCAGCCATACCTCTACAACTTCCACGCCGGTTTTCTCGGCGATCAGTTTGCGGATCTCGTTGTCTTGCGACTTTTCTATGCCCAATGTGGAAGAAAACATGGTGAGCTTTATTGTCTTATCAGAACTCTTTTCGGTAATTCGGGTCACTGTTTCTGAAGATTGTGAATTACCGGTATCAGTAACGCTGTCTATAGAGCAGGAGCAGTTCAACAGCAATAATGAAATAGCTGATGCTATAACTGACAGCTTCACGATTCTGTTGATATAATGATTTTTCAGTCCGTGCATATCTGGCATCCAAAGCAGGATAAATATGTGTCATGTATTGTGCATTTGGGGTAGCCCAGATTTACAGGATCAGTCTCATCCGCGCCTTCCAGCCATTCTTTTATCGCATCTTCATTTACATCATTGATCGTCATGTGATCTATCAGTTTTGTGAATTTGGCAGTGTATACTTCCACGAATTCTTCGTTTGGCTGATAGCCCAATGTTTCCCAACCGAGTCTGTTCTTTGCGCCATCCGCCACCTTCAGCATGAAGGCTTTGTCGTCATCAAAACTCTTCTTATCCCACGGCATGTCAACAATGTCAAAGCCGACTGTGCCAAGGCCTACGGCACTCTGGTTTTTCTCTGCAAGGAACACCATGAGCCTTCTCTGGCTGTCCGTAATTGCGAGCCTTCCTCCGCTCAGGCAGAGGATATTAATGAACATGGACATGCTGCTGTTAGACATATTTAAATCGTAATCGGTTGTTTTGTAATCGAACCCTATGGTGTTAGACATATCAGTAAGCCGGATGTGTGTTGATTGATATTAAAATATTATCGACAAAGGATTTCACTCTATCTCCCATATTATAACATCGTAGTAAAAAGCTCCTGATATCATTTTTCAGACATCGCTTCGGATCAGATAACACGTGTGCATCAGCCCATAATAATGTGTGAGTTCAAAGTTTAGTGGCTTTTTGGTGGCTAAGCTTTGTCCTTGCAAACTAATTTGTTATCAACGTATTCGAATATCTGTCCATAATCAAATTCATAATAAAATCCTTCATTTCCTTTGCAATTCTCTCTGATTCAAACTGATGAAGATAATGCCCGCAATCAAGTTCGATCAATTTGCCGTTATGTGAAGCATCAACCAGTTCCTGATGGGAACTCTTCCATTTTTCGTAATTACTGTTTTGAGTTGAAATAAATTGTAATGTTGGTGCAGCCGGAAGAGCCGCAACGTTGATTTCTTCGCACACCTCACCGATAGCATCGTTTTCACGGCATACAGTATCATTTGATTGGTTTCTGCAAACCAAAGCCGTATATTGCTTCCATTCCTCATCCGTGTATGTTTCATCAGATTCACTGATCGTCATCAAGAAGCGGTTAATACCGATAAACCTTACAGCTTTATTCAGAGTGATTGCTGTTTTTTGGGCAAAGCCCTCCTTTATTTCTGCCAACCCGGAATAATTTGCTGACGACATATCAAGTCCTATTATCGCTTCTACCTCTTCCGGATATTTTTGAGCCCAAAGATCAGCCTCAAGTCCGGACAAGGAATGCGCACATAATATGAAAGGGCCTTCTATGCCCATCTTTGCAAGTGCTTCTCTGTCCTGACGCAGAATAGTATCAAAATCCCTTTCCCCATCGATCTCATCGCTGAATCCATAACCAAACTTTTCAATTACAACACACTTATAATCACTACTGAGTTTGGAATACAACGGCCTGAAATCGTAAATCGGTGATTCCGTTCCCCAGCCTGACATGAAGACAATTGTATGATCTCCTTCACCTTCAACATATATATTCATGTTGTGGCCATCTACTTCTACGAATTCACCCGGATGATCTATAAGCAGTTCTTTCTCACGACTCATTGCTATTTCATTCCAGACTTTCACAATAATCAGAAATGCAGCTAAGGCCACTAATATGCCAAGCAGCACTTTTCCAAAGATTTTAAATGTCTTTTTTACTATTCCCGTTTTCACTTTAAAGCTTCTCCTCGTAATTATGTATTTACAATAACGATTATAATCAGCTCGACTTTCTGAAAGATTATGCTTTCTTTAACATAACCTTAAACTTTATACTCTGAAGCGCCGGATCACAGAAATGGATTTCTGTCATTTATGACACTTTTCCAATTTATCCAGATAAGCAAAAAGAGCCCCGATTTCTTGAAGCTCTTAGTTGATTATTTTGCGATCTAACGATCATGTTATATCAGGGCAATTCAATATTCATGGCTATGTCTGAGATTTCTGAATCTGATAAATGTCCCATGATTGTATAAGAATACGGCGCAGCAAGTTGTGCCGGGTACGTTTCCGCTACCATTCCGTCTGATTCAAACAGTATCTGATCCCCGACTTCACAGGATAACTCGTTTCCGTAACGATCCTGTGTCGGCATAAAAGCGAGATTCCTTGTATCAGTTGAATAGTCATTCCAATCGAAGATACAATATTTCACGCCATTCTCTTCTTTTACAACATTTATGAAGAGTGTTTTCGAGACATTAAGCGATATGACTTTGCCAGCTTCGATGTAGGCAACCATATACTTCGTTTGTCCAGTAAGATCAAGCGACCACAATCTCTCATTATCTACAACGGTTGGTTCACCCCAAGCCTTAATAAGATCATTTTCATCAACTGTTTTGGATAGTTCTATCAACTGTTCATCGGAATATCTTGAAGCTGATTCGAGATCCGGCAGTTTTGTTTTGCTGCATGCTGAGATACACGTCATTACAATAACAAGTGCAATAAAAACAGATAATACTCGTTTCATTTTGTCACCTCCTGTCTGTATATCTTATATACAACTGAGAAGAGCAATTTGTTTCATGACAAAAGATTATCTTAAAATATTATGCTCTAAAAACTTCATTATAACAGGATTGTGAAGCTTTATATCTTCCGGGTTACAGTATTGCCTTTTCCTGAACCATATTCATATTAATTATTGCTGTGCAATAGCCATCATTTGTATATACATATATACATTAAACGCACCCAAACCCGCTAAGCAGCTTAACAATCCCAATATCCATACCAAGACATGACCTTTGATCACACGTACTGTGACAAAAGAGAAAACCAATCCTATTATGGCAAAGACCGGCACACATAAAATTAAAAACATCAGAATGGTTATTCTGTTATAGGTGCCCAACAAAAACACTGCGAAAGAAAAGATCGAAGCCAACCCCATGCCAAGAGGGTTATATATATACTTTGAAACACCTGAACTTGTGGATTTTTCTACATTATCCTGCTGAACAGAGTCATCATAAATAGCCTTTGTCATGTCCCATATTCCTATTAATCAGATTAAACCATTCCCGACAAACCGGAAGTTATTTGTGAATGTACATACGTGTCATCTCAGGTTCATCATCCCCCTGAACCATGCAGAGGAATTCCCAACCATAACGTTCATAAAAACCTGTATGATTTGTGACCAGATACACGGGGGTTATACCCTTCGAGCGCAGATCTTCGACTGCCATGTTCAACAGATTTCCGGCTATCCCTTGTTTTCGATAAGTCTCTTCCGTGTACACTGCACAGACATTTGGTGCCAAATCCTTTCTGTCATGAAAGTCGTTTTCGATCACGCCCAAACCGCCAACAATCTGCTCATTATCCATGCAGAGATACCAACCGTATTCCGTCTTATTATTCAGGTAAGCATCCATACATTCCAAATAAGCTTCCTGTGGCACTCCCCACTTACTATGAAACCATTCGGCTGCAGATGTTTTAAGTTCCGGTATTTCTCGAAGTTTTATATATCTAAGCATGTATCTATCCTATAGTGATTAATTAGACAATATGTAATGACCCCCGATTTGTAGGTTCGTGGATTCACCCATATACTACAAATGGTACTAAACAAAAGTGGTGATGGGAATTACCACATACAAATTGAGGTCACTTATGAAGTATAGCACGGTTTATGTACTACGTCTGTTCTAACAAGCATGCTATTCTCTTCGTCTATTTTATCGGCTATGTGATATTCCTTTCCATCTTTCAGAGATTGAAAATACATATAAACTAAAAATATATCTTCATAATGAGATTTTTGGGGTGAAAATTTCGTCTAATGAAGTGTAGAGCAAAAGCGGAGGACGCTCTGACCGATGCCTTACAGCAATGTGCGCACAGGAGTAGAAGTTTAATGAGTAATACAGAAAACTTCAAACTAATACAAAAGGCAAAAAGGCGTGACCCTGAAGCCTTTACTGAACTAATGAACCTTTATATGAAGGATATGTATCGAACGGCGATCGCAATACTGATGAATGATGAGGATGCCGCCGATGCGATACAGGAAACTATCCTTACTTGTTGGGAGCGGCTATGTTCCCTTCGAGATAACAAGCTTTTTAAGACATGGATGACAAGGATTCTGATTAACAAGTGCCACGATATCAGAAACAAGAGAATAGAAACTGTAGATATAAGTGAGCATGAGGAACTTGCCTTTCATGAGGATGAAAGCAATTTGGAATTAAAGGAAGCCTTAGAGCAACTGGATGAAAAATACAGGGTGCCGATCATGATGTTTTATGGTGACGGGTATAGCACCAAAGAAATTGCAGCTATACTCGATGTTCCCGTAAGCACCATTCAAACGAGGCTTTCAAGAGGCAGGGAGAAGTTGGGCAGATATTTTGACAATGATAAGGGGTAATCATATGAAGGATTTTAATCATGCAGTGAAAGAAATAAACGTGCCTGATATAGTTCAGGAAAAGGCTCAGAACGCTTTTACCCAAATTCAGGAGGAAAGCAGAATGAGCAAAAACAGCAATATTCGAAGAAGTTTTTTCAAGAGCCCAGCGGTCGCGGCAGCAGCTATAGTCGCAGTTGTACTGATAGGTGGTGGTGTAGCGTGGGCTGCAAACGGCGGATTGGCTGGATTCCTGTCCAAGTTTATGCCAGAGGAAGAAGTAAACGGGAGATTGGATTCTCCCTCGGAGAATGAGATAAAAATCAGTCAAATTGAGGGTGAAGACTACGGTCCGCTTTGGACAATTGAAGAATACTGGTATGATGGTGCGACTTTATACTTTTCAGCAACTGCCCCACAGAAGGTAATCGATGCCGGCAATATGAGGGTCGTGTGGAGTGACCACGCTGATGTGAATGGCACAGATTGCCAATTATCAGCTGACGGAGACTGGGATGAAAACACTGAAACGTATACCGGACACTACATCTGTTATGTTGATCTCTCAAATGCGGATACCAGTTCCGGGAAGGTATCTCTTGTAACCCATCTGAAATTGAATCAATACAAGATTGTGCCTGAATTACTTGCGACTCAGGAAAACAATGAGGTTAAGACGATAGCCGAGCAGGAGTTGCGTTTTGATTTTGAAAAACCAAATGATGCGCGTCAGCTGAGAGAGGAAAATCTTTCTGTCGAAGGTGGAGTTGCAGATATTAGCGTAACTGTTGCACCATCGATGTTTAACGTAAAAATCGTCTATCAATTGAATGATTCATCGAAGTCGATTAAAGATATCGTAGAATACCGGATTACCGATAGCAAAGGAAATAGTATAACTGGAGGGCTTTATGGTATTGATTCCGATGATAACTGCGTGACCATTTTTATGACGGATTTGGAGGGTCTTGATCCATATTCTAAGAGTTATACCTTTGAACCATTATGTTTTCAGCTAGATTCTGAAGGAGAAAGAGTCCCCGATGCTTTTGATCCTCTTGGATGGGGCGGATTTACGGTTGAGTTCAAATAAAAACGTGTGGAAATCCATAATTTTGAGGCTTGTCTTCTATAATTTAGAACCCACCTACAATTGAATTACATTTATAAAATAGGTGTCCGAATACTCGGACACCTATTTAGGTTTTGAGAATATAGTGAGTACGATTCTTCCCCCACAGTTCATTTCGTTTAGTTGTTAACTATGCCAAAAATATACTTCAGTAACTTTATTGTTTTCAATCTTGATTACTGTATAGTCAAATCTTTCACAATGCCATTTATCAAAGAAATCTTTGATGCTGACAGTTACACCTTTTGTCGTTTCTTTGTCGGAAAAATCACTAACGGCTTGCAAATCAATTTGAGATGTTTCCGGGTTGTTTAGATCAAATGAATTAATGACAGAGATTGCATCATAAATAATGCAGTCATCTGCAACATTTACACTAACCGGATTATTGTACATTCTTAACGGTTCAGACCTGGGCATAATTAAAGCTTTCCATGTGTCAGTGCCATCAGCTTTGCAAAAGCAGATATTTCCTTTATTAGTTGACAGATTAACTACCTCACCGGTATAGTCTGTGCCCATGTATGAATATGGTTCAATTTTCATGGTATCAACAGACTGAACCGTTACTGTATTAAGATCCAACCAGCCTGTGAAATCCAATATCATTCCTTCTTCAAGAGAATCGATAAAATCCTTACTAACTTCAAGTTGAGTCCACGGATAAAACACGCATTTATATCCATTATCGTTTACTCCATAATTCGGTGTCATTGAAACGGTATAGTATCCATCTTTCAATATGCCATCTGTTGGCAACACTTCATCTTTATATAAAGTTTCTATAGTGTAAAGATCATCCGGATGTGGCAAAGATGCGAGTTTCTGCACCGCTGCTGAAGATTCACTTTGCTCTGTTTCTGTTGAGGGGACAACAACCTCTACAGTCTCTTGATTAACATCAACCAATGAACAGCCGGCCATAGACAACGCCATCATACCGACAAGAACTACAGCTGTAACACTGCTTTTTCCCGAATTTTTTATATTCTTTATTCTTTTTTTCATAAAGCTTTCTCCTCTACCGTTCATAGCTGTTGATATATAAAAATTCCGTTTAGTTTCTTTAGTAAGCAATGATAAAAGCACTTTGCCGTAATTAACTCTCTTATCTTCACCAAGCTGTGCTATAACTTCTTCATCACAAGCTAATTCACAATCTTCCTCTGCTAATCTGAATGCATACCAGATAAGGGGATTGAACCAGTTCAAAACCAGTACGATATAACGAATCAGAATCCAAATATGATCGAGATGCTTATAGTGACAACACTCATGACAGATGGCATATTCGTACATTTCGCTGTCGGCAATTTCATCACTGAGATATATACAATACCCTAACAGGAATGGTGCGTTCGGATGATCCAGTTTAAATATCCTAAGACCATAGTTGGAATCACGTTTAATAAACTGTCTTTTCCTCCTGCAGTACAAAATAAAACCAAGATTATAAATGAACAATGCGATTAATAATGCTGCTGTTACAATCAGTGCCGTATTCCGGATCACTACTGACCAATCAATAGATTTCTTTACCGGGACACTTATCTCTGTTTCATCAGAAGTTGTGTTTTGTATCGGCAGTGGAACACCTTCAACGATTTTTACATCCGATATCTCACCCGTTTCAATTGCCTGCTCCTGCACAATTATTTCTTTTGCCGGCAACGAAATATCTATTGTAAAAAACGGTGCTATGCACATGTATAACGGTATCAGAATCCATATAGCATACTGAAACTTCCTGCTAATTTTTTTATCTGCGAAAAAACGGATAACGATTATAGATGCCGTTAATAGAGATAACCCTAAAAAGTAGCGCAGCATATCAGTTCTCCTCTAATATCTTATGCAGCTCCTCAATCTCTTCCTTCGACAGTTTTTCTGACTTAATAAGATTGGTAATCATAAGACCGACATTGCCGTTATATACCTTGTCCAAAAAAGAAGTGGTCTCCTCAAGTTCTGCTTCGGTCCTGTCGATCTTGGCAAAATAGCGTCTGGTTCTGTTCTCTCTTGTATAGTCGACAGCTTCTTTCTGCTCCATGCGGTTAAGAAGTGTGATTATCGCATTCCTGCACCAACCTGTATCATTACTGAAGAACTTAGTAAGCTCAGCAATGGTCATGGAACCCTTATCCCATAAGCATGTTACGATCTTCCACTCGGCATCTGATAACTTGATCATACTGACCTCCGCAATTAGTATACATCTGTATACTTCGATGTTACTCCGTTAGTATACACTTGTCAACCACAAAAATAGGAAACAGGTCTAATATGCTGATAATCAACTAAAGACGGAGTATTTTTGAAAATCATAAAGCTCTTTCGTCTTTATCTTTCGCAAATATTCTTTTTTGAATTCGTGCGTACCATGAAAAAACGCATCTTCTGTTTTGGAGAATGATCCCATTTCAATCTTAGCTAATGTAAGTTCAAGCGTACAAATCAGATCTGCGACTTGAAACAGTCACATAACGGTGGAATGTAAAGAAAATAACCACAAGATAAATGTGTCGGAAAAGAACTCGCAGAGTTGTAAAACACCGGAAACGAATCGTAGTCGAGAATATTTAATTAATCTCAGAAACATGTTGACATATGTCAGAAAAGCACTAATATTATTCTGACATATGTCAATTTAATGATCAGAGGTAATTATGCCAAGGACCACAAAGTGCCGAAAGATATGCAGTTTCCCGGACTATTACAGTTTTGTTCCTGAAGAAGCAGACAAAGAGGCAATCGAGACTGTAATGCTGTCTCTTGATGAGTATGAAACGATCAGACTATTGGATCACGAAGGACTCAATCAGGAAGAGTGCGCTGCCAGAATGGGAGTAGCCAGGACAACTGTGACTGCGATGTACGAGTGTGCCAGAAAAAAGCTTGTCGGTGTTGTCGTTGAAGGTAAAAGACTGCGCATTGCCGGCGGTAACATTGAAATTGACAAAGAAAGAAACGGGCTCAGTGTGGACCTGAAAATAAAAGGAGATAAAACGATGAGAGTAGCAGTAACTTATGACAACGGAAATGTGTTCGAACACTTTGGTAGAACTGAACAATTCAAGGTTTATGATATCGAGGACGGAAAGATAGTTAATTCTCAGATTCTTGGTACCAATGGAGAGAGTTGCGGAGCACTTGCAGGTATTCTGAGTATTGCAAATGTGGATACCCTTATCTGTGGAGGTATCGGCGGAGGAGCAGTCTATGCTTTGCAGGAAGCAGGTATCAGATTATATGCAGGTGCTAGCGGCAATACTAATGATGCTGTTGAAGCACTGATAGCAGGTACACTTGAAGCGAATGGTGAGGCTAACTGCAGCCATCATGAGCATGGTGAAGGACAGTCCTGCGGACATGGTAATTGCCATAAATAAGAATATGCAGTTTACAGTCAAAGAGTGTTCTGATACCGGGATAATTAAAGACTTATTTGTTGAGTATTCTCATATCAAAGGAGCGGAAAGCTGCTTTGTTTCTTTCGATAAGGAATTGAATGATTTGGCAGGATACTATTCAGGCGGATCAATAATGGTCGGATATGAAGAAAACAGTCCTGTTGCCTGTGTTGCAATCAGAAAGATCAGTGATACGACCTGCGAAGGAAAACGCTTGTTTATCAAACCGGAATACAGAGGAAAAGGGTATGCCAGGTTAATGATAAAAGCAATGACGGACAAGGCTTCTGAGCTCGGGTTTAAGGAAGTTGTTTTTACAACCAAACCTGAAGTCATGGCTGTAGGTTACGGATTATATAAGAGAATGGGTTTTGAAGAATTGTCCGAAGAAAACGGGGTCGTATCTATGAGGATCGATCTCAGTAGTATGAATTAAAAGCACAATTAGAGATTATATGAATCGTAACAAAAGATCGGTAATCCCTATTATAGTGAATCCATTCTCATCACGGATCCTGGTCTCCGTATTCAATATATCAGCACAAACCTGAATATAGTATTGCTTCAGACCTTTGGCAGCATAGACAAGTCTTCCGTCTTCTTGGAGTATACCTTAGTGAATATGAACGGAAGAGCCATGATAGCCAGATAGGATACTGCACCGATAGCTACTGTTGACCATGCGTATTGATTTCCGGAACCGTCGGCGCCTGTCAGTGCTGCGCCAAGATTGTTGTTGAAGAAATGGATTGCAACACAGACCCAGATATTTCCATCAGTCTTGGCATAAGCCCAACCGAAGAATACTGCAAAAGCAATACAGGCAACTACCTGAAGAATAATGCTCTGCAAGGCCGTATCAGGCGAATAGAAGAACATGTTGATTGGCAAGTGCCACAGTCCCCATATAACGCCGAGCAAAACAACGCCGAGCTTCTTGCCGAATTTCTTCTGCAAGATAGGCTGCAGGTAATATCTCCATCCGTATTCCTCACCGAAGTAAGGCAGGAATGCCAAGAACATAGAGATTGGCAACAAAACCAGAGTAATAATGTTGGATGAACTTAACTGCCAATTTTCCGCATTAAAAAATTCAGAGATATTTCCTGCCACTATAGAAGAGAGCACACCTGAAAATACAATATGTACAAAGTACAAAACGATAAACAGCAATACAATAAAAATTCCCGGAACAAGCTTAGGCATGCTGAGACCGTATGCCTTACGAGTCTCTTTCTTTGTTGCTGCCAACAGAAGAATAAAGCTTAATATACTTGCTACCATAAAGATGGCATTACCGATGTTAACGACAGTCTGTCCGTCCATGAATAACGGCAACAGACAGCATAAGATCATCACGATAGTTGTAACGAGAAATGTGATTATGAAAGCCTTCGGCAATGCCGGACGATCAGGATCTTCTTTCTTCATCAGAAGCTGGCCTACCATTACTCCTGATGCGGGAAGGAACATCCAGGCAACAGGAAAAATACCTGTACTGTTACCACTTTGGAATACTAACCACATTAATATTCCCAAGATAACAGGTATTCCTATACTAATCCCCCAAAAACTGATCGCTTGTTTCTTATTAATACTTACTGATGACTCATTCATAAACTGTTTTCCTTCTGATGGGTTATTTCACTTTTAACAGCATAAAAATATACCAAACATATTCATGTAAATCTGCATATGTCGTGAATTGTTACTATTCTGTCGTGAATGGGATAATCTTATCTGATTAATGTTTGTAATGAATTATTGAAGTCAATTAAAGCTGATATTTTAGATTTGCAAAATGAAACAGTTATTATAAATGGCTATAGAATTTAATCATCTATAGCCATTTATAGATAAAAAATGGGCCTCCTTGATATAAATAATTATCAAAGAAGACCCATTAATTCTAGCTTAAAACTTATAGGCAAAACTAGAGGAGCTCAAATCAACTCCTTTAGTTTGTAGTAATTTGCAATTTAAATTAAAAATTCTTAAAAAATTCATGATTTCCACTTTTTTTGTGTCTTACCAAATCTAACATATTACTAAAAGTACAACAACACTGTTGGCCTTCGCTATTTATATAGTCGCAGCCAAAAACCCTTCCATCATAGCCGCCTGCAGTTTTTTCCATTTCTTCGTCTGTTAATTCTTTCTTTTCATCACTCATAGCATACCTACCTTTCTCAATTATATTTTGCAACCTAACCTATTATTATTTCGCCTGTAGGGATTCCCAGGTCGTTTTCTGATGGTGCGCAACCTCCAACATCTTTTTCCAGTTCGCTTTCGTTTATTGCTTTCTTATCATTAGCCATTTCATCAATTCTCTTTTGGTGAAGATGAATTGCGCTGTGGCTAAACCCATTCAATGCTACTAATAGTTAATTGTTTTTTTCCAACGTTCCTCTCCACAGCCAAGGCATTTTTGATGCAGAATCAAAATTCCCATACCTTCTTTCTTAGTGTCAATTGTCTTCCAGTTATGCGGTCCACCTGCTGGGCATTCCTTCTCATAAATGACGTAACCACCTGAAACTTCCTCCATCTCCTTGCCTGTTAATTTTTTCTTTTCATCACTCATAGCATACCTACCTTTCTCAAGTAGATCCACTTCTTAGTAACACAGAGCATATATATTGCTTAGATGAAAATAATGTTTTTTGATGTCTTGAAGAAGAATTGTGCTGTAGCTTAACTTATTCATTACTATTAACGAAAATAAGACCCTCACTTATGCTAACACACCATAATCGCTGCTTATAATAAAAATAAGCCTCTATCTCTTTCGCTCAAGATAAAGGCATGTCTTGCAAATAGTATATCTTGCCCATCTAA
>JAEEGG010021287.1_pt1 | contig 12888 bp, 10 predicted proteins | sample 9134161 | NCBI WGS metagenome assembly JAEEGG01 (sample SAMN16246543, study PRJNA631951) | gut metagenome | biome: gut microbiome; feature: rumen; material: CR-attached | host: Bos | place: Iran: Karaj | collected 2018-10
AACCAACAGACAGAGTCGTTGTTCACCGCTGGAGAGCTGGAGATAAGGACGGGTCGCCAGATGTCGGATGCCGAATATCTCCATCCAAGAGAGGCATCTCTCTCTTTCGTCGTCGGTGGCATGTGTATATAAACCTACAGTATCGTGGAACCCGCTGGCAACGAGGTCGATGGAAGGGATGTTCTTGCGATAGGCACGATGGAGTTCAGGACTGACAGAACCGTTGTGGCGTTTGATTTCCCAGATGCTCTCTCCTGTACCCCGACGATGCCCGAAAAGGCGTATGTCGCAGGCATAGCCCTGAGGGTTGTCAGCACAGACAAGACTGAGCAAGGTGCTTTTTCCTGAGCCGTTGGCACCTGTGAGTGCCCAACGTTCGCCTTCGCAAACCGTCCAGTTAATGTCTTCCAGAATGGATCGTCCTTCATAACGGATTCTGACATTGTTGAACTGCAGTATCTCCCCTCCCTGCTGAGGATAAAACGGCGTTCGGCTGAGGTCTTTCTCGGACAGAGAAAGGATGCGGAGACGTTCGTCTGGTGAAAGGATGGGCTCAGGGCAAGGGATGTCGTGGGGAATGTACGCCTCGCGGCTTATGGATGGGAGTAAATGGCCATCGACAACTGGAATGACATGGGTAATAAACGAAGGGATGAGCGTGGTGCGAGGCAGTACAAGTATCAATGTAAGTTGCTCTTGTGCAACAATTGTCTGCAGAACAGCTGTTAGCATGTCACAGGCTGTCGTGTCAAGTCCAATGAATGGGTTGTCAATAATGAGTATTCTTGGGCGGGAAAGTAGCACACGTGCTAACTGGCATTTACGCAACTCACCCGAAGAGAGAGCGACAATGTACTTATCAAGCAACGACTCCAAGCCAAAAAGACGGTAGATTTCTTGCCTATAGCTATCTTCAGACGTGGAAGCTTTTTCCGTTGAGCCTACCTTATTATTAAGAAACTGACGGACAGTGGGCGTTTCCTCGCTGATTTCGGTTTGATTCCAGCGTAATTGGAGGAAGTAGTTGCTGTCAATTTCACCGTAGGCGTCGCAAAAGGTAATGTAGCGTATGGCATTGCTGATACGGCCTTCTGGAACATCGGGAAAACAAAGGCGAATAGCATCACCACGTAGGCGATAATGGCCAGTAAGAATCTCAACAAGGCGGGTTTTGCCGCTGGCATTAGCACCCACAATGGCCACCTGTTCGCCTTCCCGAATGGAAAGGCTGACAGGTGACGCCATAGCGTATTGCGGGTTGGCTGTTACCCCTTCGCTTATTACTATAATGGGTTCGCTCAATTGTTTTCAGGACGAAGCTTGCGGACGGTGACAGCAGTCTGCCACATTTCGCTCTCGCGCAGCTGGCGCAATTCCTCCTCCAACTTCTCACGATAGTCGGGCTTGCTGTTGCTGTCGATGGAGATTTGGGCTTCATGGCCGCACTTCACACTGGCATAAAGCTTCTGCATAACGGGTTTGATGGCATCGTGGAAGGGTCCCATCCAGTCAAGCGCGCCGCGTTGGGCGGTGGTGGAGCAGTTAGCGTACATCCAGTCCATGCCCTTAGCAGCAAACAGCGGCATGAGTGACTGTGTGAGTTCTTCGACGGTTTCGTTGAAAGCCTCAGAGGGCGTGTGGCCATTCTCACGGAGAACTTCGTACTGGGCAAGCAATAGACCTTGAATTGCACCCATCAAAGAGCCGCGTTCGCCTGTCAGGTCGCTGGTAGCCTCACGTTGGAAGGTGGTCTCGAACAGATAACCAGAGCCGATGCCGATGCCGAGAGCAATGGTCTTGTCGTAAGCCTTACCCGAAGTGTCCTGATAGATGGCATAGCTGCTATTGAGGCCACGTCCTTCGAGGAACATTGTGCGCAGTGAGGTGCCCGAACCTTTGGGAGCAACCATGATGACGTCGATGTCGGTGGGAGGAACACAGCCTGTGCGGTCGTTCCAAGTGATGGCAAAGCCGTGGCTGAAATAAAGCGTCTTACCTGTAGTGAGATAGGGCTTAATAGTTGGCCACACAGCCATGACTGCAGCATCAGAGAGCAGGCACATGATAATGGAGCCTCGCTTAGCTGCTTCTTCGACGCCAAACAAAGTCTCACCGGGTACCCAGCCGTCGGCGATAGCTTTGTCGTAGGTCTTGCCTGGGCGCTGGCCGACGATGACGTTGAAGCCGTTGTCGCGCAGGTTTTGCGACTGGCCAGGGCCTTGCACACCGTAACCGAGGACGGCAATCGTTTCGTTGTTCAAGATCTCGCGGGCTTTTTCAAGAGGAAATTCCTCACGGGTCACGACGTTCTCAATGACACCGCCAAAATTCATTTTTGCCATAGTGAATAGGTTTTTTAGGATTAATACGTTTATTTGTTGCTTTCGAGTTTCTTTAGAAATTCTGTCAGGTGTTCTTCACTACTACGAGTGACGGCAATACGGCCTGAGTTGACATATTGAAGGAGGCAATCGTAAGCAGTCAACTCGCGACGTAGCTGTTCGGTTTCGGCCGTGCGTCCTGCTTTCTCCACGACAGTATAGACGGGATTCGTTTCAATGATGGGGGCATCGTTGCGGCGGATTATCTCGCATATCTCGGGATTAGCCATCAAGAGGGAGGTGGAAAGTTTGTAGAGGGCTATCTCCTGCATGAAGATTTCGTCATCCAGATAGTAGCTTGCCTGTAGAACATCCACCTTCTTCGCTATCTGGAGCGTCACTTTTGCAATGGTGTCTTCATCGGCCCATGCGGTGATGGTGTAGCGGTGGATGCCCTCGATGGACGATGCCGAAACGTTTATGCTCTCGATGTTAATCTGACGACGGGTAAAGACGGCTGTCACCTGATTCAACAGGCCAGCCATGTGCTCGGAGTGCACAATCAGTGTATAAAGTTTCTTTTCCATTGTTCAGCGGGTGTGGATGGGTCGATAAAAGGAAGCATTTGGTCAACGTCGGCTCCAGGAGGCGTCATTGGCATGACATTTTCTTCTTCCTCGATGGCAGCCTGCAACAGGAAAGCACCTGGGGTGTTTAGCATCTCTTGGATGGCATCGTCGAGGTCGGCACGATGGACAACGGTACGCGAGGGGATGCTATAGGCAGAGGCAATCTTTTCGTAGTCGGGATTCTTCATGGGTGTGCACGAGTAACGGTGATGGAAGAAAAGCTCCTGCCATTGGCGGACGTTGCCGAGGTAGTTGTTGTTGAGGAGGATAATCTTCACGGGAGCGCCACTCTCCATGATAGTGCCAAGCTCTTGAATGTTCATCTGTATTCCACCATCACCCACGAAGAGGCAGACGGTGCGCTCGGGGGCACCGAATGTGGCACCAATGGCTGCGGGTAGTCCAAAGCCCATGGTGCCCAAACCGCCTGAGGTGATGATGCTGCGAGGCTGTGTAAAGCGGAAATAGCGAGCAGACATCATCTGGTTTTGTCCGACATCAGTGACGAGGATGGCTTTGTCGCCAGTAGCTTCACTAACACGACGGGCCACTTCGCCCATCTTCAGCGGGCCTTTAGCGGGGTGGATGGCAGGGTTAATGACTTCTTCCTGTTCCATGGCGTGATAGGTGGCGAAGCTTTTCACCCACTCCTTATGTTCTGCGGGATGGACGGCTTCGGTGAGGCGAGCCAGTGTCTCCTTGCAGTCTCCCTTGACAGCAACATCAACGGGGACGTTCTTGCCGATTTCCGACGGGTCGATGTCAAGGTGGATAACCTTTGCTTGACGAGCGTAGGAGGTAAGCTTGCCTGTGACACGGTCGTCGAAACGCATGCCGACGGCAATCAGCACGTCGCACTCATTGGTCTTGACATTGGGAGCCAGGTTTCCATGCATCCCCAGCATACCTTGGCGGAGCGGATGGTCGTAGGGGAGGGTGGAGAGACCGAGAAGGGTGCATCCCACGGGGATGCCCGTTTTTTCGACAAACTGTCGCAATTCTTCCTGAGCACCAGCTAGTTCGATACCTTGTCCCGCAAGAAGCAAGGGACGTTGTGCCTTGTCGATAAGTGCAGCAGCCCGGCTGATAGCCTTTTCGGAAGGCTGAGGGACAGGGATAAAACCACGCTGTATCGGTAGCCGTGCAGGCTCGAAGTCAACCATGGAGGTCTGAGCGTTCTTGGCAAAGTCAAGCACGACAGGACCTGGCCGTCCGCTAGAGGCGATGTAAAAAGCACGTGCCACAGCCCAGGCAATGTCCTCGGCGCTACGTATCTGATAACTCCATTTGCAAATGGGTTGGGTGATACAGACGAAGTCAACTTCCTGAAAAGCATCGGTTCCTAAAGCGGCAGCACCCACTTGGCCTGAGATGACGACGATGGGTGTGCTGTCAAGCATAGCGTCGCTGATGCCGGTAATGGTATTGGTGGCTCCAGGGCCGCTAGTGACTAAGCATACGCCAACTTTGCCACTGCTGCGGGCATAACCTTGTGCGGCATGGGCGGCACCTTGTTCGTGGCGGACAAGAATCTGCCGGAAGTCGTCTTGATGGTCATACAAGGCATCGAAGACAGGCATAATGCCACCCCCCGGATAGCCGAAGATGGTAGTTACCCCTTCGTGGATGAGGGCTTGCATGAGCGCTTCTGCGCCAGTTATCCTATTTCCCATAAATTTATTTTCAATCATCAATAATCAATATTCAATCATTCTCACGGCTCCCTTGTCGGCAGAACTGACCATGCAGGCATAAGCTTTCAGTGATGCGGGGACACGGCGTTGGCGCGAAAGAGGACGCATGGGGCGTGCTGCAAGTTCGGCATCCGTCAAGCGAACGTTGATGGTGCGGGCGGGGATGTCAATTTCAATGATGTCACCATCCATCACCTTACCGATATTACCCCCTGCAGCAGCCTCGGGTGAGACATGTCCAATGCTAAGGCCGCTGGTGCCGCCGCTGAAGCGTCCGTCGGTGATGAGGGCGCAGGCTTTGCCGAGGTGCCGCGATTTGAGGTAGCTGGTGGGGTAGAGCATCTCCTGCATGCCGGGGCCTCCACGAGGACCTTCGTAGGTGATGACGACAACATCGCCTGCCTTGACGTCACCTCCCAGAATGCCTTCGACAGCGGCCTCTTGCGAGTCAAAAACTTTCGCAGGGCCACTGAAGCGCCAGATGCTTTCATCTACGCCAGCCGTCTTGACAACACATCCATCCAAGGCTATGTTACCCTTGAGGACGGCGAGCCCACCATCTTGGGTGTAAGCATGGGCCAGGTCGCGGATGCAACCCGTGGCACGGTCGGTATCGAGGGTGGAATAATAGGTTTCTTGCGAAGCCATGACGTTGGAAAAACGTCCGGCAGGGGCACAATGGTAGATGGAGCGGGAGTCTGCCCGATCGTTGATGGCATAACGGGCAATGTCAGCCGCTAAGGTGGTACCATTGACGCGGATAGCATTACCATCCACCAGACCGCCCTTTGCAAGTTCTCCCAAGACGCCTAAGATGCCACCCGCACGACCTACGTCTTGTACATGAAAGCGGTTGGTGCTGGGGGCTACCTTACAGATGCAAGGCACGCGACGCGAGAGAGCATCAATATCGTCCATAGTGAAGGTAACGCCAGCCTCGTGGGCAACGGCAAGGAGGTGGAGGATGGTGTTGGTGCTGCCGCCCATGGCGATGTCGAGCGTCATAGCGTTGAAGAATGCGCTTCGGGTAGCAATGCTGCGGGGCAGGACGCTCTCGTCACCATCGCGGTAATATAGGAAGGCGTTTTTGACAATTTGATGAGCTGCGTTGATGAAAAGTTGCTTGCGGCGCACATGGGTAGCTACGATGGTGCCGTTGCCAGGGAGTGAGAGGCCAAGCGCTTCGGTGAGGCAGTTCATGCTATTGGCTGTGAACATGCCGGAGCAGCAACCACAGCCTGGACAAGCATGACGTTCAATGCGGGCAACGGTGGCGTCATCGACATTGTCATCGGCGCTGACAACCATGGCGTCTATGAGGTCGAGACCATGGTCGCTCTGGGGGTCAGCGCCCGCTTCCATCGGACCGCCTGAAATGAAAATGGTGGGGATGTTGAGGCGCATGGCTGCCATAAGCATGCCCGGTGTAATCTTATCGCAGTTGCTGATACAGACGAGGGCGTCGGCCTTGTGTGCCTCCACCATATACTCCACGCTGTCGGCAATGAGATCGCGCGAGGGTAGGGAGTAAAGCATGCCGTCATGTCCCATAGCAATTCCATCGTCGATGGCAATGGTGTTGAATTCAGCTGCATAGCAGCCGAGGCGTTCGATTTCCGCTTTCACCGTCTGCCCGATTTCGTGAAGGTGTGTGTGGCCAGGCACGAATTGGGTGAATGAGTTGGCAATGGCAATGACGGGTCGTCCCATCATTTCGGGTTTCATGCCGTTAGCTATCCAGAGGGCGCGGGCTCCCGCCATACGCCGTCCCTGTGTGGTTGTATCGCTTTTTAGTTTCATAAAAACTATTGTCCTTTTAATCCTCCAACACTGTTACCCAACCGTACTTGTCTTCTGCCTCACCAATCTGAATGGCTGTGAGGGTGTCGTAGAGACGTCGGCACCAGGGGCCGGGTTTACCGTCGGTAGCGAAGACGTATGATTTACCAGTCTCAATGTCATCGATGCGTTCGATAGGCGATATGACGGCTGCTGTGCCGCAGGCTCCTGCCTCCTCAAAAGTTTCCAGCTCCTCAAGGGGGATGCGACGTTTCTCTACTTTCATGCCAAGGTCACGAGCCACCTTCTGAAGGCTGTCGTTGGTGACGGAGGGAAGGATGGAGTTAGAAGCGGGGGTGATGTAGGTGTCATTCTTCACACCGAAGAAGTTGGCGGCACCTGCCTCGTCAATATACTTTTTCTCTTTGGAGTCGAGGTAGAACTCGCAGCTGTAGCCGAGGTCGTGCGCCATCTTGTTGGCACGCAGGCTGGCAGCGTAGTTGCCTCCCACCTTGTAGGAGCCCATACCAAGGGGTGCCGTACGGTCATACTGACGGATGATAGCATAGGGAGTAGCGGCAAAACCACCTTTGAAATAAGGACCTACGGGTGAAACAAGGATGAGGAACAGATATTCCTTCGCCGGATGGACACCTAACTGAGCTCCCACGCCGATTAGCAGCGGACGAATGTAGAGCACAGCTCCACTGCCGTAGGGCGGTACGAAGCGTCGGTTGAGGTTGACGACTTTCTTCGTCATCTCCACAAAAAGTTCCGTCGGGACGCGGGGCATCAGCGTGGCGTCGCTCGTCTGCTGCATGCGTTCGGCGTTAGCCTCGGCACGGAAAATGCGGATACGCCCGTCCTTACCTGTAAAGGCTTTCAGTCCCTCGAAGGCTTCCTGTCCGTAATGAAGGCAAGTGGCAGCCATGTGGATGGGGATGTTCTCGTCAGAGCTGATTTCAATGGAACCCCATTGGCCGTTACGGTAGTAGCAGCGCACGTTGTAGTCTGTCTTGATGTAGCCGAAGCCGATGCTCGACCAGTCCAAATTTGCTTTTTCCATAGTTGCGTATTTTTTATTGAGTTGTATTGTTGTCATTCTTTAGTCACCTAATCCTTCCAGTATGTTCAGCATCTTCATGGTGGCTTTGATGGCAGCTTCGGTCTGGTCGCCATCGAGGCCTCGGGTTTTGAAGACGCGTCCCTCGTATTCCCACGTGATGATGGTTTGCACGAAGGCATCCGTGCGTCCGCCTGGCGGGATAGAGACAGCATAGTTCGTCAGCATAGGGAACTTCCGTTGAAGCGTCACCTTATATATTTTGCGCAACGCGCGCACAAAAGCGTCGTACTGTCCGTCTCCGCTCGAGTTTTCCTCAAATACCTGTCCGTCGATGTTGAGTTTGAGGGCGCAGGTGGGTTTCAGACCTTTCGAGAGAGCTACGTTGTAGCCGATGAGCGTCACCTTGTCGTCCTTGACAGAATGTTTGAGCACGTCGGAGATGATGTAGGGAAGGTCTTCCTGCGTTACCACCTCCTTTTTGTCGCCCAGCTCGATGATGCGGTCCGTCACCTTGCGCATGGCCTCTTCGCCGAGCACCAGTCCCAGTTCGTCGAGGTTCTTGCGGATGTTGGCTTTGCCGCTTGTCTTGCCGAGGGCATATTCGCGTTTGCGTCCGAAACGCTCGGGCAGCAGGTCGTTGCAGTAGAGTCCCATCTTGTTGTCGCCGTCGGCATGTACACCAGCTACTTGTGTGAAGACGTTTTCGCCGATGATGGGGCGATTAGGCGGTATGGCGATGCCGCTGTACGACTCCACGATGCGGCTGACGTCCACCAGACGTTCCTCGTGGATGCCGGTGAGGATGTGCAGTTGGTCTTCAAGTACTGCCTGAACGCTGGCTAAAGGCGCGTTGCCGGCACGTTCACCCAGTCCGTTGATGCAGGTGTGGATGCCGTGAATGCCTGCTGCTGCGGCAGCAAAGACGTTGCCCACGGCAAGGTCGTAATCGTTGTGGGCGTGGAAGTCGAAGTGGAGGGTAGGGAAGCGCTCCGTCATCCGGCTCACAAAGTCGGAGGTCTGAGCGGGGTTGAGGATGCCCAGCGTGTCAGGTAGCATGAAACGGCGAATGCCCTCGTCCTTCAACGCCTCCACGAGCTCCAGCGCATAGTCGGCGTTGTCTTTCATGCCGCTGCTCCAGTCCTCCAGGTAGATGTTCACGGCAATGCCGCGCTCAGTAGCATAGCGCACGGTTTCGCGGATGTCGTGGATGTGCTCAGCGGGAGTCTTGCGCAACTGCCCTGTGCAATGGCGCAGGGAACCCTTGGCAAGCAGGTTGATGACACGTCCGCCGCATGCTTCAATCCAATCGACACTTTGTTGCCCATCGACGAATCCCAGCACCTCGATGCGATCCAGACAACCCGTCTGTGCCGCCCAGGTGCAGATGCCTCTGACGCACTCCATCTCGCCTTCGCTGACACGGGCCGAGCCTACCTCCACGCGGTCCACGCCCACTTCTTCCAGCAGCAGTCGGGCAATCGACAGTTTCTCGTGGGGAAGGAAGGTGACGCCGCTCGTCTGCTCGCCGTCGCGCAACGTCGTGTCCATGATTTCCATCCGCCTTGTTACCTCTTCTGTACTCATACCTTTTTCTCTATCCTTCTCTAACCTAAACAAGGCCTTTCTCTTGTGTGAGAAAAGCCTTGTCTGTTATGCAATGCGTCTCACCCTCTGCTCATTTATGCTTGACCAGAAGTACTACCAGCAGGCTAAGGATGATGCTTGTTGCTTTCATTTTCCAAAAAATCGCTGCAAAATTACGTTAAATTTTAATTCTGGCAAAGAAAATCCCAATTTTTTTGAAGAAAAAGCGCTGTTTTCTCCTTCCTGAGCCGTGTTTTTTCCCTTGGACCGCGTTTTTATTCCACTGGGCTGTGATTTTATTCCACTGGGCTACGGATTTATTCCACTGGGCTGTGATTTTATTCCACTGTAATAAAATAGAATTCGCCTCGGAATTTTGTAAAAAAATTTGCATTTTCGTTTGGTTCATCCTATCTTTGCAGACTATATTTGTCAACGATAACGATAAAACAGTATAAACCATCAACAAATCAAACAAATATGAAGAAGCACAATTTCAATGCGGGACCGAGTATCCTGCCGCGTGAAGTGATTGAACAGACGGCTCAGGCTATCCTTGACTTTAACGGCTCGGGCCTCTCCATTCTGGAGATTAGCCATCGCCACAAGGACTTTCAGGCTGTCATCGACGAAGCCGAGGCGCTGTTCAAGGAGATTCTGGGTGTGCCGGAGGGCTACAGCGTGCTGTTCCTCGGAGGCGGTGCCAGCCTTGAGTTCTGCATGGCGCCCATGAACTTCCTCAACAAACGGGCTGCCTACCTCAATACCGGTGTGTGGTCGAAGAAGGCCATCAAGGAGGCCAAGCAGTTTGGCGAAGTCATCGAGGTGGCATCGTCGGCCGACACCACGTTCAACTACATCCCCAAGGGCTTCACCATCCCCAAGGACGTGGACTACTTCCACTACACGTCGAACAATACCATCTACGGCACCGAAATCCGTGAGACGCCCGACAGCCCCGTGCCCATCATCTGCGACATGTCCAGCGACATCTTCTCGCACCCCGTCGAGGTGGAGAAGTACATCTGCATCTACGGAGGCGCACAGAAGAACCTCGCCCCTGCGGGTGTCACCTTCGTGGTGGTACGCAACGACGCGCTGGGCAAGGTGGAGCGCACCATCCCCACGATGCTGGACTACCGCACCCACGTCGAAGGCGGATCGATGTTCAACACGCCTCCCGTGCTGCCCATCTACAGCGCCATGCTGACGCTGCGCTGGATTAAGAAGTGCGGCGGTATAGCCGAGATGGAGCGTCGTGCCAAGGAGCGCGCCGACCTGCTCTACAAGGCCATTGACGAGAGCCCCATCTTCCGTCCCACGATTGCCGACCCGCGTGACCGTTCGAGGATGAACATCTGCTTCGTCATGAAGGACGAGTACAAGGAATTGGAGCCCGACTTCCTGAAGTTTGCCACCGAACGCGGCATGGTGGGCGTGAAGGGCCACCGCAGCGTGGGCGGCTTCCGCGCCAGCTGCTACAACGCCCTGCCCCTCGAGAGCGTACAGGCATTGGTGGACTGCATGAAGGAGTTCGAAAAAACTAAGATTTAAATAAGTATATGAAAGTTCTTGTTGCAACTGACAAGCCGTTTGCCAAAGTGGCTGTTGACGGTATAAAGAAAGTGATTGTTGAGGCAGGTTACGAGGTAGCCCTGCTGGAGAAATACGGCGACAAGGCCAAGCTGTTGGAAGCCGTGGCTGACGCCGACGCCCTCATCATCCGCAGCGATGTGATTGATGCCGAGGTGATGGACGCTGCCAAGCAGCTGAAGATTGTGGTGCGTGCCGGTGCCGGCTTTGACAATGTCGACCTCGCTGCCGCTACTGTCCACGGTATCTGCGTGATGAACACCCCGGGACAGAACAGCAACGCCGTTGCCGAGCTCGCCCTCGGCCTGATGGTGATGGCTGTGCGTAACTTCTACAACGGCACCTCGGGCACCGAGCTGAAGGGCAAGCGCCTGGGTATCCATGCCTATGGTAACGTGGGCCGCAACGTCGCCCGCATTGCCAAGGGCTTCGGAATGGAAATCTCAGCCTATGACGCCTACTGCCCCGACAGCGTAATGGAGGCCGACAACGTCCGCCCCGTCCACAGCGCCGAGGAGCTCTATGCAGAGAACGACGTGGTGTCGCTCCACATCCCCGCTACGCCCGAGACGAAGGGCAGCATCAACGCCGCCCTGCTGAGCCGTATGCCAAAGGGCGCCATCCTTGTTAATACCGCCCGCAAGGAGGTCATCAACGAGGACGAGCTGATTGAGTTCATGCAACGTCGTCTTGACTTCAAGTATGTCACCGACATCATGCCCGCAGCCAATGACAAGATGACGGAACTCTTCACGGGACGCTACTTCTCCACACCGAAGAAGATGGGTGCCCAGACGGCTGAGGCTAACATCAACGCCGGCATCGCTGCCGCCCATCAGATTGTTGGCTTCTTCAAGGACGGCATCCGCAAGTTCCAGGTGAACCCCTAACCGCTAACCCTTAACCGCTAACCGCTAAACACTCTTTATGGCAAAGATAAAACCCTTCCGTGGCATTCGCCCGCCCAAAAACTTGGTCGAGAAGGTAGAGAGCCGTCCCTATGACGTGCTCGATAGCGACGAAGCCCGTGCCGAGGCCGAGGGCAACCCCATGAGTCTCTACCACATCATCCGTCCCGAAATCGACTTCCCCGTCGGCACCGACGAGCACGACCCCCGCGTCTATCCCAAGGCTGCCGAGAACTTCCAGAAGTTCCAGGACAACGGCTGGCTTGTGCAGGACGACAAGGAGAACTACTACATCTACGCCCAGACGATGGGTACGCACACGCAGTACGGCCTTGTGGTCTGCGCTTATGTCGATGATTACATGAACGGCGTCATCAAGAAGCACGAGCTTACCCGTGCCGACAAGGAGGAGGACCGCATGAAGCACGTCCGCATCAACAACGCCAACGTCGAGCCCGCCTTCTTCGCTTTCCCCGACAATGCTGTTCTTGACGCCCTCGTCAGCCGCTATGCTGCTACCGAGCCCGAGTACGACTTCATCGCTCCCATCGACGGCTTCGGCCACAAGTTCTGGATTATCAACGACGATGCCGACATCCGCACCATTACCGAGGAATTTGCCAAGATGCCCAGCCTATACATCGCTGACGGCCATCACCGCTCGGCTGCCGCTGCCCGTGTCTGCGCCGAGAAAGCCCAGCAGAATCCTAACCATCGTGGCGACGAGGAGTACAATTACTTCATGGCCGTCTGCTTCCCCGCTGGCCAGCTCACCATCTTCGACCTCAACCGCGTTGTCCGCGACCTCAACGGCCTTAACCCTGCCCAGTTCCTCGACAAGGTGAGCGAGGGCTTCGTGGTAGAGAAGAAGGGCAAGGAGATTTACAAACCCGCCTTCCTGCACAACTTCAGCCTCTATCTCGAGGGTGAGTGGTACAGCCTGACGGCTCGTCCCGGCACCTACGACGACAACGACCCCATCGGCGTGCTCGACGTCTCCATCTGCAGCGACCTCATCCTGCACGGTATCCTCGGCATTGGCGATCTCCGCAAGGACAAGCGCATCGACTTCGTGGGCGGCATCCGCGGCTTGGGCGAACTGCAGCGGCGCGTCGACAGCGGCGAAATGAAGGTAGCCATCGCCCTTTATCCCGTCACCATGAAGCAGCTCATGACCATTGCCGACACCGGCAACATCATGCCCCCCAAGACCACGTGGTTCGAGCCCAAGCTCCGCTCAGGGCTGGTGATACACAAATTATCCTAAGGCGTAGTTAAGAGTTAAGAATTTTTTAGTTAAGAGTTAAGAATTAA
>JAEEGG010021291.1_pt1 | contig 12886 bp, 15 predicted proteins | sample 9134161 | NCBI WGS metagenome assembly JAEEGG01 (sample SAMN16246543, study PRJNA631951) | gut metagenome | biome: gut microbiome; feature: rumen; material: CR-attached | host: Bos | place: Iran: Karaj | collected 2018-10
GTTTTATATAATGATACTGTACAAAAAGCTTTGAACTCATCTTCTGGGAAACTTGATAATGAAGGGTTTTATGAATCGTTAAAAGAGTCTTATGATAAGGATTCTGAAAAATATTTTAATAATATATTTGCTTTAATTAATAATTCGTCTTCCCCAGATTTATCAGATATTACTCTTATAATAGTGAATAGGGAATAATATGAATAATAATGACTTTAAATTAAAATATTTTAACAATAAATATATTGTCTATATTTTGATTATTTTCGTTTTTGTCTTACTCCCAGCATTAATTATGACCTATTCTGTTTATCGATATTTTCAGATTAAAGAGCAGGAAAATCTCTTATATTTAAAAAGTGATGTAAATCGTATTGTAAGTGAATTAAGAAATAATCTGGTTTGTGAAAAGTATTTTTGTCGTTTCCTTCATGATTACTATATTTCTGAATCAAACAATAATGATTCTAATATTAAAAAATGTGCTGAATTCTGTAAGGATCTTAGAAGTTTTTATAATGACGGTATAGATTATGTTTTGATTGATAATGAAGGGAATGTTGAATATAATTCTAATCCAAATTCTTATAGCTATTCCCCAAAAGAATGGTGTGATACTTTAATTTTTGCTAAGGCCAGTATTAAACTTTTCTTTAATTATTATAATTTAGAAGCTCGTAAATATAATAGTGGTGCTTTTGACAATAAAGGTTTAGCTTCTACAAAAAAAATATTGGGTTCTCGTATTGAATTCGGTTCTTTTTTTACTCTGTTTCAAGAAAATGATTATCATTTAATCAGAGCTGATGGTTCCGGGTTAACTCCTCCCTGTGCTGTTTACGATTTCAAATGGGGCGGTTTATTTTTGTTCTTTTCAAAAAAATTGCTGAGCGATTCCATACATCTTAGAAATATTGTAAAAGAGAATTTATCTGAAAACAAGTATATAGCTGGTTTTTATAATAGTGAAAATATTGACGTTGATTTTTGGATTAATAATGAATTGCATGATTGTGAAAAAGTAAAAAAGCTTGTCAAAGAATATGATTCTTTGGGAAGTAATTTTATTGAATCTAATTCTTTATATTATAACAGCCAATTTTTAACAAATAATAAGCGATTTTTTATAATAGCTTATAAGAATAATTCTCTTTTTGATATTTGTTGGAAATCTTTTGTCTTTTTTATTTTTTATTTAATATTATCTATTCCTATTATTAGATATTTTTGGAAAACCATTATATTAGGATTACCTGGTAAAGCAAGTATTAGATTGAAATTGGCTTTTTTATTTCTCTTTGCTTCAGGTATTCCTCTTCTTTCATTGGCAGTAATATCCTATGAATACCAGTTGCGTAAAAGACTTGCAATGATTGAGGAAGCGAAAACTTGGATTACTGATAATCTTTTTGAAGTTGACCAAAGATACTTATCTTATCTTACTAATGTTAGACTTGAATTAGATAAATATTTGGATGGTTGGGCTCTATCTTTAAAGAAAGATGGTTTAACCATTGATTCTATGAAAGAAATTGATAAAAAACTGACAGAGTGTAATAGCTGGGATTATTTTTGTGTGGCAAGCGAAGCTCAGGTAATAGCTTCTTTTGATGGTTTAGTAAAGTATACTGGTTCTTTAGACCAGATTGTTTTTGACGAGAAAAATTCTTACTTTAGTAAAAAATCTAATCAATTCAGATCTTATTTACTTAAACTTATTAATTTAATATTGAAAAAAATCTGCAGCGATTTAAATAATAAGCCAATTCCTGCGATGATTCTTAGTAAAATTGAAATATTTGTTGAATCAATTATGCAGAAAACATTTCCTGAAATACTTTATTCTGTTGTACGAACTAAGGATAATATTAGTGAATTTGGTTTTAAAAACTATTACAATGTTTCTTATTTCAAGTTTATTTCGATTTTTGATAAAAAATATACAGATTATATATGTTTAATTACATGGTTGCCCAAAGATATTCAAAGAGATTTCTTAAAGGATACTTTAGATAAAATAAATAGAAATCCTCTTAATTATAAATTGGTTTCTTATGAGCGAGGTAGCAGAGATTTTCTTCCTAAAAAATATTCAAATAATAAAGTTTTAGAAAAATTTGTCAGAAGGGCTTCTGAAAAACCTACTGATGAACTGGAAATAATTAATATTGATGGTGAAGACCATATAGCGGTTAGTATTCTTGGTCATAATATTTCCGAATATAGTTTTGTAGGTTTATATCCAATTAAGAATGTTGACTCTATTATTGATTACAAAAGCTGCATATTGTGGGTTTTAGGCGTATTTTGTCTGCTTTTATCTATTTCTTTGGCTCAATTGTTAACAAGAAGTTTTATTGATCCTATGAATAATCTTCAACAAGGAGCTTATGCTATAGAAAATCGTAATTTTAGTCATAGAATTTCTAATCTTGGTAATGATGAATTTGGTGAAGTTGGTAATATTTTTAATAATATGATGGTTGGGCTTAAAGAACTTGAAGTAGCTAGAATCGTTCAGGAAAGCATGTTTCCAAAACCAGAGTTTAAACAGGGAAATTTTAGAATTTACGGTAAGTCTATAACTATGATAGATGTCGGTGGCGACTATTTAGACTTTTTTAAGGTTGATGACAATAGCTTTTCTGTTCTTCTTGGTGACGTTGCTGGTCATGGAGTTGGTGCTGCTTTAATTATGGCTATGGCTAAAGCTTCTATTCTAAGTAGTGGGGATTCTTTAAAGTCTCCTTCGGCAATGCTAAACCAGCTTCATAAATTGATTTTGGCAACTAAAACTAAAAAGCAGAGAAAAATAATGACTTTCCAATATATGCATATTAATTCTGAAACAGGTGAAAACTTATATGGGAATGCTGGAGCTTGTTCTCCTTTACTAGTAAGACCTTCTCAAAATATTGTTGAGGAAGTTAAGATGTCTGGAGCAGCTTTGGGGGCATTTAAAAAAGCATCGTATCGCGAAATGGCATTGGATTTCCAACCAGGAGATGCATTAGTATTCTATACAGATGGTATTGTAGAATGCAAAAACAAAAAAGGAGAAATGCTCGGATACGAAAATTTAAAGAAGACTGTTTTAAAATGTTGGAACTATAATCCGGAAACTTTTTATAATAATATTTTAAAAACTTATTATGACTATGTCGGTGAAGATGCTGAAGCTGGCGATGATCTTACCTTTGTTATATTGATTTATTATAAATCAGAAGAGAAAAATAATGAAATAATTGGGAATAATAATATTAGCTAATCATTTATCTAAGTCAGCTAATTTTTCTTTTAATAATCTTAATTTATTAAATTTTTCTTTTATACTTTTTAAGTAATTAGAATTATTCTTTTCTGGGTGATTTAAAGCATCATAAAGAGCATCTTCAAAACATAAAATTTCATCTTCAAGTTGTTCTATGTTCAGTTTCAATATAGCTTTATTAATAGAATTAACTTGGAATAAAATATCTGATCTGTTTTTGTTTATATTGCATGTTGTCATTTGTATGAACTCCTTTCTTAAAAATGTTTATATTTTCTTAAGATGCCAATAACTATTCCTTTTATTGTTACATCGTGGTTCTCTATTATGATTGGTTGCATACTAGGATTAGATGGTTGCAATCTGACTTTATTGCCTTCTTTATAGATACGTTTAAGGGTTACTTCGTTGTTGTCTATACAAGCTATAACCATATCGCCATTTCTAGCTGATTCGCGTTTTTCAACTATGACATAATCACCGTCTTTTATAGCTTCGTCTATCATAGACTCGCCCTTAACTTCTAATACAAAGGTTTCGCCTCTACCTAACATGGTTTCTGGCAAAGAAATAGTATCTGGAATTTCGTTCATTTCTATTGGTAGACCGGCTGTAACTCTTCCTAAAAGGGGAACTTCTATACAAGGAGTTTGCTGAACAGGCTCTGATTTCATAGATAAGCCTCTGGAGCGACCAGGCATAGAATCTATATAACCTTTTTCTATTAAGGTTTTTAAATGTTTGTGGACAGTAGAGGTAGAAGATAGACCAAGACCATGACATATTTCAGTTATTGTAGGAGCATACCCACATTCAGCTAAAAAATGTTGTATAAAGGTAAGAACATTTTGTTGTTTGGGCGTTAATGGATTCGGTGACATATTATCTTCCTTTCTGTCCACATTAATATTATAGGCGAAAAAATGGCGAAAATCAAGCGAAAATTTGATTTTTTTTGTTGATTTTCCATTAAAATATAGTAAATTTATGTTAGATTAAATTTGGGGTAAAGAATGACGAAGGTTGTTTGCGAAAATTGTAGGATAGAAATAGACGTTCCAGAAGGATATTCTGCACCTTTTTTGCAGTGTCCGGAATGTGGTTCTATGCAGAAATATCATCGCAACAACGCTGGAGAACCAAGATTTAAAGTTTTAAGCAATAAAAACCGTGTTAACGTTACTAACAAGATTCCAGAAGAAAGGCCAAATAAAACTACTACCCCTCCTCCTGCAGCATCTTATTTCTATAATAGTGCTATAGCAGAAAAATTTAATGAAAATGCTCCTTATAGACCTATCGACCAGAAGAAAATGATTATAGATTCTGTCGGAGAAGAAGGTCTTCAGATTGCTTACAAATTAGTTGGCAATTACTTATGGTCTACATCTCTTAACTATAGAAAAAATGGCAGAGCTAAAGCTATAAGAAGTCTGATGAAGAAAAAATATCCTTTGGAAATGGCTTCAAGAGCAATTGAGTTTGCTGAAAAATCTCCCGAAGGACAAGCCTATGCCAAACGTAAACTTGTATCTTTTATAGTTGTTTTTGTATTGGTAGTAGTAGGAGCTATCTCTATTTTATTAGCTTTCCTATAATTCTTTTAATTATATTAATAATGAGGCGGTTTTTCGTCGTGCGGACGGTTTTCTAATAAAGGAGATTGAGAATCTTTATTCTTCAATTCAATTATTTCAGCTTTTAATGCTTCTATAGTTCTTTCATGATTTATAATTACTTCGTTTAATTCTTCTACAAAGCGTTCTAGATAGGTTATTCTTTTTTCTATTTCGTAAATTCTTCTTTCATCCATTATAACCACCTGCTTTCTTTTCATATTTTATCACATTTTGCTACGATACTTTAATAAAATATTTGTCCACTTATAAGAGAAACTATATAATAATAAAAAATAGATTAAGGAGAAAGAAATGACTGAAGTTTATATATTGAGTGCTGCAAGAACAGCAATCGGTACTGTTATGGGCTCTCTCAAAAATACACCAGCTCATAAGCTTGGTTCTATTGTAATTAAAGAAGCTGTAAAAAGAGCTTCTATAGCACCAGAAATGGTAGATGAAGTCATAATGGGTAACGTTCTTACTGCTGGTCAAGGTCAGGGACCAGGAAGACAGGCAGCAATCAATGCTGGTATTCCAAATACTGTTCCCGCATGGACTGTTAATCAGATTTGCGGTTCTGGTTTGAAGACTATTTCCATGGCAGCAGATATGATAAAGGCTGGCAGTGCTGATTGTATTATTGCTGGTGGTATGGAAAGCATGAGCATGGCTCCTCATGTTGCTACTATTCGTGGTGGAATTAAGCTTGGACCTATGACTTTTGCCGATTCTGCAGTTTTAGATGGTTTAACAGATGCTTTTTCCGGCGAACATATGGGTCTTACTGCAGAACGAGTAGCAGAAATATATAAACTCACACGTGAAGATATTGATAAGTTTTCTTATGAAAGCCATAAAAAAGCCGCTAAAGCTTGGGAAGATGGCAAATTCAACGATGAAGTTGTTCCTGTTGAAATACCTCAGAGAAAAGGCGACCCGGTTATATTTAAAAAAGATGAGCACTATAGAGCAGATACAAGTCTTGAAGTATTGGCTAAGTTAAAACCTGCTTTTAAGAAAGACGGAATAGTTACTGCTGGTAATGCTTCAGGAGTTAATGATGGTGCAGCAGCAGTAGTGCTGGCATCTGCTGATTTTGTAAAAAAGAATAACCTTAAGCCTTTGGCTAAGATTGTTTCTTATGCTACTACCGGTTTAGATCCTGCTGTTATGGGTTTGGGTCCAATAACTTCTAGTAAAAAAGCTCTTGAAAAAGCTGGCTGGCAGGTTAAAGACTTGGAAAGAGTCGAAGCCAACGAAGCTTTTGCTACTCAATCACTAGCTGTAATCAAAGATTTAGGTTTAGATCCGGCTATTGTTAATGTTAACGGCGGTGCAGTAGCATTAGGACATCCAATAGGCTGTTCTGGTGCTAGAATACTTGTAACTCTGATTTACGAACTTAAACATGCTGGTTTGCATAAAGGTTTGGCAACACTCTGCGTTGGCGGTGGAATGGGCGTAGCAATGTGCGTAGAATTAGTTTGAAGATTAAAGCAAAATGAAATTACTAATCGTATCTGATATACATGGCTCTGAAACTGCTGCACTTAAAGCTGTTGAGCTTTTTAAAAAAGAAAAATGCGAATATATGCTTTTGTTGGGCGACGTTTTGTATCATGGCCCTCGAAACCCACTGCCTGAAGGTCATAATCCAAAAGGTGTTGCAGAAGTTCTTAATGGAATTAAAGATAGAATTGTTGCAGTAAGAGGTAACTGTGATGCTGAAATAGATCAGATGCTTCTTGATTTCCCCTGTATGGCAGACTATGTGATGTTAGTAGACGGTGATAAAAAGCTTTTCCTTACTCACGGTCATAACTATAGCCCAGAAAATTTACCAAAACTCTATGGGATTAGTTATTTCTTTTCTGGTCATACTCACGTTTCTGGCATTACAAAAAATGGAAGTATAACTATTTGCAATCCCGGTTCCTGCGCTTTGCCCAAAGATGGCAAGGCTCCTTCTGTGGCAATTTATGATAATGGGGTTATTGAAATAATTCCGATTTATTAGTAGAAATCTGCTGTGGGTTTAGAATAATCTACAGCAGATTATTAAATACCAATAACTTTTTTTATAAAAAAGTTGAAATTAGAAGTTTTAAAATTTACACTGTTTTTAGTAATATTTGTTAGGGAGACCAAAATGAACTTTAAACGTTTTGCTATGTTGTTTGTTTTGTTGTTTGCTTGCGTATCTTGTACGCTTTCAGCAGCTGAAATTAAAAAGTTTGATGCTTATTACACTATTTCAATTGAAGACATTGAAAAGTCTCTTCCTGCAGAACCAATTGCTATTGGTCTTGATGTTGATGATACTGCATTGTTTTCATCACCAGGCTTTTACTATGCTTTCAATAACACAGATGGACCCAATGGTGAAAATATTTATGGTCCAAAACCATTAAGCAATATGCAGTTCTGGAATGACCAGTGCACTAAATTCGATAAATTGAGTATTCCTAAAGCTTCTGCAAAAAGACTTATTGATATGCATAAAAAACGCGGAGACAAGATTTTCTTTATTACTGCTAGACCAGAAGCTCCAGCCAATGAAGTTCTTTCTGATTTACTTCATAAAGCTTTCGGCTTAGGGCCAGAACAGCCAAAGGCTATATTCACTGGTTATAAGAGCAAAGCAATATTTATAAAGAAAAATAACGTAAAAATATATTACGGTGATTCTGACAGTGATATTACTGAAGCATGGGATGCTGGTATCAGAGCTATCAGATTCTTGCGTTCTCCTCTCTCCACCAACAAAGGGAAATATAATCCCGGCAAATATGGTGAAGCTGTTCTTGAAAATTCAGTAGACTAATTATTAAAATAGTTGACATTCTAGTTCTAAGAGTGTACAATTCACCCCATTATGGAAAACTGCTTATTTTGTAAAATAATTAATGGAGAAATTCCTTCTTCAATCGTTTATCAAAACGATGATGTAATCGCGTTCAAGGATATTAATCCTCAGGCACCAGTTCACATATTGGTTGTTCCTAAGAAGCATATCCAGTGCGCATTAGATTCAGAAGCTGCTGATGGAAAAATGCTTTCAGCTGTTTTTTCTGCCATTACCAAAATTGCAAAAGATAATAAGTTGGATAACGGTTTCCGCATTATAAACAACTGCGGTGCCGATGGTGGGCAGACAGTGCCTCACCTCCATTTCCATTTACTTGGCGGCCGTGCCCTTGGCGATAAGGTCGTTTAAGTTTGTAATGAAATTATGAGAGTAACCTCTCTGATTTGAAAATCAGAAGGGGGGTGAATTGTATGGCAGAAGTAAGAGTATTAAAAGACGAACCATTAGAAAAGGCTTTAAAACGTTTCCAGAAGAAATGCCAGGAAGCTGGTATCGTTAAGGAAATCAAACGCCGCAGAGCATATGAAAAACCTAGCGAAAAACAAAAAAGAAAAGCTGCTGAAGCTCGTCGTAAACAGAGACGCAGAAGATAATTCAGCATCTAAAGTAATTTACAAAAAAACCACACAATACTTTTGGTTTTGTGTGGTTTTTCTATCCTTGTTTTTATCTTTATTTGTCAATTCTTCTCAAGTTTTTGCAGATACGAAGAAAAAAGTTATAGTTGTTCCCGTAGCTGGCGATATTGATAACGGGTTATCTTTCTTTTTGCGAAGGCAACTCAGAAGAGCTGAAAGAGAAGAGGCTGCTGCTGTTATTTTAGAGGTTAATTCTAATGGCGGCCTTGTTACTGCAGCTCAAGAAATGAAAGACGCTCTTTTGAAGTCTAAAGTTAAAACTATTGCTTTTGTTAATGGAAGAGCACTTTCTGCAGCTGCTTTAATTTCTATTGCATGCCAGAATATTTATATGGCTCCTGGTTCTGAAATGGGGGCTGCTACTCCGATTATGCTTATCGGAGGTGGAGTAAAAGCTGCAGAACCAAAGTTTGTTTCTGCTTTTGAAGCTGAATTTGGTGCGACGGCTGAAGCAAGACATAGAGAACCTAGTTTAGCCAAGGCAATGGTAAATGCTAATCACGATTCAATAGAAGGGCTCTGTCCAAAAGGAGAAATTCTAACTTTAACAGCAGAAAATGCCTTTAAGCATGGGTATTGTGATCAGATAACAGCCACATTAACTGCTGTATTACGAAGTGCTTCATTAGAAAATAATGAAGTTGAAAATGTTGTCCCAACTTCTTCTGAACTTATTGCAAGATATCTTACTAGCCCTACAGTGAGCACTCTTCTTTTTACTATTGCTTTCTGGTGTATGGTTATTGAGTTTTATATTCCTGGTTTTGGTATTTTTGGAATAGTTTCTATTGTTTGTTTTGCTTTATTCTTTGGCGGTCATTTATTTGCTTATATGGCCGGCTTTGAAGTGTTAATAATTTTTGTCATAGGGCTAATTTTGTTATTGTTAGAAATATTTGTTATTCCTGGTTTTGGTATAACTGGAATTTCAGGTATTGTATGTTTGTGTTTCAGTATTATTCAGCTTTATGGTGGTTTCATTGAAGCAATTCATGCTATTGGCTATCTGCTTGTTTATACAACAATTGCTTTGACTTTGATTTATAAACTTGCTCCTAAACTTGGTATTTTCGACCGCTTCGTTTTGAAGAAAGAAATGACTGCTGAAAGTGGTTACGTTGCTGTTGAACAAAATGCTTACAGTGATTTAATTGGATTGCAGGGCGTCACTCTTTCTATTTGTAGACCCTCTGGTAAAGCCAAAATAGGCACAGAAAGATACGATGTTGTCTCTGAAGGTGATTTTATTGAGAAAAATGAGCAGGTTATTGTTAAAAAAGTTGATGGAAACAAAATAGTAATAAAAAAATTGGAAGTTTAATAAATGAAATATTTGAATTTGTTTTTGGTCATATTATTGTTTGTCAGTGCTGTTTTCACGCCAATTGTTATGGCGCAGTCAAACTTGTTGCCAGAAAAAAGCAATACAACTAGTGCTGATAATACAAATAACGGTTCATTATCTTCATCAAGTGAATCTTCAACCCCATCTTCTTCAGCAGAAAAGTCAGATAAAACTCTAGCTTGGGCTTTATCTATAGTTGGAATAATGCTTTTTGCTCTATTTTTGCTGTTTTTGGAAATAGCTATTATACCTGGCTTTGGCATTGCTGGTATCTCTGGAACAATATTGCTTTTAGTTTCTTTGGGTCTTGCATTTTGGAAACTAACTAAGATTTGGGCTATAGGAGTCACGATATTTGCTGTAATTGGCGTTGGATTTCTGATTTATTTCATGGTAGAAATATTACCGCAAACCAAGCTAGGCAAGAAGTTTATTCTTTCTGAAACAGCTCCTGCTCCTGAAGATATTTCTGCAGTAGATAATACTGCAAGATTCTTAGGTGCAGAAGGTGTGGCTGTTTCTAATCTGCGTCCATCTGGTATTGCAAAAATCGCAGATGAGCGTGTTGATGTTATAACTGATGGTGATTTTATTGAAAAAGGTACAAAAATCAAAGTAATAAAAACTACTGCAGGTCGTGTGATAGTTTCTGTTGCTGATTAATATAATTTATACTTGACTTTATAACATAAAGTATTGAATTATATATTGTTATAAAAATGTGGAGGTCGATTCATGACTGAAGGTGTAATTGTTCTTATAGTATTTGGTTTACTGATATTATTTGGAATAGTATCTTACTATTTTCCATTCGGACTTTGGATAAGTGCTTGGGCTTCGGGGCTTTCTGTTAGTCCATTTAAGCTCATTGCTATGCGTTTTAGAAAAATTAATCCTTACGATATCATTACTCCGGCAATCATGTTGGATAAAGCTGGTATTAAGGTAGAATTAGATAATCTGGAATCACACTATCTTGCTGGTGGTAGAGTAGGTAATGTTGCTGCTGCTTTGATTGCTGCTCAAAAAGCTGGTATTAATCTCGGTTTTAAACAGGCTACAGCTATTGACCTTGCTGGTCGTGACGTTAGAGACGCTGTTTCTCTTTGTGTTAAGCCTAAAGTCATCAATACCCCATTGGTTGCAGCTATGGCTAAGAATGGTATTCAGGTTAAAGCAATTGCTCGTGTTACTGTTAAGGCTGATATTAATAAACTAGTTGGTGGTGCTACTGAAGAAACAATTCTTGCTCGTGTAGGTGAAGGTATTGTTACTACAATCGGTTCTGCTGAAAGTCATGAAGAAATCCTTGAAAATCCTGATAGAATCTCTAAGGTTATTCAGGATAAAGGTCTTGATGCTAATACTGCATTTGAAATTCTTTCTATAGATATCGCAGACGTTGATATTGGTGAAAATATCGGTGCTAAATTACAGATAGATCAGTCTGAAGCAGATATGAAGATTGCTCGTGCTAAGGCTGCCGAACGCCGTGCTATGGCAGAAGCAAAAGAACAGGAAATGAAAGCTTATGAACAAGAAATGAAAGCAAAACTTGTTGAAGCTGAAGCTGCTGTTCCTCAGGCTATTGCTGATGCTCTCAAAGATGGCAATATGGGTATTCTTGATTATTACACTCTTAAGAATATTAGTTCAGACACAGAAATGAGAAAGTCGTTTTCTGCAATGGCAGAACCAGCCAAAAAAACTACTAGATAAAGCGTAAAAAACTATGGAATGTTGCGTATTTATAATTGTCATTATTTTTTTAATAGCCTCTGGTGCTTTTAATAATAAAAAGAATACTGCTATTGGTTCTAGTGGTGATAATGTAAATCTTGACGACATTTTTAATGACGTTATGAAGAATTCTAATAAGGGGTTAGGTTCTTCTAAACCTTTAGTTACTCCTCCACAGCAATCTTCTCAGTCTAGAAGAATGTCTAGAGGTGCTTCTAGAAATGCTAATGCAGGGCAGATTTCAAGACAATCTCTGACAACTCCCACTTCCCACGAATCTCATTCTTGTGAAGAAGTTAACTACGATAAACTAGGCTCATTAGAAGGCGGTACAGGAAGTTTTAATCTTGGCGAATCAGAACCTGTTGTTACACGTGTTCAAGAAACTAAGGTTAAAATTGGTCGTGAAGATTTACTTAAGTCATTTATTATGTCGGAGGTTTTGCAGAGATACGATATTAATCGTATTTATAGCAGAATACCTTCTATAAAAAATGATGACTGAATTTAGTTCTAAAAGTATAGAAGATTTAAATCAGCCAGGTCGATTGGCCTGGTTGGTTTTTCGTTCTTTAGCCCGTTTTTGGGCTTCAATATTTTTACCTTATTTCAGGTTTTGGGGTGAAAATGAATTTAAACCTGGCACTGTCATAATTGCCAGAAATTTTGGACTTCAAACTTGGATTTATGCTTTGAGGTTTTTTAAAAAGCCTGTTCGTATTATTCTTGCAGATGATGAAGATAATATGAAATGGTTTACTATTGCTGATAATGGTGGATTAGAACCAGTCTGTATCAAAGGTGCTTATAAAAAAAAGGCTTCCATTGTTAAAGAACTTTCAGATAAAGGTGAAGTTATTTTTCTTATTATTCCTAGAACAGTGGGTGGGTATACTCCTACTTTCATGCAGGAATTGGAAAGTCTTTTGGGTGAAAAAATCAGATTGTTTGCTATTGAAGGAGCTATGGAAGCTTTGCCGCCAAGTGCATTTGTCCCAAAATTTGCATCCATTTGTGTTTTTTGCGGCAGGCCGTATTTTAATAGGTTCCCTAGCGAAGGTCTTTTAGATGAATTAGAATTTTTAGAATCTATTCTTTATGATTTAGAAATAGATGAAGAGCCTTCATTTTTCAGAAATAACAGGCGAAATCAGTGAGTGATAAAATAGATCTTCATGGGTTAACAAGAATAGAAGCTGTAGAAGCTTTTATTAAATTTTATAATTCTAGAGTAAAAAAAGGCAATTTAATTCCCTTTGATGTTATTCATGGATATGGTTCTTCTGGAGTTGGCGGTGTTCTATTAAATAAAATTCGCAGCTTTTTATCTACTTTTCCTGATGAGCTTGATTTTGATTCTGGTAAAAATCCGTTTTCTTTTAATCCTGGCTCTACTAGAGT
>JAEEGG010021293.1_pt1 | contig 12885 bp, 10 predicted proteins | sample 9134161 | NCBI WGS metagenome assembly JAEEGG01 (sample SAMN16246543, study PRJNA631951) | gut metagenome | biome: gut microbiome; feature: rumen; material: CR-attached | host: Bos | place: Iran: Karaj | collected 2018-10
CGCTTTTTTTCAAGGAATTCTCAGAATCTACATCAGTATTCTTTAAATCAACAAGGAGAAAAATTAGCGAAAAGCAGACGAAATGCCCTCTTTGCAAAACTGGAGACTTGCTAAAAGTTGAACATGATGGAAAAACTTTTGTGGGATGCTCTAATTTTCCTCGGTGTAGGTATGCGCAAAGAGACGTGACTATTTTGTCAAGTCCTAAAATATGTCCTGAATGTGGCGGTTTCCTTGTAAAACGGAAAGCCTATAATGGATATAATTTTGTTGGATGTTCTAATTACCCAGTTTGCGAATACAAGGAAAAAATGTTTTGGAAATAGCGAAATTAGGGACCTTAATTTATGATGAATATGGTCCAATGGAGTCCAAGCGCATTTCCTAATTTTTCCAATTTCTCTTTTTTTGTTTTTGTATTCATATGTGTGTTCACATAGTATCCATTTCCGATGGACTTTGAGTTTGAATCGGGATGATTATGCGGACCTCGCTTAACTAAAGATTCTCCGTCGCATACAATATTGTAACTTAGAATTGCTTGCTGGACTTTGTCTATTCCCATAATTTCTATTACGAATTTAATGGCTGCACACATTGTTTCTGATGCATTGTATTCTTGAATAATATTGCCTTGAGGTAATGATATCCTTAAATTTGATGCAGCCTTTCTTGGTTCGGAGGAATGACTCGGTTTTGGTGTTAGAGATGTTTTCCCTGTTGCAATGCGTTTTAGTTCTATATCAGCATTGGGCATTATGTTAAAGCGAATGGATATGGAATTTCTTAAGTCTTTGGTAAACTGTGCAGCGATGTGTTTTAGGTAAGGAAGTAATGCTTCGTCGATAAAGCGTTCTTCGTCCTGTTTGAGCATTTCTTGCCCTTGCCGTGTTTGAGGCCTATGGTCATGATAATTATACGAATTCTTCAGTTCTTCATAGGCTTGTTGTAATTCATTTTCGGTCATAATCAAAATCCTTTTACGCAATATTAAAAATTTGAATGTCTATTGCGTCGTCTTCGCTTCGGACCTCGTATCGTTTTTCCGGTTCGCTATAAACATTTACGGATTGATGTCCTGTGGAGAAAGTATTTTCTTCTAAGAAATTTTCGTTGTCAAACATCCATTTTTCAAGTTCATGGGATTCAAAATTTCTGCAATTTGAGTCCTGCATCAATTCTGCAAGTTTTGGGATGATTGTTAGTTTTTCAATTCCGATAGTTTTTTCGTCAGGCATTAGGACAAATAAATAATCACGTGCTCGGCTAATGGCGACATTGATAATATTCTTGTGATTTAAGAACATTTTATCACTAGAGGAAATGTTTTCGGGTGTGTTGAAAACTGTCAGCATTATATCACACTCGTCGCCTTGGAAACTATGAACGGTTCCTGATAAAACGGAGATGTTTTGCGGAAGTTTTGTTCTTCTGAGTAAATTTCCGATTAAATCAGATTGGGCTTTGTATGGAGATATGATGCCTATGCTGCATTTTGTTTCAGAATTTTTTTGCGCAATAGATTTTGCAATATGGCAAATAAATTCGTATGTAAATATTGCAGAATAGATTTGGTAATTAGAGCCTTTGCCCAGCTTTTTACTCCGATAAATACTTTCGTATCGTTCAACTGGAAACCTGACTATATTTAGTGGTGAAATGTCAAGGCCTTCAATGCTAATATTTTTTAGACCTTCATCGAGGCGATTGTGCTTGAGAATTCCTCCGTATGTCAATTGGCTGTAAATGGAACCGATGGCAGGAATGCTGCGGTATTGAGTGTCTAGTTTAATTATTTCATATGGATGAGGTTCTGTTGATGGGTTTACAAAATCATTAAGGCCTACCATCTGATAAATGTTTTCTCTTTTCCATGATTCTTCCGAAACTGTAGGCTCAATTTGGAATGGGTCGCCTGCAATAACAAATTGTCTCGGTTGTTGAGAATACAACAAATAGACCATGTATATCAAGGGAATCATTGAGGCTTCATCAATGACGATATAATCCCACTTTATCGTACGCAAAAGTTCTTTTTCTTTCCCATCAACAACGCATGAATCATATGGCAATCGAGCCATTGTGGTAACGACAATGTTTTTGGAACGAACATTGATGTCTAAATTACGGCTGCAAAAGACATCGCTGTTTTCAATTTCGTCATTATTTGTTGTTCCGAAACGTGACAAGAAATCTTGTGCGGTTTCGCTATTTTCCATAATCCGTTTTGTCAAAACATCGGCGGCTTTATTTGTAGGTGCAAGAACGAGTACGTTGCATTTTTCAATGTTTTTATCGAAAATCCAAGGCAGTAAAATTTCGTTCGCCAAGTATGTCGTTTTGCCGGTGCCGGGAGGGCCGAAGATGAATTTTATGTTATCGCATAATTCGGCTTTCAGGTTCTTTTCTTTATCAAAATTAAGTCTATCGAATTCTTTTTTTAGTTCATCTAGCAAGAAAACGGGACTTTTCGCAATGATTTCAGCGGAGCTGATGTTTTCTATATCAAGGTTGTCAATATCAGCTTTGTGCATCATCTTCAAGCGAAGTGTAAAGGAACGGATGCTGGCAGCTTCAAATGTGAGCTGTTTGTCTTGCGATTTGCCTTTAAAATGTATGATTACGTTTATCCCGTATAATTCTTCCATGAATGCCGGAATTTTCTTATCGGGCTTTGATAAAATCAAGGTCTTGGTTGCTGTTGGATCTTTATCTATTTTGCCAAAGCTGATGTGGACTTCTTTGCTGTTGGCATAGTTTTCGTTGCTCCTTAATATCTCAAGTTGGAGCATTGCTTGAAACCATTGATAGGTGTATTTTGTTGTATTAGATTTTTCTATTGCCTCTTCGAGTTCTTTGATTTTGTTGAGTTCGATAGCAAATTTGTCTTGGACTTTCTTTACTTGTCTTTTGCTGTCGTAGGAGGGCGGGGTAAACTCGTCTGAATCCTCAGAGTCATCTTCGAGGATTTCTGATAATGGTACTGATGATGTGTTTATTTCTTTTGCTCGTCGAACTGTTTCCTTGACGATTTTTTCTTCTGGTGTTTCAGTATGTGATTGTGTGCTGGTGTTTTTAATTTCCGTTGGAGAGTCTATAGTATCATCGTTTGTGAAATTTGAAGATTGTGTTGACGTGGATCTTTGTGATGTATTGTTGTTGAATGGTGGAATTTGTGGTTGATTTTGCTTTTGGCGGCTTTTTTGAAATTCAAGAAAGTCTGCAATGGTTTGTTCTGTTATTGAAACTCCACTTGATTTTAATTTTTCAATAAAATTAAGATTGTTCTTTGTTTCGTCATCTAGGATGTTTGGGTCAAATTTTGGACGCTCTTTAATCCCTAAAATTTTTAAAAATCTAGTATCTTTAATAGATGAAAGTTCGTAGAAGTTTGCAAGATCTTCTAGATATATAGAGCTGACATTTCGAACTTCTCCCGATTTTGTGTAAAGCCAGGGAGTATCTTTTAGGAATTGAACGATAGGATTGAATCGCATTTCCCCTTGCAATTGTTTGAAACGTTCTTTGCTATACCGATATCTAAAATATTCGGCTGAGAGTTGCTCAAAGTTATCACAAAGATCGTGTAATAAAATTTTAGATTTTACTTCATTGATATGCTTTAATCCTTCTTTTAGCCCATCGATTGATCGAAATGCATAACTTAAAACAATGGGTTCTTTGCTTTTTTGATCATTTTTTTTGAGCCATTTACTTATGGAACGAAAATCAGCTTGCCAACTTGATTCTGATTCATATATTTGTGTAATTTCGTATGTTAGTTGAATTTTTAAATGAACTCCAATTTTTTCAAAGAAAATACATAATTTGTCTTCTCTGATAAATTCCTTGTAAAAATCAAGGTCTATAAAATTAACATCATCTTTTGCATCAAACCATATTAGCAACTCTTCGTTCGGAAAATAGATGTTGCCTACTTTTTTATTTGTATATGCTCCTGATCGCTGTTTGCATCGTAATAAAAGATTATATTGAATTCTTTTAATGAATTCTTTTATTTCTTCGTTAGGACATTTTTCGTAGTATGCAAGAATCTTTTTAAAATCGGATTTTACGATTTCCTCGTCTGGCATGCCTTTGTCATATCGAGGCAATATTTTAGAGAAAATTTCATGTTTTAAGGATGGTAAAGTTACTCCCATTTTTTCCAAGAAACTTCTTGTAGTTTGATTGTCGAATAGTTTCTTGTTTATTGTGCGATAATTATTTGTTTCGTCAGCTGGGAAAAATATGTTAAGAGTTCCGTTTGAAAATAAACTGACGCTATTTCCTTCGCTATCGATGAAAAATGGTTGTCTTTTTGCGGTATTAGAGCGATCTTTTGCGGAATCTAACCATTCATAGAATGATATCATCCAGTTGAAGTCTTTTTGGAATTTATCTTCGCAAAATGATGCAGAAATGTTCTGCAAAAAGTAATTTTCGTTTAAGCAATGATCGGTGCCGATGATTTCGTCTATCCAATCTCGACGTTCATCGGTAACGCCCGCCCTACGTAAAGAACGGAATACCCAATGAGCGTTGTCTGTATTGGTGATTTTGGAAATGTCTTCGTCAGGAAATAAATCTACAAGATCTGTATCTTCTGCCCAAAATGCATTGGATGCAGAGGAATGTCCGTTTATTGCTGGAAGTAAATTTTCATTTTTAAATTTATTTAAAATTTGATTGTAAAAAGGTTCGAAGGATTTTTGTCCTATAATGGTTGTTTCATATTTGTGAAGGTAATAGTTGTATTGTTGTTTTTGAATATAAAAATCATCTGACTTAATGGGAATGATTTTCAATATGTCGTCATCAATTAGGTTGTGCCCTGTTTCTTTGCCGATGTCACGCAAATAAACCATACTGTCTGCAGCTAATTCGGCCAGCAATGAAATCATCTGTGTGTTATGCTCTTCACCATCTTTTAAATGCTGCCTATCAGGCGTTAAAAGGAAGGGGGCGTGAATGATGAAATTTAGATGTGTTTCTTCTTTCGTCTGAAAATAACAATAAGCATAATCAGATTTTGGCACAAGTTTATCGCTTTCTATACCGAATCCGACTGAATAAGTTAGATTGTCTTTTTTTCTAGAGAATATCCATAGTTCTTCTTCTGTTATTGAACTATCAATATCGTGTTTTAAGGATAATAGTTCTGCTTTGGCATCTGAAAAATTTTTTGTTTTTTCGGTTGTTTTTTGATAAGTTCCTTTTATTATTTTATCGTCTTTTTCGAATTGATAAGAAATTGTTTGGAGATTGTTTAAAAATAAAGTTGGATTGTGTAGTTCGGACAACTGTTTTGAAATTTCTGCAACAGCTATATCAGGTGTCTTTTTCGGATTATTGAATGGAAAAATGAACCATGTTTCGTTTTCTTTCCAGTTGTCGCAATGCTTCTTTAATCGAATTGGAATTATTTTTTGCTCTATTCGAAAACACATGGTTTGATCGTAAATTTCAGGTGTTTCTGTATAAGTGTAAACAGACTTGAAACCGATTCCGAATTTACCAATGGAGTTTCCTAAATCTTTGTTTTCTAAATCTTTATTTTTCTTTTTAGTTGAAGATCCTATTGCTGTGATGGAATTTATGTCTCCATAATGCCCATTTTCTTTATCTTCTTCTACCGTTTCTGGATTTGATATGGAAAATCTCTTTTGACCATTGTGCTTAAATATGAGTTTGTCTTTGTATAGGAAAAAATGTGCTTCTGTAGCTAGAGTGTCATCTGCATTTTGAATCAGTTCGTAAACGAAATGAGCAGATTCTTTATACATGTCAACAATTCTATCCCATACACAAAATTCAGGATCAGCAAATGTCTCTGATGCTTTTTTACGTTTTTCTGTCAGTTTGTCAAACCATTGTTCTTCTTGTTGTGTCATACGGCATTCTCTTTAATTCAGTATAATATGTGATGAAATATAAATTATGAAAACTGAATAATGTTTTGAAAAGTTTTAATATGGAGATGTGAATATCCTTATAGATATGGAAAAGAATATTATCTTTAACTCTAAGACTCGTAGCATTCCAAGATCCCCGCCTACGCGGGGATGACGAAGAGTGTACCTTCGTGAGCAAATCCCAATCTGCGTGCATGTGGGGATTCCGGGGCAAGCCTAGAATGACGAGGATTGGTGTCCTGAAATGACGAATTATGTTCGGATTGACGAATGTAGGGGCGTTTCGGGGGAATACTCATAAATTGATTTCGTTATGCCACCAAATCCATCAAATCAAAGTACATTAATCGTGTATGAGGATCGTCGTCTTCTTGATTCATCATGCGGAATCCATTCTTTTCGTAAAACGGAACTGCCGCCAAGTAGGCGTCCACTGTTATAAAGCGGCAACCTGTCTTGTTGTTGATAACGAACATGGATTTGATGTAATCAAGTAAACTAGAACCAATTTGATTCCCTTTTGCATTTTGATCAACTGCTAATCGGCATAGTTTTACAGCTGGATAACTTTTTAGCCGTTTTTCGTTTGGAAATCCTTGTTTTCGGCGGAATCTGTTGAATTCCGTCATATTTGGAAAATCACTAGTAGCAATCTTGTCATTTGCAAGGCTGAAATAGGCTAAGGGTCTGCTAGTGTCATTGGTATCAACAAAAGCGTAGCTGACCGCCAGCATATATTTGTCAAAAGGGGTTGCTCGATTTAAAATAAAATCGTTCAAATCTTCGTCGCCGCAATCAAAGGATTTAACCTTATTTGTTGATTGTTAGAATAAAACTAATCGATATATTAACGCCCGGCTGAGCCGGATGGCATCCTCAATGGATCCGTATAGAAATATATAAAAGCCTAAAATGGAATGCAATGGGTCGGATTGCAGGGTTTTCCTATAGCATCTCTCTATATCCATTCTCATTTTTCGCATATTTTTCTGATTCTGGAAAGTTTAGCCTTGACTAATTAGCCGAGGCTTACTAATTTTAGTCTTGTCTAATAAAATTAGGCGACGTTAACGTTTAAAGGATCATCAAATATGGAAAACAATCACGTAAAGCTCAGCCAGAGCCTCGAAGACTATCTGGAAATGGTGCATATGCTTCGCTTGGCAAACGGGATTGCCCGTGTCAAGGATATTGCCGCCGCCCTTTCTGTGAAGATGCCTTCTGTGGCAAAAGCGATTCTTGAACTTAAAAAGCTGGGCCTTGTGACTCAGGAACCCTATAGCGGTGTGGAACTCACCGAAGAAGGGCGTAAGGCGGCAGCCGATGTGCTGAACCGCCATATTCTTTTGAAGGGCTTTTTAATCCGTCTCGGCGTTTCCGAAGCTATTGCGGACAAGGACGCCTGCAGCATGGAACATATTCTTTCGGCTGAAACCCTTTCGACAATCGAAGACTTCATGAAAAAAGGAAATGAAGGCGTCGTTGCGAAAAAGGCGAATGCATTAAAGGCAAAAAAAGGAAAATAACAATGGGTTGTAATTGTGGTTGCGGCGGCAAGTCGCAAACTAAAAAATGGGATTTGGAACCGAAATTTTCGGATCTCAAGAAGGGCGACAAGGTTGAAATTGTCGGCTACAATGAGGGCGATGCCCGCTACAAGTCCAAGCTTTTGTCGATGGGACTTGTCCGTGGTGTAACGCTTGAAGTCTTGCAGATTGCACCTCTCGGGGATCCGATCGAGGTGAGTGTTTTGTCGTATCGTTTGTCGCTTCGCAGACAAGAAGCGAACGTTCTTAAATTGAAGAGGGTCTAATGGCTCCGAAGCTTTTTACTATTGCAATTGCCGGTAACCCGAACTGCGGTAAAACGGCTCTTTTTAATGCCCTTACGGGTGCTCGCCAGAGTGTTGGTAACTGGCCGGGCGTGACTGTCGAAAAGAAGGAAGGCTTTTTTGAACTCGGTAACCAGCATATCCGCGTGGTGGACTTGCCGGGTACTTATGCAATTTTTGCCAATGCCGAAGATGAACGCGCCGCTGTGGACTACTTGCTCACTCGCGAAGCGGACCTCATTGTCAATATCATTGATGCCTCGAACATTGAACGTAACTTGTTCTTGACTTCTCAGCTTGTCGACATGCAGATCCCGATGGTGATTGCGGCGAACATGATCGACATCGCGGAAAAGCGCGGCTTGCATTTGGATTTGGATATCCTCGCTGAACGTTTCGGTGTGCCGGTGATTCCGCTTTCTGCCGTGAACGAAAGAAGCATCACGAACTTCATCAGCGAAATGGCGCATGTTGTTGCGGGCAAGAAGATGACGCCCAAGGCGATTGATTACGGCGAGAAGGTTGAAGCTGCTGTCAAGTATTTGGAACCGAAGGTTGAACCGGTTGCAAAGCTTTTGGATGCCGATGCCCGCTGGGTTTCGCTCATGTACTTGGGCAACGAAAAGAGCTATGCAGACAAGTTTGCAGAAGCAAAGGTCCAGATTAACAAGGACGAAGTGACCAAGATGTTGGACGAAGAAAGCGAATTTGCGATGGCAGATGCTCGCTACAGCTTGGCTCACGATATTGCAAGCAAGACGATTCTTTCGAACCGTTCCAAGAGAACCTGGTCCGATAAGCTTGACTCCGTGCTTTTGAATCGCTGGGCTTCGCTCCCGATTTTCCTCTTGGTCATGTACCTGGTCTTCTGGGTCGCAGTGACGATCGGTTCTGCTTTCATTGATTTCTTTGACGTGCTGTTTGGCGCTATCTTTGTGGATGGCCTTGGCTACTTGCTCACGGATGTGCTCCATGCGCCGGGCTTTGTGTCTGCAATCCTCGCCGATGGTATCGGTGCCGGTATCCAGACTGTTTCGACGTTCATTCCGGTCATCTTCTTCATGTTCCTCTGCCTTTCTTTCTTGGAAGACTCGGGTTACATGGCACGTGCCGCTTTTGTCGCGGACCGCTTTATGCGATTCCTCGGACTCCCGGGCCGTGCATTCGTGCCGATGATGGTTGGCTTTGGTTGCGGCGTGCCGGGCATTATGGGCTCTCGTGTGCTCGAATCCAAGCGTGAACGTTTCCTCACGATTTTCCTTGTGCCGTTCATGAGCTGCGGCGCTCGCCTCCCGGTGTATGCGTTGTTTGCAGCTGCATTCTTTGGAACGCAGGCAGGGACGGTCGTGTTTGCCCTCTACCTTGCGGGCGTTCTCTTTGCGATCGTGTACGGCTTGATTCTTCGTCGCTCCTTGTTTGTGGGTGAGGCTAGCAACTTTGTGATGGAGCTGCCGCCTTATCACTTGCCGAAGTTCAAGTCGCTCATGATCCACTCTTGGCTCCGTTTGCGTGACTACGTGATTCGCGCCGGTAAGGTGATTACGATTGCGGTTGCAATACTTGGCTTCCTCAACAGCTTTGGTTTTGTGGACAAGCTCTACACCGAAATCAACGGCGAAAAGACCGAAATCGTGAAGAGCGAAGAAGGCTACGCCATGGTGCAGGACGAAAAGGAAGTCCCGCTCCCCGAAGGTGTCGTGATTGACGAATCCAAGGTCCAGACGGAAAGTGAATTCACTGCTGGTAACGGCGATTCCGAAAACAGCTTGCTTTCTGTGATCGGTAAGGCGATTACCCCGATTTTTGAACCATTCGGTGTTGAATCCAACAACTGGCCGGCTTCTGTGTCCCTCTTCACGGGCCTCCTTGCTAAGGAAGCTGTGATTGGTACGATGAACTCGCTGTACTCCATGGCAGGCCCTGGCGATGCTGCTGAAGCTCCGAAGGCTCCCGAAGTTGCCGCAGCTCCGGAGAAGCCTGTGGAAGTTGTGGCTGCTGATAGCTCTGTAGCCGATTCTGCAAAGGTCGCGGTTGCTGATTCCGTAGTCGCTGATAGCGCAGTTGTCGCAGACAGTGCTGCTGCTGAACCTGCCGCAGCTGAAGAAAAGCCCCTTATCGCTGGCGTGGACGAATGCCCTGCCGAAGAAGAGGAAGAAGGCGGTGCTCCGGATATTCTCGGTGCATTCAAGGAAGCTCTCGGCACGATTCCGGAAAACTTGAGTGAAGTTTTCGGCTCTCTCACGGACATTCTCGGAACATCTGGCGAACTCGAAGCACAGAACGCTGCAGAACTCAAGAAGGTCACACTCGACAAGATTCTTGATGCGAAGGCAATTACTTGCGAAGAATACGCTTCTATCGAAACCTTCAGCGAAGAGGACGGTGCCGACAAGGCTCGCGAAGAAGTCTTTGCAAAGCTTGCCGCCGCAGGCCTCACGCTGAGCGAAGATGAAATCGGCGCTCTTGAAGAAGGCGACTTGAGCGAAACGGCTGACATCTATGCCAACCTCCGCTCTTACTTCCACAACCCGGACAAGAACGGAAACCCGGTCGATGGATTTAACTGGCAGGTGTTTGCGTTCCTCATCTTCATCTTGCTCTATGTGCCGTGTCTTGCTGCGATGGGTGTCGTGGTTCGCGAAATCGGCCTTGGACTCGGTGTGCTGATGGCTGTGGTGCAGACAATCCTTGCTTGGGCTGTCGCGGTGCTCCTCTACCAGGTGCCGGTCGGTGGCAATGTATTCTGGATTGTAAGCTCGATCATCGTGCTTGTGGCAACATTCGTGTTCCTTAAGCTCTTTGGTATGAGCGCAAATAAGAAAGGGCGTTTCGAAGACTAATTGTATTTGAGTCAAGAATCATTATTAAGGGCTGGTAGGCCCGAAACCTGCCAGCCCTTAATTAAACGCTCTGAATTAGACTAAACTAACAAAGATAGGAGAAACTAACAATGAGCGCAGAAGAAAATGATTCTGAATGGAACGAACTGAAAAATAATTGGCACGCTCTTTGCTTAAAGAAGAGTAAAAAGGGCGAAAAGCCAAAGATTTTGTAACACAAAATGTAAAAGTCTTGACGGGGTGTTACAAAAAGGAAAATACAAACCGTCATAGGAGAGACAAAATGAAGACTCGTTTAACATCCAACCTCTTGTTTGGCCTTGCTGCTGCATCTATCCTTGCTGTTCCGGCGCTCGCTCAGGAAGCTGAAGCTGCATCTAAGGGCCCGGAAGTCAAGTTCTCTGGCGAAGTAGAATTTGATGCATACACAGGTGACGTAGTTAATGAAGACAAAAAGAGCCATAGCTACGCTTCTACTTTTGACTTAAACGTTGATGTTAAATTTAATGAAAAGTGGTCTGCATCCGCACAGCTTGAAGCTGATGGTGAAACAACGGACCCGGGCGCTATTTACAATGGTGCTTTTGTCCAGTATTCGCCTAACGAAAAATTTGCTGTGAAGTTCGGCGACTTGACCTTCTCGGAAGGCGCTTTTTTGAACTATTACGGCTATGATGACCCGGCCGATAACGCCGCTGGTATGGCAGAACACGATATCCGAGGATTTGAAATTGACTTTAATGGCCTTGTTTTTGGCCTCGGCTTTGGTCGCGGCGGTAACGACAATCAGATATGTGTTGAAGAAGAAGGTGAAGAAAAATGCGTAAGCGTTGCTTATGACCTCCACCTCGCTTACGAACTCGGCCTTGGTGAACATGTGTTGCGTCCGTTCTTTGATTACAAATCTTATCAGGAAGCAAAGCACAATGAATTGCATACTGGTCTTGATGCTAACCTGAAGTTCGATGCATTTACATTCCACTTCGTTTATGGTGCGCACATTGACGCTCTTGGTGAAAAGACCCCGAAGGCAACTCATGCATTGCTCTTTGAACCGGCTCTTGATCTCGGCACGTTCAATGTCAAGGCATCTGTGCTCTATGCAATTTTCAACGACAAAAACCCGACCGTTCATGGCGAAGAAATTCCTGAATACTTCTTTGTCTATGGCGAACCGGGCGTGAAGATTAACGATGCAATCGCTCTTGGTCTTCCGTTGGAATTCCATACGAACTCGGTTGATAAGGACGATGACATTTCTACGTTCAACGTAGGAGTCCGTGCTTACTTCACTCCGGTTGAAGGTCTTGAAGTGACTGGCTTTGCTAAGCTCGACATCCCTGTTGGTGATGACACGGGTCTTTACTTCGGTCTCGAAACTGTGTTTGCATTCTAAACTTTTTGCCATAGGATGAAAATCCCCCGCCTCGATGAATGTCGTGGCGGGATTTTTGTATAGACAAATTTTATTAGATTAATCTAACTTTAAGGATTGTTTTGAGTCTATTTGGAGTTGAGTTAGAGAATGAAAAATTCTAAAATATATCCCAGAGACTATTGCCATAGAAGCTCGGCTAGCATATAGATTTCGTTACCTCATATATGCTAGAATAGGTTATCCCGCCGTGGCGAAGGCTAACGGCGGGATTTTTGACTTTATACTAAATGATTAGGTTGTTCATGGATAGAAACCTTGATTCCTGCTTGGTTCGACAATGTGCCCCGACTCTTGCGGGGCACAAGTTGGGCAATCTCTTTTGTGTTGATGTTGCTGATGGTGTTTTGCTTTGCAATATCCTTGCGCGTTGGAATCAGGCGTTGAACCCTAAGGGCGTTGCCGCTCGCGTGATTGCTGAACGCTGTGGGCGCTATTTCATTTATGTCTACCGAAATAGCGCTTTACAGAATTTGGGATGTTCTTGCGAAGTACGTAATTTTTTGAAAGGTTTTGGCTACAGTTGCTTTGATGCAGAATCGCTTTTGAACTTTTTTCAGGTTCGCATGACGCGCTCGGTGTGCTTTCCGCATGAAGTGGGCGTATTTTTGGGCTACCCGCTTGACGATGTGAAAGATTTTATTACGTACGGTGGAAAAAATTACAAGCTGATTGGCTGCTGGAAGGTCTATAACGACGTGCCGAATTCCATGCACATTTTTGAAGTATACAAAAAATGTCAAAAGATTTTACGAGAACGATTTGAATCAGGCGATTCTTTGGAAGAATTGACTGTGGCGTGTTAATTAACCGAAAAAACAAAAAGGAACATAAAATGAATAAAATTGCTGTTATTTTCTGGAC
>JAEEGG010021305.1_pt1 | contig 12881 bp, 9 predicted proteins | sample 9134161 | NCBI WGS metagenome assembly JAEEGG01 (sample SAMN16246543, study PRJNA631951) | gut metagenome | biome: gut microbiome; feature: rumen; material: CR-attached | host: Bos | place: Iran: Karaj | collected 2018-10
CATTCCCGCTATAACTGCGGTGCGTACATCTCCAGGTGCAAGCTTTTCAAAACCGTTGGAGATCCTGAGCTGTATGCGGTCCTGAAGTCCTGCTTCAAGAATATTCTCCCTTGCCCTTTCAAGAGGGCCCTCGCGAAGATCCATTCCATACACGAAGGGGGCAATATTTCTCGATACCAGTTCAATGGATATAAGACCGTGATCACACCCTATATCGGCACATACCAGTCCTTCAGGAACCAGCTCTATGATACTTTCAAGTCGGTCGGAAAGGATCATGTATCCTCCAGGTAATCCTTAAGCTGCTTGGAACGGCTGGGATGACGGAGCTTGCGGAGTGCCTTGGCTTCTATCTGTCTGATCCTCTCACGGGTAACGTTGAACTCCTTGCCTACCTCCTCGAGAGTACGCTGTCTTCCGTCGTCGAGACCGAAGCGGAGTCTGAGCACTTTCTTCTCTCTTTCTGTAAGAGAATCCAGCACCTTATCAAGCTGTTCCCTGAGAAGCATCTGTGTAGCGGCCTCTGCGGGAGCAGGTACATTATCATCCTCAATGAAGTCACCGAGATGCGAATCTTCCTCCTCACCTATGGGAGTCTCGAGAGATACAGGCTCCTGGGAGATCTTAAGGATCTCGCGAACCTTCTCTTCGGGAATGTTCATCTCTGCAGCGATCTCTTCGGGGCTCGGCTCTCTTCCCAGGGTCTGAAGGAGCTGACGGCTCACACGTATGAGCTTGTTGATGGTCTCGACCATGTGAACGGGAATACGGATGGTACGTGCCTGATCCGCGATCGCTCTGGTTATAGCCTGTCTGATCCACCATGTTGCATATGTGGAGAACTTGTATCCCTTGCGGTAATCGAACTTCTCAACTGCCTTGATAAGTCCGAGGTTTCCTTCCTGGATCAGGTCAAGGAAAAGCATTCCTCTTCCCACATATCTCTTGGCGATGGATACAACAAGTCTGAGGTTAGCCTCTGCAAGTGCATTCTTGGCCTCCTCATCTCCGTTCTCCATTCTCTTGGCAAGTTCAATCTCATCCTCAGCAGAAAGAAGATCGACCTTACCTATCTCCTTGAGATACATGCGGACAGGATCTTCGATGCTTACGCCTTCAACCAGTGCATCGATATCTATCCTGTCGATGCCCTCATCTTCGGCATCCGCAAGATCGTCCGCACTGGGTTCGTCAATCTCGAAATCAAGATCGATACCCGAATCGATGGGCTCCATCGAAAGGACATCCACGCCGTTCTGAGCGAGCATTTCGATAACCTTATCGATCTTCTCGTCATCGTCGGTAACCTTCATCACCTCTTCGGTGATCTCTATATAATCTATCTCTGCGCCCTTACCCTTATTGCCCTTCTTAGCTTTCTTGGTAAGATTCTCAACTATCTGCTGAAGCTTTTCTTCGATGGTAGCTTCAGCGTTTTCCTTGTTCTCTTCTACTGCCTCTTTAGCTTTGGAACCCTTCTGTTTTGTCTCGGTCTGTTTTGTCTCGGTCTGTTTCTTCTCTTCCTTCTTGGCTGCTTTATCTTCCTTCTTAACGGCCTTCTCTTCCTTCTTAGCCGCCTTGTCTTCGGCAGCGGCCTTTGCCTTTGCATTCTTAGCGTTTTCCTTTGCCGTAGCATCGGACGCGGGTTTTGTTGTTTTTACAGGTACTTTACTCATATTCTTCGTATTCTTCTCAGATGTCTTATCTGCAGGCTTTGCATTCTTTGCAGGCGCCTTTGCTGCGGGCTTTGCGGCTGTTTTTGCAGCTGCCTTCGCAGGTGCCTTTGCTGCAGGCTTTACTGTCTTGGATGATGTCTTGTTATTGTTGTTAACTGCCTTTGAAGCAGTCTTTGCTGCGGGCTTCGCACTCTTTGCAGGCGCCTTTGCCGCAGGCTTTGCGCTCTTTGCGGGTGCCTTTGCCACAGGCTTTGCGCTCTTTGCAGGTGCCTTTGCTGCGGGCTTCGTGCTCTTTGCAGCTGCCTTTGCCGCAGGCTTTGTGCTCTTTGCAGGTGCCTTTGCCGCAGGCTTTGCGCTCTTTGCAGGTGCCTTTGCTGCGGGCTTTGCACTCTTTGCAGCTGCCTTAGCTGCGGGCTTTGTGCTCTTTGCAACTGCCTTAGCTGCGGGCTTTGCACTCTTTATAGATGTCTTAGCTGCGGGCTTTACGCTCTTTGCAGGTGCCTTAGCTGCAGGCTTTGCACTCTTTGCAGGTGCCTTTGCCGCAGGCTTTGTGCTCTTTGCGGGTGCCTTTGCCGCAGGCTTTACGCTCTTTGCAGGTGCCTTAACTGCAGGCTTTGCACTCTTTGCAGGTGCCTTTGCCGCAGGCTTTGTGCTCTTTGCGGGTGCCTTTGCTGCAGGCTTTGCACTCTTTGCAGCCGGTTTTGCCGCAGACTTGGAGGCAGGCTTGGAGCTCTTAACAGCCGGTTTTGCCGCAGGCTTGGCTGCTGTCTTGGTGTTCTTTGTCATAGTCTTCTTTAAGTCTTTCTTTTCAACTTTCTTAGCCATTGTTAATTCTCCTCCTCATCACTAATCCGCAGCTTTCCGGATTTTAGTTCATCGATTTCTATCCTGCATTTGAATATCTTCAGTTCCTTCTCCGGATCTTCCGAAAGGGCGATCAGTTCGCACTTTCTTTCCATCACTTTGATGATAAGATCCTTGAGCATTGCCATTCTTTTTTCGGGCGTATCTATATCAGGGGCGGAATTCTGCAGTATTCCCGTGGCGTCCGATACAGTTTCTTCATCTTCCAGACTGTCGAACAATGCCTTGTTACTGTATGTGCCCTGTTCAAGCAGTTCGAATGCTTTTACGGCAACCGTTCTGCAGGATCCGGGCGAAAAGTCATCGGGCTTTAAATACCTTCTTACCACGCTGTATACATCCGGTTCATCGGTGATCCATGTCAGCAATGAACTTTCCGCTGCAGTCCAGCCGCTTTCCTTCTTCTTACCCACCGCCTTTTTGGGAGGTGAATATGATGTGGTTACAGGTGCGGCCTTGGACGGATACTCCCTTGGTCTGGTCTCTTCCAGGAGCTTGGAGACTTCGGACTTGGTATAGCCGTATTTCATAACGATGCTTTCGGCATATGAATTCATCCTGACCTCATCCCGGGCGAACATCCACAGATTCTCAACAATCTCCCGTTCGCATTTGTATCTTTCTTCGGGATCTGAAAGGTTGTACCTCTCCATCACCTTATCTTCGATATAGAGGAAACCGTTGGCCGCATCGTTCAGCCTTTTTTCAAATTCCTCTTTGCCATACTTACTGATGAATTCATCGGGATCCTTGCAGGGCTTCACACTTATCCTCCTGGGTGTGACTCCCACTGCAGTCAGCATTCTGACTGCTCTTAGAGCGGCTTTTTCCCCGGCTTCATCCATGTCATATGCCAGATACACCTCACGGCCGTCACGCTTTATCATGGCTGCCTGCTCCTCGGTAAATGCCGTACCAAGAGATGCTATGGCAGAATCGAAACCTGCCTGATGCATTGATATGACATCCATATAACCTTCGCAGAGGATATAATACTTTTTTCTGGACTTTCTTGCAAAGTTGTATCCGTACAGATTCCTTCGCTTATCGAATATCGGAGTCTCGGAAGTGTTCAGGTACTTCGGCTCTCCCGTACCGAGAACTCTTCCTCCGAAGCCTATGACTTTCTTGTCAGTGGTTATTATGGGGAACATCACTCTTCCGAAGAAGGAGCAGCCCATACCGTATTTCTCGGAATTGGTGGCAAGACCTGCTGCGATGATCATCTCATCGGAATACCCCTTTTCCCTCAGATGCTCAACAACAGCCTTTCCGTTATTGCCTGCAAATCCCAGGCCGAAATGTCTTATGGTCTCATCCGTAAGTCCCCTGTCCTTCAGATATCCCAGGCCCTTCTGGCCATGGGCCGAATACAGGTTGTTCATGAAAAAGAGGGCCGCATCCGAATTGATCTGTCTGAGTATATCGTTTCGCGCCCTTCTTGCTCTGTCCTCTCCGGTCTCCTCCTCGCCCTTTACTTCCATTCCGGCTCTCTCGGCAAGGCTTCTTACCGCCTCTGTGAAGGATGCATTTTCATACTTCATGACAAAGCTTATGACATTGCCTCCCTCGCCGCATCCGAAGCAGTGATACATCTGCTTGGGAGGATAGACGGAAAAGGAAGCTGTCTTCTCATTATGGAACGGGCACAGCCCCCAGTAATTATTCCCTTTTTTCTTAAGAGGGATATAACTGCCCACAACATCGGCTATGTCGTTGCGTGCCTTTACTTCCTCTATAAATTCATCTGAGAATCTCATTTTCACCTCTTTCTGAATATCACTCACAGCGCAGCCGTCAGTGTGTCATCAGTGTCAGATCATCTCCCATGATTTCGGGACAAAGAGTTCATTATATGTAAGTATTGCGAACCTGTCGGTCATCGCACCGACAAAATCGCAGACACATCTTTCCAGCGGCTCACCCTCATCCGCCATCTTCCTGTTTTCCTCAGGAAGCTTATCCGGATGATGGAGATAATAATCATAAAGGGTGCAGACCAGTTCTTCTGCTTTACCTTCTTCTGCCTTTATGTCAGGATTGGTATACACTCTTTCGAACATGAAGGTCCTGATATCCCTCATTGCCTTCCACACACTGTCCGTCATGCATATATCATTCCTGTTGCTGCTGCTTGTTATGATGTCATGCAGGAATGCATCCAGTCTGTCACCGGGCGTGGAACCAAGCACAGCCCTTATATCAGCAGGAACATCCATTTCCGTAAGAACACCGGCCCTTACTGCATCATCCATATCATGATGGATATATGCGATCTTGTCCGAGAGCCTTACGACCTTTCCCTCCAAAGTGGCAGGGGTACAGGATATCTGATGGTTAAGGATGCCGTTCCTGACTTCCCAGGTAAGATTCAGTCCGTTGCCGTCCCTCTCAAGCTTCTCAACCGTCCTGACACTCTGTTCGTTATGCTTGAACCTGAAGGGGCATACGCTGTTCAGCGCTCTCTCCCCCGCATGTCCGAAGGGGGTATGTCCGAGATCATGTCCCAGAGCGATAGCCTCGGTAAGGTCCTCATTGAGTCTCAGCGCCTTGGAGATGGTACGGGCTATCTGTGATACCTCAAGGGTATGTGTAAGTCTTGTCCTGTAGTGGTCGCCTTCAGGGATCAGGAATACCTGTGTCTTATCCTTAAGTCTTCTGAATGCCTTGCAGTGAACGATCCTGTCGCGGTCTCTCTGATAGACCGTCCTGATATCGCATTCGGTCTCCGGAACGTCACGGCCCTTTGATTTTTTAGCCAGTGATGCGTAGGGACTCAGGATCATCTCCTCACGCTCTTCAAGCATCTCTCTGATGGTCATTTCAGCCTCCTGTATGGCGCTTACAAAAAACCCGCTATTTTATTTATACAGGCCATATAAAAAAATCCCCCCTCAGGTTCCCGAAATTTTTTCAGGAACTTAAGGGGAAATAAACAGATGCAGGGAAAATGCCCGTATCAGGTGTCGTTTCTGCTGTTATTGTACTTCTCCAGCGCTGCCTGAAGGCTTCTGTTCTCAGCCTTTTCAACCGCTCTTGATATGATGATGCTGGCAGCCATGCTCAGGCCGAAGGACACCCCGAATCCCAGCCAGGCTTTGGGGTCTTCTATAGGGAACCATCCGAATATGCATGCAAATGCCACCATCGCCACTAATATCACGGCAAAGAAAAGAGCATTCCTTGCCACTATGGCCAGATTCTTAAGAAGCACATCCGTCAGGAATATAACCTGTGCGGCCGTGACCACCACCGCGATAAGCAGCAGCTGCAATAATGTATGGAGAGTCAGTCCGGTTCTTCCGAGTTCAAAAAGAGTGGAAAATTCTCCGGTATCCTCATCAAGTATCAGGCTGAAGACGATGAATATCACCACTATGGCACCATATGTGGCAAATGCCTGACTTATATAGCTGAATATCGTTCTTTTTTCATCCATTATCTTAATCCCAGCTTTCTTCTCAGTTCATCGGAATACATTCTCGATACCACTATCTGTTCACCGTTAACCAGAGTGAGTCTTACCTTACGGTTTATATCCGCTTTCAGGCTCTTGATCTTCCTCAGGTTCACGATGGACTGCTTGCTTATCCTCAGGAAATCCCTCTTTAAGAGTTCCTGTTCCATCTCATAGAGCTTCATCTCGGATTCATAGGTCTCGTCATCCGTGTAGACGAAGGTCCTGCGGTCCACCGCTTCGATGTACAGAATCTTCTCCGCATCGAGAAGATATGTCTCATCATCCTTCCTTACACCAATCTGCATGTTGAGCATGCGCAGCATGGCAACCACATTCTCAACATCCTTCGTAAGGGCCGGTGCGCATATCTTCACTCCGGTATCCGTATATTGTTCGTTAATATCTATCTCAATCTTCATCAGTTATATGATCTGTTCCTTCTGAAAGCGGTAAAGAAGAGTCCGAGGGCTGCACACGCGTTGAGCGCGATCACCGCAAAGCCTGTCTTTCCTGCTTCGCCAAAACTCATTGTGTTGAATATGACCCTGATCTGCTGGGTAAAAAATATCCTCGCCAGCACTTCTATTTTATCATTAAACATGGCAAGCATGGGAGCAAAAGACAATACCATCATAACAGGCATTACCAGAGATGTGGATACCATCTGATTCCGGGCATATATACCCACACACGATCCGATCAGTATGGATATCACAAATCCAAGACCCATTATCATTAGATAAAAGGGAATATCCGACGCCTTAAGCCCGGAAGACATCACAATAGCTCCCAGCATGCACAGCGTCCATACATACACTGAAACTCCCAAAAGATATTCCCAGGGTTTTACATTAGCCATCAGAAGGACTCTGAGGGTATTCTTTTCCTTCTCCTCCGAAATGATCGCAGCGGCAGAGGTAAGGGGCGCCATGCCTATATACATTACAGAGAACAGCTTCGTAAAGAAATTCTCAGGCATGCCATCAATCTTAATGGCATTTTCCATGATGAGAGTCATGGCAGGGAACATTATAAACTGAATAAGGACCGTTTTATTCTTAAGCGTATCCTTAAGCTGCTTCCTTATTATCACCGAAACATTATCCATCAGCACACCTCCTCAAGCTTTCTTCCCGTCAGTTCCAGAAATACCGTTTCAAGATCCGGTTCGGATGAATGGATCGTCTCAACCTTCCCTTCCTTCATAAGCGTGCATATCATCCCGGCAGACTCCGCATCCTGTGGAAGCTCCATATCATTTCCTGTTATAAGATGGATCCTGATCTTCTTCTGATGGTTATACCTTCTGACCAGCTCTCCCGGAGCTCCGGACTCTGCTATAACTCCTTCATTAAGCAACGCCACATTATCACAGAGCTGCGCTGCTTCTTCCATGTTATGGGTCGTAAGGAATATGGTGCAGCCTTCATTTTTCTTATCAAGTATCATGCTGTGTATCTGCTTCATGGTCTGGGGATCAAGGCCGCTGGTTGGCTCATCGAGGAACATGATCTTCGGTGAATGCATGAACACCCTCGCAAGCTGCAGGCGCGCCCTCATTCCCTTTGAAAGATCCATAGCCCGCCTGCCGGCAGCTTCTCCCAGTCCCACATCCTCGAGAGTCTGCAGGATACGGTCTTTATTCACGCCGTATATATCTGCGAAGATCTTAAGATTATCCCTGCAGGAGAACCTCTCATATACTCCGAAGCTGTCCATCATGATACCGATCTTCTTACGGTCTTCCCCATTCAGATCAAGGACATTCTTATCCATGACATTTACCGTACCCTTATCAAATGCCAGCTGTCCGGTCAGTATCCTGATGAGAGTTGTCTTGCCGGCTCCGGAAGGCCCCAGCAGACCGAATATCTCACCTGCCCCAACATTTATATTTATCCCCGATAAAACCATCTTGTCCGAAAAGTTTTTATACAGATCATTGCAGCTTATCATCTTTGCCTCCTTTGTCCACATCCTTTCTGATGCGAGGATATCAGACTGCTACTTACGCCTACAATATCTGCCTACGTAAGTTGCCGGAATCAAAACACAAGTTGCCACGTAAGATAAAAAAGCCTCCCCTTACGGCAGGGAGGCTTCGAAGATCAGGTCTGTATCTGTGCGTTGTAGAGGTTGTAATAGATACCCTTTCGTTCAAGGAGTTCGGAGTGGGTTCCGATCTCTGCAATATGGTGTCCGTCTATTACCATTATCCTGTCTGCGTTCTTGAGAGTTGAAAGTCTGTGGGCTATGGCAAATGTGGTCTTGCCCTTTGTCAGTCTCTCAAGTGCTTTCTGGATCATGAACTCATTCTCTGTATCAAGGCTTGCGGTCGCTTCATCAAGGATAAGGATATTGGGATTCGGCAGGATGGCTCTTGCGATCGCTATCCTCTGCCGCTCTCCGCCCGATAATGTATGTCCCTTCTCTCCGACGTAGGTATTGTATCCGTCGGGAAGCTTTGTGATAAAGTCGTGGGCATTGGCAAGCTTCGCTGCCTTTATTATCTCCTCCACCGTGGCATCAGGCTTGGAGAATCTGATGTTATCCAGGATGGTTCCCGAGAAAAGGAAGGTCTCCTGAAGCACGACTCCAAGCTGGGAATGATATGACCTTCTGGAAATATCCTTCATATCCGTTCCGTCCACAAGTATGCGGCCGTCATCGGTTTCATAAAGTCTCATGAGCAGATTGATAAGGGTTGACTTGCCTGTTCCGGAAGCTCCCACGATACCTATCATCTCTCCGGGCTTTATAACGGCATTGATATCTTCGAGGACAGGCTGGTATGACTTGTATCCGAAGGTTGCATGATCGAATGTGATCTCACCCTTTATATCGAATTCCTTAAGATCCTTCCTCTCTTCATCCACATCCTGCGCAAGGATATCATAGATACGTTCAAGCGAACTCGTAAGCCTGGTTATCTCTCTCGGAAGTCTGCCCAGCCATCCAACATACTGAAACAGGAGCAGCGTATACGTAATGAACTGATACAGTTCTCCCGCAGACATGCTGCCGTTAAACACATCGAGTCCTCCAAAGTAGACCACCACCACAACACCGAGTCCCATGAGCACTGAAACGATAAAATCAAAGCCCGCCCAGAAGCGTTCATTCCTCTTCTGTATAATGGCAAAGTCACCGGCAACCTGCTTGAACCTCTCGGATTCTTCCACTTCCTTGCCATAGGTCTTAACAACCCTCATTCCGGATATAACATCCTGAAGGTCACTGGAGACATCATCGTTCTTCTTGTACTGAAGATGGAAGATCCTTCCCATGGTCTTCCTGAAGGATATCATGATGATGGAAACGATTGGAACAAGGATAAATGTGATCAGCGCAAGCTTGGTATTTATAACAAGCATAAAGATCACATCCCATATAAAGATAAACAGGATGGCAAAGAGATTACAGAATACATCCGCCATGAAATCGGATATATATCTGGTATCCTGGGTGATCCTGTTGAGAAGCTCTCCGGGCCTTCTGTCATTGATAAAGCTGAGGGGCAGCTTCTGATATTTTTCAAAAAGCTGACCTCTCAAGTCGGAGGCTATCCTTGAGCCCAGTCTTGCAGAGGCATTGCTCTTCATGACATTAACGATGACGATACCCGCACTGAGCAGGAACATAAGCGCAAGGAATCTGAATGCGGTCTGCATATCCCCGCCACCTTTAAGCACGTTGTTGATAAGATGCTTCTGCACTTCCGGATTGAGAAGAGTTGTGACGGCAGCCATTATCATCAGGAAAAAGATGCCGAAGAACTGCTTCTTATGAGGCTTTGCCATCTTGAGAAAAACACCGATAAAGCGGCCTTCCCCCGAGCACCTGGGACAGGTCTTGGTACCCGGAATGACACGTCCGCATACAGGACATATCTTCTCATATTCGTTGCTTATTACTTCCTCGAATCTTCCGGAGATAAGAATGTTGATACCTCTTGCAACATAAGCATATCTCGCAAGATGCTTGGAGGAATAATGTACCAGAACCCTGTAGCTGCCCCCTGTCTTGACGGAAAGGATCCCTCCTCCCACGCAGGCTTCTGCCTTTGCATTCTCAAGATCACTTATAAGCAGCTCCTCCGTACCCGAAGCACTGCAGATATATATCCTACGCGTTGTCACTACCAGGTATGAATCTTCGGCCCACCTTCCGTCAGCGCTTATATCAAAGGGGACTGAATAATATATCTTCTCATCACCTGAAAGTGTGATCTGCTTTTCTATTTTCTGTGGAATGTCGTATCGTAATATCATATGATCGTCTTTCGTAAATCAATCATTATATATAAATGCTCAATCGGCCTTTGTTCCATCACAGGAACATATCCAGCATCCTTCTTTCCTTCTGTGAAAGAGCCTCCACATCCCTTATCTCGAATCTGTTCTCATCAACATCCATGATTATGAGACGTGTGTCGGAAAGCTTGGACACTGCATTGGATCCCATGTTGATGGCGAACCTGCACTCTCCCTTATCAGTAAGCACATGAAAATAAGCATAGCCGTATTCATCCTTGATCTTATAGATCTTACTGATCACAGGGGTAAAATAGCTGAGCATCAGCTGATACTCTATTGCTTTACGGGATTCCTCCGGAATCTTATCAAGATCCTCGATTATGCCGATCTCCCTTCCGCTGTCATATTCCCTGACGGAAAGATATTTATTCGCATCCGAAAAAGGGAACAGCCTTACTATCCTAACCCTGTCGTAATGCGTACCTTCCGCATCAAGACTTAAGAACCCGCCCTCTGTCTGAGTGAACACGTCCTTATCCGTGATCATATTCATGCGGGTCATCTCTTCTGCTTTTTTCTCGTATATATTAAGAGTATTTTCAGCCATGATCTCTCCTTGTCATGTACCACATTTATTCGGCACCGGTTAATAACTCTGTATTAAGCGACAGCGATTTATTCTGAAGTTCCAGCAGGTTATGGAAGATACCATCCTCAAGCTTATTAAGCTCTTCCTCAGTTCCCTCCTCGACGATCCTTCCTCCGTCTATAACGATCAGTCTGTCTGCATCGTGAAGGGTTGAAAGTCTGTGTGCTATGGAAAGAGTTGTCCTTCCCTTTACAAGGAATCTGAGCGAGTACTGTATCGCCTTCTCCGTCTCGGTATCTACACTTGCTGTTGCTTCATCAAGTATCAGTATCTTGGGGTTGGCAAGTATGGCTCTTGCAATGGATATCCTCTGCTTCTCTCCTCCGGACAGATCCTTTCCGGATGCACCGATCAGAGTATCATAGCCGTCAGGAAGCTTTGAGATGAACTCGTGCGCGCTTGCAAGCTTTGCCGCCCTGATAATGTCTTCTCTGGATGCCGATTCATTACCGTATGCGATATTCTTGGCAACCGTTCCCATGAAGATGTACGTATCCTGGGAGACCATGGCAACATTCCTGCGCAGATCCTTAAGTGACAGATCCTTCACATCCACGCCGTCAATGCTTATGGAGCCTTCGTTAACGTCATACAGTCTCGATATAAGATTTACCAGGGTTGATTTGCCGGCACCGGATCTTCCGACTATTCCCAGCATCTCCCCTTCCCTTATCTTAAGATTGATATTCTTAAGAACCGGTCTTCCTGCTCTGTAACCGAAGGTCACGTCCTTAAGTTCTATCTCGCCTCTCGGATGCTCAAGCCTTACGGGATCTTCCTTCTCCCTGATCTCAGGTATCGCATCGATTATCTCAAACAGTCTCTCCGCGGAATTGATGCTTTCGGACCATATCCTGAACACGTAGGAGAAAAAGTTCATGGGACCGTTGAGTTGCATCACATAACCTACGAATGTTATGAGCACTCCCAATTCTATCTCACCGGTACCGAGGACAAAGTAAACTCCGATGATCCAGATCCATATGCTGGATACCTCCTGTACCATGTTGTAAAGGATGGCGAACCTGTTACGGAGCCTCACTATATTGATCTCAGCATCGCGAAGATTATTGCTGGGACGCATGAATCTTTCCATCTCGGACTCCTGCTGCCCGAATGACTTGACCACACGTGCTCCGGTAAGATTATCATTAGCCTTGGCTGTTACGGCTTTTTCTGCACGGTGTCTTTTCCCTGAAAGGGTCCACAGACCGGGGCGGAGCTTAACAGTCATGTAGACAAGAAGTGGAAGAAGTATGCATGCTATGAGAGCCATCTTCCAGTTTAGTCTGTACATTACGGTGAATGTGGCGATGATGGTTATGCCGTGGACGAACAGCATGGGAAGTCCGTCTATGAAGAATTCCCTCACTCTTTCCGAATCACTCAGTACTCTTGTCATAAGACCGCCTGTCTGCTTATTGACAAAGAAATTGAGTGACAGTCTGCTCATGGCGTCAAATACATCCGTCTTGATATCCCTGACGGTATCGCTTGCAACCTTGGCCATGACGAATATCTGGAGATAATTGGATATTGCCTGGATAAGACGGACTCCGATCATCATCAGTGCAACTATAAGAAGAGCCAGAGTATATCTGCCTCCAAGACCGAACCTTGAGAGGAATTCATCATCCATTGCAAGGACATTGTCAAAGAGAACCGTACCTGTAAGATAAGGCCACGCTATACCAATGACTGCAGATACTGCATAGGTGAGGAAAAGTATGACTATCTGAAGCTTATACTTCAGAAAGTATTTAAGGGTTCTTGCAAAGATAGATCTCTTACTTTTCTTCTTAGGATCAGCCTCTTCGATCTCATCCTCCACATCTTCCTCCTCATGAGGAAGTTCACCGGTCTTGATGAGCGTTCTGAGCTTACGGTACAGAACATTCATATCGGAGGAATATCTGTTGGTGAAGGCTGCGATCCTGACGGGTCTGCCCTCATACTCTCCTGTAAGCACATTGGAT
>JAEEGG010021308.1_pt1 | contig 12880 bp, 12 predicted proteins | sample 9134161 | NCBI WGS metagenome assembly JAEEGG01 (sample SAMN16246543, study PRJNA631951) | gut metagenome | biome: gut microbiome; feature: rumen; material: CR-attached | host: Bos | place: Iran: Karaj | collected 2018-10
TATCGGACATGGCGGTGATCCTCGGCATACCTGCCGAAGTTCTCCGCTCAGATATCGCTGACCGCACCACCGAGGTAAGCCAGCGTTACCTCCGTGGCAAAGCGGCATCGAAAGTGAAACTCCACCATCAGGAGATGATGCTGGCGCAGGTCGGCTCTCCGTTGGCCATAGAGAATGCCCACCGCAACCTGCTGGATATGGAAGATGACGAGTAACCATGGCACAGCACAACACACTGGACGTCTGTCGCGTTGACCTGTTCACGACACGCGAAGTACTGGAGGAACGATACCCGCTGGTTATCGTTGCTGCAGTCCTTCGTATCCGTGACGAATACAACTGGTTCCTCTCCAACCCTGACGCCAAGGACCGCCAGTTCGTTGAACAGGCCGTCTCTCGTCACGGCATCTCGAGGATGCAGGCCTACAACGACCTTGCCGTTGTCAAGGCGCTGTTGCCGAATCTGGCTCAAGCCTCACGTGATTTCCACCGCTACCGCTTCAACGAGATGATACTGGAAACGTATCAGATGGCCAAGAAACGCAAGGACACCAAGACCATGGAGAAGGCCGCCTCGTCCTATGCCAAAAACAACCGTGTCGATCTGGAGGACGAGCAGACCATTCCCTATGAACTCATCATTGTGCAGCCTTTCACCGCCACGGGCGACCCGACGGTGCTCGGCATCAAGCCCATTCCGCACATCAGAAAGCAAATAATTGCGATGGAGAAAAGGTACAGTGAGGACAACCTCGATATGGAGGATATCAAGTACGAGGAAGCCGACCTCGAAGAGAACACACTCTTTCCCGAAGAGAAACAGGATGGAACGACCGAAGAAAGAAATATACTTTAATGTCCCGCAGCGCCTGACACAGCTCATCGGTGCCCACACCACCGTCATTGTCGCTGGGCGACGTACGGGCAAGACCGACTCGATTGCATCACCTTTCGTGCTGCGGAACATGCAACGCATGCCGGGCAGCACAGGTGGCATTGTGGTACCCACCTACAAGCATGGCCTAACAAACACCATCCCGGGCTTGTTGGCGGCATGGAAACGGTGGGGCTACATCAACGGAATCCACTACGTCATCGGTCGGAAACCTCCCAAAGCCTTCGGGAAACCGATTATCGAGCCGGCCGAGTATGAACACGTCATTTCCTTCTACAACGGTTCCTGTGCTATCATCATATCCCAGGACCGACCCGGCAGCAGCAACTCGTTGACCCTTTCGTGGCTCCTGATCGATGAGGCCAAGTTCATCGATTACGAGCGCCTCAAGGACGAGACGCTGCCTGCCAATGGTGGCATCAAGTCCTACTTTGGCCACCATTCATTCAATCACAGCATGATGATCTTGTCCGATATGCCGCAGACCCAGAAAGGCTCCTGGTTCCTGCACTATGAGGACAAGATGGACGTCGAGCTCATCGAAACGATTAAAGGTACCATCTATGAGATATGGCACGTCAAGCAGCGCGTCCGTTCCATGCAGGAGCGCGGCATCAAGGTGCCCCGCTACCTGCGAACCTACCTGCGCCGTCTCGATACCGACCTCAACAAGATGCGCTCGGTGGCGGTGTACTACAAGGAGTACTCAACGATAGAAAATCTGCAGCTGCTCGGCGAGTCGTACATCAAGCAGATGAAACGTGACCTCACGCCTAAGACGTTCCAGACCTCGATTCTTTGCAAACGCATAGGCATTGCCAAAGACGGATTCTATTCGTCTATGCGCGAGGGCCACAAGTACAACGCCAGCGACTTCAACTATCTTGACAGCCTCGGCTATGACTTCAATGATACGCAACTCGATAGCAGGGCCGACAAGGACTTGAACCCCTTCGCCCCAATCTGCATCGGTATGGACTACAACGCCAACATCAACTGGATTGTGGCGGGGCAGCCCAGCGGACGCCGCCTGAACGTGATCAAGTCCTTCTACACGAAGTTTGAGCGCAAAATCCCCGCCCTGATTGACGACTTCTGCCGCTACTACGCACACCACGAATGTAAGATCGTGGTCTATTATTACGACAGTACCGCCTTGGGCGGCAACTATGCCGTGAACGAACAGGACTTCCACTGGGTGGTGTGCCATGAGTTCGAGCGGCATGGATGGCAAGTCGAGGACATTAACCTGGGAAACCCCATGCGGCATGATGAGAAGTACCTGCTCATCAACCAGGGCTTTGCCGGTAAACAACGGCTCATGCCGATGTTTAACCGCCAAAACAATGATGACCTCATCCTCGCCATCCAGACGGCGGGCGTCGTTCGTGGCCGCAACGGCTTCCGCAAGGACAAGGGCGGTGAGAAACTCGCCGAGACCGAGGAAGACCTGCTGCAGCACCGCACGGACGGCACGGACGCTTTCGATACCCTCTACATCGGCTGTGAAAAGTTTCCGTACCACGATATCTTCAGCATCAACTCCAGCGGAGTCCTATGATTTGGCATAGTTTTTGCATTAACAGTTATTAATAGGTTGGAGCGCAAGGTCCAAAAAAATTCGATTTTTGTTAACATAAATTTGAAAGCAAGTGCCGAAGTTTGGCGCTGACTGTGTCTTACTTTGCAGATTTGATTGGTTTTACAGCCGTTAGGCTGCATGAGTTAACAAACCATTACAAACCAATTAAATGCTTCACATTTATGGAACATTTATCAGTTCAACAGCCCTGTGCAGACGCGCTCTGCTCTGGACTATTCGAAGGGTGGCCTCTCGATGAAGCCCCTCAGTCAACGCCTTGCAAATACATGGTGTATGCAACAAGGCAAGTGTTTAACCCTCAAGCGCCCTTGGAATTGCTTGCCAAGATCCACAACGAGCAGGTCTTCGGCAACCTCGGTGAAACCGACACACTTCCGGTTGATGTGTATGTCGGCTACGTCATTCTCGGTGATCCGATCCCACCTGAAAAGAAATGGTGGAGGTACGGCATCACAAAGCCTGTCTATCGTGTCCTGGAAGCCCGGTTGTTTGATGTGGCTTATTGCCCTGACCACATGGGAATCTTTCTCCCTCTTGACAAATGGCTTCCAACCAGTATCGTACACATCGCAAGACCGTCGAAAGAAGGCAATTTGCTGACTCTTCCCGCCAGCGAGAAGATCTTTTCTCGCGCAGGGAAATACGGTACCTTCTTTCTTGACCTCACTCCCGAGATTTGCAAACTTGTGCTCGAAGACGAGGATGACGAGGACGATGCCAGAGTCATCAAGGAACTTCGCCTGGTGTGCGGTCATCGTATGAAGCGCTTTAATGTACTTGGCGGCATTGACATCTTCTACGAACTCGATGATCAAGAAAACCCGATTTTCTATCCGAGCATCATGGTCCCTGATAGCAAACAGATGCGGGGACTTGTTCGCTTCAAGTGTGAACATCAGTTGATTTAGCGGCAACTTGCAACAATTCCAAAAATTGTTGTATCTTTGCCCCGTCAGCTCTTCGAGACTGACAAGACATCGAGGCAAATCGAGAAACATTATGTTTGTTGTAAACTGAAAAAGTAGGAAATTTTCAAATTAGCGCAACAAAAACATAGTGCTTGCTCACGCATAGACGTGGGCCACTGTGTTATATCTGCGCTAAGGGTATTCCTACTCCCTTCAGTTTGATGTGACCGTGGTTCACGTCTTCATTCAAAAAATCAGCTATTTTAAGCTTTTTCCTTTTTCCAGTGCCAGGTATTTGGCACACCTTTGCACTACCTTTGCAGCGTGACTGCAACGGTAGATTTTTTCATCATCTATTGATGATGATGAGATTTTTCAAGAAAAATGTTTATCTTTGCCATCGCTATACCAGCCGACGACCAATCAACATAGAATAATACAACAAACTCCTTTGTAGTTATGAGCTTTGGTCGGCTCGCTGGGCTACATTGGAGTTTGGTTTTTAAAATATACTGATTATGATGGACAAAAGAAACAATGAAGTTAGCAAAAAGAATTTTATTGCATTTGTTACGAAAGAATGCGAGCTTAACAATGGAGGTTTAGTTCTTCAATTGATAGATGGCATATTTGACCTAGCTCAACCAGAGCATCTTGAGTGGGTAGATAATCTTCATGAATATGACCTTAAACATGTCACGAAAGAAGAGGCTTATGATTTAGGCTTTGAGGAACTTTCAGATTGGTCACATAAAGAGGATGAGCTTATTTATAGCGAGATGGGCGTGCTTTTTAATCTTGGTAATACAAGACCTGGCATGTTTAGTTTTTAATGTTTCATTTGTCAAGAATGCATAATCAGACCCTTAACCAAGTTAGAATATTATATGAGCACTAATCCTATTAACACAGAATCAATCAGGATCGGATTAGTGGACGCTGACCTTCTAGATGGAGGCACACGTCATCCTAATCTGGCATTGCTCAAAATAGCTGGTTTCCTTCGTGACAATGGAATTTCCTTTGAACTTATAGAAGACGAAAATATCAATCCTTCTGATTTCACGCTCATCTATATATCCAAGGTATTCACATTTACTACAGAACCGGCTTTTATGAGGAAAGCACGTGAGAGAAAGATTCTGGATAATATTAGATGGGGAGGGACAGGCTACTACGGAGAAGATGACCCGCCTGAAATCTTCACTCGACTTAGGGAAGAAGATATGACCAGGTTAGAGAATGATGATTTTTTAAATCAATTCGCAAATCATCGTGGCGGCCGAATGTTTGGAATAGATATGGCACATCAAATGCCATATTACGACCTTTACAAGCCGTACATTGATAAAAAGATTGCCGAAGGCAAGAACCCGACATATTTCAAAGATTATCTTTACTATTCAATAGGTTTTCTCACAAGAGGTTGCTTCAGAAAATGCCCGTTCTGTGTTAATAGGATTGAGAAGCGTGTGATTCCCTATTCTCAGCTCGATTGGTTCATCGACGACGAAAAAGATGAGAATGGAAAACTGCTACGTCCAAATATTTACCTATGGGATGACAATTTCTTAGCTGCACCTCCTGCTGTATGGAGAGGTTTCCTCGATAAGCTTATTGAAACAGGACGGCCATTCCAATTCAGACAGGGACTGGATGAGCGAATGTTAGCAGATAGTCCATATGGAGAAGAGATGGCCGAGAAACTATCGAAATGTAAATATCATGGTGATTATATTTTTGCTTTCGACAACTGGAGTGACCGAGATAAGATCATCAAAGCTTTAAAAATATGGAAACACTACAACAAGAAGGAAACAAAATTCTATCTGTTTTGTGGCTTCCGAATCACCCCTGATAACGACCAGAAACTATATACTGACGTATGGGAGATTTTCCAGAGGATTAAGATTCTTATGCAGTATGGCTGCCTCGGATATATCATGAGGCATGAAGACTACCACAATCATGCATTGAGTAATATATATGTTCAGATAGCTCGCTGGTGCAATCAACCAGGTTTTTATCGCAATATGTCTTTTTGGGAGTTTTGCTATAAGAACCAAAGCTACTGGGAAAGAACCAGCCGACATATTAATGGCCCGGCTTTAAGAACATATGAAGAATTCGAAGTGGACTATCTAGCTGGTAAGTATGGTGAAAAAGATTTGTGCCGTCCGCTACGAACCGTAGTAGATTTTCTTGAATATTTTCCTGAACACAAATCTGAGCTTTTAGAAATGTTTAATTACAAACTTAAAGAATTAGTTAATCCGCAGTTATGGAAACGATGAATTTAGTTCAATCCAGAAGTAATCTAGATCAAAAATTCATAGAAGGCTTCTTTAATAATGAATTATCAATTAAGGCTGCAGACTATAGCAGTGAAGAAAAATTTGAAGAATTCATAAAGATTATTGTTTCTGTTCTTTCATCATGGAGAACATCTGAAATAATCAATTTGCTTTCATCGTCTTACAGCCACAAGAAAGTTATTGCGAGTGAAGTTCCACAATTTAGCGATTTTTTTGATGTCGTTTTCAAAACGCCTAGGGCTATTGACAATTCTAACAAAAAAGATATTTCATTTGTGGAAATGGGCAAATTACTTGCACCTAATACATCTAAGGTAGATGGAGCACACATGAAATATGGAGAAAATCATGCAAAAACAGCTGCATTGCTTGGACTCACATCTGTTGTAAATGGTAAGATTAATCTATCAGATTTTGGTAAAGCATATCTGAATCTTGACCCGTACATGCAGGCTCTTATAGTTCCTGCACTTTGTCTTAAAGTCCCTATAATATATAATTATTTTTGCGGCACAGTTTCTGAGAATGGCATTGAAGATGATATGGATGAAGCTGGTCTCAGTGAATCAACTAAAGGCCGTAGACGAAGTAATATCCGAGCAATGATTTCTATCGTTAAAGATGGAATAAGATTACCTGAAATTGATAAGGATTCTGATGAGAAACAACAGCAACTGCCGCTCCCCAATGAAGAAAAAGAAGAAAAGCAAATTATATATTATGGTGCTCCAGGCACAGGAAAGTCCTTTGCGATTGAGTCAGCAACGGAAGGTGAGGATGTGATCCGCACAACGTTCCATCCAGACAGCGACTACTCTACTTTTGTCGGCGCATACAAACCGACAACAAAAGAAGTACCCGTCATCTCTAACTTTGGGGGCAAGGCCATCAAGGTCAAAGACGAGGATGGCAATGACATCAAAGAAGAGCGTATCGTCTATGAGTTCGTCAACCAGGCCTTCCTTCAAGCTTATGTGGGAGCATGGGAGAAATATGCAGAAGCGGCAGGACAAAGTCCACAAAAACAGTTCCTCGTGATTGAAGAAATCAATCGCGGTAACTGTGCCCAAATCTTTGGCGACCTGTTCCAACTGCTCGACCGTAATCCCCAGGGGTTCTCGGAATATCCCATCAAGGCCGATGCAGACATGAAGAAGCAGCTCAAAAAGCAACTCGCAGGCTTGAACATAGAAAATGCTGGCACCATCAATGCACTCTATAAAAATGAAGACGTGGTCAGCAAAGTATTGGATGGTGATATCCTGCTGTTGCCGAGCAACCTCTTCATTTGGGCCACGATGAACACCAGCGACCAAAGTCTGTTCCCCATCGACAGCGCTTTCAAGCGCCGCTGGGACTGGAAATATGTCCCCATTGCCAATGCTGAGAAGAATTGGGCCATTGAAGCCAATAGCAAAAAGTATGACTGGTGGGACTTCCTCAAGAAGATAAACGCCCTCATTGGCGAAACGACCAACAGTGAGGACAAAAAATTGGGTTACTTCTTCTGCAAAACCGAGACGGGCATCATCGATGCCGAAACCTTCGTAGGCAAGGTGATATTCTACTTGTGGAACGATGTGTTCAAAGACTTCGAGTTTGAAGGCGATGTATTCGTGGACACCGACGGTGAGACTAAACTCACCTTCGACAAGTTCTATAAACCTGATGCCACCGTACAGGAAAGCTCTGTCGAGGTATTCTTGAATAACCTCGGAGTAATGTTACTAGGAGAAGAGCCTGCAAAAGATGAGGACGCACCAGCCGATGACGAAGAAGAACCTGTCGGCCGTACCAGGTATTTGATCAACGGCGACAAGTTTAAGCGTAAATCATATTTTGGAAAAGAAATTATGATGCAATTTATCAAATCTCATCCTGAACTGACTTATCAGGAAATCAAAGATCTTTTCCCTGATAGTCTGATGGGGGATACTACTTACAAAGGTTTGATTGCATCAACTGATACTCAATTAGGTAGTTATGCGAGATATTATTCTCCTGAAACCTTGACATCAGCTGATGGCGTTTCATACAAGATATTTAAGCAATGGACCTATCAGAATATCGGTAACATCATCAATTTCGGAAAAGAACACGGCTTCAATATTGAGATCATTGAAGAATGAGAATCCTTATTGAGGAATATCAATATGATGTGGCACGGGTGAAGGACGTGCTCCACGGTATAGACGCGCTCGAGAACATCGAGGGCCACGTGTCGATACACTATGTGGGCTACTTCTACAACACCCGACTGGCCGACTGCGTCTTTATCCTCCCCAAGGTGCTGCTCATGGACGTGGACGGACGGGAACTGGCCTTCGGTAAGTACCCGCCCGAGGACATCGTTGAACCGGCCAAGAACAAGGACATGGATTCCACCGAGAAGGACTTTCTCTATAAGTTCGCCGTGTGGATCTACCGTGCGATCACAGTCTATAAGAATGACCGCAACAACGACAGCACCATCGTCTATCATACCAAGATTGCCCAAGTTGGCAAGGGCCGACGACGCTTGAGCAACACCTATCTTGACATCCTGCTGCAGCTACTCCAGTTCAACCGTGACAACCAGAATTTCTTCTTCTTCATTCTGAAGAACCTGCACTCAGGTCTCAACAAAATCAACTGGACACGCACCATCAGCCGCGAGACGGCGATAGTACAGGACAATAGCCCTGTCTATCTGAATCCTGTCAACAAGAAACGGCAGATCAACTTCGACGAGGAACTGCTGGTCATCTTCTTCTCGATCTTGAACTACATAGGCGATAAGTACGGCTTCGACAAGGATATCAACTGCCAGTTCGACCTAATCACGGGCAAGCGCTTCGAGACCTACCTTAAGGGCTACGGCAAGACTCGCCTGCTCCAAATCAAATACAAGTATTTCAGCGACAAAGCGCTTGAGCTGTGGAACCTTTGCTTCTCGTTCTTTGACGAGGCTCGCCAGGTATTCATCAACACTGCCAAGAAGGAATATCTGCTGGTCAAGAACTTCTACATCGTGTTCGAGGCCATCATTGACGAGCTGATAGGCGACAATCCCTTGCCCGACGGCATGGACAAGAAACAGGAGGACGGAAAGATTGTTGACCACCTCTACACGGCCAAGAGCCTCATCGAGAACGACCATAGTAATACTTACTACATCGGTGACAGCAAGTATTACAAGATGGGCCATGAGCTCGGCAGCGAGTCGGTTTACAAGCAGTACACTTATGCCCGCAACGTCATCCAGTGGAACCTGGACATCTTTGGCGAAGGCAGAGAGCCCGAATCGGACGTAAAGCTGAGGGACAACGTAACCGAAGGCTACAACATCATCCCCAACTTCTTTATCTCAGCCAAGATGGACGAGAAGTTTGATTACACGACCGACGGCATCGAGAAGACAGACCGCGCTCATAACAAGCACCGCAAGACGCACTTCGAGAACCGTCTGTTTGATCGCGACACACTGCTGCTGTTCCACTACGACGTGAACTTCCTGTTCGTGTTGTCGCTCTATGCCCGCAACAACGTTTCACAAAAGACAAAATGGAAAACCAAGATACGCGAAAGGTTCCGTGACGAGATACGAGATTGGTTGCAATCCGACTATGATTTCTATGCCCTCAAGAGCACAGGTAACTCGTTAGCTGGTGAGGAGTTCATCAACGAACATTTCAAAGAGCTCCAAGGTAAACTTTTCCGCCCATACGAGGACAGGGATATCTATACGCTCGCTTTGGAGAAACCCAAGGTTGGCACAACGGCTGATGATAACGCCTACCGACTGCTCAGCGAGTTCTTCATCATCGAGCCGATTACTTTGGGAGAGAACCCCAAAGAAAACTTGGATAGCAAGGTGGCCGACTACAAAGCCATGCATCCTGATATTCCCATGCCTAAAGATTGGTTGCCGGAGTATCATGTTGAACGATACCTGGACAAACGTTTTGTCATCGGAATGTATCATGACCAGGAACATTGGAATTGGATCAATGGAAGCAATGACTTGGAAAAATTGATCTATAACGTACGCCTTGGCAAAGGCCGAGACGGAGCCATGTCTGAAAATCGAATAAGGAGATTAAAACCAATGTTTGCCATCCTCTATGAAGAGGGGCATGAATACGAGAACAAATACCATGTCTTCCGCATACATGACAATGCCGTGATGACTGAAGAACGAATGCGACGAGCAGATTACCCAATTAACCGTGGAGGGCCTTTAGGCAACTACTTCATCTTCCGTTTCGATGAAGAAATCTCCATCGGCCGATTCGATATAGATGCCCTAATCACTCGCTATCGTCTTGACCATCCCGAGTACATCTATGGTTCGCCCATTTACCCGACGGGCGAGGAGTTGCTCAAGTATAAACTATAAGTTACGAAAACAATGAATAACGAAAACTTATCTCAGATTGAGGTAGCGTTGGAGATTGCTTTGCGGGCCCACCAAGGTCAGCGTGACCTTGATGGCAAGCCAGTGATATTGCACCCGCTTACTGTCGCCATGAAAGGCAACAATGAGAACGAGATTGTCGCAGGTCTGCTTCACGATGTAGTGGAAGACACAGGCTACACGTTTGAGGACTTGCTCACTGCAGGTATATCTCCCGAGGTCGTTGATGCGCTGCGCCTGCTAACTCACGAGAAAGGCTCAGAGTACATGGATTATGTGAGACGCATCGCCGACTCACACAATCCCATTGCCATCAACGTGAAATGCAATGACCTTGACCACAATCTTAAACGCGGCCGCGCTGGCGACCATCTCAAGCAGGTGGCAAAGCATAGCGAAGCAAGAGAAATCATTCACCCATACAACGGCGACGAGGGCGCCGCTTGGGATATCTTGATTGACGACCCGAAGGAAGGCAAATATTGGCAGGCCAAATTCGCATTCCAAATCATAAAGAAATCCATCGAGGAGGCTACCGCCGAAGCTGGTATCACCATTGACGAGTACATGCACTTCTTCCATCCAGATCGGTTCCAGGATTAAAAAACGGAGTAACTGTTACACTAAATAGAATCTTTAAAACAAGCTAACAATAGTAAGCAAAATAATTGAGCCTCGGAAACGCAAGCGTTCCGGGGCTTTTTCATCGGTAAGGGAGGGAAACGCCCGTGGTGGGCGATCCCTCCTTTTCTTTGTTTATTCACGGCCCTCTGCTTGACGGGAGAGTCATGATACCGTGAAGCCGCATTGATGAAACAAAATGTTGACATTGTCCTGTCGCTACCACCTTTTACACCGCAAAGCTAGCGGGCATCGTGATACTGCAAGGCTGTACGGAGTTGCCTCGAAATAATCCACAAAATTTGACGCTGCGCATAAAATTTGGCCAGTCCTGCGGATGGATTTTTTCGGTCAAGCCTTGACAGGCGTATCACTAACAGCCCTCGCTCTTAAAGCAGTGTAAAAAGGTTATACGCGACAACATGGACAATGATTATTAACATTTTAAAAATTTCATCATTATGACAGCTTCTTATAACATATCATTCCTGGGTTCTCCCGAACAAGCTGAGAGCCGTGCGAGTAAAAAGGGTTACCGCTCATCCAAGTACAATAATTACATGGTCGAGGTGGTGGACTTCGACAATGAGAGCCACACCTTCGAGGTGGATGCCCGCAGCGAGGCCGAGGCCAGCGAGCAGGCCGCAGACATGGCGATGGCCGCAGGTCTGCAGGTGAGTTACTGCAATGTTTACCTGTATGTAGATAGTTTTTAATTCCTTATATATTCATTTTCAAAATTTTACGATTATGGCAAATCTGATTTTAGCAAGCAAGCGAGAGGTAAAGAGTGGTGCAATGATGTGGCATGTGTACCGCAGTGAGGACAGTGTGAAAAGTGGCGAGTTCTACTTTTCGGAGCCGCTGAAGGCGTTGAGGTATGCGTTCATCCTGCGCAAGCGCACTGGCGCAGTGATCCCCAAGGCCATCTATAACAAGCTGATGGCCGAGGTGAAGGCGAGCCAGCCGCAGCAGGAGGCGAGCGCAGCGCCCGAGCAGGAGAGCCAGCCCACCGCCGAGGTGGTGGGCGAGGCCTCGCCGCTGGCCCGCCAATATGGCGAGATGAAGGCCAAGCACCCCGATGCGATTTTGCTGTTCCGTGTGGGCGATTTTTACGAGTCGTTTGGCGATGATGCGGTAGCCGTTAGCGAGATTTTGGGCATAGTGCTCACCCGCACGCAGGCGAAGGACATCACCGAGCGTCAGGCCGCATTCCCCGCCCACGCCCTCGACAGCTATCTGCCCCGTCTGGTCAGAGCAGGCAAGCGTGTAGCCATCTGTGATGGCCTGCCCGAGCCTCAGCCCGAGAAGAAGAGCCGCAAGCGCAGCACCAAGAAAGCCGAGAACAAGTAAGATAATGTTTAACAGGTGGGCGAGGCCAGCCCCCGCCCACCGCAAAAAATCAAGAGCTATGACACGAGAAGTGAGAAAAGCGGTTACCCGCATTCGCCGAGTACAGGACGCAGTGTATAACAACAAGGTGGGCATTTGCCACTCGATGAGCATCCACACCAATACGCTGGTGCGATGCGATGGTGAGGTGATGACATGGTGGACGGTGTTCGCCCACCAAGGCGAGCCGCCCGCCAAGGCCTGCAGGTCATGGACGTTTGCCGATGACAGCACGGCCGAGGACATCGAAGGCATCCTCAAAGAGCTGAGCGAGTACATCGAGCACGAGGTTTAAGGCCTCCCGTTCCGCAGGTGGGCGAGAAGATCGCCCACCGATCGGAACCGGCGCCGGACGTCCCCTCAATGGGGGAACGCCCGGCTTTTAGTGCATCGTCCAATCAATAGCACATTATAATACTTTGGATGCTCTCCTTTTGGAAAATCGAACAATTATGTAAATAATGGTGAGAATAATGAAGACATAATACATGGTATTCACGTCCTCGGCCCACCATTTAAGACCATAAGCATTAGTTGAAATGATGTTTCCTGCATCATCGGTAATATTCTCGTAGTGGTATTTGTAATCCGTAGGTATTGCATCAATGATGAGGGCTGTAATACCATGCAGTATGATAAACAATATGCACTCTACAATGCCTGACTTGACTTTCGTTAAAACATTGACGTTGATTTTTGTCAAGTACAAAAACACAACAAACAATGTGTTGAATAGGCTGATATAAAAAC
>JAEEGG010021310.1_pt1 | contig 12879 bp, 15 predicted proteins | sample 9134161 | NCBI WGS metagenome assembly JAEEGG01 (sample SAMN16246543, study PRJNA631951) | gut metagenome | biome: gut microbiome; feature: rumen; material: CR-attached | host: Bos | place: Iran: Karaj | collected 2018-10
CTTGCCACTCGATGGTCGACTTCTTCCTGCTCATCCAGGTGGCCGGCACGGGCGACGAGCTGCAGGGCATCAAGCGCGGCATCATGGAAATCTCCGACGGCATAGTCATCAACAAGTGCGACGGCGACAATGTTGACCGTTGCCAGATGGCCGCCACGAACTTCCGCAACGCCCTCCATTTCTTCCCAATGCCCGAGAGCGGCTGGTTGCCGAAGGTTCTTTGCTACAGCGGCTTCTATGGAACGGGTGTGAAGGAGATTTGGGATATGGTTTACCAGTACATCGACTTCGTGAAGGCCAATGGCTACTTCGACTACCGTCGCAACGAGCAGGCTAAGTACTGGATGTATGAGAGTATCAACGAACACCTGAAGTCGTCGTTCTATAATAATAAGGTGGTGCAGGCGCAGCTGCAGCAGGCCGAGCAGACCGTCCTTGCCGGACAGAAAACCTCGTTTGTGGCAGCTCAGGACTTGCTCGACCTCTATTTTAAAAGCCTATAGGCCCACCCAAGCCCTCCCGAAGGGAGGGATGTTTAATTACATGAAAAGGGAATTTGATATGAAAACCAACGACGCATCTACTATTCAACATCCCTCCCTTCGGGAGGGCTTGGGTGGGCTTGTCATCGAGATTGACAACGGTAGCGGCTTCTGTTTCGGTGTCACCACCGCTATCAGGAAGGCCGAAGAAGAATTGGCACGCGGCGAAACGCTCTACTGTCTGGGCGACATCGTTCATAATGGTATGGAGTGTGAACGGCTGAAGCAGATGGGACTTGTTACCATCGACCATGAGCAGATGCGGCAGTTGCACAATGTGAAGGTGCTGCTGCGTGCTCACGGCGAGCCCCCAGCTACCTACGAACTGGCCCGTCAGAATAACATTGAGATCATCGACGCCACCTGTCCCGTCGTACTACAGCTACAAAAGCGCATCAAGAAACAATACGAAGCCCCCCTGTCGTCCCCCGAGGGGGACACGAATGCCCTACCGTCTATTGAAGCCCCCTCAGGGGCCGTAGGAGGGGCTTCCCTCGTCATTTTCGGCAAGAAAGGCCATGCAGAGGTGCTTGGCCTCGTAGGACAGACAAAGGGTGCGGCTGTCGTCATCGAGAGTTTTGACGAGGTGAAGCGCCTTGACTTCACCCGCGACATCTATCTCTATTCGCAGACAACGAAGTCGCTTGACGAGTTCCACCGCATCATCGAGTATATCCAGCAGCACATTGCCCCCACGGCCACCTTCAAGAGCTTCGACACCATTTGCCGCTCCGTGGCCAACCGTATGGGTGGTATCTCACAGTTTGCTGCGCGTCACGACCTCATCCTTTTTGTCTGCGGCCGCAAGAGTTCCAACGGTAAGGTGCTCTATAACGAGTGTCTGCGTGTCAATCCAAACTCCCACCTGATTGAAGGTCCTGAGGAGATTGACCCTTCGTGGCTCAATGGCATTGAGACCGTAGGCATCTGTGGCGCTACCTCCACGCCGAAGTGGTTGATGGAGCAGTGCCGCGATGCTATCAGCAGTAATTGTTAATGCTATTTCGTCAGCTCCTCAAACCGCTGCATGAGCCATTCGTCCTGTTCGGGAATGGTCATGTGGCTGTTGTCGAGAAGCAGGGCATCGTCGGCCTGACGTAGGGGCGATACCTCGCGGTGGGAGTCGATGTAGTCGCGCTCCTGGACGTTTTTTAGGATGTCCTCGTAGTCGGCGGGCATCCCTTTTTCTTTCAGTTCGTCGTAGCGGCGCTGGGCACGCACCTCGGCTGAGGCGGTGACGAAGATTTTCAGTTCGGCGTTGGGGAAGACGACGGTGCCGATGTCGCGGCCGTCCATGACGATGCCGCCGTTCTCGCCCATACGCTGCTGCTGGGCAACGAGGGCCGTGCGTACAAACGGCAGGGCGGCGACGGGACTGACGTGGTTGCTGACCTCGAGGGTTCGGATGTCGCGTTCTACGTTCTCACCGTTAAGGAATGTGGTGGTCTTGCCGTCAACAAGCTTCTGTTCGATGACCATGTCTTTCAGGGCAGTCTCCAGTTCTTCGGTCTTGATACTGCTGTCCTCGCGGAACAAGTCGTGACGCAGGGCGTAAAGGGTGACACTGCGGTACATGGCACCGGTGTCTACATAGACGTAGCCCACTTTGCGGGCCAGGGCTTTGGCCATCGTGCTCTTGCCGCACGAGGAGTGGCCGTCAATAGCTATGGTAATCTTTTTCATAGTGCGTAACTGATATTAAACAATAATGATGAAGTGCTGACGTGGTACTTGGCATAGGCTACCTGTAGCTTCAGCCGCTGTAGTTGCAGACCGCCGCCAATGCTGAGGCCTGCACCATGGGCACTGGCCCCGTCGCTCTCGTTGATTTTCATCTCAGCAGCGCGGAGGGCGTTGTAGCCGGCAGCAATGTAGAACTGTGGCGACAGGATGAGGTCGGCACCGATGACGATGTGCTTGCCTAAGCCGTATTCCCAGTCGTTCAGACGGACGAGCGAGGCTGACAGCCGCAGCGGCGACCGTAACAGCCGCTTGGTGAAGCCTACCTGAAGGTCGAGGGGTATTCGTTCGAAGTCATCCTCGTAGGCTGACAATTGTCCGCCCAGATTGCGGGCCACTGCCGATATGGAGAGTTCGCTCTCGCTGTGATAGTAGTTCAGTCCTAAGTCGACGGCGGCGCCTATCGAGTTGTACTGGCCGATGTACGAGGCAACGAACTTGGCGGTGATGCCGCCCGTGAACCGTTCGTTCAGGGCGTAGGCAAATGAACCTCCTACCGCGATGTCCTTAGCCGAGAAATCTCCCGTCTGCCGACCGTCAGCGGTGGTCTCCTTCATCGTACCATAACTCATATACTGGCCTGTGACACCCCATGTGCCGCGTTCACCTGCAGCACGGATAAAGGAGGCGCTGCCCGTTGTGGCCCCTTCCATATAAGTCATCATGTTCAGGTTCACGGTGCGGTCGGTCACATTATTGATAAGTGCGGGGTTATGGAATATCAGCGTGGCGTCGTCCTCTGTCAGGGTCGTGTTGTCACCGCCCAAGGCAGCCACGTGGGCACTGACGGGCAGACGCAGGAAATTATATATGGTTTGGCTCTCCTGCGCCTCGGCCAGAAGCACAGATAACAGTAAAACGGCGGCAAAAACAGCTCTCTTCATCCTAAATATCCTCAATTCGGCCACAAAGTTACTAAATAATTCACAATTCGCAATTCACAATTCACAATTATTTCGTACCTTTGCGGCGTCTTTCTAAACATATAACGTAGGAAAGCGTCATTTTATTATGGAAATCAAGAAGAGTTCGAGTGCTGATTTGGATAAACGCCGGTGGTTAGACTTCCTTTGCGGGGCAGTCTTGGTGCTGGCGTCGCTTTATGTGGCGTTAGAGTACGACTGGGCTGTTCATGACGATGAATTTGACACTGAGGCTTTGGAGAACATCGTGAAAGAGCTGGACTTGGAAGCACTGAAGGAGGAAGAGCGCATACCTCTTATCAAGGAGCAGGTGGTGGAGCGTCCGCAGTCGGCAGACAAGTTGAATATCGTTGATGAGGAACCCGAAGTAGAACTGAAAGACGAGATAGCTCCTCCCGAGAACGATGTGGAGCTGAAGACCGTCGACGAAGTGAAAGACCCTGAGCAGCCTACCGCTGTTGACATGGAGAACAACCCGCTGAACTTTCGTATCGTCGAGGAGCTGCCTGAGTTCCCGGGCGGGGCCGTAGCGTTTATGCAATGGCTCACCAAGAACCTGCGCTATCCCCCCTCGGCTCAACAGCGAGGCGTACAGGGTAAGGTGGTGGCACAGTTCATTGTCAACACCGACGGCAGCATCAGCAATATCGAGATACTGAAGTCTGTTGATTCCAGCCTTGACCGTGAGGCTATGCGTGTCCTCAAGATGATGCCCCAGTGGCATCCCGGTCAGCAAGATGCCAAGCCCTGCCGCACGCAGGTTTGCATACCCATTGTCTTTAAATTGTAGCCCCATGTATAATTCAGAACAATTACTCAGCAAGGTCAATGATTTTCTTGGCCAGTTGCCCTACCAGCGCCGTCCTGCCTCGCTCTATGATCCTATCAGATACGTCCTGTCGTTAGGCGGCAAGCGTATACGTCCTGTCTTGATGATGCTGTCGTATAACCTTTACAAGGAAGACCCCGAGCGCATCCTGATGCAGGCTGTTGCGCTGGAGACGTACCACAACTACACCTTGCTCCACGACGACCTGATGGACAATGCCGACATGCGCCGAGGCCACGACACCGTCCACAAGAAGTGGGATGCCAACAAGGCCATCCTCAGCGGCGACTCCATGCTCGTGCTGGCTTACCAGCGTATGCAGCAGTGCGACCCGCGCCACTTACAGGCAGTGCTTGACGTGTTTACGGAGACGGCCTTGGAGATTGGCGAGGGCCAGGAGTACGATATGTCGTTCGAGACGCGCAACGATGTCACCGAGGAAGAATATATCGAGATGATTCGTCTGAAGACCAGCGTGCTGTTAGCGTGTGCCGTGAAGATTGGCGCCCTCCTGGCTGATGCACCGGCTGACGACGTAGAGAATCTCTATAAGTTCGGCGAGCAGCTGGGACTGGCTTTCCAGTTGCAGGACGACCTGCTTGACGTCTATGGCGACCCGAAGGTCTTCGGCAAGGCCATCGGCGGCGACATCACCTCCAATAAGAAGACTTACATGCTCATTAACGCCGTCAACCGTGCCAACGCCGAACAGCGTAGCGAGCTGACGAAGTGGATTGAGGCCCGACAGTTCGACCGCGACGAGAAGGTGCGCGCTGTCACGGCTTTGTATGACCAGATTGGCATCCGCCAACTCTGCGAACAGAAAATCAGCTACTATTTCGACGAGTGCCGCAAGTATCTGGCTAAGGTCAGCGTCAGCGACGAGCGCAAGCAGGTGCTCCTTGACTATACCAACGAGATGATGAAACGCCGCAAGTAAAAAGCACGATGAAATGGATTGACACACATTGCCATATCGACGGCACGGAGTTCGATGCCGACCGCGAGACCGTCATCCGGCGGGCACGCGAGGCAGGGGTAGCGAAGATGCTCGTCCCCGCCATCGACCTGGCATCGTCAGAGCGCATCGTCAGTCTCTGTACCCAGTATCCTGACTGTCTCTATCCTATGGTGGGTCTGCATCCCGAAGAGGTGCGTGCCGACTGGCGCGAACAGTTGGCTGCCATAAAATCCCTTCTCGCCCCTCGTACCTCGCACCTCGAACCTCGTACCTTGCCCCTCGCCCCTCGAATCATCGCCATCGGCGAGGTCGGTCTCGACTACTACTGGAGCCGCGAGTTCGAACAAGAGCAGTTGGAGGCTTTCGAGGAGCAGGTGCGCTGGTCGGCAGAGACGCAGCTGCCGCTGATGATTCATTGCCGTAAGGCGCAGAACGAGTTGGTGGCCATCCTGAAGAAATACGCTCAAGACTTACCCGGAGGCGTCTTCCACTGCTTCACCGGTAATGACCAGGAGGCCGCCGAGCTCTTGCAGTTCGACCGCTTCGTACTCGGCATCGGCGGTGTGCTGACGTTCAAGAAGTCGCACCTGCCAGAAGTGTTGCCCCGTGTCGTACCCCTCGACCGTATCGTCATCGAGACCGACGCCCCCTATATGGCTCCTGTCCCTATGCGTGGTCAGCGTAACGAGCCTGCATATACGCGCTACGTGTTGACGAAGCTTGCAGAGAGTTACGGCGTCGGCGAAGAAGAAATATGCCGACATACGAATGAAAATGTGAAAAAAGTTTTTGGGATTCAAATTTAATTTGTATCTTTGCAGCCGCAAAACAAAAAGGAGAGGTGCTCGAGTGGTTGAAGAGGCACGCCTGGAAAGCGTGTAGCCGGCAAAACCGGCTCGCAGGTTCGAATCCTGTTCTCTCCGCAAGAAGAAAGGGAATCATAGTGAGACGAGGTGAAAGCCTCGTTTTTTCGAATTCTGTTCTCTCTGCAAGGTTAGGATTATGGAATATATGTCTCAGGAAGGCTACGACAAGCTTGTAGCCGAGTTGCACGAACTGGAAAGTGTTGAATTGCCGAAGGTCAAGGAGGCCATTGCCGAGGCCCGCGACAAAGGCGACCTCAGCGAGAACTTTGAGTATCATGCCGCCAAGCGTGAGCAGTCAAGGCTCTTGGGCCAGATTCGTTTCAAGCAGCGGGTGCTGGAGTTTGCCCGAGTCATCGACACTTCACGGCTTGGCAGCGATAAAGTAGGGTTGCTGAGTAAAGTGGAAATCACGAACTTTGCTAATAATGCGCGCATGGCATACACACTCGTCAGTCCCCATGAAGCCAATATGAAAGAGGGAAAGATCTCCATCAAGTCGCCCATCGGTCAGGCCTTGCTGGGTAAGAAGGTCGGCGACAGCGTTGACGTGCATGTTCCTGCTGGCACAATTCAACTAAAAATAGAAAGCATTACGTTGTAAGTATGATGAATATCAAGCAAATGAAAAGATATGCGCTACTGGTGGTCTTTGGACTACTGATGCTGGCGCCGACGGTACAGGCGCAGGAACCGTTGGCTGATGACGATGTGACAGAACTGGCAGCCGAAGGCGGACTGCACATGCAGCTGAAGCAGAAGTTTATTGACGGCTCGCCACTCTTCATGTCGATGGTGGCATTAGCGCTGGTTTTCGGCTTAGCTTTTTGTATCGAGCGCATCTCCTACCTGACGTTGTCGGAGATTAACGCCAAGAAACTGATGCGCGACATCGATGCCAAGGTTGCCGAGAACGATGTGGAGGGTGCCAAGCAGCTCTGTCGCGACACCCGTGGTCCTGTGGCGTCTGTCTGCTACCAGGGGCTGATGCACATCAACGAGAATATGGACGACATCGAGCGCAGCATCTACAGCTACGGGTCGGTACAGACGGCCAAGCTTGAAAAGGGCACGTCGTGGATCAAGCTGTTCATCGCTATGGCACCGTCGTTGGGCTTTCTTGGCACGGTCATCGGTATGGTGATGGCCTTTGAGCAGATACAGATAGCTGGCGACATCGGGCCTACCATCGTGGCCCGTGGTATGAAGGTGGCACTGATAACGACCATCTTCGGTATTGTCGTCGCACTGATCCTACAGCTCTTCTATAGCTACATCACGTCGAAGATTGAGCATCTGACCTCGCAGATGGAGGAGTCGGTGGTGACGCTGCTCGATATTATCATGAAGTATAAGAGAGGGTAAGGACGATGATGGACGGTGAGCTTTTCATTGATGTGGTGCTGTGGGCGGTCTATATCGCCTTGGGCGTAGGCCTCGTGGCGGCTGTTTGGTCGGCCGTTCATGGCGTACGCACCCATGAGCAGACGGCTGACGCGCTGGCTTCGCGCCGTACGTCGATGATAGGTTATGCGACGGCTGCTACCGTCGCCGTCGTGATGGTCGTCACCTACCTATTGGCTTCTACGCGTCCTGTTGTCAGCAACGGCCGGCTTTTTACTGACACCTGGTGGCTCAGGTGTACCGATATGCTGATATTCACCTCGATTTTGTTAATCTGCGTATGTTCCGTCATCGTCGTCGTAGCGAAGTTCCGTCGCTGAACACCTCGTCGACAGCTGACATCTCGTTCATGCTGTTGATCTTCTTTCTGGTGACATCGTCGATGGATGCCGGAAAGGGACTGCAGCGCCAGCTGCCGCCACCGCCACAGGATCAGGAGCAGGTGGCCGATATCCAACGTGAGGACATCATGACGGTGGTGCTCGATGCCAACGGACAACTGACGCTCAACGACGATACCGTCAGTCTCGTGCAGCTACAGCAGGAGGTGACGAAGTTTGCCGCCGTCAACCCCAAGCATCGCGTCATTGCCGTCAAGACCGACCCCGAGACGAAATACGACGATTACTTCCAACTGCAGAACGCCCTTGTGGCGGCCTATCGTCCGCTGAAGTGTCCGCCGCGCGTCAGCGAGGTCATAGAGGAGAGAGGAGAAAGCGAGGTGCGAGGTGCGAGGTACGAGGTACGAGGAGAGAAAGGAGGTGAGCCATGATGCGTCGCCATTTCCGCCGTCCCGACCACAGCGTGCCTGAGCTGAACATGGCGTCGCTGCCCGACCTGATATTCACGGTGCTCTTCTTCTTTATGATTGTCACCCACATGCGCGACGTGGAGATGAAGGTACACTACCAGACGCCTACAGGCACTGAGGTGGAGAAGCAGCGGCATAAGTCGGCGGTGGTCAACATCTACATCGGCAAGCTCCTGAACGGCTCGTCCGATGACTATGTCATTCAGTTGAACGACAAGGTAGCCACCACGGCCGACATCGCCCGTTTTATTGAGCGCGAGCGTAAGGGCATGAATGCCGAGGACCAGGAGCGCATGACGGTCAGTATCAAGGCCGACCGCGACGTGCCGATGTCTGTCATCAACGACGTTAAGCAGGCTCTCCGCCAGTCGTATGCCCTGAACATCAGCTATGCGGCAACGGAGAAAACAAAGCAGAAGAAATAAACCACGAATTTTATTAATTTATTCTAGCTTCGCTAGTGTTTTTTTTACCACAGATTGCGCAGATTACACAGATTTTGGCTGCGCATTGTCCACGTTACACAGATTTCTTTGGATTTCTGCGGCTAAAGCCGCCGATTGATAGGCGAAGCCAATCTGTTTAATCATAAACAATCGTGGCTTTAGCCAATTTAATCTGTTCAATCTGTTGAATCTGTGGTCGTTATATAAAATTCGTTCAATTCGTTTAATTACTGCGAGCACTCGTGGGTCTTCGACAAATCTCGTGGTCGTTATAATAATTCGTTTCTAATATAATTCGTGTAATTTGAGTTCTCAGCGTTCGTAGTCGACGAAGACGTAGCGGTAGGCGTGGCGTTCGTCGGTGTCGTGCGCCTCGCGGCTCACCTCGCGCCAGTCGCTGTAGTCCGGGAAGAACGTGTCGGCCTTCTCCGGTGTGTCGTCAATCTCCGTCAGACAGAGGCGGTCAGCCTTGTCTATCAGTCCCTCGTAGAGGCTGGCGCCGCCGATAATAAAGATCTCCTCGTCGGGCATGCAGGTGAAGAGGAACTCGTCCCACGAGGCGAAACACTCGCAGCCCGGCAGCTCCTTGACCGACGTTGTCAGCACGCAGTTGCGGCGGTTGGGCAGCGCACCTTTAGGCAGGCTCTCAAACGTGCGGCGCCCCATCAGGATGGTGTGTCCCGTCGTCAGCTGCTTAAACCGTTTCAGGTCGTTGGGCAGCCAGTATATCAGTTTATTCTCAAAGCCAATGGCCCTGTTCTTGGCCACGGCAGCAATCATAGATACCATATTTTGTTTCTATTTATTTACGACAACTATGACAACTAAAACAACATATTCGTCTTGACGAAAAGAGAAAAAGTTGTTCAAGTTGTCCAAGTTGTCGTTATTATTACACGCTCACCTCCGCTTTAATGTGTGGATGTGGGTCATAGTTCTCTAATTCGAAGTCTTCGTATTGGAAGTCGAAGAGCGACTTGACGTCGGGGTTCAGCTTCATCGTCGGCAGCGGTCGCGGCGTGCGCGTCAGCTGCAGGCGGGCCTGGTCGAGGTGGTTCAGGTAGAGGTGGGTGTCGCCAGTGGTGTGGATGAAGTCGCCCACCTTGTAGCCCGTCACCTGTGCCATCATCTGCAGCAGCAGGGCGTAGCTGGCGATGTTGAACGGCACGCCGAGGAAGGTGTCGGCACTCCGTTGGTAGAGCTGCAGCGACAGCCGTCTGGTATCCCCGCCGTCGGAGGGGCAGGGGGAGGTGTAGAACTGGAACATCGTGTGGCAGGGTGGCAAGGCCATCTCGTTGACCTCGGCCACGTTCCACGCCGAGACGATCATGCGGCGCGAGTTCGGGTTGTTCTTCAGCTGGTCGAGCACGTACTGTATCTGGTCGATGGTGCCCCCTCGGTAGTCGGGCCACGAGCGCCACTGGTGGCCGTAGACGGGACCTAACTCGCCGTTCTCGTCGGCCCACTCGTTCCAGATGCGTACGCCGTGCTCCTGCAGGTAGCGCACGTTCGTGTCGCCCTTCAGGAACCACAGCAGTTCGTAGATGATTGATTTCAGGTGCAGCTTCTTCGTCGTCAACAGCGGGAAGCCGTCCTCAAGGTTGTAGCGGCTCTGCGTGCCGAAGATGCTGATGGTGCCTGTTCCCGTGCGGTCGCCCTTCTCGACGCCCTCGGTCAGGATGCGGTTCAGTATGTCTAAATATTGTTTCATGCTCGTTAGTGGTCTTTAGCGAGCTGCAAAGGTACGAAAACTTTTTCTTTTTCTCGCACTTTTTTAGGAAAAAGTGTTCTGTCTTCCTCTATCTTCTACTATGTTCTTCTGTCTTTTGGTGACACCTCTTACACCAAGCTTGATTATCAGCGAGTTACAGAGTTGTTTACCCGCACCAGTGGTCGCACCAGTACCCACACCAAGTGTCGCACCAATGTACATCAAGCGAATAATTTTTTTTGAAACGAATTTGAATAATAAACCGTAATTTCCATAATAAATAACGAATAATTACGGATAAATTACGATATATTATGGTTATTCGTTTCTTAAAAAGAAATAACTTTTTTTGTTGGGAAAACAATTAGAAACAATGAGAAAGAATTATTTTCAACAATTTCAAAAAATATTATTTCTTACAATTTCAAAAAATATTATTTCGCATTGTTGAGATGAATTTTTGCTTATTGTTGCTGATTTCTTTCAAAAAAAAAATTATTACTGCTAATTATTGTATGTGGTGTCTCCGAAAATGTTTCACGGCAAAGGTTGGAAACGTACAAGCCTCTCGCAAAAATTTCACGGCCGCTCAGAAAAATTTCGCGGCCTCTCGTAAATGTTTCACGGTCTGCCAATATGCCCTGGTGTCACCTCTGGTGCGACTATAGGTGCGACTTACCCTCAAAAAATAGCCTCTGATTTTCAATTAGTTAAGTGCCAGGTGTAAGAGGTGTGGGTATATTTTTTTTGAAGAAATACGGGAATTACAAGAAAATGTTGTATCTTTGCAGCGCAATCGTACCTTAACATGCAAATATAAACAAGATTCAACGATGAACGTACAAATAGCACCCGCCTGACCGCAACGCGGTCACCTCTCAATAGCCGTAGTGTCCGTAGGACCTACGGATAACGCGGATAACAACGGCACCTGACCGCAACGCGGTCACCTCTCAATAGCCGTAATGTCCGTAGGACCTACGGATAACGCGGATAACAACGGCACCTGACCGCAACGCGGTCACCCTCTCAATAACCGTAGGTCCGCAGGACCTGCGGATAACGCGGATAACAACGAAATAATCATTAATTGCACCCCGAAGGGTGTGCCCCAACAACTATCAATATGGCATACACAAAACTCCTCTATCACATCGTATTCCGCCCCCACGCTAACCGTCCCGTCATCGTTGAGGAACACGAACGCGAACTATATATGTACATCTACGGTTTCTGTAAAAACCACCAATGTGTACTCTATCGCATTAATGGTATGCCCGACCACGTTCACATGCTCGTGGGTCTTCATCCCACCATCGCCGTGGCGTCGTTCGTCCATGACCTGAAGATTGCAACGGGTAATTTCATGCGCGCCAATCGCGACAAGTTCCCAATGTTCGAATCGTGGGAACGCAGTTACGGGGCGTTTACCTATAGTGAGGCCGACAAGGATCGTGTCATCCAATACATCATCAACCAGAAGGAGCATCATAAACGGGTGAACACCCACGATGAAATGGTGCAAATCCTAAAGGAATTCGGAATAGAATATGACGAGAAATATATATAATAGGGGATGGGCGACCCCGTCAGGGTCGATATTTCCGATGGCGTCTGATTCTGTTCCGTAGGTTCTTCGAAGCGTCCTTTGGGATGCTTCGAAGAACCTACGGCTATTGAGAGGTGACGGTTTCACCGTCATTTGCGTTTGACCGCGACGCATTCCGAGGGTACTGCGCACCCACGGCTATTGAGAGGTGACGGTTTCACCGTCATTTGCGTTTGACCGCGACGCATTCCGGGGGTACTGCGCACCCACGGCTATTGAAGGGTGACGGTTTCACCGTCATTTTTCAACGACATACCGCGAGGCCGCATAACCGCGTGGATGAACGTGGGTGGTCAATGACCGCAACGCGGTCACCTCTCAATAGCCGTAGTGTCCGAAGGACCTACGGATAACAACGGATTATTTATTAATGCACCCCGAAGGGTGTGCCCCAACAACGATGGGCGACCCCGTCAGGGTCGATATTACCGATGGCGTCAGATTCCGTAGGTTCTGCGAAAGCGCCCTTTGGGGCGTTTCGAAGAACCCACGGCTACTGAAAGGGGACGGCTTCACCGTCCTGTCCGCACATTGACTATTTAGCCCAAATCAGTCATTAGATTTGGGTTTAGAGCACACGGGGACAGACCCCGTGTGAGGTCGATTTGGATAAATTTCTCACGCTCAACAATGCAAATTTATTTGCTTTCTCTTCGCTTAATCGAAATTTTGCACTATCTTTGCACGCAGAAACATAAAACGATACGATGATGGAAGAAAAGAAGTTCAAGAATTATTCCGACCAAGAATTCAAGGAGGCACTAAGGGCCACCATGAATCTGAAGAAAGAGTGGATGGCCTCAGTGGCACAACGTGAAAAAGAATTAGGCATACAATGAGACTGTCTGCCGACCGCATAAATAGGAAATCACCTTACTGGGTGATTCAGTTGGATGAACTCACGTTCCGTTTCGTTACCAAAAACGGAATACTGTATCGCGTTGGGTTCTACCAGGACAGGTTTTTTCTGGGAAGCCGCGCATACCATTTCTTCATTGCCAACGACAGCGAGGCCAGCGCTCCGAAGGATAACGACGTGT
>JAEEGG010021313.1_pt1 | contig 12879 bp, 12 predicted proteins | sample 9134161 | NCBI WGS metagenome assembly JAEEGG01 (sample SAMN16246543, study PRJNA631951) | gut metagenome | biome: gut microbiome; feature: rumen; material: CR-attached | host: Bos | place: Iran: Karaj | collected 2018-10
AACGCCCTAAATAAGGCGTTTTACGTTCATTGGCTGCGGATGAAGGATTCGAACCTTCGAAATGGTGGATTCAGAGTCCACTGCCTTACCGCTTGGCTAATCCGCAAGGTACTTTACTATTATATAATATATTTGTCAGTTTTAGTAAAGAGAAAATTCAGTTTAAATTCACATTTTGAGGGTATTATTGACTTATGGCAAAACTATTGATCGTTGATGATGAAGAAAAGATCCGTGAGATGATCGGCAAGTATGCGGCTCATGAAGGTCATGAGACTGTTCTGGCAAATGACGGAAAGATGGCGGTAGATCTGTTCAGGAAACAGGATTTTGATCTGGTCGTGATGGATGTCATGATGCCGGAGATGGACGGCTATGAGGCTCTGAAGAAGATGAAGGAGATAAAGGATGTTCCCTGTATCTTCCTGACAGCTCTGGGACAGGAGTATGACCGTATCTACGGTTTTGATGTTGGTGCTGAGGATTATGTCACCAAGCCTTTTTCGCTGAAGGAACTGATGATGCGCATCAAGGTCATCCTGAAAAGAGAAAACAAGGCTTCAAGCAAGATCATGGTCGATCAGCTGGTCGTGGACGAAGATGCCCATACAGTTACGATCGACGGGGAAAGAGTCGATATGGCCAACAAGGAATACGAACTGCTGCTCTATCTGCTGAAAAACAGGGGCAACGCTCTGACAAGGCAGGCCATCATATCCAAGGTCTGGGGTTACGAATATGATTCGGATGACAGGACTCTGGATACGCATATGAAGTTATTGAGAAAAGACCTGAAGGAATACGGAAACTATATCACGACGATCAGAGGTGTAGGTTATCGTTTTGAAAAGGAAATTTAGTTTAAGATCACAGCTTGTCTTCATCCTTCTGGCATTTGTCGTCGCAGTCATGGGACTGGTTTATTTCGTGCAGACGACGTTTCTGGATGATTTCTACAAAGCTAACAAGGCGAAATCGCTGCAGAGTGTGGGCACTTCGGTGTCCTCTTTGATCGGTGAAAGTGATTTCGAGGAGATGATCGAACATCTTTCGATGTCCAATGAGGTCTGTGTGCGTGTGGTATCCAACAGGGAGGAACTGAATTATTCAGGTCCCTGTACGCTTCGCAGCATCGACAATACGACCATCAACATGATCGCCGGTGAAGTCAATGAGACCGAAAATAAGGAGAAGCTTTTTGATGACTTCCATTACCAGCGTCATTTCCTGGAGAAGCCGGAGGATGTCTATATCTTTGCGAAACTTCTGACATACAATGACGAGATGGTGCTGGTCATGGTGTCTTCGGGCATCACACCTCTGAACACAACGATTTCGACGATCAAGTCACAGTATCTGCTGATCCTGGGCGTCATTATCGCTATGACGGTGATGCTGGCCCTGATCCTTTCCCGCTACATCCTGAATCCGATCAAACAGATCAACAGCGAATCCAGGAATCTTTCAAGAGGCGAGTATGATCCCGAAAAGGTCAGAACTGTTTCGAAAGAATTTGACGAACTCAATGAGACGTTAGAAAATGCCAACGAGGATATCCTGATGGCGGAGAAGGCCAAGAAGGAATTATTGGGCAATGTCTCTCATGACTTAAGGACGCCTCTGACGATGATCGTCGGCTACGGGGAGATGATCAGGGATCTGCCGGAAGAGAACACGGAAGAAAACATCAACGTGATCATCGATGAGGCAAAAAGGCTTTCGACACTGGTCGATGACCTGATCGATATCTCGAAGATGGATGCGATCAGGCTGGAACTCAATAAAGAAAAGGTCTCTCTGAACGAACTGCTGAACGATGTCTATAAGCAATACGAGAAATACTGTCAGAATCAGGGCATCGATCTGGAACTGAAACTTGATGAAGACATCGAAGTCGAGATCGACGTCAAGCGCATCAAACAGGTCCTCTATAACTTTGTCAACAATGCCCTGAACTACAACAACAAGGAGAAACAGCTCATCCGTATCTCAAGCGAAAAGAAAGATGGGAATACATACAGAGTCACTGTCTATGACAACGGCGAAGGTATTGAGGAAAAGGATCTGAGCCGTATCTGGGACCGTTATTACAAGGTGGACAAGGAACACAAGAGGCACCATATCGGATCGGGTATCGGATTGTCTCTGGCCAGGGAGTTATTGGAAGCTCACGGTCTGGAATACGGCGTGGAATCCAAGAAAGGGGAATATACGTCATTCTTCTTTGATGTGAATCAGGCATAAACCTGCGTAAAACGCAGGTTTTATTTTATAATAATGAATAGATATCAAGGAGATCGCTATGAAGATCGTATTGGAACATCTGACTAAAAAATTCATCTCCAGGCACAATAAAAATGAGATCGTGACAGCTGTCAATGATTTTGATTTTGAAATACCGGACGGAAAGCTGATCGGTCTGCTGGGGCCTTCGGGCTGCGGCAAATCAACGACACTGAATCTGATCTGCGGACTGGAAACACCGACTTCGGGAAAGATCTATTTCGGAGATCTCGATGTGACCAATCTGCCGCCGGAAAACAGGGGCGTCGGCATGGTTTTCCAGAACTATGCGCTGTATCCGCATCTGAGTGTCAGGGCGAATATCTTGTTCCCTCTGGAGAATCTCAAGGGTGCCGACAGGCTCAGCAAGGAAGCCATGGAGGAAAAAGCCATGGAGGCGGCAAAGCTGGTCCAGATCGATGAGCTGATGGAGAGAAAACCCAATGAGCTTTCCGGCGGACAGCAGCAGCGTGTGGCGATCGCCAGAGCTCTGGTGAAAACGCCCGGTGTTCTGCTTCTGGATGAGCCTTTGTCCAATCTGGACGCCAGGCTCAGGCTTCAGACCAGAGAACAGATCAGAAGGATACAGAAGGAGACAGGGATCACGACGATCTTTGTCACCCATGACCAGGAAGAGGCGATGTCGATCTCCGATCTGATCATCGTCATGAAAGCCGGTATCCTGCAGCAGATGGGACAGCCGCAGGAAGTTTATGATGATCCGGTGAATCTTTTTGTCGCCCAGTTTCTGGGTAATCCGGCGATCAATGTCTTTGACGGATCTGTCAGGGATCACAAGGTCTATATCGGTGAGGACTGTGTCGGGGAAAGAAATGTCGAAGATCAGGAAGTCAGTGTCGGTATCCGGCCTGAGGCCTTCATTCCGGATGAAAAGGGACCTTTCAGATGTGTCTTCGACCGTGTGGAAACGACCGGCAGGGATACCAGCATCGTCTGTCATAATGAACACTGTGTCTCCGATGAGGATGTCAGGGCCATCGTGGCCGCCGATGAAAAACTGAACAACAAGGACGGCATCATCCGTTTCTCTTTAAAACCGTACAAGGTCCATGTGTTCTCCAAGAAAGATGAAACGGTGATCCATGAATAATAAAAACAATCTCAAAGGATGGCTTTATCTTCTGCCGGCAATGATCTTTATCGGCATTTTCATGGTATATCCGCTCTTTGATGTTTTTGTTTACTCGTTTGAAGAGGGCTACAACTTCGCATCCCAGACTTATCAGGGGATCGGTCTGTACAACTATTCCTATGTCCTGCATGATCCGTATTTCCTGCAGGCGATCAAAAATACCTTCATCCTTGTCATCATCACGGTTCCTTTGTCAACGACGGTCGCCTTGCTGATATCGCTGGCTCTGAACTCCATCAAGAAGCTGAAGGATCTGTTTCAGACGATCTTCTTCCTGCCTTATGTGACCAACACTCTGGCGGTAGGTCTTGTCTTCATGATCCTGTTCAAGAAGACGGCTTATTCGGAGGGCCTGGTGAACCTGCTGCTGAACAGCTTCGGCATCGCGTCTATCGATTTCATCGAGGGTCCTTACTGGGCCAAGATGTTTGTCTTGTGTTTCTATACGATCTGGATCGTACTGCCGTTCAAGATTCTGATCCTGACTTCGGCTCTGGCTTCCGTCAACAAGGATTACTACAATGTTGCCAGAGTGGACGGTACCAGCAGGTGGCGCATCTTCTACAAGATCACGCTGCCGATGATATCGCCTTCTCTGTTTTATCTGGTGATCACAGGTTTTATCGGTGCCTTCAAGGCATATTCGGACGTTGTCGCTTTGTTTGGCATCGATCTCAATGCCGCCGGCATGAACACGATCGTCGGCTATGTCTATGATATGCTCTACGGCAACTCGGGAGGCTATCCTTCCTTTGCCTCGGCTGCCGCGCTGATATTGTTTGCGATCGTACTGACGATCACCGTGATCAACCTGCTTGTGTCCAGGAAAAATGTCCATTACCAGTAATATGAGTGAAATAGAACAGATCAGACAGCTGGAACGCAAAAGCAAGATGAGGAATGCCGTATGGACGACGGCAGTCTTTGTGCTGCTCATCCTGTGGGCGATCATCGTCCTGTTCCCGTTTTACTGGATGCTTCTGACATCCTTGAAGTCATACGGTTCCTACAACAGCGAATATGTTCCCAAATTCTATACGTTAAGTCCGACTATCGAGAACTACATCAAGGCTTTCACAGCCGTTCCGCTGGCCAGGTATTTTTCCAATACCATCATCTTCACCCTGATCACGACCGGACTGATGATGCTGGTGGTGGTCCTGTCGGCGTTTGCCTTCTCGAGACTGGAATTCAAAGGCAAGAATCTGGTGTTCACTTTGTTCCTGTCACTGATGATGATCCCCAATGAACTGGTGGTCATCACCAATTTCGTCACGATCACCAATGCGGGTCTGAGAAACTCTTTTGCCGGACTGATCCTGCCCAGTGTGACCAGCATCTTCTATATCTATCTGCTCAAGGAGAACTTTGAACAGATACCGGAGGAGTTATACAAGGCAGCCAAGGTGGACGGCACTTCCGATTTCAAGTATCTATGGAAGGTCATGATCCCGATCTGCCGGCCTACGATCGTCACCGTGCTGATCCTGAAGGTCATCGAATGCTGGAACGCCTATGTCTGGCCAAGGCTCATTACCGATGATGAGAACTATTTCCTGGTGTCCAACGGCATCCAGACGATCAGGGAGTCCGGCTTCGGCAGGGAGAATATTCCGGCAATGATGGCGGCTGTCGTGGTCATTTCTGTTCCGCTGATCATCATTTTCCTGATCTTCCACAAGAAGATCATGGAAGGCGTTTCCAGAGGAGGTACGAAGGGATGAGAAAGATACTGCTGTCATTCGTATCGCTTCTGATTGTTCTGTCTCTGTTCGGCTGTCACGGTTCCAGGGGCAGCGCTGCTTTTGAGATACCGGAAGACTTTGATGAAACAAGATCTTACGAGATCACTTTCTGGGCGAAGAACGATACCAACATCAATCAGGTCAACGTCTACAAGAAGGCGATCTCTGATTTTGAAGACATCTATCCCAATATCAGGGTCTCTCTGAAGCTGTATACCGATTATTCGCGCATCTACAACGACGTCATCACCAATATATCGACCAACACGACACCCAATGTCTGTATCACATATCCCGATCATATCGCAACTTATCTGACCGGAAACAATACGGTCGTCTGTCTCAACGATCTGCTGGAGGATGAGAAATACGGACTTGGCGGCAGTGAAGTGCGTTTCGATGCACCGAAGAAGGATGAAGTGGTGAAAGAATTCCTGCAGGAAGGCATGATCGCAGGAGATTATTATGCCTTGCCGTTCATGCGCTCTTCGGAAGCTTTATATGTCAATAAGACCTATGTCGAGAAACTGGGCTATGAACTTGAGGATATCATCAGCTGGGACAAGATCTTTGAGATCTCGGAAGCCGCACTGGCGAAGGATGGGGATGACAATTATCTGGTGAACGGCCAGAAGGTCATGATACCCTTCATCTACAAGTCGACGGACAATATGATGATCTCAATGCTGAAGCAGCTGGGCGCGCCGTATTCCGATGATGAAGGCAATATCCTGATCTTCAATGATATGACCAGAGACATCCTTTATGAGATCGCAGGCCACGCCAGATCACAGGCTTTCTCTACCTTCAAGATCTCTTCCTATCCGGCTAATTTCCTCAATGCCGGCCAGTGTATCTTTGCGATCGATTCGACCGCTGGAGCGACCTGGATGGGATCCAAGGCACCCTTGCTGGATATTCCGGAAGACCAGCTGGTCGATTTTGAGACGATCGTCATGCCGATACCCCAGTACGATGAGAATAATCTGCAGATGATCTCCCAGGGTCCGTCTTTATGCATCTTCAACAAGGCTGATCCGCAGGAAGTACTGGCTTCCTGGCTCTTTGCCCAATATCTGATTTCTAATGACGTACAGATCGCCTACAGCAAGACCGAAGGCTATGTTCCTGTCACTTACAAGGCACAAAGCGATTCCGTATATCAGGATTATCTGAATGCGGATTACGATGAAAAGGAACACTATCAGGTCAAGATCGAGGCTTCAAAACTGCTGATCGATCATATTTCCGATACCTTTGTCACTTCGGTGTTCAACGGTTCCGCTTCCCTTAGGGATGCAGCCGGTTCGCTGATCGAGAATACCTGCAAGTCCGCGAGAAGGGGCGAGAGTATCGATGACGCTTTCTTCGATGCACTGTATGAGAAGGTGACATCGCTCTATCATCTGGATCAGAGCTCCGCCGTATCGGCCGACAGGGATCTGGGTCCTTTGCCTGTCACTTCAAAAGCGCTGCTTTCCGTACTTGCGTTTGCCTGGATCTGTATCGCTTTCTACTATTTCCGCAGTGTCCGAAAGGACAGCAGATAGTGTCCTGCAAAAATAACTGTGTTATCATAATATTGTCGTGAAGAATGTATCTTCAGGAGGAATGAAATGAAAAAATTACTTACTGTTTTGTTTGCTGTATGCATGATCCTGTCTCTTGCAGGCTGCGCAAAGAAAGAAGAACCGGCTCCGGCTGAAGTATTTGATCCCAGTGCAAAGTCTGAAGGTGTCATGACTTATGCCGAGTATGCGGCTGCAGCTTTAGGTGATGAGGTCGTCGTTGAAGGTTTCGTTCAGGCTGCTCAGTCATACTGGAACGGTGCCAAGCTTTATCTGCAGGATCCGGACGGCGCTTACTTCGTCTATTGCGACGGAAAGGGTGAGGATGTCGATATTTCCGAAGATGATTTCGCGAAGGTCGTCGTTTCCACTGATTATTCCGATGGCTGGGTAGGCCAGGGCACAGGTGCCAAGGTCCAGGTCAAGGGCGTCAAGTCCGAGTGGTCCGGTGAAGTCGAGATCGCTGATGCAACGGTAACGGTCCTGGATTCCGAGACATGGCTTGCAGAAGCTGAGGATGTCACTGCTTTATTAGGCAAGGATGAACTGGCTGACAAGATGAACAGATTCGTCAAGTTCTCCAACATGACGGTTGAGGCTTCCAAGGATGCCGACGGCAACGATGTCGCTTTCCTGTACAACTGGGACGGTTCCGGTACTCCAGGTTCCGATCTGTACTTCAATGTCAGCGACGGCAACGCGACTTACAACTTTGTTGTCGAGTCTTATCTGTGCTATGACGGAAGCGAAGTTTACGATGCTGTCGAAGCTCTGAATATCGGTGATGTTGTCGATCTGACGGGTTACCTGTACTGGTATAACGGAGCCAATCCGCATATTACCGGAATCAGCAAAAAATAAGCTGTCTGAATGAAGAAAAAGAAGGATCGGATATCCTTCTTTTTTGGTCCTTTTTGTAGCGATTCTTATACAAATTTAGCGGAAAAACCTTATAATATAGATGTAGTCATAAAATAGGAGGAAAAATTTAATTATGGCAGTAAAAGTTGCGATTAATGGCTTCGGACGTATCGGAAGACTTGCTTTCCGTCAGATGTTTGATGCTGAAGGTTACGAGATCGTTGCGATCAACGACTTAACCAGTCCGAAAATGTTGGCTCATTTGCTGAAGTATGACTCTGCACAGGGCGGATACTGCGGCAAAATCGGCGAAAATCTTCACACTGTTTCTTCAAAGGAACCCGAACTGGAAGAAGACGGCAAGACCGTAAAGGCTCCCGGTTCCATCACTGTTGACGCCAAGGAAATTACAATCTATGCAAAACCGAATGCTGCTGATCTTCCTTGGGCTGAACTTGATGTAGATGTTGTCCTGGAATGCACAGGTTTCTATACTTCAAAGGCAAAGGCACAGGCTCACATCGATGCCGGTGCTAAGAAAGTCGTTATCTCTGCTCCTGCAGGAAATGACCTTCCGACAATTGTTTACAATGTCAACCACAAGAACCTGACAAAGGATGACAAGATCATCTCTGCTGCATCCTGCACAACTAACTGTCTGGCACCTATGACTCAGGCACTCAACGATTATGCTCCGATCCAGTCCGGTATCATGACGACTGTTCATGCTTATACAGGCGACCAGATGATCCTCGACGGACCGCACAGAAAAGGCGACCTGCAGAGAGCAAGAGCCGGTGCTGCTAACATCGTTCCGAACTCAACCGGTGCTGCAAAGGCTATCGGTCTGGTTATTCCTGAGCTCAACGGCAAGCTGATCGGTGCTGCACAGAGAGTTCCGACCGTAACCGGTTCTACAACAATCCTGCACGCTGTTGTCAAGGGTGAGAACGTTACTGTTGAGGGTATCAACGAAGCTATGAAGGCTCATGCAAACGAATCATTTGGCTACACTACTGAAAAACTCGTTTCTTCCGATGTTATCGGTATGAGATTCGGTTCTCTGTTCGATGCAAACCAGACAATGGTTGCTGACATGGGCAATGGCTCTTACCTGGTACAGGTTGTTTCCTGGTACGACAATGAGAACTCTTACACATCTCAGATGGTAAGAACGATCAAGTACTTCGCTGAACTGGGCTAAAGAGTAAAAAAGCTTACAAAAGCAATGAAACGGACGGATCATATCTGTCCGTTTTCTTTTATAATGAAGATACAGGTGAACGGTATGGATCAGAAAGAATACTGGAACAGTGTATCGGAAACAAAAACTTTTACGCTTCCTTTTAACAGCGAGAGCTTTTCAAAGTATGTGAATAAGGATGCTGTGATCGTCGATATCGGCTGCGGATACGGCAGAGTCTTAAGGATCCTGAAAGATGAAGGATATACGGATCTGACGGGATTTGATTTTTCCGATCTGATGATCTCACGGGCGAAAAGGGAATGCCCTGAGATCCGTTTTGAGACGATGGAGGAAGGAAAGATCCCGCTGGAAGATGAAAGTACCGATGCGGTGATCTTGTTTGCGGTGCTCACCTGCATCGTTTCCGATGAGAAACAGGAAGTACTGATAAAGGAGATCAGAAGGATCCTGAAACCGGGAGGTATCCTCTATGTCAACGATTATCTGCTCAATCCCGATGACAGGAATCAGGAACGCTACCGGAAATACGAGAAGGAACTGGGCGTTTTCGGAGCCTTTGTATTGCCGGAAGGAGCGATCTGCAGACACCATACGGAGGAACACATTGAAGAACTGTTCAGGGATTTTGAAACCAGGGAATATGATCGCATCGTCTATACAACGATGAACGGGCATCAGTCTCCGGGATTCACCTATATCGGAAAGAAGAAATAAAAAAGAAGGCAGGATTGTTTCCTGCCTTCTTTATGAATATCAGAATCTGACGATCTGTCTGACGTCGTAGCCCTGTTTGACGAAGTCCGTATCATACATCTCATAGACTTCCGGGACGACTCTGACGACGGCCACTTCGACTTTGGCTGCTTTCACTGCATCATAGGGTATGCCTTTGAATGCCAGCAGCTGTTTCAGTTCGTCGCTGTCACGATCGTATAAGACAGCTTTGCCCATGACCTGCAGGCCGTGGGAATCTCTCACATCGCCGTAGTATTCAAAGATAGCTAAGGCGACATTCTTGTTTTTCTCCAAGCCGATGAACTTGCTTCCGCCTTCCGATACGAACCAGAATTCGTCGTTCATGAAGGCATATTCGATCGGTGTGCATCTGACATAGTCTCCGGTCCCGGTCGCAAAACCGCAGGTATTGTGATTCCTGATGAAGTTTCTGATGTGTTCCAGTGCCTGTTCTCTGTCCATATGTACGGCATTTTTCTGCTGTTCGATCCAGAAATTCTGGAAGTGCTCATAATTGATTTGATTGTTCATGATATGCCCCTTTCAGACAGTTTAATCATAACAGATAATGATTCGTCCTGGTAAACGGAAACAGTTTTGAAGACCGGCAGCATCATCAAGTGAGGTATAATAGAGCTATGAAGTTAAAAAGCCGTTTTGTGATGATCATCCTTCTTTCGGCCATGCTGGGACTGACCCTGCTTGGCGCTTTGACATTGGACAGGGAAAAGAAAGAGGAGGAAGTCATTGTCGTACCGGATAATGTACCTGATGACAGGAAGATCCCTTCTTCTTTCAAGGGCAGCATCAAAGATGATTTCGGTGTGCCCGAGGAAGTGATGAATGTCATCGTTTCTTATATGGACGCTTATTACCGCAGTCTCTATACGCTGCAGAAGCAGGACACAGATGCGCTGTTTGATAACGAGGTCATGGCTGCCGTATCTGACAGAGCTGTTTCCTTGCAGATCGGATCACGGAAGAACCGCGGTTTTGACTTCACCATGAACAAGGCTCATTATGACCTGAGGGTCACTGATTACTATACGGAAAACGGCCTGTATCATGTGGATGTCCTGGAAGATGACTACATGAGTTTTGCTTTCCTGGGCGGCATCGAATCGCAGTCGTTTGATATCGAGAATTACTTTGTGATCTCAAAAACGGATGAGGGCTGCAAGATCAGGGACCTGGAGAAGATACAGGGTTACTATATGACCTTCTATGATGACAGCGATTCTGTTGAGGATGCCGATCAGATCTACGCGTATTATTCAAAGCAGCTCAAAGATCTGGATGCCTACAATGAGGAAGTACTCAGAGTAAAGGCCGAAGAAAAGCCTTACATCCCTTCGAAGACTTATACAAAGGAATACGACAGGAACAAGGCAGTAGCTTATGCCGATCAGTGGTATCATGAGCGCAACCCGAAATGGTACAACTTCTCCGATGAGGGCGGAAACTGTCAGAACTACGCCTCCCAGTGCATGCTGGAAGGGGGCATCGAGATGGATTACAGCGGCGAGGAGCAGTGGAAGTGCTATGTGGAAGATCCGGAGTACGAACCGGACATCAACGAAGAGGAGACGCAGGAGGGGCGTACCCGTTCCTGGGTCAATGTCGGATATTTTGAAAACTATGCGAGGTACAACGAAGGAAAGGGTCTGGTCGCGGATGTCAACGCCAATCTGTATTATGCGCAGCCGGGAGATCTGATCCTGGTCGGAAACAACGGACTGTCCCATACGGTCATTGTTTCCAAGGTGGTGGATGGCCATATCCTGGTGAATTCCAACAGTATCGACATGAAAGATTATCCAATCGAGGCATATACCTATACAGGTATCATGCTGATCAAAATACTCGGATGTAAGTAGACGGAGCGATCCGTCTTTTAATTGAGTGATAAAGTACTGCTAATGTTTAGCACTCTTATTGACTGAGTGCTATAAATGGTTATAATTAAGTAGTGTAAGGAGGAGTTTTAAGATGATAAAACCTTTATATAACAATGTTTTATTAAAGAAAGTAGAAGCATCGAATGAGACGACAAGCGGCATCATCATCTCTCAGAAGGAGAAGAATGAGGAGTATGCTGTTGTGGCTGCCGTCAGCGGATGCAAGGAGATCAAAATAGACGACAAGGTCTATGAAATGCCTTTGAAGAAGGGCGATAAAGTCATGTACAAGAAGTATTCCGGAACCGAAGTCAAGGACGGAGAGACGGAGTATATTCTGATCAAAGCCGAAGATATTCTGGCTGTTGTAGAATAGGAGGCAAATTATGGCAAAGACAGTTAAGTATTCAAAAGATGCAAGAGACTCCGTTTTAAAGGGTGTCGATATCATGGCGGATGCCGTCAGGATCACATTGGGTCCCAAGGGCAGGAACGTCATTCTGGATAAGGGCTACGGTTCTCCGATGATCGTCAATGACGGTGTCACCATCGCCAAAGAGATCGAACTGGAGGATACCTTTGAAAACATGGGTGCCAAGATGATCTATGAAGTCGCCAACCACACCAACGATTCCGCAGGTGACGGTACGACGACAGCTACACTGCTGGCACAGTCCATGATCCATTCCGGTCTGGATGCTGTAGAAAAAGGTGCCAATCCGGTATTGTTAAGAGAAGGCATCGAGATGGCTTCGAAGAAAGTTTCCGAGAAGCTTCTGAGCAATGCCAGAAAGATCGATTCTTCCGCCGAGATCGCCAATGTTGCGGCTATCTCTTCCGGCAGTGAGGAAGTCGGCAAGATCGTTTCCGAAGCGATGGAGAAGGTCGGCAAGAACGGTGTCATCAATGTGGATGAGTCAAAAGGCTTCGATACTTCTCTGGAAGTAACGGAAGGTCTGAGATATGACAAGGGCTATATTTCACCTTACATGGTTTCCGACAGGGAAAAGATGCTGGTGGAAATGGAGAATCCGGCGATCCTGGTCACTGATCAGAAGATCTCAACGATCCAGGAAGTCCTGCCGGTTCTGGAACAGATCGTCCAGTCCAATAAGCCGCTGCTGATCATCGCTGATGATCTGGAGAACGAAGTCGTCTCCACACTGATCGTCAACAAGTTAAGAGGAACCTTCAATGTCGTTGCGACCAAGGCTCCGGGCTTCGGTGACAACCAGAAGGCCAACCTGCAGGATATCGCCATCCTGACCGGTGCGACATTCGTATCCAAGGATCTGGGCATGCAGCTCAAGGATCTGACTCTGAAGGATCTTGGTTCTGCCAAGAAAGTCATCGTTGAAAAGGAACATACCACGATCATTGACGGAACAGGCTCCAAGAAGGCATTCAAGGAGAGAGTTGCCGAGATCCA
>JAEEGG010021316.1_pt1 | contig 12877 bp, 15 predicted proteins | sample 9134161 | NCBI WGS metagenome assembly JAEEGG01 (sample SAMN16246543, study PRJNA631951) | gut metagenome | biome: gut microbiome; feature: rumen; material: CR-attached | host: Bos | place: Iran: Karaj | collected 2018-10
CGACGTGCCGTGATAGAATGTTTGCATAGTTTATCAGAGTTATCTTATTATTTGGTCACTTATATATAACAACAAATGTTTTCATTGATATTTTTGTGAAAATGGATTGGAGACGTTGGGCTTCAATAGCCCGTCTCTCAATCCGGAAAATGTGCTGCCCCAATGGCAGCAAAAAATTGCTTGCGCAGAAAATACTAGCTAGTCAAAATGTTGGAGGCCGAATGGATTTTCTGCACGAAGTGCATTTTTTTGCAGGTATTGGACCTGCTCATTTTCCGGCAGTAACAACCAGGCCATTGGGCCGAGGTTGTCTGCCATTTTCACCTCTTTGTTTCAATGTCTTTTGTCATATCTCGCTTTTGTTTCGATTTCCGGAAATGGATGCTGCAAATATAATAATAATCTTTCATATTCTCAACCCAAATTTTAACCAAAATGCCAGAATGTAACATTTCGCCCGTCTTTTTGTTTGTATCAATTTGGCCCAAAAGCACGTTTTTGAAAAAATTGTTTCATTTTTTTCTAAAAAAGTTTGCTCCTGTCGAAAAAAAGGCGTAGTTTTGCACCGATTTTCCGGTTTTTGATGATAGGAATTGTTTACATTAGTCCTCATTTTGCATAAATAGATAGACACCCCTTAAAGAGAAAGGAGAAAGTATGAAGAAGAAGGACCCCGAAAAGGAATGGGACGACAGCTCGTCCCCAGAACTGACACTTGAGGAAGAGTTCGAAAACCTGCTCAATGACTTTATAGCTGAGGAAGAGGAGAAACCCAAACCAAAACGTGTCTCCACCCGCAAGGTGAGAAAGCAGCCCGCACCCAAGAAAGCCCGTGGATTTGATGATGTGGCTGGTATGGAGGAATTGAAGCGACTGGTGACCGAGGGATTCATCAACGTGCTCAACAATCGTGAGTGTGCCGAGGCCTATGGCATCACGCCGCCCAGCATACTGTTCTATGGTCCTGCCGGATGTGGCAAGACATTCTTTGCCGAGAAGATTGCCGAGGAGTTGGGCATCAACTTCATCAAGGTGGTTCCCGACGACTTGGCATCGACCTTCGTGCATGGTTCGCAGGAGAAGATCGGCGAACTGTTCCAGAAAGCTGAAAAGAAGGCGCCTACGCTGATCTTTTTCGACGAGTTCGATGCCCTGGTGCCTCAGCGCACCAGCGACGAAAGCTGCCACCAGAACGGCGAAACCAACGAGTTTCTGTGCAAGCTCAACAACGCCGCCGAGAAGGGCGTCTATGTGTTGGCAGCCACCAACCATCCAGAGCGCATCGACAGAGCAGTGCTGCGCACAGGACGCATCGATGAGATGATCTACATCGACATGCCCGACGAGAAGGCACGCGAGAGCCTCTTCCGCCTGCATCTGTCCAAACTCCCCGTAGCCGACGGCATCAACTGCCAGCGCCTCGCTTCGCTCACAGGAGGCTACAACTGCAGCGACATCACCTACATCGTCAAGGTGGCTTCGCGCAAGATGTTCAACGAAAGCATCCGCGAGAAGAACAAGCCCTACAAGGCCATCACCCAGCCCTTGCTCGAAGAGGTCATCGCCTCCAAGTCGCCCTCCGTCACCAGCCGCGACCTCCGCGAGTTCGAGCGCCTCCGCGGCATATTCTCCCCCAAGGATGCCGCTCCCCGCCGCCAGGCCATCGGCTTCCGCTAGCCCCCCGTTCCGTATGTTGCGATGTCATCGCAACATCCCCCGTCCCCCCTTTGTTCCCGCGGCAGCCATCTTTGGCTGCCCTCTTTTCTCTCTCATAAAGCAAAAAAAAAATTTCAACGTAGAAATTATTTGACATTCCCGATTTTTGGTCCTATCTTTGCACCACAAAACAAAAATCAATATGAGAAAAGACGATTTATTTACCGACGATTTGTTCACTGACGATTTATTTGATGACGATTTGAGTGGAGACGACGTCGAAAGGCAGATTGCAGAAGCAGCCAACGACATGGCCGATGACGCTTATCCCGAACCTACCGATTGGACCATTATCACCGCGCTCGAGCGCGTACTTTCCCAGGCCAAGGACTCCCAGCTTTCCGACACGTTCTGGAACGTCTGCAAGAGCCCCCTTTCCTACCTGACCCGCGTGCTGGGTCTGTCCGAAATACAGGTCGTATTTCTGGCCATTCTTGTCGAATCAGGCGAATGCATGAGCTGGCGCCAGTTCGGCAGGTTCCTCCGCTGCTCGCGTCTCTCCATCATGGTGCATTCCGACGAGCTCGAGGCTCTTGTCGAGAAACGTTGGTTCGTACACCATCAGTCAAAGCGTTTTGATTCCGCTGACGAAGGATTTGCCTTGGCAAAGGGTGTCATTACGGCCCTGCGACACAACAAGCCCTTTGTGCCCGAGAAGATTGACGAGCTGGATATCCAGACGTTCGTCGACAAGGTAGAAAGTCATATCAGCAAGAACTTGAGCGACCCTTGTGCCGGTTTTGAGGACGATGAGAAGTGGCTCGTCCAGCTTTGCCGTGCCAATCGCCAACTTCCCCTCTGTCAGGAGGTATTGCGCTTCGACGACGACATTCACATCCAGTCACTCATCCTGCTCATGGTCTTCGACTATGCACAGTGGGCCGACTCTCCCAACGAGGGACTCCGGTTGTCCGACATCGACCGTCTCTATCCCGACGAGTTTGATATCGACTGCATGAAGTCCGACCTCCGCGACGGTTCGCACGTCCTCATCCGTTCAGGCTACATCGAGCACAAGTGCGACGATGGTGTCGCCAACACCGAACAGTACACGCTCACGCGCAAGTTCAAGGAAGAGCTCCTCAAAGGCTACAAGCCAAGCCGCTCGAAATGCAACAACATGCGAAAGCCTCAGGACCTGAAGAATTATCAGGGCATCAAGGCAAAGGAAATGTTCTATAACCCCACCGAACAGCAGCAGATCGAGCGTCTCACCAGCCTGCTCAGCCAGGAGAATCTCCCCGGCGTACAGGAACGTCTCGCAAGCAAGGGTATGCGCAAAGGCTTCGCCTGCCTGTTCTTCGGAGGTCCAGGCACCGGCAAGACCGAAACTGTCCTGCAGATTGCGCGTCAGACGGGTCGCGACATCATGCAGATTGACATCGCATCCATGCGCGACAAGTATGTCGGCGAGAGCGAAAAGAACATCAAGGCAGTCTTCATGCGCTATCGCGAGGTCTGTCGTCATTGCGAGGTTATGCCCATCCTCTTCTTCAACGAGGCCGACGCCATCTTCAGCCGCCGCACCACCATCGGCGACACCAATGCATCGGTCGAGAAGATGGACAATGCTATGCAGAACATCATCCTTCAGGAGATGGAGGAGCTCGACGGCATCCTGATTGCCACCACCAACCTCACCAACAACCTCGACGATGCCTTCGAGCGACGTTTCCTCTTCAAGGTCGAGTTCCAGAAACCCAGCGAAGACGTCAAGGCAAAACTGTGGCGCAGCATGCTCGACAACGACCTCACCGACGACCAGGCCCACCAGCTCGCTGCCCGCTACGACTTCTCAGGTGGTCAAATCGAGAACATCGCACGCAAGTGCGCCATCGACTTCATCCTCTCCGGCCAGAACCCCACCTTCCCCGCCATCGAGGAGTTCTGCAAGCACGAGCTCATCAAATCCCGTGACAAGCGCTCTAAGGACCGCACCCCCATCGGCTTCCAATAGCCCCCTCTCGTCCCGTCCCGTTCCTCGTCCCGTCCCTTCCCTTCCCGTCCCTTCCCCTCTCGTCCCTTCCCGTCCCTTCCCCTCTCGTTCCTTCCCGTCCCGTTCCGTTCCTTCCCGTCCCTTCCCGTTCCGTTCCGTCCCTTCCCGTTCCGTTCCGTATGTTGCGATGTCATCGCAACATCTCCCCCTCGTCCCCTCCTCGTCCCCCCTTGTTCTCGTGGCAGCCGTCTTTGGCTGCCATCACCCTCCCTTCCGCCCCTTCGTCCCCCTCCGCATCCTCTTTCCCGCAAGCAGCGGTTTCGCCGCTGCCCGTGTCCCTCCCCTCCGTGTCCCCGTGGCAGCCATCCTTGGCTGCCCTCACCCCTAATCACCGCCCCATGCCCACCCCCTCATCCCTCCACAACGCCGCCATCACCGAGGCCACCATCACCCAGCCCTCGCTCCTCGACCCTCGCGAACTGCATCTGCTCACCTACTCCCGCCCTCACGACACGTGCGATGGCATCGAACTGCACCTCGGCAATCAAGCCGCAGGCTACCCCTTCACCTGCCTCGGCCACGAGTGGAAATGCGTCGAGTTCCTCTATCTCTGTGGCGAATGGAGCTGGGCTGGCAATGATGCCCTGGCAATCCAGCGCGACGTGCTCACAGCCAAAAGCGGTTATGCGGCACGTCGCTTCAAAAAGGCCAAGTACTTCAAAAGAATACGTCCCGACTTCCCCACCTTCCGTCATCAATGGATGCTCTGGTGTGTTTGGCAAAAGTGCCTGGGTAGCAAAGCCTATCGCGACCATCTGCTCTCCATCCCCGACGATCGCGTCATCGTCGAAGTCGTCAAAGGCGACCCCATTTGGGCCGCCTGGCCCGATGCCGACGGCATCTATCACGGCGCCAACGGCATGGGCAAGATCCTCACCATCTGCCGCCGCTGTCTGCTCAATGGCACACAACCAAACATCGACACCGACCTGCTCAATGCCGCCGGCATCCACATCCTAGGTCGACGAATTATGTTTTGAATGTACTATAAGAAGTCCCAAGAGATAATTGAAGAGGAATAAATCCGAAATAACAAAGTAAACACACCCTGCCCAACCAACGTTGAGCAGGGTGTGTTTATTCGGTCATTAACGTTTTAAAATAAAAAGAGTCGATCAAAATATTTTAGTATATTTCAGCGAAGCCATTTTCGATTTACAATAATCAAGCCCTGAAAGGGTGCTGGATGGCTTAGAATCAGCAGCGGAAAGCTTGCTTTCAGATGATGAATCTAAGGCAAACAGCAAGGGGCTCATCAGAGCCCCTCATCATTGTAAATCCATTTTTCGTCTTTAATTCATCCCGAAGAACTTCGAGATATCAAACCACCCCACCACCTCGTACTTGACTTCCTCTTCGCCATTCAGGGTAGCCGTCACCTCCATCGTCAGCTTATCGTACGATTTGCCGCCTTCTCCAAAAACCAGATTCTGCATTTTACGGTCGATGTCAAGAACTTCCAGCTTCACGCCCTTCGAAGCGCATTTCATCACCTCCAGATAGCATCTGGCCTCCAAAAACTGATATTCAAGATGCACGCCATCTCGCTCATCATCCAGTTCAATCACCACAGCATCTTCACGCGAATATCCCCATCCGCCGCTCACTGGCCACCGACTTTTAGTCAAAACCTCCAGAATCTCCAACGGAATTTTCTGAATATCGAGCTGCTCAATGTCCAAAGTACCTTTGTTGTTACACATAACTGAAAATTTTAATAGTAAATAATATTCATCATCTCACTTTTGCAAATATACGCCATTTTTCACAAAATAGCAAGAGTGAATTCCGAAAAAACACGAAAAAATCATCTATGGCATAAGAAAGCAGCAAATCACCCTGCCCGACCAATGTCGAGCAGGGTGAATTTATTTAGATCAATTGCTGTCCGAACCACCGGCATTTATTTCAGATATTTCAAGCAGTACAGCGCATCCTCAGGCAGACTGTATTTCAGTTCCCCATTGTCACGCAGTTCCATCAATAGGCGCCCCAGGAGATTAGGACCCACATACTCGTTTCCCACCAGTTTGGCACCCCAGGTGTCTGCCGTCTTCTTGGAGAATGTAGTCTGATCCTCAACGATGAACAGGCCATTCGTCCGAAGGAGGGTGGAACGGAACGCCTCACTTTGCTGATACTTCAACGTGAGGCAGAATTTCATCACATCCACGATCATCTCCCCCCAGTCACTCCTGCGGTGTGTCGTCTCCCACTTCTTGGCGGGATATTTGGGATTACCCGCCTGATAGACCGCCTTCACCGGCTCCTCATCCTTGAACTTCATCAGTTGGAACAGTTGCTCGCTGTTCTTCAACGTCACACCATCCACGACCAAAGGCGTGCGACCGAAGTTGCCCAGAATGCCCCATTCCCCATCCACCTTGCAGAAGCTGGCACAACGGTCAGCAGGGTATCTCTCTATCGAGTAATACTCTGGGTAATACTGCTGAATGAAAGGTGCGATGCTGTGTGCGTTCATATGGTAACAGGGCGTTGTGATCCTTCAATCAGTTGTTTCTTGTCGTCGAGCAGCACCTGGTCAACGCATTTGATGATGACCTTGCTGTCGTCGAGGACAGCCCTGTTGGTGCCCAGCGCAGGGTTCTTCCAGTTATAAGGCCAAACGATGAAGTCCACACCGATATCCAGCAGGAAGGCCGAAGCCGCCTTCTCGCCTTCCAGATCCACTTTCCCGGTGAGTTTCTTCGCAAGGAACTTGCGGAAGTCCTTGCCGTCCTTGGTGATCTTCTCCGCAATGGGTTCGCCCAGTTTCTGCTCGGCACGTTCGACGATGGTAGGATTGACAACCTCCTTGAACGCGATGTAGTTATCGTCTTTTATGTCGGGAATCTCCACCGTATAGACATAATACTGCGTCGCAGCAGGATTGGCGCCAGCATAGTGCGCAGCCGAGCGGTAGTGTGAGGTGACATAGACTCCATATCCGAATTTCACCTTCCCATCACCCTCCAGGGCATGCGAAAGGTCGAACTTCGGGAAAAGCACCGACGTGCCGTGATAGAATGTTTGCATAGTTTATCAGAGTTATCTTATTAGTGAACGAAACGGTCGCTGCAAATATACATTATATATTTAAAACAAACAAATTATGCATTCCATAAAATGCAATAAATGTTTAAAAAATTACATTCTATAGACTGCAATCACCTTTTTATAGCACAAATTCGTGTCCATTCGTGCCAAGAAAGAAAGTGGAAACAACGGTCCCTGCAGCCGTATTATTCTTCAAAATCTACACTTTTCAAACGATTTATAGCCTCTAAAAATACACTTTTCAAACGAAATAACCAAATAAAAGCGAAGAAATATACAAAAAAAACCAAGAATCCTATTCAAATCAGCAAATTATATAATCTCAATTCACAAAAACACAAATATCTTCTCCCTACTTTATCTTGCCCTCACTATAATTCCCCCTCAGATTTCCTCCTCGATTTCTTGCGTTAGCTGTAACAAGTGTATTAACGAGTAATTAACGCCTCATTATACGGTCATTAACGTAAAAAAACCTCCTCATTCATCATTTTTCTCACCCATTATTTTGTCATTTCATTTTTTTCTCCTATCTTTGCACCAGCATACACCAAACCGAAACGACGAGTTCGGAACTGGCGGTTTCGGTTTTAAACACCTCAAAAGATATGAAATTCTTCGATAGAGAACGAGAGATCCAGCGACTGCAGGAGATTAGGGAATTGTCCCGACAGAATTCGCAGTTTACAGTGGTTACCGGACGACGACGCATTGGCAAGACGGCACTTGTGATGAAGGCTTATGAGGATGAGCCGTTTCTGTACTTCTTTGTCGCTAGAAGCACAGAGAGTGAGCTATGCAGAGATTTTGCTGATGAGATTGTTCGGAAATTGAATTATCCGATACTGGGTCGTGTTGACCGCTTTGCGGACATCTTTGAATTTGTCATGAAACTATCTGAGCAACGTCCCATCACGTTGATGATTGACGAATTCCAGGATTTCCAGCGTGTCAATGGTGCCATTTTCTCACAGATTCAAAAGATTTGGGACCTGAACAAGGCCAAGGCTCATTTGAATCTGGTGGTTTGCGGTTCAATCTATTCCATGATGACGAAGCTTTTCCTTGGGAAGAAGGAGTCTCTTTATGGTCGTCAGACAGAATTTATGAAGATTGAGCCATTTGCTCCTTCCGTCTTGAAACAGATACTTCTGACCTATAACCCCAGTTATACGTTCGAAGACCTGTTGGCTCTATATGCATTCACGGGTGGTGTAGCCAAATATGTGGAATTGCTGGTCGATAGTGGTGCTTTGACGAAAGAGCTGATGCAGGAGCGCATGCTTGCCAAGAATTCCTACTTCATCTATGAAGGGAAGAATATGCTTATTGAGGAATTCGGACGCGACTATGGAAGATATTTCGATATTCTGAAACTTGTGGCTAGTGGACATAATAGCCGTGGCGACATTGATGGAATGCTTCATGTGGAGGTTTCCGGCTATCTGACGCGTCTGGAAAAGGACTATGGATTGCTGACCAAGCGAATACCCATGTTCCAGCAAACGGCTTTCAAGAATGTACGTTATAACATCGATGATAAGTTCCTGCGTTTCTGGTTCCGTTTCATTTATAAGTACAACCACATCATTGAGGCTAATGCCAACGAACTTCTGCTCGAAATTCTTCATCGTGATTATGACACATATAGCGGCATTGTTCTGGAGGATTATTTCAAGGATATGTTGCTTGAAACGAGTAATTACACCCAGATTGGCAGTTGGTGGGATCGAAAGGGTGAGAACGAAATTGATATCATCGCAGCGAATGAGTTGACCAAAACGGTTACATTCTTCGAGGTGAAACGTCAGGAATCAGAATTCAGGCAGTCGCTGCTGGAAGAGAAGTCGAACAAGTTCTTTGAAGCGACGGGCAAGTATCGCAAGTATGCTGTTTCTCTTGTCTGCCTTTCAATGAAAGATATGTAGACTTTGTCTTTTTTATCTAGCAAATCTGCTCAATCCGTAGCTTCTTCATGAAAAATTCGTGATCAATTCATGATCATTCGTGTTTAATAATCTTCGGACCCGCAAGTCATCCCCCTATGCAGGTATTCTGCCCCCTAGTTATTCCCTTCGGTCATGTCCGAGAGAAGCGGGGGATAGAGGGGGTGCGGAGGACCGAGGGGGTCTACATTAACGTTTCATTAAGTATGTCTGACGAAAAAAAACTGAGGTTCCGTGAATGTCCGCATTGCCACAAGCTGATCTCACGAAAGAACTGTTCCTTTTATATAATAAAGGGATCCAAATATCCGATTACCTGTAATCATTGCGGCAAGGAAGTGCAGCCTTCCGTGGAGGCCTGGCCCTTCAGGGTCGGATTCTTCTTCGGATTCTTGGGAATAGTGGCTCCCACGAAGTACTATCTATGGCAAGGTAATGGTTTCTGGGAATCCGTAATGAAGGCAATACCCTTCTTCCTGTTGGCTTTGGCAGTGAATGGTATAGTCAACGTGGAATTCATCAAGTTCAAGAAAACAGATTATTAGGAATCTTAGGACCCGCAGGTCATCCCCCTTTAAGGGGGAATGAGGGCGTCTTTTTTTCTGGCTTCGCCTTTTCTTCTACTCCAAAAAATTGGAGTCTTTTTCTCTTTTTGAAAGGTGTAGCACATCGCAGATGTGTGCATAGAATTAGTGCAGTCAGCTAGGAGAACTTGTTCTCATAGAAGACCGGCACTAACTCTATGCACCTGGTGCTTCAGCACCTACACCTTTCAGAAAGCTTTTTTTTCATCACATTCATCATTTTTCCCATCCATTTCTTTTGTCATTTCAATATTTTCTCCTATCTTTGCACCCGAAAAGTTAATAGTTCAATGTGACTAAACTTAAAATCATTCCAACAGTCTAAATTTTGAACAATTAAAAACGAAACAATAAGATTATGGCAAAACCTATTGAACCAACACCAGTTTTGAAAGGGGACGACGCATACGAGTTCGTAGCTGAAATGGAAAAGCAGGAGAAAGCTTCTGTAGAGGAGAAGGAGCGTGTAGCTCGAGGTGCAAAGTTCATCGAGTCACTTCTGACATTTACGTTTTAACAAGAAGTGACGATGAAAGTTGTAAGACTCACTCAGGAACATATATTTAAACCTTTCGATTGCGGCGAAGAAGATCTAAATGAGTTTCTCATCCATGACGCCAAATTGTATGCCAAAGGGTTACTTGCGGTTACATATATTATAGAGGATGAAGATAAAACAGTTGCTTTCTTCTCTCTGTCTAACGATCGAATTTCGCTATCTGAAGCAGATAAGGCGACATGGCGCCGCATTCGAAGTGCATTTCCCCATCGCAAACATCGCAGCGACTATCCAGCTGTAAAAATAGGACGTTTAGGAGTAAACATAAACGCCCAACATCGTCATATCGGAACAGATATTCTAGATTTTGTCAAACACACTTTTATCAACAATAATCGTACTGGTTGTTGTTTTGTAACAGTAGATGCCCTCAAATCGGCCGTGCCATTTTATACCAACAATGGGTTCCGTCCATTACGGGCAATCAACACCGGCGACACAGTACCGATGTATTACGATCTTAAACAGTTGTTGTAAGATATATATAGATGATTGAATGAATACTCCATAGGCGACTACATTCAATCATCTTTTTTTACTTAATTAAAGAATAATATTGCTCTTCCAACCATAAAAACAATTAATGAGTATTCGTGATCAATTCGTGAGCATTCGTGTTAGAAACAACGTTTTTTCTGGCTGGAAGTATTTTCCGCACGAAGTGCGATTTTCTGCTGCCATTGGGGCAGCACATTTTCTTGCAGATCTTCGAAATGCAGCTCTGTCTGCATTCGAAGAAGGGGCCCCATTCATGGGGACGGCCTTAGCCGCATATAAACAATGTATTGGGGCCGAGGTTGTCTGCATTTTCACCTGATTTAAAACCTGCCTCCTAAAACAAATATTCGTGCAGATTCGTGCGATTCGTGGTCAAAAAACTATAGTGTTATGGCTCTGACTCTCTTCTGTAACTTTGCAATCTTTTGCATCAATGCATCAAACTCTAATGACTGACCATAGATGAAGAATCTCTGCATATTCGCGTAGTCAGCTTTCCACGATTCCATCGCATGCTCTGGTATCAGAAAGTTAATGGCTGCTGGAGCAAGAAGGTCGTAGTTAACATATTTCAAGGCATAATAAGCTTTGCGATGCTCAACAATTGCTTTATAAAGAGCGCCATCAGCCAATGCCTCCCGTCCATACTCGGTATCCATCAGTTTCTCCAAGTCGTACAAATGACGGGACATACGAAAACTTCTCGGGTTGGCTTTCTGAAACTCCTCGGCCAAAAGGAACAGCTTCTCCAGGAAAGTGCGGGTTGGGACAACAGTCCTTATTGAACAATTGGCATCGGTATCCTCCTCTTCAAAAGTCTCTCCTATCAGCGAAATGATCTGACGGTTCTCTGTCGGCTCGTCCATGGAGAGACAACTAATCTCAATCTTCACGCGTGGAGGAATGTAGCTGATAGCCTCCTCAACGATGGAAGGATATTGCAGCAAAATAACCGTAGGATCTTTATCTGAGTCTATCGGCTTCCATTCTCCGTTTTTGTCCTGTACTTGGTTGACATTCTCAATGGTGTATCCAGTGACACCCATACTCTTCAACTGTTCATCAAGTTGAGCGGCAAGAGTTTCTTGGATATACCTACGTGCCGACTTCTTCAGCTTGTCACGTTGGTTTTTGGTCGTTTTATCTATACCAAAGAAAGAGTGGCTGATCGCCAAGTCAATGTCTTCAGAAAAGCGTTCAATAATGTTGAAACCTTTTGAGAGCGATGTTCCTCCCTTGAATATTAGTGAGTCACGGCAATCCGTTTGGAATAGAGCTTTTAGAGTGACTGTCACCCACCAGTCTTTTTCTATAGCCACTTGATTAATTCTTGGATGCTTGATTTCCGCCTGTTGTAGCATAGCAAGACGGTCAACGAGTCCATTGTTTAGCCAAATTTTTCCCATTGTCATTATTCCGTAGTAAGCATTGGTTTGACAATTCGTTTCATCCATGCAGGCATCATATCTATGTCTCTCATCAAAGATTCCTTGCCTGGTTCTTTCGAGATTAGAGATCTTATCGTCTGAAGTTCCTCTTCGGTTATATTTTCTTGCTTTAGCGTTTTTAGAGCCTGCACCAATAAGGCAATAAGGCGTGTCTCATAGCAGAAGTTTTTGGGGACTCCTCTTTTTAGAGTTACCTGACGATCTACAAGTTTAATAGTCCTCTCACTCCCTGTAGTCAAATAGGTATAATTCATCGGGACCTGAGTGGATAGTCCCAAAACGTTTAACGCAGTTATACCCGAAGGCAACACTTCTGCATTATCACGTGTTGCTATGGCCTGTACTACCTTGTCGACAGATGGAAGTACCGGTCCGAATCGACTTTTTCGGGGTTTTGCATAAATACCATGTGCGAGCTTCACTAATATACCCTCACCTGATAATTCAGACAAAGTGCTGCCAACAAACTCAGCGTGATACTCCGGAAAGTCAGATCGGAAGAGAATGCTATCCTCTGGCATTGCTTCTATACGTTGCCTTAGAGTATTGTTGTCAATAGATTGTTCTTTTGTCATACCACCTTTGAAATTTTGATAATTTTTCAAGTGCGAAGATAAGACATTTTAAAGAATCCTCCAAATTTTTTGGTATATTTTCGTCAAAATTTTGCAAATTATTGTGTTGATGCGATAATTCCGTATCTTTTCCCGATTTCATCACCATCTAGAATCTCGCCATAGTCAATAAATTATTATGTTCAGACTAGGCGACAAACCTTAATTTATGAGCATTCGTGCCTAATTCGTGAGCATTCGTGTTAGCTATCCACTCTACGACTCACCGAGCTAAATATTTGCAATTCGTGTTCTTTTCTCCCCGTCCCATTACACATCCATTAACGTTTTAACAATAACTCGTTCGAACAAAGATATTTTCCCCATTTTTCGTCTTTTTTGCTAAAACATTTGGCAATGTCAAATAAATCCCGTATCTTTGTCCCATCAAAACCACACTAATCGCATGGGTCACCAAACCCATTGTCGTGATCATCCTTCTCCTTTTAATCGGGAAGT
>JAEEGG010021317.1_pt1 | contig 12877 bp, 12 predicted proteins | sample 9134161 | NCBI WGS metagenome assembly JAEEGG01 (sample SAMN16246543, study PRJNA631951) | gut metagenome | biome: gut microbiome; feature: rumen; material: CR-attached | host: Bos | place: Iran: Karaj | collected 2018-10
AAGTCCTTCGACATCGGTAGGAGTGTCGCCAACCTGAAACTGGTAGTTCTCGTCAATGTAAACCGTCACATTCTGCTTGGCCATGGTCTTGCTGCCACTCTCGGGGAGCAGTAGTTTAACGGCGTTGGGGCTGATGAGTGTGGAGGTCAGCATGAAGAACACCAGCAGGAGAAACACCAAGTCCGACATGGTGGAGTTGTTGTTCTCAATGGAGAGTTTATTTCTTGTCTCAATCATAGTCTTTAAGCTATAAGGTTCTAGTATTTCTAGTAGTCCTAGTATTACTAGTATTGCTAGTATAACTAGTTATTTCTAGAGTTTTCTAGTATTGCTATAGTTCTTTAAGCGGGTTCGTGGAGGAGGTCCATAAACTCGGTGGCGCGCACCTCTATGTCGAGAACGACCTTGTTGATGCGGGTGACGAGGACGTTGTAGAGGAAGTAGCAAATGATGCCAACAATAAGACCACCGATGGTGGTGACCATGGCCTGGTACATGCCGGTGGCAAGGGTGTTGATTTCAATATTATTACCAGCGAATGCCATGTCTTGGAAGCAAGTCACCATACCGGTAACGGTGCCAAGGAAACCAATCATGGGGCCCAAGGATGCGACAGTGGCAACAAGAGAGACGCGCTTTTCGAGGCGTGCCACTTCGAGTTTGCCTTCGTTCTCGATAGCAGCCTGGATATCAGAAAGCGGGCGACCCAAACGAGAGAGCCCTTTGTCGACCATACGAGCGAGGGGCGAGTTGGTCTGTTTGGAGAGAGCACGGGCACCGTCAACATCTCCTTTATGAATATATTCGCGGATGTTGTTCATAAAAAGGTCATCGTCCTCGACTTTGACCGCCTGACGGAGAGCGAGGTATCGCTCGACAGCGATGTATATAGCAAGTGCCAGCAGCAGGGCAAGCACAAGCATAATCCAACCACCGTTGAGGGCCATCTGCCAAAGAGAGATACGTTCGACGGGGGTTGATGCGGCAGCGAGGCTGTCAACGGCAACTTGGGTTTCAGCCATGTCGGCTTGAATCATGAGGAAAGGGTTCATAGTGTTGATTTGTAAATTTGATTATTGTGTTTTACTTATTTCTAAAAATGGAAAGATAGGCTCAACGAGGGAGCCATGGCAAAATCGGACATAGGCACCGACGAAAAGGAGGGTGCGATGCGGAGGGAGAGATCGTCGCTGACTTGAAAATCGTAGAGATGCCCGAACACATAGGCGTCGAGCAAATTAAAGGCATAGACTGCCGCCGTGACGATAATAAAGAGCTGGAAGTTCTTGTTGCTAGACTGGTAGAGGTTGTAAATGCTGCTGCCTGGATAGCCTGAATAGTCTGGCAAAGTAGACTGACCGTTGTAGCCGATGGTGAGATACTCTTTCTTGAACCTCATCATCTCGGTGTAGTTAGTATAAACTAGATACCCCACCCCACCTAGCGCCGCATAAAAGATAGGTACCTTCCAGGCCTGCCCATTGTAAATTTGCCCCCCACCGGGAATGATGGAAAGCAGCACTGCCTTAGTGGGATTATGCGGCTTAGAGGGCTGCGGACTGACCACTACCGAGGGGCGGACATCGACAAGTTCAGGCTCCTGTCCCTGAACCGAGACGGTTGCCACAAGGAGTAGGAGAAGTATGTGCAGACGTCGATACACGGCAGGAGTAGAGTATGATCTATCAGATATTGAGTAGGTTGATTATACGTTCAAAGTCTTCGTCGTTGTTGAAATGGATGGTCATAGTCCCCTTGCCACGGCGCGAGCGCTTGATTTCCACGTCGGAATGCAGCTTCTCCTTCATTTGGGAGAGGGTGGCAGTGTGGCGTGGAGGCAGGTCTTCCTTGGCAGCCACACGAGGACGCTGAGGTGTCTTGGCAGCCTTGACGAGCTGCTCAGTCTGATGGACAGAAAGGTGACGGTTGACAATCTCGTGAAGGATGGCGAGGTGTTGCTCAGGGTCTTCGACATTGATAAGTGCACGAGCGTGCGCCATGCTGATATGTCCAGAACTGAGGGCTAGCTGGGTCTCGGCTGGGAGGTTAAGCAGACGTAGATAGTTGGTGATAGTGGAGCGATCCTTGCCGACCCGTTGGCTGAGTTGCTCGTGAGTGAGTTGGCACTCCTCGATGAGGGCATTGTAGGAGAAAGCTATCTCCATGGCGTTGAGATTCTCGCGTTGGATGTTCTCCACCAAAGCCATCTCCATCATCTGCCCATCGGTGGCTACGCGGATATAGGCAGGAAGCTCGGTAAGGCCTACCAGTTGGGAAGCACGCATACGGCGTTCGCCAGCTATGAGTTGGTATTTCCCGTCGGGCATACGCCGCACGGTGATGGGAGTGATGACCCCCTGCTCACGGATAGACTGAGCGAGTTCCTGCAGGGCGTTATCGTCGAATTCCTTACGGGGTTGGAAAGGATTTGCCTCAATGTCGCTGATAGACACCATGCTGATGGCGGCGGTGACGTCAGACTCGTTGCCGTTGAGGCTGTCGACATCAATGCTGCCAAGTATGGCATCCAATCCGCGACCTGGAATAAGAGGTTTCTTACTTGCCATTGTCTGAGTTGTGAAAGGGTTTAGTTATCGTGTGTAATGGGAGGCTTCATCTTGTTGCGGCGAAGTATTTCGCTGGCAAGATTGAGATAGTTGACCGCGCCGGCACAGGTTGCGTCATACATTATGATAGACTTGCCGTAGCTGGGGGCTTCTGCCAGTTTGGTATTGCGATAAATCAGGGTGTCAAATACCAAGCGTTTGAAATGTGACCGCACGTCTTCGACCACCTGACGAGCCAATCGCAGACGGGAGTCGTACATGGTGATGAGCAGGCCTTCGATGTTCAACTTGGGATTGAGGCGGGTCTGCACGATACGCACGGTGTTGAGAAGCTTGCCCAAGCCCTCGAGGGCGAAGTATTCGCTCTGGATGGGGATAATGACGGAATCGCTTGCCGTGAGGGCGTTGACGGTGATAAGACCTAGCGACGGGCTACAGTCGATGATGATGAAGTCGTAGTCGTCGCGGACAGCCTCCAACGCACGGGAAATGAAATACTCACGGTTCTTCTCGTTGACGAGCTCCACTTCGGCACCTACCAAGTCGATGCGGGTAGGCAGGAGGGTGAGGTTGGGAGCGTCGGTAGTGATCAGGCAGTCGTGTATATCCGCCTGGCCCATGAAGCACTCATAGGCGCTCTTCTCCAGCTCGTCGGGGTTGATGCCGAGTCCCGAAGTGGCGTTGGCCTGAGGGTCGGCATCGACCAAGAGAACCTTGTACTCCATCACCGCCAGCGCAGCGCTGAGGTTTACGGCGGTAGTGGTCTTCCCCACCCCGCCCTTCTGATTGGCGACAGAGATTATCTTTCCCATGGCAAAAGACAATTAGAATTTGAAGTCGATATCGTCGAGGTCGGTCTTGATAGAATCGCGACGGTCGTTGTCGAAGTCGAAATCATTCTCCACTACTACAGGTTCGGGCTCAATGCCGGTCTCAATGAAGGAAAGGGCATTGGCAAGACCCTTTTGGAACTTCTCAAAATCCTCTTTATACAGGAAGATTTTGTTTTTATCATAATAGAATTCGCCAGTATTGTTATCAAAAATGCGACGGCTTTCGGTAATAGTTATGAATTTGTCACCAGCTCTAGTCTCCTTGACATCAAAAAAATAACGACGCTTTCCAGCAGGAATGGCCTGCGAATACAATTCTTCTTTTCTGTTTTCCATGTTATTCCTAATTAATATTTAAGTTTGCAAAAGTACCTATTATTTTTCAACTGACACAATTAATACGGAGAAAGTTATTAACAATTGGCGGTTTACTCCGTTCCAACTGATGATAACTTTCCCATAATAACGTTATTTCATTTGATTTATTGTTTGTGAGTCATAATGTCTAGCACCATGTCGTCCACCTGGTCCATACCATCACATCCCAGGCGTCCCAAATTACGTATGGAGCAATCAACGTCGCTTTCGCTCAAGCCGTCGGTGGCATCGACCACACAGTCGTGGTAAGCCAACTCGGCACTGACGAAGGCACTATACAGTCCCGTGCTCATCTTCAACGCGCAGCTGGGCTTGGCACCATCGCAGACCATGCCGGCTATAGTGTTGATCAGATTCTTAATGGCGTAGCACATTTGGTCGAAACTGCCGCCGTGAAGGTACACGATACCACATGTCACACCGATGCTGGCATTCACCAGTCCGCAGAGGGCGCTGAGGCGTCCTATTCCCCGCTTGATATATATCGACATCAGGTGGTTCAGCACCAAAGCTCGGGTGATAGACTCGTCGTCACAGCCCTTTGCCTTGCCGTAGTTGTAGACGGGCAACGTGCAGGCAATGCCCTGGTTGCCACTGCCGCTATTGCTATACACGGGCAGGGTGCAACCGTCCATACGGGCATCGGACGCAGCCACTGTGCGTGCCACGACAGTATGCACAATATCTCCCGATGCATTCTCCATCAGTATCTTGCCGGTATTAAGACCGTAGCCTTTCAAGCCCTCTGTGGCAGCAGCATCGTTATACTTCACCGTCTCGCGGATAAACTCCAGTTCTTCGATGGGGGCAGTAGTGGCATAGTCGTAAACCAATCGGGCGGTCAGGTCCAATCCGTCGGCGGCCGACTTATCGACATGTCCTTCTACTGGCGGGGTGATAATGTTGTTCTGCAGCACCTTGCCATTATGGGCCAAATAGGTGAAGTTGGTGTGTCGGCGACTGATTATCGCCGTGGCGTTATCGTTGCCCGAAGTGCAGGTGCACTCGATATAGAGCTTGTCGCAATTATCCTTAACACCAATGTTAATCCTAGAGGCATTGTTGGCAAGCCACTTCTTTGCCTGCTCAACGCGTTCGGCCGACACGGTCAGCACTTCCAGCTGGCGGCGGGAGTCGCCCGCCACCACAGCCACAGCCACAGCTATCGGAAGCCCTATCATGCCAGTGCCGGGGATGCCCACGCCCATGGCGTTTTTGAACACATTCTTGCTCAGACTCAGGTCTACACGCTCGGGTTCGCGACCCAGCAGTTCACATGCCTTAGTCACACAGAGGGCGACGGCGCCCGGCTCGGTACAGCCCGTGGCCAGCACCACCTCTTGCTGTAGCAGCTCACGCAGCTGCTTGCGGATTGATTCTTCCATAAAGGTGTATTATAGGGTTATCATGCTGTGGCAAATCAAGGTCGCCAAAGATTGGGTTTCTTTGACGACCTTGGGTGCTTTATTTATTTCTCAAATAGTTTCTGCCAATTCTTGTATTCGCGGTCTTTCCAACAACCGTTGTGATAGGCGTAGGAAACGATGGCGGGAATCACAGTGGTGCCTTCGGCGTAAACCATCTGCTGCAACTCTTCGCTCACCTTGCCCCAGCTGCCAGCCTCCAGAAGGGTTGAACTGGAGCAGGCACCGTCGCGGACATCGGCCACGGTAATCTGAATGGCATATTTGTGCATCGGAACCTCGTAGCCCAATATCTCGGCACACACCACGGTGTCCTGGGCGAAGTTCTTGGGGGTGCCGCCGCCGACCATAAAGAGGCCGCTCTCGGGGCAGTTCATCTTGATCTTGGTCAGCTCCACAAAGTCGCAAACCGAGTCGATGCTCAGATATTTCTCACCCTTTTGGGCACGCTCCCACTGGTGCTTGCCAATGCCGAAGCCGGCACTGCTGTCGCTAAAGGCGGGACAGAAGATAGGCACGCCGCACTCGTAGCAGGTCTGGATGAGGCTGTCTTTCTTCACACCGCGACCGTTGTGCAACCATTTGCCCAACTCGTAGATAAACTCGCGGCTGCTGTATGGACGAGGCTCCAGCATGTTGGCCAGTTCGTAGGTGGCGTTGTCGCAAGCCTGGAGTTCCTCCTCGTCGATGAAGGTGTCGTAAATACGGTCGATATAGAGCTCACGCAGTTTGGTGTCGGGAATGACGTTTTCCTTGGTGCCAACATAGTGTTTGAAACCGAGGGCCTCGAAGAGGTCCATGTCGATGATAGAGGCACCGGTGGAGACCACCGCGTCAATCATCTTATTACGCACCATGTCGACATACACCTGCATGCAGCCAGCGGCGCTGGTCGAACCGGCAATGGTGAGGATGTTGGTGCAATCCTTCTCCTTGCACATCATGGTCAGGATATCGGCAGCGCGAGCGGTGTCGCGGCTGGTGAACGACATGCCACGCATGGCATCAATCAACTCGGTGGAGTCGTATTTCTTAATGTCAATGTGCTTAATGGTCTCTTTCAAGAGATCCTGCTTGGTGAGGTTTTCGATGTTTTCCATTGATATCTTGTTTTTAGTTTTACTTCATTATTATTAAAATGGGGGCTCATCTTCCGGCATCGAACTGACGGGAGGAAGGTCTCCCTGGCGGTTGATCTTAGAGTCGACCAAAATGGTCGGGGCGCCAGTCTGGTCAAATCCTGTATTCTGAGGCATCGTGCTATTGAGAATTTGGTCGTTGGTGACAAACTCCTTGTTCTCAAAGCGGGCATATTGACCCACAAAGCGCAGACGCACCTCGCCCACGCTTCCGCTACGGTGCTTGGCGATGATGATGTCGGCCATGCCTGCGGTGGGGCCGTTGTCGTCCTCGATGCCGTAATACTCTGGACGGTATATAAACATCACAAGGTCGGCATCCTGCTCGATAGCGCCCGACTCACGCAGGTCGCTCAACATGGGTTTCTTGGTGCCGCCACGCGTCTCCACGGCACGACTCAGCTGCGACATGGCGAGCACAGGTATGCCCAGCTCCTTCGAAAGGGCCTTTAGCTGTCGGCTGATGGTGCTGATTTCTTGTTCGCGGTTGCCGTTGCGGCTCATCGCATCGGCCCCTGCCGACATCAGCTGCAGGTAGTCGATAAATACCATCTGGATGTCGTGGTGCTGCTTCAGTCGGCGACACTTGGCACGCAGTTCATAGATGGTCAGCTGGGGGGTGTCGTCAATAAATATCTTGGCCTCATTGAGTGCCTGGGTGCGCTTTTCTAATTGCACACGCTCATGGGGCATCAATTCACCTTTCTTCAGTTTGTCGCCAGGTAATTGGGCTTCGCCCGAAATCAGACGCATGGCCAGTTCCACGCCGGTCATCTCCAACGAGAAGAACGCCACCGGCTTCTTAAAGTCTATGGCCATGTTGCGGGCCATGGTCAGCGCAAAGGCCGTCTTACCCATAGCCGGACGGGCGGCAAGAATAATCAGCGTGCCGGGATGGAACCCCGCCGTGATGCGGTCCAGCTCGGTGAAACCGGTGGGGATGCCCGCAAGGCCGTCAGGTCGGTCCGACGCCTCGTTGATCTGCTCGGTGGCAGCATACACTAGGTCGCCTATGGGGTGGAAGTCGGTCTTGAAGTTCTTGTCGTTGATGTCCATCAGCCGTCCCTCGGTCTTGTCTAGGAGGTCCACCACGTCGGTCGTCTCGTCATAGGCTTTGGTGATGGTCTCTGTCGAAATGCGTATCAGCTCACGGCCTATATACTTCTCACTCAGCACACGCGAATAGTACTCGATATGTGCCGCACTCACCACATGGCTGGTCAGTTCGGTGAGGTGGTAGGCTCCGCCCGCGGCTTCCAGTTCGCCACTCTGTCTTAGCTGGTTGGCCACCGTCTGCATATCCACGGGCTGGTTCTGCTCGAAGAGTTTGTGGATGGCACGGAAGATAACTTGGTGTTCGGGTTTATAGAAATACTCCTCATGCAGCAGCTCGATGGCCGTGTTGAGTGCGTTGGGGTCGAGCATCAGCGCACCCAGCACCGACTCCTCCAATTCCACAGCCTGCGGCGGCTTATTGCCACCGTTGAGATTAAAGGCCTGTTCGTAAGACATTCGTTCCTTACGCCTTACGCTATTTTTAGGCATAGTTTCCATGCTACAAAGTTACACAAAAAAAATGTAACACCGAGATATTTTTTTCAACAGCCCCGCCACATCACTCTAGTTCGACAAGGAACAACCTCTGCACAACCCCTTTCAAAACTCAGCAAAACCAATTCTCAGGCTCGTGTTTTTCCCAGTGGGTCCACAGCCTCATTTTTCCATGCCTTCAGCCATCACCCCCACTTCACACTGCTTTCTACGGCCTCCAACCGTTTTGCACTTCTTGCGAACCCGTTTCCCGCTCCCTGTAGCGGAGATGTGGCGGAGAACGAGCAGAGATGGAGCGGGAACCAGAGGGAGTATATCTCAGACTGGTTACGGCCAGTAGGAAAAGCCTGCCGAACTATAAAAATAGCAGACTCACAGCCAAACGGCTGCGCCCGAAAATCCATTCTTGGTGATGAAGGGGGGGATGTTTACCCGTGAAAGGCACCGCCTAAATGCCAAAATTTTGGTCTCGCATAGACAACGACATGCCTGTGGTAAGTACCGAAGCATTCGCAGGCAGCCTCTTCTGTACAAATCTCGTTTGGCTGGTAATAATGAATGTGGGTCTCTCCCCGATAAATCTTTCCACCGCAGTAAGGGCATACCTGATACGGGGCACTCGACTCAGGAAGAAGATTTTCTGTTACAGTGGGAACCGAATCGTCCTCCTTATTGCATGAAACAAAACCAAATAACGTAAACAATACGACACCTGCAATCAGTACGATAAAGAATCTCTTTTTTGTCATAACCATATATATTTACCTAATAAAAATCACCGTCGTATTCACATCACACATTCAAATACAGCACATTACACTCGCCAATAACCCCAAGGACACATTCGTACAACGATGCAAAGATACATATAATTCTTTATTCAACAAATTTTATTTTTTGCACTTCATCTACTTCAAAGTCTGGCTCCATGAGATGACTACCCCACCTCAACAGGTCGCGGCTGAACCAGCCGTCACGTTCATTTTCTTCGGGGTCGGTCTTGTAAATGACATTAGAATAGAGATTGACCATCATTGAGTAGGAAAGGCGTAAATTGGAGGCCGGACGGAAGTTTACCAACCTGTGTTTGCGATGGTATGGCGGCAGCATCACGACCACACGGAATCCTCCGTCAAATGCATCTATGCTGCTCCAATTGCCATATACCGAGACTGTCGTGTGGTTGAAGTGGCGCATGGCCTCAGCCATACAGCCGTATTCATGGTACTGAAGATACTTGCCTACGACACCTCGCAATTGTGTGTTCCAACGCGTGAGGTATATGTCGCCACCCAGAGTGCCCACAAACCTGTCGGGAGGACCTATCCACCAGTCTGTTGCAGTGTATAGCATCCCCACATAGCCTGTCTGCGCCTCGATGGCAAACCATTTTGTCAGCGGCAGAAAGGCCTTGATGTCTATACCGTAGCGGTTACTAGAGAAGAGTCCCGTGGTGGCCTTGCAGTAGAGATTGCCCAAGCGCATCTGCTTGCTCAACACAAACATGTTGGGGCGAATTTTGGCATACTGTTCACCATATTGGTTGATTACTGGCAGATACACCTGACCGGCCAGCTGCCAATAGTTGCCCATATCCCATTTAAACGCGGGTGTGAGATTGATGAGCAGCTCGTACTGGCGGTCGTAACTGATGTCCCTTAAATTGAAATCTACCCCGCAAAAGAAATCCACACCTTTGCTTGTACACTGTCCTGAAGCTCGTTGCAACCCTATTACTGTCAGGAGACACAGCAGTATACACCTAGGCTTGAAATGGTGGTGATACGACATTGGTTGTTTCACATTAACTAATTATTGAATTATTTATAATACTGGAATGTTCTGATAACTGTATATGTATGGCTCCTCAGCACGGTCACTTCAGCTTTAGTCCAGTTGCCGTGGTCGTCGTAGGCGGTGTAGGTATAGTATTTGTGCTTACCAATCTCATGTCCGCCCGTCTCACCCTCCCAGTGTTCCCAGTTGGTGTGCCACACCTCGATGGTGTCATGGTTTGCATCGTAGCGATAGTGGGTGTCCTCGTAATGCTTGTCGCCCATACGTATTCGTGCCAGCCGTCCATACCTGTTGTAATCGTAGGTTTGTGCCTTGTCGGGTTGCCACGACTGTGTCTTCTTCAACAGCCTGCCTTGTGTGTCGTACTCATACCATGTGGTGTCTTCCCATACCGAGGCAGCCATCAAGGGACGGCACTGGTCATCGCATGTAACTAGAAAATTCGTCACGCTATTTCCTTCGGTCGGGTCGTAACTGAGAAAGTATTCTTCATACCCCGATAGACAGCCGTCCTTCCCGTAGTGAAACACAATACTGTCCTTACCATCCTCGGCATAGGTCGCAATATAATAGACCAATTGCCCAATGCCGTCATACTCATAGTGATGGCTGGTCTGATAAATATCCTCGATGGTGGACATATCCGTCCGCAGTCCCGCTTCGTTATACGCCTCAGCCTTCGTGACAAAGTATCTGTGTGCCGAATCCCTGCAGAACTCCGTGCTCTGCACCATCTTCACCCTGCCCTTATACCCCATCTCAGCCGCACTCACCCGTCGCGTCACCTCGCTCTGCCCCTGCGCAACCAGAGGCAACAAAGACAACAAAACTAGCAATAGAAAGAAACACCTTTTCATATTATTCATAATATTGATATTCAAACAGAAAAACTTCCATAAGGAAACGTTTCAAGTTTAAGTTGACAATGCAAAGATACATTTTTTTAGTGAATATACTTTAGGCAACCTCTAAAAATAGCCCGTCAGGGCTTTTCGTTCAATAGAGACGCGTTAATTAACAATATTTATCTCCCGTAGGATTAAGGAAGTCCAGTGGACTTACGTCCGTTTAATCCTATTTTTTAGAACCCACCTTCTATAAATCACCTCGAAGGTGTGACCATTATTAACACCGTACGAGTAATATACGGTGTCACTACCGAATGGGAGCAACATCGTATATAGCGCAGTGCGTTAATAGTCAAGATATAACTAAATTGCGTCTCGTAGAGACGCGACATAGAAAACGAATTAATAGAACCCACCCTAGTTTATTTCTTTCCCGAAACCACATCACCGACTCATTCACCCGCCACGTCACTTTGCCCTACGTCCCACCTACTTTACACATGAGCAATTTCACCATAGGGCGTACCTAGGTGGGTTGTTGTTTCGCCTCCAGAAGCGAACCTACAGCGAACCTACAGCGAACCTTCTCTGAAGGTACATGAAAGTGTGCCGACCGCTATTATTATACCCAAAAAGCCAAAAAAACAGGGTGCCAATTTTGAGTTAACAATAGTGGCAATAAGTGGCACTCGATGACAATAACAATTACAATAGAGGTGAGACCCCTATTCCCTCCCAGTTCACAAATTACATAGAAAACACAATGACCAACAGCCACATACGTTCAAGTGTAAACTGTGAACATACAAGCAAATATAACTTTCTATTACTGTTGTCAATCCACGTTCAGCTTGAAGTATACTAAAGTCACTCTATATCAATCCAAAACGCATCTTTCCCCAACATAAAGGTAAAAGAAGTCACACGACACATTTTACATCCAAATCACCATAACAAATTAAGAACAAACACATTGCAGAGAAGTCACAAAAGTCACATGTCACATGCAATGTGTTTTTTATGCTATATAGTCTATTATAATATAATTAATTATTAATCAATATATTATTATATAATATAACTCTACCCATAACCAAAAGCATACGCATGTGACTTGTGACTTTCACCCCACCCTCTTGCAGTATTCACCGTTCACTGTTCATTGCATAGTGCTTTTCTTCTGCGGTAGGGGGCTATACCCGCTACACTCACCCGTCTCGTCACCTAGCTCTGCACCCACCCTATAATGGGCAGCAGAAGCAAACAACAAATGATTGAACTTTTTATTTTCATTTTAAAGTGAAACAGCGATATTGATAAGACTGTTTGTAACTCTTTTTTAACTCTTCCGACAGAAATGAGCGTTCTATCAACTCCAAGGCAAGAGGCGATTCCTCTGCAAAGGTGTCAATCTCACGCTTGACCATTCTTTCGGGCAGGCCGATTCTTCTGCCAAACTCTTCAAAATCGTTTCGGTCCACGGTATGGATGTCGGTCATCTTCATACCTTCCTTAAACAGCCCTTTCTTCAATGCAAAGATTTTAGGCTCGTACAGATGCAGGCTTGTGTTGATGAGGTCGTAGGCTGGAGCAAGGCGGTAGTCGCCGTTTCCACGGTCTATCAGAGAGAAGTTCTTCAAGTGTGCATCATCGTTCAGGGTGATGTAGTTGAAAAGCACCACGCGGAAGAAGCGAAGCATATCCACCTGTGCTGCTCGGACATACCGCCGTATTATGTCGGCACAGTCCTCGTAGCTCAGTGCGTTGTACTTGTAATAGCTTCCTCCGTTAACCCTCGTCAGTCCTGCCAAAGATGCAAAGTCCTCCTGCGGGTATTTCGAGCCGTCGAGGGCCACATCGAACCGTTTGGTAATATAGGCCGCCTCACCGTCGCGGAAAAAGCATAGTGCGTTGGCAGCGGTCTCAATCCCGTAGGCTTGTGCCGCCATCTGCATGGTAAGGTGCTCGTTGGCGGGGCAGTATTTACGCTCCAGCAATGCGTGTGACGCTGGTGCGGGCTTCAGTATATACTGGCTCTGTTCCCCTTCCTTAGGGATAGATAATGAGCCATTCCTTAATACAAGCGCTCCTTTGGGCTGAAAACCTGCGAGAGAGACGCGACTGATATGCCGGGCGTAATCAGTGGAGTCGGCACTATCGTTATTGGGGCTGTCAAAATCCAGTATATGCGACACCTGTTTTCCTCCAAACAGTTTGCGACAGGCTTCGGGAGAGTAGGTGCTGTAGCCTTCCTTTAATGTAGAGGGACAATATTTCAGTTCTTCCATCATACTATCGGTTTAATGGTTACGGCACCGATAGTGTCGGTCTGGGCTGTGG
>JAEEGG010021319.1_pt1 | contig 12877 bp, 12 predicted proteins | sample 9134161 | NCBI WGS metagenome assembly JAEEGG01 (sample SAMN16246543, study PRJNA631951) | gut metagenome | biome: gut microbiome; feature: rumen; material: CR-attached | host: Bos | place: Iran: Karaj | collected 2018-10
TTTAATTTTGAAGATGCAAAATCTATGATTTATGCAACATATCGTGGCGATTATGAACAAGTCAATAAAGATATTATTGATGAAGTAGCTGAAGATTTAGAAAAAAATAAAAAATATATTTATTGTACAAAATGTGGTACTAAGAATTTAGATTCAGAAGTAATTTGTACAAAATGTGGAGGCATTTTAACTAATATTGATATTATTTATTGCCCTAAATGTGGTGAAAAAAATTCAAGTGAAAATTCATTTTGTGGAGCATGTGGGACAAGGATACAAAAAAAGAAATATAAATGTCCAAAATGTGGTTCAGGTAAAGTTGAATTTATTGATACAAATATTAATTATATGATAAGAGAATTAGGATTTCTTCCAGCAGTAGAATATAAGGCTGTTGGATTTATAGCAACTTTTCAAGATCCACAATACAATGAAGTAAATGTTCATCTTATTAAATGCATGAAATGTGGAAAATTATTTTAATTATTAATTATTATAGAAAGCATCGCAGTTGCGATGTTTTTCTTTTTATCAAATAATAATTTAAAAATTATCAATTAAGTGGTATATTATTATTGTGTTTTAAAAGGAGATTATAATGAAAAATAAAAAAATAATATCTGCATTAGCAGTTACTACAGTATTTTTAGCTTTAGCATCTTGTGGAAAGAAGAAAGAAAATCCAAAAGAAAATACAAGCACTGTTGCTTCATCAGAAGATGTATCTACATCAACTTCAACTAGTACAAGTACTTCAACAAGCACTAGTACATCTACTGAAACATCAACAAGTACTAGTACATCAACATCAACAAGTGCTCAAACTTCAACATCTGAAGAATCTTTAGATAAATATAAAGTTAATAAAGACACATTTGATATTTATTTTGGCATTGATTCAATTGAAGATTTTTCTAAATTAAATTATAAAGTAGATTATAATGTTACATCTACTGGCGAAGATTACTATGGTTTTGTTGAATCTGACGGTGTGACTTTTATTGATACTTGTTATAATTCTGAAAATACAATTGAATATAAAGATATGTATTTTGATTTTGAACCACATCCAACAAACTCTGATTTATTTAGATATAAATACCGTTCTTATAATAATGATCAATGGGCTGGTAATCAATCACCTGATGCTACATTAAGTAAACTTATTAATTATTTTTATTTAGAAAAATTCAATTATGAATCATTTACATTTAATGATGAAACTAAGTGTTATGAAGTAGCTGAAATATTCACAACTTCAAATAAATATACAAATGTTTCAATTAGCTTTGAAGATAATAAATTAGTTTCATTATCTGCTAATTATTTTGGTCTACAAACTAATGACGCTGGAACAATTTCATGTATATATTCTAATATTGGTACAACAGTTGTTGAAAATCCATATTTAGAAAATTAAATAAAAAATGAAATAATAAAAGGATGAAAATATGAAAAATATAAAATTATTATCTGCATTAGCAGTTACTACAGCTTTTTTAGCTTTAGCTTCTTGTGGAAAGAAGAAAGATAATCCAGTAGAAAAAACAAGTGTAATTGTTTCATCAGATGATGTATCTACATCAACATCAACTTCAACTAGTACAAGTACTAGCACATCAACTAACACTAATACATCAACAAATACATCTACATCAACATTAACTCAGACTTTAACAGTTCCATCTATGAATACATATAAAGTAGATAAAGATACTTTTGATTCATATTTTGGTGTTGATTCAATTGCTGATTTATCTAATCTTAATTATAAAGTAGAATTTGAATATAATTATAATAATTTTTCCAAATCTGGTTGTGTGGAAATTGATGGTTCATCTGTTCTTGAAAATTTGAATTCTAATGGTCATGAATTTCAATGTTTGTATTATGATTTTAAACTTAATAAGCAAGATTCTACTTATTTAAATTTTACAAAAAAAGAATTTAATAATAATCAATGGCAAGATGCAACAACTCCCGATAATTCTGTACTTTTTAATAATTTTATATCTGGCTATTTATGCTTGGAAAATTTTAGATATACTGATTTTACTTTTAACAGTGAAACAAGATGTTATGAAGCAGATATATTAATTACTCCTAATTATAATTATAAGAATGTTTCAATTAGCTTTGATGATAATAAAATAACTTCATTTTCTGCTAAATTTACAACTGGATCTTCGACAACAGAAGGTGAAATTTCTTATACATATTCAAATGTTGGTATAACATCTGTAGAAAATCCATTTTTAGATAAATAGTAAAAAAGTGAAATGCTTAATGTCATTTCACTTTTCTTCTTTATTGACTTTAATTTTTATATAACCTACACAAAACAAAACCATACTTAATAGAAGAAGTATAGGTCCAATTACCATGTATATAGAAAAATCTAAATTTTTATATACTTCATAAAAACCATATGATGTTAAAAATAATGATGATAATATAGATATTATTGAAATAATAATTATAATAATACCTAATTTTACTTGCTTATTCATTATCTTTTTCTTCCAAGACCAACTTTATTATAAACCTTAGTTAATTTCTTTCTTGCTAAGAAAGAAGCATAATCACGTCCTTCATCAAGGACTTGATCTAATTCTTTAGAATTAATAAGCTCATTATATCTATCTTGAATTGGCTTTATTTCTGAAATTACAGCTTCAATTACATCTTCCTTGAATGCTTGATAATTCTTGCCTTCATATTCACGCTCAAGAGTCTTAATATCTCTACCTTTTATAACAGATAAGATAGTTAATAAATTAGATACACCAGGTTTATTTTCTAAATCATATCTAATTGTACCTTCTGAATCTGTAACAGCTGATTTGATTTTATTTTTAATAACATTAATATCATCAAGTAATGCTACATATCCTTTAGGATTAGGATCTGATTTACTCATCTTTTTAGTAGGATCTTGTAAAGACATTATTTTAGCACCATCTTTTGAAATAAATGGTTCTGGAATAATAAATGTTTCACCATATTTATTATTAAATCTTTCAGCTAAATTTCTTGTAAGCTCAAGATGTTGTTTTTGATCTTGACCTACAGGAACTACATCTGCATCATAAAGTAAAATATCTGCAGCCATTAATGATGGATATGTAAGAAGACCTACTGATACACCTTCAGTTTGTTTCGCTTTCTTATCTTTAAATTGAGTCATTCTTTCAAGCTCACCAATGTAGCCGTTACATTCAAGAACCCAAGCAAGCTCTGCATGCTCATGAACCTCTGATTGAATGAAGATGTGTACCTTTTTAGGATCAAGTCCACAGGCAAGATAAAGTGCAACTAAAGAACGAATATTGGCTCTTAATTTAGTTTTATCTTGTGGTACTGTAATTGCATGCATATCTGCAACAAAAACTAAAAAATCAGTAAAATCTTTATTATCTTGTAATTTAACAAAATTTCTAATTGCGCCTATATAATTTCCAAGTGTGATATTACCACTTGGTTGAATACCTGAAAGAAATCTCATATTATCCCTCCACAAAATTTTCTTATATATTATAAAACAATAATATATTTTTTAAAATATATTTTTAATTTAAAAAATCAGGTTTCCCTGATTTATTTTTTTGGTCTATTATCAAAAGCTCTTTTTGATTTTTTAATTGATTCTTTATAAGGAATATTATGCTTTTCTAAGAAACGATAGAAGTCTTGTTTACCTTGCTCTAGGTCATCTACTTCAAATTCAATTTCATAATCTACATGTCCATAATATTCGCTTCTATCTAGGAATATAGTTCCATTACGATAAGGAGTAGAACAACGATAAGTAGTAAGCTCAGCTTTTAATTTAACATCATATGGAAGACCAATGATATCAGCATTAAACCCATTTTGTAATAATTCTTGAGCTTTTTCTTTTGTAAGAAGAATATGAGTTTCATCATTTCCTGATTCGCCTCTTGTCTTCTTAGTTAATTTGAAATTGTTTCCTTTTTCTCTGATTCTTAAAACAATCATATCTTTTAACAATTTCTCATCGTCAGTATCAAAATAATGATTAATTTGTTTAAAAATATTGTTTTCTAGTCCAAATTCCTTTAGTAAAGAATTATAATTGTCTTCACTTATAAAAGACTTGAACTCAATTTCTTTATTTAAATACATCTAATCCCTCCAACTACACCAAATTGATATAAAATCAATTTAACTTATTATACTAAAATTTATAGAATAAAATCAAGTACTATGATAAAATAACAAACAAAGGAGGAGTGTTATGACATATACTACTATTACAAGAGATAAAGATAAATCTTTAGAAATAATTAATTACATTAAATCTAAATTAACTATCAAAGAAGATGAAGCTAATCCTGATTATGTTATTGCGGTAGGTGGAGATGGTACAATTATTAATGCTGTACATAAATATCCTTCATCAATAATATTTGGTATTCACACAGGTCATTTAGGCTTTTATGCTAATTATGATCAAAATGATGTTGATATATTAATAAATGATATTAACAACAATGAATTTAAGACTATATCATTAGGTGTTGTATGTGCATCATTTAATCATAATGGTAAAGAGGTTTATGATTATGCTTTAAATGAAGTAACATTAGTTTCTCCTTTAAGAACATTAATATTAAATGTTTCAATAGATAATGAATTTTTAGAAAGATATCGTGGAACAGGTATTTGTGTATCTACACCTACAGGTTCAACCGCATATAATAAAAGCTTACATGGAAGTGTAATTGATGATAGATTAGAAGTAATGCAGCTTACTGAAATGGCAAGCATTAATTCTACATCATATCGTACATTATCATCATCAATTTTATTATCAAAGGATAGAACAATATCTTTAACAGATATTTCAAAAGGAAAGAAGTTTATTACAATCGATAATATCTTTTATGAGGTAGATGAAATATCTAAATTGGATATTAAATTTGAGCCTAATAAAATTAAAATGGCTTACCATAATAAGAATAGTTTTATTGATAGAATATCAAGAACATTCCTCATTTCAAAAGAATAGAATAAGTAAAACGTTTACATAATATATAGTTATACTATATTTTATTGAATAATGATTTTTATAGTGATAAAATTTGAAATGTAGTAAAAATACAATCGTTAATTTTAGGAGGATATTTAGAATGGCTGTTAAAGTCGCAATTAATGGTTTTGGACGTATTGGACGTCTTGCATTCAGACAAATGTTTGATGCTGAAGGTTATCAAGTTGTTGCAATCAATGATTTGACTGCACCTGCAATGCTTGCAAATCTTTTAAAGTATGACACTGCTCAAGGTGGCTACTGTGGAAAGATCGGTGAAAATGTTCACACTGTTGAAGCTGGTGAAGACAATATCGTTGTTGATGGAAAGAAGATTACTATTTATGCTGAACCAGATGCTTCAAAGCTTCCTTGGGGTGAGCTTGATGTAGATGTAGTATTAGAATGTACTGGTTTCTACACAAAGAAAGATAAAGCTATGGCTCATATTCAAGCTGGTGCTAAGAAGGTTGTTATTTCAGCTCCTGCTGGAAATGATTTACCTACAATCGTATTCGGTGTTAATGAAAAGACATTAACTAAAGATGATCAAGTTATTTCAGCTGCATCTTGTACAACTAACTGTCTTGCACCTATGGCACAAGCATTAAATGAATTTGCACCTATTCAATCTGGTATCATGTCAACAATTCATGCTTATACTGGTGACCAAATGATCCTTGATGGACCACATAGAAAGGGCGACCTTCGTCGTGCTAGAGCTGGTGCTGCAAACATCGTTCCAGCTGCAACTGGTGCTGCAAAGGCAATCGGTCTTGTTATTCCTGAATTAAAAGGTAAATTAATTGGTTCTGCACAAAGAGTTCCAGTTCCTACAGGATCTACAACTATCTTAACTGCAGTTATCAAGACTAATAAAGAAGTTACTCCAGAAGCAATCAATGCTGCAATGAAGGCTAAAGCTAACCAATCATTCGGCTACAATGAAGATCCAATCGTTTCTTCAGATGTAATCGGTATGCGTTATGGTTCATTATTTGATGCAACTCAAACTTTAGTTACTCCAATCTCAGCTGATACTTATCAAGTTCAAGTTGTTTCTTGGTATGACAACGAAAATTCATATACTAGCCAAATGGTTCGTACTATTAAATATTTCGCTGAAATTAAGTAATTTAGGTTTAAATAATATGAGGGTTCGGTTTTCCGAACCCTTTATTTTTCAAAGGTGATTTATGAAATGGAAAGATTTTATAGATAATGAAAAAAATAAAGAATATTATCAATTTTTACATAAAAATGTAGAAGAAGAATATAATAAATATTTATGTCATCCAGATTTTAATAATATATATAACGCATTCAAATATACTCCTTTAGATGATGTAAAAGTTGTTATATTAGGTCAAGATCCATATCATGAGCCAGGTCAGGCACATGGACTTGCGTTTTCGGTATTATGTGAAAAGCTTCCACCATCTTTAATAAATATTTATAAAGAAATGGAAACAGATCTTGGTGTTAAAATAAATCAAGATGGTAATTTAGAATATCTTGCAAGACAAGGTGTCCTACTTTTAAATACAACCTTGACTGTAAGAGATGGCTTAGCTTTTTCACATAAGGATTATGGTTGGGATATTTTTACAGATAATGTCATTAAATTATTAAATGAAATTAATCGACCAATAGTCTTCATCTTATGGGGTAGTCCAGCTCAAAGAAAATGTAGATTTTTAAATAATCCAAATCATTTCATAATTAAATCAGCCCATCCATCACCACTCTCTGCTTATCGTGGATTTTTTGGTTCAAAGCCATTTTCAAGATGTAATGAATTTTTAAAATCTAAAGGTATAAAAGAGATAAAATGGTATAAATAGTATGATTTTAAAAAACGTTTACTTGTTTTTTTATGAAATTATCACACTTATAATAAAAGTAGTGAAGGAGAATTCGTATTATGGAAAATAATAAAATATTAAATGCAGAAGCTGAAGTAAATGAATTAGTTGAAAAGGCTATGGGAGCGTTAAAAGAATTTTCATCATACACACAAGAGCAAATTGATTATATTGTTGCAAAAGCATCTGTTGCAGCAATAAATAAGCATGTAATACTTGCTCGTCATGCTGTAGAAGAAACAAATAGGGGAATATTTGAAGACAAAGCAACAAAGAATTTATTTGCTGCTGAATATGTCACAAATAATATGAAAAATTTAAAAACTGTTGGTATTATTTCACATGATGATGTTATAGGTATTACTGAAATTGCAGAGCCTGTTGGTGTAGTTGCAGGTATTACACCTGTTACAAATCCTACATCTACAGCTATTTTTAAATCTTTAATTTGTTTAAAAACAAGAAACCCAATCATTTTTGCATTCCATCCAAATGCTCAAAATTCAAGTGCAGAAGCAGCAAAGGTAGTTTATGATGCAGCAGTTGCTGCAGGAGCACCTAAAAACTGTATTCAATGGATTTCTCATCCATCTTTAGAAGCATCAAATTTATTAATGAATCATAAGGATGTTGCAACTATTTTAGCTACTGGTGGTAATTCAATGGTTAAGGCAGCTTATTCATGTGGTAAGCCTGCACTTGGTGTAGGAGCTGGTAATGTTCCTGCATATATTGAAAAAACATGTAATATAAGACAAGCTGCAAATGATATTGTATTATCTAAATCATTTGATAATGGTTTGGTTTGTGCATCTGAACAAGCTTGTATTGTAGATAAAGAAATATATAATGAATTCAATTTAGAATTAAAAAAATATGGTGTATATTTTGTTAATAAAGAAGAAAAGAAATTATTAGAAAAATATATGTTTGGTGTATCTTCAAAAGAAGATTATGAAAATGCTAAATTAAATGGTATTGTAGCTGGAAAATCAGCTAAATATATTGCACATGAGGCTGGCTTTGAAGTTCCAGAAAAAACAATTATATTAGCTTGTGAATGTTCATTAGTTGGACCTTCTGAGCCATTGACAAGAGAAAAATTATCTCCTGTTATTGCGATATTAAAATCTAATTCAACAGAAGAAGGCTTTAAATTATCAAAACAAATGGTTGAATTTAATGGCCTAGGTCATTCAGCTTCAATTCATACTGCATCACGCGAGCTTGCAGATAAATATGGAGATTTTGTTCCTGCAATAAGAATATTATGGAATCAACCATCAACACATGGTGGAATAGGTAATATTTATAATTCATTTGTACCATCTTTAACACTTGGCTGTGGTTCATATGGACACAATAGTGTTGCTGGTAATGTTGGCGCAATGAATTTATTAAATATTAAAAAGGTAGGAACAAGGAGAAATAATATGCAATGGTTTAAAATACCATCAAAAATATATTTTGAAAGAAATTCAATTCAATATCTTCATGATATGAAGGAAATGAAAAAGGCCTTAATTGTTGCAGATAGATCAATTGTAGAGCTTGGATTCGTTCAAAAGGTAATTGATCAATTAGAATCAAGAACACCAGAGGTTCCTTATCAATTATTCTGTGATGTTGAACCAAATCCATCAATTCAAACAGTTAAAAAAGGTGTTGAGCTTATGAAGAATTTTGAGCCTGACACAATTATTGCTCTTGGTGGTGGCTCTGTAATGGATGCAGCAAAAGGTATTTGGCTTTTCTATGAGCATCCTGAAGTAAATTTTGAAGATTTAAAAGAAAAATTTATGGATATAAGAAAGCGTGCTTTTAGATATCCTGAGCTAGGACATAAGGCAAAATTAGTATGTATTTCAACTACATCAGGTACAGGAAGTGAAGTATCACCTTTCGCTGTATTAAATGATAATGTTGAAAATAAAAAATACCCACTTGCTGATTATTCATTAACTCCAACTATTGCAATTGTAGATCCTGAATTTGTAACTAATTTACCAAAGGATGTTACTGCAGATACAGGTCTTGATGTATTAACACATGTAACAGAAGCATATGTATCAACAATGGCATCAGATTTTACTGATGGTATTTGTGAAAAGGTAGTGCAATTAGTATTTGAATATTTACCAAGAGCATATAAAAATGGAGCAAACGATCCTTTAGCAAGAGAAAAAATGCATAATGCATCAACACTTGCAGGTATGGCCTTTGCCAACGCCTTCCTTGGTATGGATCATGCAATGGCTCATAAGCTTGGTGCAAAATTCCATATTCCTCATGGAAGAATTTGTGGTATTTTATTACCTTCAGTAATAAGGTATAATGGAACTAGACCTCAAAAGCTTGCAACATGGCCTAAATATAATTATTATCAAGCAGATGAAAAATATGCACATCTTGCTAAAATATTAGGTCTTCCATGTAATAGTGTTGAAGAAGGTGTTGAATCATTTGCAAAGGCAGTTGGAAATCTTGCAAAAGACCTTGGTGTAATTATGAATTTTAAAGATAATGGAGTTGATGAAAAGGAATATATGTCATCAATAGAAGAATTATCTTATTTAGCATATGAAGACCAATGCTCTACAGTTAATCCAAGAGTTCCAATGGTCGAAGATATGCAAAATATCATGAAGCATGTTTATGATACAAAAGAATTTATAGAAAAATAGGGAATTGAAATGTTAAAGACTAAACAAAAAGTATATTTAAGAAGCTTAGCTATGAAAGAAAAAGCTAAATTTCAAATTGGTAAAAATGGCCTAGATGAAAATTTATTCATCGATGTATATTCATATTTATTAAAACATGAAATTGTTAAAATTTCTGTTTTAGAAACATGTGATTGTGAAAAAGAAGACATCATTAATTTCTTTACAAGAGAAATTGATGGTGTTGAAATTGAATTTATTCAGCATATAGGAAGAGTATATATATTTTATATGCCTTCTAAAAAAGCTAAAAATCCAATTGAATTACCTAAAAAATAAAATATAGGAGAGTTATTTATGGCATTTGGTGTAAAAATAAAATTAGAAGCATTTGATGGATCAATTATATGGATTAATCCACAACAAATATTAAAAATGGTTAAGGATACTCAAGGACAATATTATATTGTTTTAGTAAATGGTGAAAAATATTCAATAAGCCGTGGAACTGCAAGAGATATTGAAAATTATTTTGAATAATTTGTGTAAGGTAGAGAAATCTACCTTTTTATTTTTAATAATTATATTATTAATATTTTAAAATAATTGTTATTTTGTTATAATTTTATCTAGCGATGGTGATTTTATGAAAAGAATGATATTAGTTGATGGAAACTCATTAATGTTTAGAGCCTTTTATGGCATGAATCCTATGGGAATTAAACCTAATTCTAAAGGATTTTTTACTAATGCCATATATGGCTTTGCAAGAATGATGAATGTTTTAGTTTCATCAAATTATGACAACATTTTAGTTGCATTTGACGCAGGTAAGAAGACACTTCGTCATGAGTGGATGCAAGATTATAAGGCTGGTCGTGCCCCAATGCCTGATGAATTTAGAAGTCAAATACCTTTAATTAAAGAATATTTAGATTTAATGCATATTAAAAGATATGAACAAGATTTATATGAAGCAGATGACATTATATGTACAATGTCTAAAAGAGCGGAAGAAGCTGGTTATCATGTAGATATTTATTCATCTGATAGAGATTTATTACAATTAGTATCTCAAAACGTTACAGTTCATATGAATAAAAAGGGTATGACTGAGCTTGAAAGCTATACACCAGAATCTTTTAAAGAACATTATGGTATTGAAGTATCATCTTTTATTGATCTTAAAGCCTTAATGGGTGACAAGAGTGATAACCTACCTGGTATACCTGGTATTGGTGAAAAGAAAGCTATTAAATATTTACAGGATTATCAAAATATTGAAAATTTAATTTCTCATGCAGATGATATTAAAGGTAAAGATAGTGAAAAAATAAAAGAAAATCAAGATATCGCAAGATTATGTAAAAAGATGGCTACAATCATTCGTGATTTTGATCTACCTGTATCTATTGATGATACAAAGCATATTCCTGCAGATAAAGAAAAATTATTAGAATTTTATACTAAGCTTGAAATTAAAAGCTTAGCTAAAGAATTAGATTTATCTAATGTAGCTAAGAAGGATGAAACATTTATTTTCAAGATTATAGAAAATGAAAATGAATTAAAAGATATATTATTAAATAATTCAGCATTATTATTTGAAACATTTGAATATAATTATCATAAATCACCTATTTTAGGTTTAGGATTAACAAATGAAAAAGGTAATTTTGCAATACCTAATTCATTAATATCATCAAATATTTTAAAACAATATTTTGAAGATGATAATTTTAAAAAATATACATATGATTATAAGAAGGCATATGTCTTATTAAAAAGATTTAATATTGATTTAAAAGGCGTTATTTTTGATCTTTTACTTGCAAGCTATATCTTAAATTCAGATATTAATCAGGATGAATTTAGAAGCGTTTGTGAATATTATGATTATAGTGATGTATTATATGATGAAGAAGTATATAACAAGGGTGCAAAGAAATTCATCCCATCAAATGATATTTTATTTAATCATATCGCAAAGAAAAGTAAAGCCATTTATGAATTAAAAGATAAATCAATAGAATTATTAAAAGAAAATAATCAATTATCTTTATTAAATGATATTGAAATTCCATTATCTAGAGTTCTAGGTAAAATGGAATTTGAAGGAATGAAAATTGACAAAGATGAATTGTTAAAGCAAAAATTATCTTTAGAAGAAAATATTAAATCACTTGAAAATAAAATATATGAAATAGTTGGATTTGAATTTAATATTTCATCACCTAAGCAATTAGGTAATGTATTATTTGAAACATTAGCATTACCTTATCCAAAAAAGAAAAAGGGTGATTCATATTCAACAGATATAGATGTTTTAAATGCAATTAAATCATTAAATCCAATTGTTGATTTAATAATTGAATATAGAGCAAATACTAAATTATATTCAACATATATAATTGGCTTAAAGGATTTAATTTATCCAGATGGAAAGGTTCATACCATTTTCCAACAGGCTTTAACATCTACAGGAAGATTATCATCTATAGATCCTAATTTACAAAATATTCCTGTTAGAACTGAGCTTGGCCATTTAATTAGAAAAATGTTTATTCCATCAAATAAAAATAATAAATTATATTCATCAGATTATACTCAAATAGAATTAAGAGTATTAGCTGATATGGCTCATGTTACTCATTTAATTGAAGCATTTAATAATGGAATAGATGCCCATACAAGAACTGCACAATTGATTTTTGGTCATGAAAATATTACTCCTGAGGAGCGTAGAAGAGCCAAAACAGTTAATTTTGGTATTGTATATGGTATGTCTGCCTTTGGTCTTGCAGAGGATTTAGGTATTTCAAATGTTCAAGCTAAAAATTTCATAGATAAATATTATGAAATTTTCCCTGAAATTAAAACATTTATGGATAATACAATTAAAACATGTCAAGAAAAAGGATATGTTGAAACTATATTTAAAAGAAAAAGATATATACCTTTAATTAATTCTAAAATTTATATGCAAAGAGAATACGCAAAGCGTATGGCAATGAACGCCCCAATTCAGGGTAGTGCTGCAGATATTATGAAAATTGCGATGATAAGATTAGATGAAGCATTAGAAAAAAATAATTTAAAATCTAAAATGATTGTCCAGGTTCATGATGAAATAGTTTTAGAAGTTGAAAATGGTGAAGAAAATATCATTCAAAAAATAGTTAAGGAAGCTATGGAAAATGCATATAAATTATCTATTCCTTTAACTGTTGATGATTCATTTGGTAATAATTGGTATGAGGTTAAATAAATTAATTGAAGAGGTTCATTCTTCAATA
>JAEEGG010021331.1_pt1 | contig 12873 bp, 9 predicted proteins | sample 9134161 | NCBI WGS metagenome assembly JAEEGG01 (sample SAMN16246543, study PRJNA631951) | gut metagenome | biome: gut microbiome; feature: rumen; material: CR-attached | host: Bos | place: Iran: Karaj | collected 2018-10
CGTCGCGCATGACTTCGAGGTCCTTGACTGTGTCGGACATGTTCTTCTGAAGCGTGACCCCGCCGACGTCGCGGATGGTCTGCGCCAGCACGAGGATCGTCGCGCGCTTGGTCTGCTGCTTGTTCCACTTCAGCAGATTGACCACGCGGCTGAAGATCTCCTCGGCCTGGGCATCGGGGACGTTCTTCGGGATGATCTTCTCCATCTGGTCGCCGGAGCCGTAGGCGGTCGGGAAGACGGCGGTGCGGCGCTGGAGGTGACCCTGGGACGTCGCGTAGGTGACGGCTTCGGAGAGGTCCTTGGCGTAGGCATCAACATCCGTATTGTCAGAGTCGACGGAGACGTTACTATTATTGTGGCCGATCGTGCCGCCCGCGGCGGTCCCGTTATACATATTGGCGTAGGTCTGGTAGACCGGGAAGTCGATGAAGAGGGATTTGAACGCGAACGGGGCGCTGCTGCCGCCGAAGTTCGCCACGCAGTTCAGGTTGATCATACCGATCACGTCGTCCATGCCGCGGTCGGTGCTTTGGGTAAGCGCGACCTGGTCCAGCAGATGGCCGTCGCCGGCCTGGTAGGTTTCCATGCGGATGCCGTTTTTGGAGGCGCACTTCAGGTTGATGGTCTGCCACGGGCTGCCGCGGTGGATGGCGCCGAGCTCCCACAGGGAGATCATCGGGGCGTGCCGGATGTACGCGGTGGAGATGGTGTTGCTTCCGGAATAGACGGGATCGCTCGTCTTTTCGTTGTCGTGGTAGGTGCCGAGGTTGATGACGTTGTTGCAGGAGCCGAGCGTGGAGTTGATCTGGTTTTCCTGTTCCGCGAACGTGGCGGTCCACTGTTCGCGGCCGAGGTTGTGGCGCGGGTCGTTGACCTGGGCGTCGAAGTAGAAGTGTTTGCTGAAGTCACCGGATCCGGCGACCTGTTCGCCGCCCGGGATGAACGTGCGTCCGTTCTGAAGCAGCGCCGGCATCAGGGAGAGGTCGGCATTGCGTCCGGCGTAGTCGCGCATGACGATACGGTCGAGGCTGACCCTGACGTTGCGGACTTTGATGTAGCCGTAGAAATCGCCTTCATGGCCCATGGGGCGGTCGTAGCCGTCGCGTGACGGCGTGGTTACGCTGCCCACGGAGCCGCTGTCGAGCATGTACGTGTAGACGTTGTACCCGGAAGGGCTGCCGGACTGGGTGATCTCCCAGGCGGTGTCGGCGTTGAATCGGACGGTCGCGGGACGCCAGTCGTTGCCGGAATTGTTTTCCGGGTTCAAATATTCGTAGGAGACTTCGCCGATCAGGATGGGGGCCTGGACGGAGATCGCGCCGTCGCTGCCGCCGGTGGTCGGGTACATGTTCACGGTCTCGACGTTGAGCGTGAGCTCATGGTTGTAGGAGCAGTCGGTATACCACACGCGCCACTTCCAGGACGTCGGATTGTTCGGGTCTTCGAGATAGCGGTCCTGAAGGCGCATTCCGAGGTTGCCGCCGACCGAGACGTCCGCCTGCACCTCGTTGATGTACGGGGTGCGCTTGTTGCCGGTGTAGGTCGGGACGCCGCCGAGCCAGTTGTCGTTGTCGGTCACGGGCGGGCGGTTGATGGATGCGTTGTAATTAATGAGGTTCGCGACGGTCTGGTTCACGTTTGCCTGGCTCGTGTTGGCGTTGCTGAACCATGGGATCGCGCCCTTCACGGTGTCGAGGGAAATGGAATCCCAGTCGGTGCGGATGAGCGGGAACCGGTAGGATTCGCCGGAGCCGAGTCCGTGCTGCGTAAGGTCGCCGACGGCTTTCCCGTCGGCGCGGAACTTGTTGTATTCGCCCTGCAGCGAGACGTTGAAATACTGGTCGGCCATCATCTTGAGCTGCAGCTTGTTCGAGTTCGAGCCGCCTTCCGTGACCATGTCGGTGAGGAAGAATTCCAGGTCCTGCCAGCCGTCGGAGGGATATTTCTCGCGGATCCTCTCCGGGTAGATCGCCCCCGTGAAATCCCAGCCGTGCCGGGTGCTCCTGAAGATGAACTGCGGTTCGCAGGTCCAGCGGCCGAGACGCTTCTGGTACATGGAATTATCGAAATCGTAGTAGTTGCGTCTGCCGAGAGCGTTCGGGTTCAGCTGGTCGTTCATGCCGATGGCGACGTAGGCGTAGCGGCCCAGGATGCGCTCGTTTGTCGTGTCGCCGTAGACTTTGCCGTACACGTATTCCCAGGAGGGGCAGCGGGAGTCGTCGCGGTCGTAGTAAACGCTTTTGCTGAAGCGGAGCGGGCCGTCGTTGAACGAGAATACGCCGGTCTTCTCCAGTTTCCAGATCCAGTCGGACGAATAGTCGTTCGGGATGCCGTTCGGCTTGCTGGTATTGTAGTTCGAGCACGCGTAGGAGGCGTTGTCGGACTGCATCAGCGCCAGCATGGCGCGCGTGACGGCGCCGTCGGCGAGGATGCGGGCCGAGGAGGAATCGACGTACGCGGCGGCGACCTTGCGGCTGGTCGAGGAGATGGAGGAGAAGATCATGGCGGTAATCAGCGCCATGGAAAGGATGCAGAGCGTAAAGAGGAGTGCCATGCCGTGTTCGTGGCGGGCGCGTGCGGCCCGTCTCAGCATCCGCATCATCACATCAGTATGTTTGCGCGGTTTCATCATCACATGCTCCTTCCCGTTCACAGTTTGGGTTTCGGCTGTCCGCGGTCGATCACGACCATGCGGCGGAACTCGCGCTTGTCGGCGTTGTTCAGAATGGTGCTCTTTGCGCCCGGATTGGCCTCCATGCGCTTCATGGTCTTCTTGTCGACGAGTTCCAGGCGGAGGACGACGATCGCGGGCAGGATCTTGAAGTTTTCGCCGTAGACCGGCCGGACTTCGAACTTGGTGACGCCGTCGACGAGCTCGGTCTCGTTGCCGAAGGTGGCGTTTTTGACATCGAACGTATCGCCCGCGGAGTCGCTGGAATAGTAGAGCTTGTTGGATTTCAGCTCATACTTCACGCCGACGATGTTGGTCTTCGCGCTGGAGTTCAGCTTCTCCGGGCGGACCGTGGCGACCTTGAAAAAGCTGTTCTGGCTGTGATCGAACGGCGTGATGTCATCGTCCGTCTGCGAATAGTACACGCACGTGAGGTCGGTCGCCATCATGTCCATGGCGATGCGGGCACGCTCGAACATCTCGGAGCGCTCCATGCCGGAACTCAGCACGGTTTCGGTCGAGGTGTAGAACTGCATGAGTCCGAGCAGGAAGACGGACAGCACGCTCATGGCGATCAGGACTTCAACGAGTGTAAAAGGTTTTTTCATCGGAAGGCCTCCTCAGTTCGTCTCTCTGGTGTAGGTGGGATCGAAATACTCGCGGACGAACGTGCGGGACTGGCGCGGGAAAGCGGTATTTTTCTTGTAGGGCTTCGTGATCGGCCAGGTGATCTCAATGAAGACGCGGACCAGGACGGGCTTTCTCGTCTCGGGATGCACGATGGTGTTGAGGTTAACCGTCTTCGGCTTGCCCGACGAGACGTCTGCCGAGGTCAGCTTGAGGTTGTCGGTCTTGCTTTCCTTCCAGCAGAAGACTTCCGCCGCGAAGTCGGCTTTTTCGCCGGGCGGGCCGAAGAGGAACACGAAATGTCCGTCCTGAAGGCCGGTGGCGGGCTCGATCCGGTAGGAATTCTCGTCCAGCGTTTCGCCGGCGTAAGTGGCGCGGGCGGCGTCCGCGAACGTGCTGGGTTTGGTGGTCTTCAATCCCTGGATCCAGTCGAAATGCTCCCAGGCGGCACGGTCGAGCTGCGCGATCACGGTGTTGGCGGCGTCGGCGGCAAGCGTGTCGCCGACGGAATCGGAGGTGGACTTGACGGCGATCGGCAAAAGCGCCATGATGGCGGCCACACCAATCGCCGCGACGGCCATTGCCACCGCGATTTCAATCAGACTGAACAATTTTTTTCTGCTCATGAAGACCTGCTTTCCTGATTGCCGGACTGGTCCGGCTGTTGGTTCCCGCGCCGTTTCCGCCCGACGCCGCGCCGTTCGCTCCGGGACAGGCGGGATTCCGGCCCGTCCGCTGAAGAAACGGCAAATCCGCCGGGCGCTGCGGAGCATGTCCGGCGGCGGATCGGAGCAAACGCTCCGGGAACTGCCAAAGAGCCTGAAAAGGATCCGTCGGAAGAACTGTTTTGAACCGGGAGCGGTTCGCGGCAGTTATTCCGCGGCGAGGATTTCGTAGATTTTCTTGCGGTCGTTGCCTGCGGCGTGGATGCTGGCGATGACGTTGTCCTCTTTGAGGCGGGAGGAGATGCTGCCCAGGAGCTTCAGGTAGGCTTCGGGGTCGCGTTCGTCCGCGGCGAAGAAGACGGCAAGCGTCACGGGCTCCTCGTCGAGCGTCTTGTAGTCGGTGACCGGGTTGGTGCAGACTGCCACGATCACGAGCGGGGACGGGAAGCCGTTGATGCGGATATGGGGAAGAGCAAGTCCTTTGCCGACGCCGGTGGTCATCATGCGTTCACGTTTCCAGATCGCCTCGCGGATCTGGTCTTCGTCCATGGTGCAGCGGGTGCAGGCATGGGCGATAATGGCGTCCAGCACTTTCTTTTTCGTCTCGCCGTCCACGATCAGGATGGAGTCCTGCTGGAGGTACTTTACGAATTCCGGTTTCATAGTTTCTGCCTTTCTATAAAAGATTGGTTTGTATTCCGATGACGGGATAAAATACCCTCAATTCCGAAAAAATGCAAGCCTGTAATACGAAAAACCCGATTTTTTTTTGTCTTTTTCCCATATTTTAAGCGTTTTAAAGCATTTTTGGCGCCGGAAACGGCTTTTCGGAAATCGACGGCGCCGGTCCTGAAAAAAACGGGGCCGGCACTTTTTTTCGTGAAAAATCGTCAGTCGTTCATCGCCAGCGCGGCTTTCGTGATGCCGGCGACTTCGGAGGAGACGGCCTCGGAGTCCAGGAAGCCCTGCGGGAGCTTTCCGGCGTCGCAGGCGGCGAGGAATTTCGGATCGAGCGGGATCTGCGCGAGGAGGGCGAGGCCTTCCTGATTCGCGAGCTTTTCGCCGCCGCCGGAGGAGAAGAGGGCGTGCTTCGCGGAGCAGTCCGGGCAGACGTACGCGCTCATGTTTTCCACGATGCCGAGGATGCGGACATCCAGGCGGTTGCAGAAGCTGACGCATTTGCGGCAGTCGGCGAGCGAGACTTCCTGCGGGGTCGTGACCACGATGGCGGCCTTGTCGCCCTGGATCATCTGGCAGGCGGACAACGATTCGTCGCCGGTCCCGGGCGGGAAGTCGAGGATGAGGTAGTCGAGGTCGTCGCCCCAGTCGACTTCTTCGAAGAGCTGTCCGAGCAGACCGATCTTCGCGGGTCCGCGCAGGATGACCGCGTCGTCGGGATTCTCGAGCAGGAACCCGATGGAGACGAGTTTCACGCCGGCGACGGACAGCGGCTGAAGTCCCGCTTCGGTGCCGTCGAGGCGGCGGTCCGCCGCGCCGAACAACGTCGGCTGGCTCGGTCCGTGGAAATCGACGTCCAGCAGCGCCACTTTCATGCCTTCGCGGGCGAGGGAGACCGCGAGCGCCGCGGCGACCGTGCTCTTGCCTACGCCGCCCTTGCCGGACAGCACCATGATTTTGTGTTTGATCTTGTCGAGACGGGAAGGTTTGCGTTCGTTGCAGGAACCCGCGGAGCCGCAGGTCGAGCAGGAACCGGTGCAGTTTTCGGACATGGATTCGATCCTTTGATGGTTGCGTGAATGGATGCGTGCAAGGAAAAAAGTCTGCCTGAGCGAAACGGAGCGGGGCGAACGGGGACCGGACGGCCCGTCAGACGCCGCGGAGTTTCCGCTGGAGCTGGTTCAGGACGGAACGGTATTCGTCGTCTTTGAGCGAGTTCGCCTCGACCTGCTTCACGGCGTGGATCACGGTGCCGTGGGAGCGACCGCCGAACGCGTGCCCGATCTCCATGTGCGACTTGGTGGTGAGCTTGCGGCAGAGGTACATGGCGATCATGCGCGGGTCGGCGATGTTCTTCGGCTTCTTCGGGCCGGTGAGGTCATAGACCTGAAGCCCGAACACCTCGGCGACGGCCTTCTGGATTTCCTCGATGGAGATCGAGCGGGATTCCGCTTCCTTTTCGAGCTGGTCGGACAGGATGCCCTTCGCGGTCTCCAGGTCGATCTCCTTCTTCATCGCGGCGGCGTACATGGACAGGCTCATGAGCGCGCCCTTCAGCGGGCGGATGTTCGAGGAGATGCGTTCGGCGATGAAGGTCAGGATCTCGTCGCTCAGCTTCAGGCGCAGCCCCTGCTGTTCCTGCTTCAGGATGGCGAGGCGCGTTTCGAAGGAGGACTGCGTGATCTGCGTGGTCACGCCGGAGGAGAAACGGGAGATGAGGCGTTTTTCGAGGCCGGGGATCTCCGACGGCTGCTTGTCCGAGGTGAGGATGATCTGGCGGCCGAGGCCGGTGAGCGTGTTGAACGTGTTGAAGAACTCTTCCTGGAGGCTGGTCTTGTTGCCGAGCGTGTGGACGTCGTCGACGAGCAGGTAGTCCACGTTGCGGAATTTCTCGTGGAACTCGTGCATGGTCTTGTTGCGGAGCGAATCCACGAACTCGTTGAGGAAATCTTCGCAGGAGGTGTAGCGGACGCGGACCGACGGGTTGTGCGTCAGCACCTCGTGCGCCACGGCGAACAGCAGGTGCGTCTTGCCCATGCCGGAGCCGCCGTAGATGTAGAGCGGGTTGATGTCGCCGGGTTTCTGGGCCGCGGCGTGGGCGGCGCAGTAGGCGTAGCGGTTTTCCTCGCCGACCACGAAGTTGTCGAACGAATGCTTGCTGATCTGGTTTTTCAGGGCCGGGCTGATCTGCACGCCGCCGGCGGCGTCGAGCTCGGCGGGAAGCGGGGAGCCGGAAAAATCGTCTTCCCCCACGACATCAACGGAATCGAACCCGTAGCCGAACTCGTATTTCACCTCAAGCCCCGGGTATCCCGCCGCGGCAAGCGCGTCGGCGAGCACGTCGCCGTAATTGTCCGTCACAAACGAGGCAAGGAAGTGGTCGGACGTCCCGATCACGATCTGCTTTTCGTCGGCCGAAATCGGCACCATCTTCTTGAACCATTGATTGAACACGTTCTCGGACCTGGCCCGGATATGCCCGATTACGGCCTGCCATATCTCGGAGGCGTTACTTTCTCCGTTCGACATCTTGTCTTTCCTCTAGTCGTTCACTTCGTATCGTTTAAGGTTGTTTTTCAGAACTTGTTGACAATGCCCTCCGAAAGCCCTTCCCGGAGCCGTTCGGACGCCTTGTCCGGACCGGACGACGCACCCGGCAAACGACAGGCGCAAAAGGGCTTCCGCGTGTTTTCCGCGGGTCCTGATCCCACCTGGATTTGAGCTTGCAGACTGTATCGGTCCGGTGATTCGGGAGACATGCCCGACTTTTCGAAAAGTCAAGCCGATTTCCCGAAAAATTCGCACTTTTTTCGGAAGCCTGACAACCCTGCGAAAATCAACGACATACAAGCACTCTTGACAAGTTGTTGACAAGTTGTTGACAATCGCCGCGGCGTCCTGCGTCAAAAACACAGTGCGGACGTCCGTCGTGCCGCCGCTTTCCGGCGCCATCTCCTGCCGGGCCGCGGCGAAACGTCACAGGGGGACCCGTGAATTCGGGGCGATGCGGGAAGAAAGGCGTTCGGGAGGCGGAAAACGCGAAGAACGCTATCTTTAATTTGCACCATTTTTCCGATTTAGCAAGTCGAAAACGAAGGATTTTTCGGACTTTTCCCGTATCCTGTTGATTTCATGTTGAAAAAAAATATTTCGGGTGCATATTATGGTATCACTTTTTTTTACACGGAGCATATTATATGGAGAAAAAGCGTCGCATCCTGTTCCTTCTGGACCACTGCCTCACGCCGTTCGAGCGGATCGAAAGCTGCGGCATCCTGTGCGAGAAGGACACCATCATCGCCATCGGAGGCGAGACGGCATTTTCGCTGGATGAACCCGGGCTCGAGGTCGTGAAGCTCCCGGACGCCTACGGACTGCCCGGTTTCATCGACACGCACATCCACGGGCTCGGGGCGAACGTCATGCCCGAGTTCAGCAGAGATCGCGACCCGGTGCAGGAAATGAGCCGGATCCTGGCGCGGCATGGCGTGACCACGTTCTTCCCCACGATCGTGTCCCTGCCGAGGGAGACCATGATCGCGCAGGTCGACGCCATCTGCGGTTCCATCCAGCGCGGCTACAAGTACGCCGAACCTCAGGCCATGCACCTCGAAGGCCCGTTCATCAACCCTCAGAAACGAGGCGACCAGATCGCGTCGAACATTTCGCCCGTCGACCTCGGGTTCGCACGCGAGCTTTTCGAGGCGGGACACGGCCGCATCAAGGTCATGACGTTCGCGCCCGAAATGCCGAACGCGGTCAAGCTGGTCGAGCTCATGCTCGAACACGGCGTGATCCCCTCCATGGGGCACAGCCTGGCGACCGAGGACGAGACGCTTCGGGCGATCGACGCCGGGGCGCACCGCTGCACCTACATCTTCAACGCCATGCCGTCCATCTACCACAGGTCGTCCTCCCTCACCGCCATCGCGCTCACCGACGACCGCGTGACCATCGAGATCATCGTTGACGGCCTGCATCTGCATCCGACCATCGTGAACATGATCGTCCGCTGCAAGCCCGCCGACAAGATCGTAGTCATCAGCAACGCGGTCGTGCTGGAGCACAGTCGCGAATCCAGTGCCCAGCCCGAGGTCATCCGCAACGTCGACGGCATCATCTCCGGCTCCACCATGACGCTCGAAAACTCCTGGCTCCACCTCCTCAGCTACGGCAACATGTCCAAATCCCTCGCCGCCGCCTGCATCTCCACCAACCCCGCCAAGGACCTCGGCCTCATCACACGCGGCGAGCTCCGTCCCGGCAAGCGCGCCGACATCACCATCCTCGACAAGAATACGAACCGCGTCCGCATGACCGTCTCCCGCGGCAACATCATCTACGACTCCGAAAATCCCGACATCTGAGCTCATCCCCCCTCATGAACAGCAAAAGCATCCATCCTTATCTCCTCCTCGACACCGGATCCTGCCGCAAACTCGAACAGGTCGGCCAGTTCCGCATCATCCGTCCCGCGCTCAACGCCTTCTGGCGGCCCACGCTCCCCGAAAAAGAGTGGAACGCCGCCGACGCGGTGTTCGAACGCCAGAGCACGGGCGGCGGCGTGTGGACCTGGAAACGCGGCATGCGGCAGCCGGACGAAGGAAAATGGATCGTCCGCTGGGGCGAGGTCAACTTCCTCGTGAAGCCGACCCACTTCGGCCACCTCGGGTTTTTCGCGGAACAGATCGGGAACTGGGCGTGGCTGAGGGAATCCGCCGCGCTCCTGCCGCCGGGCTCCGACACGCTCAATCTCTTTGCGTATTCCGGCGGCGCCACGTTCGCCATGGCGCAGGGCGGCGCGAACGCGTGCCATCTGGACGCCTCGCGCGGGATCATCGACTGGGCGAACAAGAACCAGGCGCTGAACCACGATCTGAAGGGAAACATCCGCTGGATCTGCGACGACGCCATGAAGTTCGTGGCGCGCGAACAGCGCCGCGGGCACAAATACCGCGGCATCGTGCTCGATCCGCCGTCGTTCGGACGCGGCGCACAGGGCCAGGTCTGGAAGATCGAGTCCGACATCGCCGACCTGCTGGCGTCTGTCCGCGCCATCCTCGACACCTCGGGCCGTTTCTTCATCCTCCTCACGTGCCATTCGCCGGGGTTCTCCGCGTTTTCGCTCGGACGCATGGTGAAACAGGCGTTCCCGGACTTCGCCGCGCAGGTCGAATCCGGCGAAATGCTGATCCCGGAGACGTCCGCGCCGGACCGCGCGCTCCCCGCCGGACTTTTCGCACGTCTCCGCAACTGATCCTTTTCCCGCACTATGCTCATCCGTCCTCCAGAATCCCTCCCGCGCCGGACCGCTCCGCGCCGTATCGCCGTCCGCGTGAAGCAGAAGGCCGTGCCCGCGATCCGCTCGGGGCATCCGTGGCTGTTCGAGGACTCCGTGAAGAAAGCGCCGCCCGATGCCGCGCCCGGCGACGTGGCAGTGCTGTACGACCCGGACGGAAAGAAGATCCTCGCCGCCGGGCTGTGGGACCCGCATTCCCCGCTTCGCGTGCGCATCCTGCAAAAGGACCCCGCACGCCCTCCGGTCGGGTCCGCGCTTTTCAACGAGCTTACGGCGACGGCCGCCGCGCTTCGTGTCGGCGTCGCCTCGGACCAGACCACGGCGTACCGGCTGGCGAACGGCGAAAGCGACGGCTTCCCCGGGCTGGTCGCCGACCGCTATGGCGACACGCTCGTCGTGAAGCTCTACAGCGAGGCGTTCGCGCCGTGGGCGGGCGACATCGCGGACGCGTTTCTTTCTGCGAATCCCGGCCTCGTTCACTGTGTTGTCCGGCTTTCCCGCGCGCTGGAGGACAGCCCGTCCGTACGCCGTTTCTTCCCGGAACCCGCGGTCGTCTTCACGGCGAATCCCGATAAGTTCGCGAATCCCGTTCAGTTCGTGGAAAACGGCCTGACGTTCGAGGCGGACGTGATCCGGGGGCAGAAGACCGGGTTCTTCCTCGACCAGCGCGACAACCGCGCACGCGTCGGCACGATGTCCGCCGGCCGCGACGTGCTGAACGTCTTTTCATTTTCGGGCGGGTTCTCGCTGTATGCGGCCCGGGGCGGCGCCGCGAGCGTGTGCAGCGTGGATGCGGACAAACACGCCATCGCCGCCTGCGACCGCCATTTCGAGCTCAATGCAACGCATCCGAACGTAAAAAAATGCAGGCACGAGGGCATCGTGGGCGATGCGTTCGAGGTCATGCAGTCGATGGCGCGCGAGAAACGCCGGTTCGGGCTCGTGATCGTGGACCCGCCGTCGTTCGCGAAATCCGCCGCCGAACACGACCGCGCGCTGCATTCCTATGCCCGCCTTGCCGCGCTCGCCGATTCCCTGCTGAAACCCGGCGGCACGCTCGTCTTCGCGTCATGTTCCAGCCGCGTCTCCGCCGACGATCTCTTCCCGGTCGTGCTCGCCCACACGCACGTTCGCGAGCTCGCCCGCACCGGACACGCCGCCGACCATCCCGCGCTGTTCCCGGAGTCGCACTACCTGAAATGCCTTTACGCGGAGAAACTGCCATGAGCGAACACTTTCCCGCCAAACTTTTTGCCCGTCTGCCCGGCCTGCTCGTGCCGTGGTTCCTGCGCGAAAAACGCGACCTGGAATGGCGCAACGATCCGACGCCGTACCGCGTTTGGATCTCCGAGATCATGCTCCAGCAGACGCGCGTCGAGGCCGTGAAGCCGTACTACGACCGGTTCCTTGCCGAACTCCCGGACGTCGCCGCGCTCGCCGCTGTCGACGAAACGCGGTTGCTCAAGCTCTGGGAGGGGCTCGGCTATTACCGGCGCGTTCGCAATCTCCAGGCAGCCGCGAAGAAGATCGTGCGGGACTACGGCGGCGTCTTCCCCGACACATACGACGATGTGCGCGGGCTGCCCGGCATCGGCGACTATACCGCCGGGGCGATCCTTTCCATCGCGTTCGGGAAACCGTTCCCCGCGGTCGACGGCAATGTCCTGCGCGTCGCGACGCGTGTCGCCGCCAGCCGCGAAGACATCGATTCGCCGAAACTCCGCAAGGAGCTGACCGCCGCACTCGCCGCGGTCTACCCCGCCGGACAGTGCAGCGAGTTCACGCAGAGCCTGATGGAGCTCGGCGCGACGGTCTGTCTGCCGAACGGCGCTCCGCTCTGCACGGTGTGTCCGCTGGCGGGCATCTGCCTGGCCTCGCAGCGCGGCCTCACGGACGAGATCCCCGTCCGCAAGGCGAAGGCCGCCCGGCCCGTGAAACAGTTCGCGGTGGTCGTCCTGCGGGATGCGGCGGGCCGTTTTGCCGTGCGCCGGAGGCCGGAAACGGGCCTCCTGGCGGGGCTTTATGAATTTCCCAATCTTGAGGGCGTCCACAGCGAAACCGCGCTCAAAACGGCGTTCCGTGCCGATAAGATCAAGAAAGCCGGGACCGCGAAACATATCTTCACGCATGTGGAATGGGTGATGACGCTTTACCTCGCCGAAACCTCGAATCCGCCGGACGGCTTCGAATGGGTGCCGCGCTCCGCGCTCCAGAACGAGACCGCCATCCCGAGCGCGTTCAGGGCCGCGCTCAAGCTCGCCCTCGACGCCGATCCTTTCCCCGGAGGCACATAATATGAAATTCCTGCTCGCCATCTACAAATACGATCCCTTCGGCGGACTTCAGCGCGACACGATGCGCCTGATCCGGGAGCTCGCCGGACGCGGCCACGAGGTCGTCGTGTTCACGACCGCCTGGGACGCTCCCCCGCCGCCCGAGGGGACGAAGATCGAGCTCGTCCCCGCCTCGAAATTCGGTTCGAACCACGCCCGCATGGTGAAGTTCGCCGAGGCGTTCCGGCGGCGGCTGGAACAACACGACTTCGACGTTTCCGTGGCGATGAGCCGCATCCCCGGCGCGGACTTCTATTTTGCCGCCGACGTCTGCATGAAAGTTTACTGGTCGAAGCTCCATTCGCCGTTCGCGCTGCGGTTCAATCCTCGCTATGCGGCTTATCTCCGGCTGGAACAGGCCGTGATCGCGCCGCCGTCGAGGACGCGGATCGCGTGCATTGCGCCCGCTCAGATGCGCGACTATGCCGCCGCTTACGATACGGAGCCGGACCGGATGTTCCTGCTGCCGCCGGGCATGGACCCCGCGTGCCGCCGTCCGCCGGAACCGGAAGCGGAATCCATTCGGACCGCCGTGAGGGGGAAGCTCGGGGCGGTTCCCGGCGACACGGCCGTCCTGCTCGTTTCCAACAGCGTTTACAA
>JAEEGG010021338.1_pt1 | contig 12870 bp, 21 predicted proteins | sample 9134161 | NCBI WGS metagenome assembly JAEEGG01 (sample SAMN16246543, study PRJNA631951) | gut metagenome | biome: gut microbiome; feature: rumen; material: CR-attached | host: Bos | place: Iran: Karaj | collected 2018-10
TAGGCAGCGAGAGCGTACTTTGTTTCGCCAATTAATTTTCCGACCGACGTGATTATGGAGTCCACAGCCGTCACTCCGCATGCTTACGTACCATCTCAGCCTGCTGTCAAATCCAGTCAACCCCAAGGATTCCTTTTCCTGTGATTTTCAGTAGGTTAGGAACGTTTTTCAGAGTTCGCGTGCAAAATATGTGTAATTAAGTACATCCATTAAGCATTTTTGCGAGCTCTGTCTTTTGCAAAGGTACATCTTTTATTTGTAATGACAAAACAGAAATAGATATTTTTATTAAATAATATATGATTTTATAGAAATGATAGTTATTTTGTCAGGATTTCGAGCCTAAGGGCATATCCCAGCGCGGACGAATAACTTACTATCTTTGAAAGGAAAACCCGCCAGACCCCTCGGAAATACGTTTTTCTTTCTTCTGTTTGTTTATGTGCTGGAAATGTCGTATCTTTGCAACCGAAAGTGTAATGCAAGAGGTATCTGAGGTATTGCGGTCTTTTGTGGCACTTTCATCAACTTAGAGAGCGATAGGTAATACCACCCCGCTTTCAGATTGAGTGCTAAACTGGTTGGCCAGCACATTGGCTGCCAGTTTTCACGATGCACTCCGCGCAAGGTGATGTGCCATGCTTGCAAGAAGCCCCTGCGAAGCCCGACGTGCTAAATCGGAAACTGAAAGGGGCTTCATTATTACAATATAGTTATGACCCTCGCTTTGCTTTGGGAGTTCCCAAAGCGATTTAGTTTCCCATCAAAAAGTGAAAAAGCCCTGTATCGTTTCGCTTATGCAAAATCATAAGCAATACTATTTTTCCACCAAACTCTGGGTAACACGCTCATTTTTCAGAATGAGCAAGAAAAAGACGGGCAGCACTATCGCCACCCGTCTATGTTCATTGCTGTATCTCGATTGCTAAACTAAGGCCGCATTACTCATTCGTTACGCTGTCAAGTGCTATTGTCATAGTCTCATTACCAATAAGCGTAGAAATAGCTTCCATTCCCTCTTCAAACTGTTGGCGGGCAATAATGATAGCGTGTCCGCGTCTGTCCTCTGCTTCATATCTGTTGCCGAGGTTCTTCTCAATGAAAGAAAGTACATCAACCATCATGTCGAGAACGTGCTGGGCGTTCTGTAGGTTCGTCTTGCAAAGTGCAATCTCTGTTTCGTTAGCTGTTTGAATTGCTACCACGTCTTTACCATTAATCTTTTTCATAATCTCAATAATTAAAATTGTTAGTACTATGCCCCACCCTGTTACAGGCGGAGCGTTATCTGTCTTATTTTACGTAGAAAGAGAAACGAATACCGCGACGGAGTTTGCAAACGCATACATCTTCCATACAAGCGAAAGCGCGACGGAGTAACTTATTCAGCATTTCGATGCCAATAAGAGCGATTGCGCCAGCAACACCGACAAGTTTGTTAATACGCTTGCCGTTCTCGTCACGTCCGCTTACCTTGATACGGAAGTTTCTGTTAATCTCGCTTGTTCTGTAGTTCAAATTCTGCTTCATATCGCTTAAAGTTTAAATTTCTGTCGCAAAGTTAAGGATATTCTTTAACTCCACCAAGGAAAAATTTAATTTTTTCCTAAATTATTATTAAATTATTAGCCAATTATTAAAGTTTTTATTTAATTATTAGTGGATTTTCGGAATTATTTGTATCTTTGCACCCATAAAGATAAACTTTATCTTATAGTCTATGAAAAAAGAAGAGCTGATAAAACAATGCCGATATTATAGAGGAGAAGAGACGTGTCCTTTCTCTGATAACGAATTATCATGGTTTTGGGATATGGAAAGGGTGTTTGTTAGCTGTAATGGCAACTTTACAGGCGAAAAAGAAATATATCAGAATTTACACGGACGAACATTTACGGGCATTCCGTACGAATTATTAATGGTAATGTTTACGAGCTGGGCAAAGTACGAAACCTACATAGAGCAGAACCTAAGCAAGTTCTATGACTTAATAGAGCTGTACCTTGATTTCGTTAGCGACCATATTTCAAAAGACAAGATACCAAATACATAAACACAATGAAGACAAGATTAAAAGAACTAATGCAAGCAAAAGGCATAATGTCTAAGACGCTGGCCGAAAAGATAGGCATTTCGGAAGTGTCTGTTTCTGCTCTCGTAAATGGCAAGTCAAACAATCTCGAAACGCTGGAGAAAGCCGCCCAGTGCCTCGGTGTACCCCTTTGGCAGTTGTTCGTCGATCCGTCAGAAGTAATCGCACAAGCAAATCTATGTGAAGAAAAGCAAGAAATGCGCTGCCCTCATTGTGGCAAGTTACTACACATTACTATAAAATAAAATGGAGCAAGATTATAGACCGAAAGTTCTGCCAGAGTTCAAATACTACAAAGGCGAAGATGAAAACGCGTGTCCGTTTGAGCGTGAAGATGTCCGCTCCCGCTATTGGTGGGGCGAAATGATGTTTGGTAACTTACACGAAACGGAAGAAGCGTTTAAAGGTTATTCTGCTGACGTTATCAAATGGAGCGAGTGGCTAAAGAAACACGTTCCTAATCAGTCGGCAAGGTTTCTTCGTGAGAATACGGACAGGCAACTTGCTATTGCGTATTATATCGTTCTTCTGTATGGGAAATGGTGTCCGTATGACTTTAGCGAGGACTTTATTTATAACTATTAAACGAGCAAGTACGGAAAAGACAATTATAACGCTATTTTTGCAAAATCAACAAAAACGTATATGAAATACAGAAATAAATCGGAAAGGCCAGAATACAAAAGGGCTTTTAATCAGATAAACTTAGGAGCGACCTATGAAGATGCTAAAAGACGTATGGCGTTATATCCTGAATATGCCGAAAAGAAGAGAAATATCGTTAAGGATTGCCCTGCCTATGAAAGTGAAGACGAAGCCGTGGAAGCTGCTTTAAAACTTTGGAAAAATGGTATAAGCTGTTGTAAAATTTGGGCAGAGATTAAGAAAGACAAAGAATATTACCGTATCAATACTAATCGCTGGTTAATTGCATACGAATCCGAAACCCTCAAAGCAGCCGAATATGTTGGTATGGTAGTGATGTATGATTACTTAGACTTCTTGGATATAAACCATAAGGACAGCGATTAGTAACTAAGAACAAAAACAAATAGAGAGTAGCCAAGACTAATTATTTCGGTTTTCTTTACACTCCTTCCCTATTGTTAAGGAGTGTTGGGTGAAAAATCTTTACCCTTGCTTTTTTAACATTTCGTCTCTCCTAAAAAGTGCTGTTGGCAAAGGGGTTTCCAAGGTCTGAAAATGCCAGCAGGAGAACATCTATTATGATAAATACTAATTGGATTTAAAACCTTTAGCGTCCGCAAAGGTTCTGTTAAATCCATGTTAAGGAAATGAGAAATACGAAGCTGAATGTTAAAAGGCTATCGGAAACCCTTTACTTCTCTTTTCTTTACATACCGAAAACAGCGAGACTTTCACAAGCCCCGCTGCCATAACTTGTCGGACTCACACTTTCGGCAAAAGTACGGATACAACAAAACACCCGACAAGATACACAAATGAAAATCAGCAATATTTCATTGTTGTATAGTTCTTACTCTCGGTATAGCTTCAAGTGTCGAGCGTATAATTTTAACGTCAATCTTTGGCGGTACATTGAAACGCTCCATTCTCTTCATTGCTTTTAATAGTTCGCCTTTTCTCTCTGATAACTCTTTTAAATGTTTTGCAAGCCTCATCATGTCGCAAAGCGCGTCAAGGTGCGAAGAATAGAAACGTTCGCCAATAAGAGGACGGGAAAAACGCTCTTTAATCTTATTGTTGCCTGTTGCTTCTATCGCGGCAATTATCTCCGTCTGTTCAGCCATGATACCTGCCAGCGTTTCGCACATCTCCAAAAGTGTATCTACCGGGCACAATCTTCCGAAGTTCTCAATGTTTGCAATAAGTTCGGCAAAAGAGAAATGGAAGTCCCTTTGTATCTGCTCAAATTCTTTATTACTCATGTCGATTTACTTTTAATGGCGGGATGATGATACTTTAAGTAACCCCACCCCGCCTGTCGTAAAGAACGGAACAAATCTCATAATATCATTTAGTGCCAATCTGCTGCTTTTGCCCTTCTGTCATTGTCGAAAGTTGCCTGTCGCCGTAGCCGTCAATCATTTTGAGGAAGTCAGTTTCTTCTGCTTTGCCAAGTTGCTTCGTGTCTTTGAGCAATTCGACGATTTCCAAAGCGCGTTTTTTGTCTGTTTCGTCTTTGATAGGGCATTTCTCGCGGACGATGCCGTATGCCTCGGGGTTTGCCTCAAACTCTTTGCGCTCTTGCTGTATAGCCTCTAATTCGTCAGGGGTCAGCCCTTCGGCATTAGCTTTTTCTTGATACTCGCCAACTTTCTCGCCAATAGCTGTCTGATACGCTCTATCTACTATCTCACGGAGTTCTTTCTGTAAGCCCTCTACTTTCTCGTTTATTCTCTCTTTTGCTTCTACAAGTTCGCTTTGTTTTCTTACTTCCAGCATAAAGTCGATAAACTGCTTTCTGCTTTCGCTCATTTCCTGTGCCATATCCTACAAATTTTAAAGTGTTGTTAAGTAAATAAATCATAGTCAATCGGAGTTGCCTGTATCGTTCCATCTTCTGACTGATAGAAAAGTTTGTCGAGTTCTGCGGCAAACTCATAGCGTGGTACGTTCTTCATCAAGTCTGCCAGTGTGTTAAGTTGCTTGGCAATCTCTCTATGAAGTACACAAGCGTCTTTTGCATCTTCTTTCGTTGCATACGTCGCGGTATCAGCTTTCACTCTCTCGTCAAAATCAGGAACTAAGACAATACTATCGTTTTCGATGTCGAAATAACGAAGTAACGCGTCTGTCCTTACTGTAAGACGTCCGATGTGGAAAACTCCATAGATTTCTTCCAACAGCTTGTCAAAGTCGCTTTTAAGTGCTTCTTTGCGCTGTTTGATGTAGGCAGCACGCCCACCCTGTACCACAATTTCTTGCACCATAGCGTCAAACGCTGCTTGTAAGTGTTCGATATTTCGCCATACTTCTACAGGTATAAACTCACGGTGGAAACGCTCTGCTTCTGACTTCTCGCCGACAAACTTTGCCGTTCCCTCTGCTGGTACGCTCTCTACATCTTTGCGGAGCGTTAAGCAATCGGTAACGATTTCGCGTGTTAATGGCAGACCGAAGTCTTTAACAAGCGTTTCCAACTTTGCACACTCTTCAAAAGCCGCCATAACATCATGCTTTAATGAAGATTGTGCCAGCGGATTGTCTGTGATAAATATCTTTTCTTCTTTCTTTTTCATATTTTATAATTCAAATGTTCTTATAATGTCGCTTAGAAATAAAAGCGGCTGGCGATATACTTATTACGTCAACATCCAATCCAATCAAAGTGATTTTCATATTTGATTGGTTTTATTAATGAAAAAACACGCCAGCCGCCTATATCATGTCGGGGAGGTGGTCTTGTTCGTATGTCGTTATTTTCTCTCATTCTTATATCTATGAAAACGTATATTCTAACATCAAACATCTCCCTTCTTTTGCTGTTCTATGTCGCGGACTGATAGCGTAAAGTCTGATGACTTTTTTATAGCGTCGAGAAATTCGTCCGCGCTTCGATAGTTCTCACTATTATTTGTCTTTTGCCACTCAAAATCGTCTTTGACGTAGAACACCGTATAAAAGACTTCAAGCTGTTGCCCTTCATTTAGTACCATTGTGCGTTTAAGCAGTATCCGCAATTCGCGGTCATTGCTTTCGACTTGCATAGTTCCGTCGGCGTTCAATATGCCATATAAAGTATCTGTTACCATTATTCATTGTTGTTTTGCTGGTTTGTACTATCGTTAAAGTCGGGAATTTCACTCTGAACGCGTTCCAAATCTTCTTTAGATGCAACAAAGCGTATTGTTATAGGCTCTGGCGTAGTGACTTGCATATTTGCGTCGATGCTTGCATCTACTATCGCTTCATGCTGACGTGGTAAGACGTATGGCAAAAGCTGTGTAATAACGCGCCATTGCTCTTTACGTGACAAGTGGGGAAAGTTCTGTGCCAATCTCTGTCCGTTTGAGCCAATAACAGAAAGAACCCAGTCACGTATATATGCTGTTTTCTCGTTTGTACTCCCTTTAGGTCTTCCGTTCGGGTTTCCGCTCTGTCCCTTCTTATACTTTGCCATATTTCTGTTTATTATCTGTTATTTACAGGAAGTCAGAATAGCGACGAAAGACGTTTTACAAGGCATACGGCGTACTTTTCTAAGACTGACTTTCCCAAGCTGTCGAGTATTGAAGCTGTCAAGGAGTAACTGTCGAGCCTCAACACTTGAAAATTCGCAATTATGCAAGATGTCTGAAAGTTCTTTGAGTGTAAAGATGTCGCGCCCATAGGTCTTGCATATCTCCTGTAATAGTTCTTTCGTGTCGCTTATCATATCGCTATTTTTTGAGAATAATTACCACTTCGCCTTTTTCTTCATCCGTCTTTGTTTGATTGTTTACCATATCAGTCGGACGGACTTCTATGACTTCAAAGCCTATTTCTTTTGCTATTGTTGTTCCGTCTGTCAGTAATGGGTAACGCTGGCTACCTACTTGCAAACAGAATACGCCACCAGCTTTGAGCGCATCGAAAGTCTTTTGTATCAATACGCGGTAGAATGTATCGCGCCATTGCTCATAGCTACTGGATGTCTCGCGGCTTTGTTCGCCACCCAGGTACTTTTCGGTATCGAAGTAAGGCGGTGACGTTATCGCCATATCGAAATAGTCGTTTCTAAGGGTTCTTTTCTCGAAAGGTGAGCAAGTTATCGTAACTGTTTTTTCTCCCTCTGTAACGTCTTGGAAAGTATCGAAAATCGCTTGGTCGCCCTCACATTGGTACGGGCTGGCATCTGTTCCGTCGTATTCTGTCGCGTCTGATGCAAGAAAGCCCACTAAACGACCACCCCACCCAGCGCATGGATCAAGAACTTTGCCGCCATCTGAAAACTCGTTTATTAAATCGCGGGCAAGTGAGGCTGGAAAGTCCATTGGCATCTTCGCTCCACCGAAAGCAAGCGAACCCGATATAATGGCACGGAACTTGTCTTGGCATACAAAACGCAAACGCTCTCCCTTTATTTTTCCTGTCGAAACCATCTGTAAGCCTTCATAAGTGCTGTAATTGTCGCCTGATGTTATAAACTGCTTCGGATGAAATGCAAGCGAGTTATAGCGCGGGTACTCTTTATCGTAATACGCAAAACGTATGAAGTCAAACTTTGCCGTGTGCGGTGTCACGAAAGAAAAGCCCTGTAACTTGTCAAACTGGGCGACTATCTCGGCGGCGGCTTTCTCTGTTGCTGTGTTAAGCATAGCCTCAACTTCTTCGCTCTTTTCGGGCGCGTCTGTCTGTTCGCCATCTAAGAAGTCGGGCAAATCGTCATTAAGCCAGTCCTCTGGCAAGTCGAAAGACCAATCTTTCAACTCTTCCGCGTCCCATTCTTTCAGTACGTCCCAATCTGTTTGACCAAAAGGCACATTGTCTTTGATTGTGTACTCTCTTAGTTTCTCAATTGGAGTATTTTTGGGAAAGACGTAACAAGGTGCATCTGTCATTCCCAACTCTCTACAAGCGCGAAGTCTCATATTTCCAGCCAACGTAATATAATTGCCATCGTCAAGCGGGAAAACGAGTAACGGGCGAGCGTCGAGAAATTCGGGCGATTGCTCAATACTTCGGCATAGGTCTTTAAACTTCTCGTCTTTGATAAAACGCGGGTTCTTAGGTAGCCCAGCCAATTGCCCTTCATTCAGTTGCAAGCGCGACAACTCTATTTTTTGATGTTTCTTTTCTCTCATATCCTATTTCTGTCTATTCTGATTTATGCTACCTTATGAGTTTTTATGCAAAATGCTAAAAACTACTTTATATAGCTTCGTACTTACCTACAATATCCATTATCTCGTTAAGATAGTCGAGCGCGTTGGCAATCTGTTCCAGGTCCTCGGCTTCGATGTCCTGCGGATGGGCACACTTTGTCGCTATCGTCATTGCGGCACGTCTTAGCGTGTTATTGATACATTCTTGGGTACTCCCTTCTGTATTGAAATAGTGAGCGAGTTCGCCACACCAGCGCGGAGTTAATTGTGATTTGCTGTTACTCATATCTTCGTTATTTAAATTGAATTTTCGTTTGGACGGGTTTTCTCTCTGCGGATGATAAGTTGCAAGGGCTGGGGGTGGAAAACCCGCCAGCCTCAACGGAAACGCATTTGGTTTTTAAATAGGGAGAATTATGGGTATTTACATACGGGGAATTTTGGGTATGTAGATTTTCATCTTCTACAGGTCTGCCACATTCGACTTGCTGTTTCATCGTTATAGCTCTAAAGAACTTGCAACGCACACAATCGTCAGAACCGACCTTAATATGAGTAAGGGCAGGGCATTCCGTTGTAAAGATTACGTTCCCCGTCATTGCATCGTACTTTGTGTTATATTCTATTCTTACCATAACTATGACTTCTTAATCGTCCGCGTCGTTTTTGAAACGACAAAGATGTTTGTCAAAACATCTGTAGGAGTTAAAGAATATTATTTAAGAGATATTATTTATTATATATTATTTTAGGTGCTGTTCTCGTTGCTGTTCTCGATGTCGTAGAAGATGCAAAAACAGCCCACTCCTATTTAGGTGCTCTTTAGGTGCTGTTCTTTAGGTGTTGTCCTCGTCGCTCATTAGGTGCTGTATAGGTGTTGTTTGCTCTTTGCAACTCATTCCTAACGTTTTGAAGTGCAACTTTGAGCGGGTCGGTAGTATCTTTCTCCAGCCTTTGACTATTGACCTGTTGAGCAAGCCAAAGGATATCGGGATTACCGTTCGCATCTTTCTTTAGAGACACATAAAACCCGCGCATCGTTCTATCTGAATAGATGGCGACTTTATAGGCGGCAAATAACATCGTTTTGAGTTTGTCGAAATGATACCTAATTCTGTATTTCTCTATTTCTTCGGGCAACTCGTTTTGGTTTTTCAGATTACAAGCCATCCGAGAAGTTAGAAAAAACTTATTAGTCTTTGCAAAGCCACGTTGACCGATAATGGAGCGTGTTGCAAGATAGGCCAGCAAGCCAGCGCGTTCTTCTGCTGTCTTTGCGTTATTGTAGAAGTCGAAAAACATCGAATTTGAAATGCACCAAAACAGACCGTTGTAAGTATCTGGGTCGTATTTGCTTCTAAGTTCTTCCGTTGCTCTGTAAAACTTTGCCTTTGTATCGTATGCAAACCTACTAAGACTTAATTCCTCACAAATAAAATTGTGGAAGTTTTCTTCGTCGATACGACCTCCGCGACCCTTTGAACACCAAACAGAATAGGCACAAAAGTACAACACATTATTAAGGCAACGTATCTTCGCCTCTTCTGATTCCCAAAAACCGCGCATCAAAGCGGCTGGAAATGAATAATATGTTTCGTTACCTTTCTTCATGCCTCATCGTCTGAAATAGCCGCCGAAAGTTCGGCATTAAACTTGATTTCTACCATAGCCATAAAGACGTTCCAAAGCAACTTTTCATCCTCTGTTAGTGCATCTTCGGCAGGTCTCTCGCCCGTACAAATGTACTTCACGAAAACAGATCCGATAAGTTCGGAGTATTCTTCACGAATGATGTCTAAGGCTGGCTTAATGAAGATGTCGTAATACTGCTTTGGTGTCATATCTTCTTTTTCGCTGTTGCTCTCTGTCTCTTCCTCTCGCTGGATCTGTGTGCTGCTGTTAGCAAGAAACGTCCGTACTCCATCCGCTTTTCTTGCATCTGCCATAATATCAGCCTCAACGATGTCGAGTAATGCCTGTGCTTCATTGTCCTTGAGTAAATCAGTACGTCTCCCCAGCACAAGCGCGTCCTTTACCGCTGCTCCGATGAAAAAGCGCAGTCGAGCGTTAAGAGTACTATTAAACTTGTCAACAGCTTCTAATATTTGTAAGTGTTCCTTTCTCATAATAGCTCTTTTGTTGCTTGTTCCTCAACTTCGGCGGCTGTAGCTACGCGGGTGGCAAGCATCCAGTCCTCCAGCTCATTCTGTAGATAGTACACGCGCGCCCCCGTTCTATTCTTATAGTACGGGATTGTGTGCTTGTAACGCATCTGTCTAAGTGCGCTTTCAGTAACTCCGAGGAGTTTTGCTGCTTCGGCATTGCCGAGGATAGTTCTTTGCATCATACCAAATCATTTTTAATAATTGTTTTCGATGCAAAGATAGAAAGAAAAAAGGTAGCCGCTGGGCTACCTGTGTTTACGTTGTTGTTTACTTTTTATACCGTAAACAAAATTTGTGGGTCTTTCATCTTACTCCATACTTTTTTCTTTCCTGTTTCATCCAACTTTGTTGTATAATCGCGGGAAAAACGTTGTTTAAAACCATTTTCAAAATCATATCCAAATAGAGAAACAGCAAACTTCTTTATACTACCCTTCCCTGTCTTCTTTAGCACACTTGACCTTATCACTAAAAAGAAGTCATATAAAGCACATAAATAAGTAAAATCGCCAAGCCATCTCATTGGCTTTTTGGGAACGTCGTCACTTGTACCACATAAATACCGCCATGCTTCTTTGTTCTCGTCTTTTGCAAGGTAGCCAAGTTCTATCAATCGTTCAAACATAGTGTCTATATGATGTTCCTTGCCAGCTATCGGGCGAAGTCTGACCGTTTCTTTCTTCTGTAATATAGGGGCATTCTCCGTTCGCCATAATTCAACGTATTGTTTTGCGACCTTAATTTCAGCACGAAGATTTACAAAATTACTCTTTAAAGAACCACCACCGCGCAAGTTATGGTATTTTATAGCTTCATTTAATGTTTCCTCGCTCGCTTCGTCAATCAGTTCTTTTCGATAAAGAAAATTATCTATTGTTGCAAGTGCTTCGCGTTTTATATCTTGAGGGTTATGACTATTGCGATACTTTGTGCCATTCTCCGCTTCATAATGCTTGCCTACGTTCTCAATAACGAAAGCGTTTAGATACTTACGCGCATCGTCGTAACACCTACACTTGCCAACATTGTCAATTATATCGAACACATCAACACTACTTATATATGTACGCTCTTCCATAATAGTATTATTTAAATAAATCATTCTGCTTGTCTATCGCTGCCTTTTGTGTCTTACCAAGTATCTTGGCATAAATCTGTGTAGTGCTAAGTTTACTTTGTCCAAGCTGTTTGCCTACGACCTCCAAGGGAACATTTAAATTAAGTAACATCGTTGCCGCCGTATGTCGCGAAACGTGAAAAGTTACTTTTTTCTTAATCTTTGCTGCTTCTACCCATTTTTTTAAAGCTACATTCACGGATTCATTTTTAGGTAGCTTAAACACAAGTTCTGTATCACTTGTATTTTTATCGCGAACAGGTAGCCATTTACTGCCGATGTCGCTAATATATGCTTTTACAGGTTTCTTTGTCTTTACCATTGTAACATTCGCAAAGAAGCCTACATCGTCAGTTTGTAAGTCCCCCCAGCGTAGTCTGAATACATCAGAGAAACGTAGGCCACAAAAGCAAGAAAAGAGAAATGCCCGCTTTATCATTTCATTGTTTATAGGAGTCTGAATAAGTCGCCTTACCTCTTCTGTTGTTAGGTATTCACGCGTTCCTGTATTCTCTTTGGGCTTATCTTCTGTGTCAAGTTCAAGAAATGGGTCGCGTATTATCATTTTGGCCTTAATAGCTTTCTTGATAACATAATGCAAGTTTACAAACAGTCTGTGCTGGCTGTTTCCAGACAAAGGCACATCGCTCCACTTTTCTTTATCTTCTGCCCGTAGAAAATTAATATTTGACGCATCGTTCCTCAAATAGGCGATAAAGGCTAAAATGAAATCCTTATCAACGTCTGAAATTCGTATTTTCTCGCCACGAAACGTTTTCAAGTGACGTGCCAACGCTTGCAAATTATAATAATAACCGTGTCTGTTACCAGTCTTTGCGAGTGCATCGTCTGCCACCTTCAAAGTATAATCTATTAAGTTCGTTTTACTCTTAGCAATTGGTCGGAAGCCGTTCTCTTCTCGCTCTGCGTCTGCGTTCATCAAGTCAGCTTTAGTCCTTGCAAGTCTTAGCGTCTCTTCATTCTGCGTCTTTATTGCTGGGTCAGTCTCTAAGTTTAGAAAACTGCCTGTTGCTATGCGCGAAACATTACCATTAACACAAGAATAGAGATAGAGAGAAATTTTTCCGTCTTTTAACAGACGGCCTTTTAACGTCACTTTGCGAGCCTCAACTATGCCCTTTTTACGTCCTTTTTGGGTCGAAATCTCGCCAAAATAACCCTCATAGAGGTCTTCTGGAGTTGAAAAAAGTTTCTTTCTTGCCATAGTCAAAATATTAAATTACTGATTTTCAGGCACAAAGTTACGAATTAATTTTCAATTCCGTGTGCAAAAAATGTGCAAAAAAGTACATTTTTAAGGTGATTTAACGTGATTTTTAGTGATTTCGTTAGACTTTTATAAGACGTGTTAAAATCCGCGGAAACACCTTTATTTAAAGCTGTTTCGATAACATTGTGTCACGTTTAGTCATTTCGTGTTTTTCATGCCTTGACGACAAATCCAGTCAACCCCAAGCTTTCTCGGACGTATCCAATTTGCAAAGGTAGTATCTTTTCCTGAAACTTCCAAATTATCAACGACTTTTTTTTGCAAATAGCAAAAATATATGTACCTTTGCAATAATTTTGCAGAAACAGAGTTACATTATTATAATATACACACTTGCAATTACTGATATCAGATATGAAGAAAATCCTACTAACGGCACTTCTAGCCATCTTCTCGCTGGGCAGCATTTATGCTCA
>JAEEGG010021339.1_pt1 | contig 12870 bp, 9 predicted proteins | sample 9134161 | NCBI WGS metagenome assembly JAEEGG01 (sample SAMN16246543, study PRJNA631951) | gut metagenome | biome: gut microbiome; feature: rumen; material: CR-attached | host: Bos | place: Iran: Karaj | collected 2018-10
AACGGCTCTGCGCCTTGTGCGTGAGCGTTATGGTTTCCTGACCGTTATCGAGTATGACGGTGTGCTCGCCGACGACGTTGCCCAGCCGCAGCGAATGGATCCCGATCTCGTCGAAACTCCTCTTGCCCTGACCGCTCCTGCCGCAGACGAACGCGGCTTTGGGGCGGACTTCTTTTATCCGTTCCGCCAGAAGCAGCGCGGTGCCGCTTGGCGAATCGAGTTTGCGGTCGTGGTGGGTCTCTACTATCTCGATTTCCGCGTCCGGGAACAGTTCGGCGGCGCGGCGTGCGAAATCCGAAAGCACCGCTATGCCTAACGACATATTAGCCGAATAGAACACGGGTATGCGCTTGGCGGCGGAAATTATGCGCGCCTTTTCTTCCTCGGTGTGTCCGGTGGTCGCTATGACCGCCGGGATCGCGTTTTTTTCGGCGTAGCCGAGCAGTTCACCGACGCACGAATGGTGCGAAAAATCGATGATCACGTCGGCGCACGCGCTTTGCGGCAATTCCTTGACAATGCGCGCGTCGGTCCCGTCGGCGCGGATATCGGCGCCGCAGACGAGTTCGTGCGTATTTGATGAATCTATTTGCCTTATCAGTTCGGCGCCCATTCTGCCGCAGGCGCCGTTTACGATTATTTTCATTTTAATATTTCCTTATCTTCAGTTTTTGACGCTGCACCCGGCTTTTATGAGCTCGGCGCGGAGCGACGCCGCTTTTTCCGCCGACATACGCACGAGCGGCAGGCGGAGTTCGGGCGTGCATTTGCCCAGCAGATACATAGCCTCTTTGACAGGTATTGGGTTGACGTCCGAAAACAGCGCCGAGATAAGCGGCACGTATTTGAGCTGCATCGCTGCGCTTTGAGACACGTCGCCTTCAAAATACAGGCGGCACATCTTTGAAGTTTCGGCGGGGAGCACGTTGGAAAGCACCGATATGACGCCCTTGCCGCCCAGCGAAAGGATGGGCACGGTCTGGTCGTCGTTGCCCGAATAGATATCGAGCTTGTCGCCGACGAGCGCAAACGTTTCGGCTATCTTTGAAAAGTTGCCGTTGGCCTCCTTGATGGCGCAGATATTGGGGTGATCCGCAAGGTACGCGTAGGTCTGCGGCTCGATATTGAGCCCCGTGCGCGAAGGCACGTTATACATAATGATGGGGATATCCACCGAATCGGCGAACAGGGTGTACATAGTTTTGAGCCCGTTTTGCGAAGTCTTGTTGTAATACGGCGTGCAGACGAGCAACGCGTCCGCCCCAGCGGCTTCCGCGCGTTTGGAAAGGTTGAGCCCGTGACGGGTGTCGTTGCTCCCGGTGCCGGCGATGACCGGCACGCGGCCGTTCACCGTTTTTACGGCGAATTCTATTGCGCCGATATGCTCGTCGTCGTCGAGCGTGGATGCTTCGCCGGACGTGCCGCAGATCACGAGCGCGTCTATGCCGGATACTATTTGTTCTTCGATGATATTGCCGAACGCGGCGTTGTCCACGGCGCCGTTTTTGAACGGAGTCACGAGCGCGGTGGCGGCTCCTTTGAATATTGTCTTTTTCATAACGTTTTCCTTTCTCTTTGCGGGTACGCTCAGGATAAGAGACCGCCGCTTTTTGGCGATATGTAAAACAAAAAACGCGCTTTTCGCGGAAAAAACTACACGAAAAACGCAAACGGCGCAAACTGACGCCGCGATCGCTTCCGATAGCTCTCCGTAATAAAAACGACAGTCGGACGGATATTTTCCGCCAGACCAAGCAAAACGCCTGCGCCTGCGCCCGCTTTCGGCGCCCACGCCTTTTTCCGTCCCCGGCGGCCGACGCCGGCCTTGAACGGAGACAGATACTATTCGGGAGCGCGCCTCTACCCTGATGCGGTTATTCTGTTGTAAGTTATAATATCATAGCGCGCGCGATATGTCAATATCATTTTTGACATTTTTTGCATATTTATTCCGCTTTTCTTGCAAAATAACGCAAAAAGGAACGGGCCTATCCGTTCCTTTCATAAGTTTATTCTTCCCTTGCGATATCGGGATGCCTGGCGTAATAATCGTCCAGCGCGTTCTTTATCGCCTCTTCGGCGAGCACCGAACAGTGTATCTTGTGCGCGGGCAGGCCGTCGAGCGCTTCCGCCACGGCTTTGTTGGTGAGCTGAAGCGCCTCCGATACCGGGCGCCCTTTTATCAGCTCGGTCGCCATAGAGCTGGAGGCGATGGCGCTGCCGCAGCCGAACGTTTCGAATTTTGCGTCGATGATGATACCGTCTTCTATTTTAAGGTACATTTTCATAATGTCGCCGCATTTGGCGTTGCCGACTTCGCCCACGCCGTCGGCGTCTTCTATAACGCCCACGTTGCGCGGATTGCGGAAATGATCCATAACTTTTTCGCTGTATAATGCCATTTTCTTTTACCTCACAAAATGAATTTTCCTTTGCCGGAATTCAGGTCGCGCCATACCGGTGAAAAACCGCGCAGATAAGCCACGACTTCGCTCACCGCGGAGATGATGTATTCGATCTCTTCGTCGGTGGCGTCTTCGCCCAGCGATAACCGGAGCGAGCCGTGCGCGACGGCGTGCGGTCTGCCTATGGCGAGCAGCACATGGCTGGGGTCGAGCGAGCCGGACGTACACGCCGAACCCGAAGACGCGCTTATGCCCCTGTCGTCCAGAAGCAGGAGCAGCGATTCGCCCTCTATGCCTTCAAAGCAGAAATTTACGTTAGAAGGCAGCCTTTTTTCGGCGTCGCCGTTGAGCGCCGAATGCGGAATGAGCGAAAGCCCGCGTATGAGCTTGTCGCGCAAGCGCGTGAGCTTTTCGGCGTTTTTCTGCATATTGGCGACGCTTTCTTCCAGCGCCGCCGCCATTGCGGCGATACCCGCCACGTTTTCGGTACCGGCGCGAAGGTTCCGTTCCTGGGCGCCGCCTTCGATAAGCGGCACAAGCTTTACGCCGCGCGCGGCGTAAAGGAAACCCACGCCCTTAGGCCCGTGGAATTTGTGCGCAGACGCCGAAAGCATATCTATCATCTGCGCGGCGACGTCAACGGGCAGATGCCCTACCGCCTGGACCGCGTCGGTGTGGAAGCACACGCCGCGTTCTTTGCACAGCGCGCCGATCTGCGCGACCGGCTGTATCGTGCCTATCTCGTTGTTTGCGGTCATCACGCTCACCAGGCAGGTGTCGGGGCGGATCGCCTTTTCGAGCTCGTTTATGTCGACTATCCCGTTTTCGCCGACGGGAAGATACGTCACGTCAAAGCCTTGCTTTTGCAGCTTTTTTGCCGTATGGAGCACGGCGTGGTGTTCGATGGACGTGGTTATGACGTGCGTCTTGCCCTTCGCTTTTCCGTTTGCGGCGGCGGAAAGGATCGCCTGATTATCGGATTCCGAACCGCCGGAAGTGAATATTATGTTCCGCGGCTCGGCGTTTATGCACCGCGCTATGCGTTCGCGCGCCGAATCGAGCGCTTCGCGGGCGGTCTGCCCAAGCGAATACAGGCTCGACGGGTTGCCGTAGCATTCGCGCAAGTACGGCGTCATAGCGCGTATCGCCGTTTCGCTCATAGGAGTCGTAGCGGCGTTGTCTGCGTATATCTTCATTTTTTGTCTCCCGTGATCTTGATTTCTTTTCTATTGTACTACTAAATACCTACCATGTCAATAGGTAATTAAAAAAAGGCCGGCCCGAAATGATCCGGACCGGTCGTATAACAGACCGCGTTCAGCGGTTGAGCAGATACACGCCCAGATTGAGATACAACGCGAAACCTATCCACAGGATATACGGGACGAGCAGCCATCCCGCCGCGCGGCGCGTGCGGAAGAACAGCACCGCCGTCCAAACGACGGCGCCGAAAAGGAGCACCAGCCAGATGAACGCGGCGAGCGTGTTCCCCACGCCGAAGAAAAGGATGGACCAGAAGAAATTCATAAACAGCTGTATCCCGTACGCATACAGCGGCTCGTTGTCGTCGCGCGCCGAGATCCACACCAGATAGCACGCGACGCCCATAAGCGCGTACAGGATCGACCACACCGCCGGGAACAGCCACGCCGGCGGCGAAAGCGGCGGCTGTTTAAGCAAAGAGAACGCTTTCATGCCGTCCATCGTCAAAAGACTCGCAAGCCCGCCGACCGCCAGCGGCACAGCCACGCTTATTATCAGCTTTTTCCATTGTATTTTCATATAATCACCGCTGATATTATATGAAAAAAGCGCAAAATTATACGCGCGCGCAAAAAAACGCACCGGAAAAAACCCGGTGCGTTTTGCAATAATTCTGCGTTTATTCGTTTATAAGCTTTCCGTCTTCGTCAACGCTGACGCCCCACGCGTTGGTGACCGCGGGAACATCTCCACCGTCGGTAGCGCCGGCAGCCTGAACGGTCTGCGTGAGGACTTCGACATGGAGTGAATACCCTTCGGGCGGATTCTTGAGCTGCTTGCAGGCGCCGATAAGAATATCGGTAGCCCCTTCGCCGGTCCCGGGGACGGCTTCGGTAAAGTAATAGAAGTCGCCTTTTTTGAACCATTTGCCGGTATCGTCGAGCACGAGACTGTAATCGCCGTTTTCACCTGCGGCAGGAGACGCGGGGTAGATGAAGGTCTCGCCATCGTCCACTTTCTGCCAGTTGACGACTATCATCGCGCGGACGTAGACCGAATAATCTGTCTTGGGAACGGTGACGACGACGTCGCTTTTAACGTTGTCTGCAAACGTCTCGCTCACTTCGGGGGTGAGATCGTCGTCGGCGACAAGGCTGTTGGTCAGCTCGTCGGTGTCGCCGTGCATAAAGGTGACCGCGGCGTAAACGCCGCCCACGAGCAGCGCCGCAAGGAGTACAGAAGCGGTAACGATCAACAAAGTTTTGGATTTCATGACTGTTTACCTCCCGTTGCTCACGACAAACGTGTTGTCGGCGCTGTTTTCACCGCACAGCCAGTTGGCGTCGTTGCGCTTGTTGGTGAACTCCGCCCGCGCAGTTGAATTGTCCTGATCTATCGTGCATTTCTTTACGGTGTCGTCTTGCGCTTCGTAGCGCCAGCTCCACTTGGTGAGTTCGGTCACCTGGTAGTAGCCGGAAGGCACCTGGAACGAAACCGATCCGGTATCTTTCAGCGTGAAATACACGGGTGCGAACGTGGCGTCGACTGCGCCGTCGGCAGAGGTAAGACGTTCGAGCTTGAACACGAATTTTTCGTTTGCAAATTCGGTGCCGTTTTTATCGGTAACGGTCTTGCTTACGATGATCGTGCCCAGCGCGCCGGTGTTGGTGATAACTGCCGGTGCGGCGAGCGTCCTGCCGTCGTCTTTAAGAGCAAGCTCGTCGTTGAGGACGATCTCGATCTTGTTATCGGCGTCGTGGTCGGTGAGGAATAAGGTCTGTTCGTCGCCTTCCTGAAGAACTTCCCAAATGCTGAGCGTCGCGCCGTAAGGAACGTTTGCAATAATGACCGTATCGGTATCGCCGGTATTTGCGGAGCCGTTGACCGAAACGCCGCCTTCTTTGACAAGCGTATCGGCTACGAGCGTTTCGCCGTCTTTGGTCACGGAATAGTAGAACATGAATCCGTGCTGGTTCCACGTATCGTCGGTCATCTGGAAGTTGGCGATGACTTTCTTAACTATAACGTCGAACGTGCGGAGTTCCCACACGGCGTAAAGGACGTTCGCTTCGTCGGGCCTGAGGTCGGCGCCCACGACGGGATCGCTGCCGTCGCCGGCGAAGACTGTGCGTTCGCCTTCATACCCTTCGGCGGTCTCCGTTGCAAGAGTCTGCTTGAAGGTTTCAACACCCGCATCGGTGGTAATTCTGGTGAACGACCAGCCGAGGAAGTTGTATCCTTCCTTCTCGACCACGGTCTGAGCCGCGGTGTTCTGAAGGATGTTGAACTCTTTGTTGACTTCGATATTGAAGCCGTAATAAGTTTCGGTGTCGCCTTCCGCGTAGCCGGGCACGGACGCGTAATTCACAACGTCGGCGCCGGAGCCGTATGCGGGAAGAGTTCCGCCGGTTATAACGTCCTGCCAGACGCCGCCGTTGGCGTGGTAACGCACCGTGGTCTCGGCGGGTACTGCGGGCGTATATTCGGCGCGGAGCACCATGTAGTAATCGTAGATATGGCTTGAATCGTCAGGATCAGGCTCAGTTAAATCCACGCGCTGCGCGTATTCGTAGACGGTTTCGAATCTCTGACCGGGGTATACCACGATCAGGTTGCCGTCGTCGTCAGTCGCATCGAAGAATCCCTGAGCGGCGCTCCAGCGCTGAATTACCCAGTAACGGAAATGCAGCTCGTCGGCTCCTTCCGCCACAGCGGGAGGATCGCACGCCGCAAGGCCGTAACCGAACGCGCCGTCGGCGTAAATATCGCCGTCGCAGTATTCGGTAAGTTCCGCGTTGGCGTTGGCTGTGCCGGAAGCGAAATGGCCGACTCTGCCTTCGTCGTCGGTAGTGACGAACTTGACATACATACCGTCGGCGCCGACTATCCTGGCGCGCCACTTGGCGTAGAGGTCGAATCTCTTGGTGATCCAGAAACGGTCGCCGCCGTTATAGCCGGTAAGGTCGGAGTTGTAAGGCTGTTCGCCGTTTTGGCCAGGCCCGATATTGCTCCACTTATCCATATAGTCGGTCATCGCGGTGGTCTTGTCGTAATCAGAGGTGGGACTCTGCTCGTTGAGACGCGACGCCGGGATAAAGGACTGAGTAAGGCCGGGATCGGTGAACCAGCCGGCGAAGATATAACTGTCGCGCAAGCCGGTAGGCACGCTGATGGTGCCGCCGTAGCTGATACGGAAGCTCATTGACTGAGTATCGGAACCCCAGTCAAGCGTACGGTCTCTGGTATCGGAAATGATGTTCCAGTTTTCGTCGTATTCGACCGTGCCCGCGTTTGCGTGCAGAAATACGCGGTACTGGGTCAAACGCCATTTAGCATAAACCGTGATACCGCCTTCGGGCATCGTCGTGAAGGTATACGGCTGCGTGCAGGATTCGTCGAGGAACCACCCTTCAAGAGCGTATCCTTCGTAATCCGGCAGAGTGTAGTCGTTGAACGAACTGACGTCCGCTCCGTAAAGCTGAACATCGGAAAGCGCAAGTTCGCCGCGGTTCGCTTCATCCTGAACGTTGTTGTTACCGTCGACATACTTGCCGTCCAAGAAGAGGATGGGGTATGCTTTTCTGGTATAGTAGAAATTGACGGTTCCGTTCTGCGTTGTACTGTAAATATAGAAACCGTTGTAGTCGTACTGCGAGTCGGCGCCGAGTCTGTCAAAGCCGACCAGCTCAATAAAGTCTTCCGCTCTCGTCACGCCGTTGTAACGGGCGCTTATCGATTTATACAGTGTAAACTGTCTTCCACCGGACGAAACCGCATTATTGTTGTAATCGTACAGCGTGTTCGGTGCGGTGACCGTTCCGGTCTCGCCGGGCAGCACCTCTATATACCAGTTGATGGTCTTCAACGGTCTGTTCGCCGTATCGAGCATGAAATTGGTGTTTTCGGCGGGCATGACGTCGATATAAACCAACACTTCGCTAAAAATTGAACTGTTCTGCGGGTTCCAGCGTTCGCCGTTGTTATACGTCACGCCGTTATCGCCCACGATGGGGAAATATTCGGATATATTCTGCTGATAGAGCGCAGTTATTGTTTTAACAACGTCAGTAGTACCATTGCTGGTGCGCGTATATCTTGTTCCTGTGTACGGTTGGCCCTGATATGTCCATGTGGTATAAGACTGTAATGGTACCATAGCACCATTGCTAAAAGCATACAGTGTAGTTGTATCACTTGCATAATACGTAGCAAAATACCCTGTTGTATCTATGTATCTTATGCCATTATATCTTTGACCGTTATAAGTCCAATAACGGTTGCCCCATCCTCCTGCTCTTGTTAATCTTACAAGATTACCATTTACAACACCATATTGATTAAAATCATTAGAGTCGCTTTCAGTTGTGTAATAAGTTGTACCGTTATATGGGGTTGAACCGTCTAAAGTATAAACAGCAGTTCTGCTAAGTACAACATATTCACCATTTACGTAGCCGTATTGAGTACCGGTGTTAGAGGTAGTTTCAACGTAGGTATATGTCGTATAGTTGGACCCGATGCGGAAAGTCAGCGTGTATTCGTTTCTGTCGTAATACACATGTACGACCGCGTTGTTCTCGGTGGTTATCTCGACGTCCTGAGTATATGTATCCAAATGGAAACCAGTGATCTGAATGTTTCTGCCATTGATTCTGGCATACGCGTTGTTGCCCGTTCCCTGCTGGGAAACGGTGTTGACGGTCGAACCGACGTTGCCCGACAGCGGGATCGACTCGTAGAAGTCGTAACCGTCGCCGGCAATGTTCTGCGTCCATACGATAACGGTATAGGTTGCCGTTGCGTGCGGGATCCAGCTGGCGTAGATCGTAACGTTGTCTTGCAGCTGCTGACCGAACGTAAACGCGCCGGCAGGAGGATTGTTCCCCCAGTTTTCGAACCTGACCGTGTTGTTATCTGCCGCGGTTTTTGTAGTAAACCAGCCGCCGAACTCGTAGCCGTAACGCTGCATCGTAACGGGATAACCCAAATCCGCGTTGGTCGAATCCGGGCTGATCGTAGACTCGCCTTTCTTTACGAACTGCGGAGCCACGTAGGTACCGCCCTTGCCGTTTTCGTCAAAGACGAGCCAGTTGCCTTCGGGAGCTTCCGCCTGGAGATAGATATCGCCGTTGATGCGGGTCCAGGTCGGGGTGGTATAAATATGCTCTCTGGCTTCTTCGCCGGTGATATCGGGCGTGCCGTCGGGCTCGGTGGTATAGATACCGAGCATATGCTGCGCCTCAGTGTTATAGAAACCGTCGCCTTCGGTCTTGTCGCCGGTCTTGAGTTTCCAGCCTTCGAAGTTTTCGAACTGGCCGTAGGGGACGTAGGTCAGGGTGACCTGATAGTCCATCTCGTTCAGCGCGATATCGGAACCGTCTGCGCTGTACGCTCTCTGCAGCAGGAAATCGCGGCCGAGGCAGACCTTGCCCGCCTGGTCGAAATAAGTGACGGTATACTGCCTGAACAGCATTGCGTAGAAATCCTTTTCTCCGCCGTTGAAAGCCGTGTCGTTGAGTATCGCCGCTATCTTGTCACGGACGTCGGCTATAGTCATGGCGCCGCTTACGTAAGCGCCGGCGGGGTCAGCGGGGGGATCGGTCACGCGGACGGCGTCATCGGCGGTATAATCGTTGTTTTCGAACCAGCCGCGGAAGAGTATGTCGTCTTCCAGACCGGAGTTGACGCCCGGATCGTAAACGATCTTTTCGAATTCGGTCTCTACGGGCGGATTTGACGTGGAAGGATACCCTTCGGTATCGGACTTCTTGACGCGTATGCTGACGATCTTGTTGGCGTCGTCAGCGGGCCCTTTGTAGAAATTGACCGTAAGTATGGGGTTTTCGGCAATAATGAAGATGGAAAACGAGCTTGTCTTAAAGGTGATGTCGTTGCCGTCGACGGCGAGATCGTCGATGATCTCGACCGCGACGCCGGTTTTGCCGGTCGCTTTCTCGGCGGCTTTGGCGGCCGCGGGGAACGCGCTTACGAACGCGGGATCGGTCTTTAAGACGTAATTACCGGAATTCCTTATAACGTCCGCGTCGTCGAGTATGTGGAGGATATACACCGACTGGCCGTCTTTGATGCGGGCGTCGGTGATGGTGACTTCCACTTCCCCTTCGGGATGTATCTCCTTGCCGGTCTGTTTATCGACCGCTTTGATATCGTAAAAATCGAGGAAATCGTAGTTGACCGAGCCGGATTTTCTGTTAAACGGGTTCGGCACGGTCTCGAGCGTAAGCGAAGCGTTTTCGGGGAGTCCCTCGCCGGAAGCGGAGGGTTTGAGGAACGGCTTGACGAACAGCAGCCAGTAAAGGTCGGAAAACGTATCTGCCATCGAACCGTAAGTGGTCGCAGTCGCAGATTCGGATTCGGATTCGTCGCCGGTCCCGGCGCCGAAAGCGCTGAGCGGAGCCGCCGCAAAGATGAGCGTCAGCGCAAGCAAGAAGGATAACGTTCTTGAAATAATGTGTTTTTTCATAATATCCTCCTTTCTCAGTCGCCCGCGGTAAGCGCTTCGAACACTTTGACGGGCGTGTTATAGTCGACCGTCTTCTGCCCGATATAGGCTTTGAAGGAAATCGAATACTCAGATTCCCTAGGGAGATTCTCATAAACGATAATTTGATGCCCGTTGGCGAATGTGTCGAGCAGTGGATAATCTTTATATGTTTCATCGCCCGTGGGGACGTCAGTGGATTTGAGCTCCTTATACCATACGCCGTTATGACCCGAAAGCGACTGCCAGCCATCTGCCAGATTGAGTGCTACATAACTATAATCACCCATATCAGCCGTTATCACCACGAACAGATACGCCGGAACGCCGGTGTAGCCGGTGACGCGAACGGTGGGATCCTTATAGATATCCACGCCGGGCATAAGCATATAAGTCTGGCCTTCTTCGGTCACGGCGGAAGAATCGAGCTCGTACGAGCCGTCGGTCTGACGGTTCGCCACGTGTTCGTAGACCGTGATGCTTTCGGCGAGGTCGGCTTTGAGACCCACGGAGCCTTTGACGTCCTTTTCGCCGAAGTATTTGGCGGTGACCATGCCCGCCGCGGCGGCGAGCGCTATGACGAGCACGAAGACGAGCGCGGTAACGAACGCTTTTTTGTTCTTTACGTTTTTAAACATCACACGCACCCCCTTCAGTCGATCTGGACGAATCTGACGAGCGCGTCAAAATCGAGCTCCACGTCGTTTACGGAAGTGAGCGGGTTGCTCGTATCCGCGGTGAACGCGCTGTAGACCGAAAGCGGCACTTTGGAAGGATCTATTTCGAAAGTGAACGTTTCGGTCACGCTGGAAGTGCCGGCGACGAGCGCCGAGCCTTCGAGCACGATCCTGCCGTCGTCGCCCGGGGCGACGAGCGCGGGATCAGCGCCTTCCGTGACGTGGTAGACTTTGACGTACTGCGAAACGCCTTCACCGAAAACGAATTCAACGGAATACCTTACCGCCGTTTCGGAATTGTTGGCGACGGTGAGCACGTAGTCGTTCGATTCGCTGCCGGGGACGAACACCCCTTTGGTGAGGACGTAAGTTACGTCGTTGGAGTCGCTTCTTTGGGCGTCGACGTCGAATGCGGCGACGCGCGCGGTGGAAGCGCTTGTTTCGGCGGTGCGGTATTTTGCTACGAAACCTGCCGCCAGAAAAGAGGAAAAGACCGTGAGGACGACGATTATCAGCGCGACGTCTATAAGTACGCCGCCGTGTTTACGCGTTCTGTTCATATATGGGTCTCTCCTTTCCTTATATAAATTTTATTATTACAAAACTTTCGTTCCGTCTGCTTTGTAAAGACGGATATCCGCCTTCGCCGCGGACCGGCGCTTCCGTAAAGACAAACCGTCCTGCCGGGAGCAGCGGTCCGGGGCGAAATCATCTTCCGCCCGCCCGCCACGTGGGCGGGCGAAAGAAATAATTTCTAAAATACCTTTTGCCTGTTTGCTCAGATAAGACTTAAATCAGTCGATCTGGGTAACGGTGAAGGTGACGTCGAAATTGATGGTGGTGCTGATTCCGTCGTCAGCAGCAGCATTGCCGCCTTCGGGAGCTTCAGTAACGGGTTCAGCGGGTTCAGCGGGCGCAGGTACGATACCGGCGGCAACGTTGCCGAGGTAAGTATCAGCGGCGTCAATTATGTGATCAACAACTCCTTCATCGTCCACAACTTCGAAAGCCCAAGCCCAGGTAAGGGTGAATTCGGTGTTGAATACGGTGCCGGGAGCGTAATCCTTACCGGTGGCAAATTCAGCTACAGCATCTTTAACTTTTTCAAGCGTGCCGGAAACGATTTCGGTGTTGCCTTCTTTGAGAGTGTAGACTATAGGATAATAATCCTCTGTAAGAGTGAAGGTGGCTTTGGGATCGGAAACGGTATAATCGCGATAAGTGCCTTTGGGAAGTACTACGTCTTTGAAGTCTTTGCCGAATTCGATAGTGACTCTGACAGCGACTTCGGGAGTGCCGGTGATAGAGAAGGTGATGGGGCTATCGGCGTTGTTGGTGCCGGGAGCTACGACTTCTTCTTCAGCCTGAACGGTGAGGTCGCCGGTGTAAGTAGTGTCGTCTTTAGCGTATTCTTTAGCAAAGAGGCCTTCGCCTTCAGCTTCGATAACAACGCCGAACTTAGCTACGCGAGCGGTGTCTTCATAAGAAGCGCCGGTGACGTATTTTGCAAATGTGCCGCCTACAAAGCAGCTGGTGATCAGTGTGAGAGCTACCACAAGAAGAGCAACCCTCATGGTCCAATTCTTCTTCATTGAATTGATTCCTCCATAAAAGTATTATTTGTTGGGGCGTCAACGCCCGTTTGGGAATGTTCGGGACATTACGCTGCCCCAACGTTGCGGTGAGGTTCGCCTCACTCTATATCACTGCTGCGTCACCGTGGCGTATGGCACAGCCAGATAATATATGCGGAATGTAAACTCCGTTCATTGACTCCGCGCGCCGCCCGCGCACGGGTGTGCGGTGCTATTGCCCCGGACGCCGTTTGCGTATACCGCGCCAAGTTAATTAACGGAACCTGCATTCAGTTTAATATAACACGCGGGACGGATTTTGTCAAGAGAAATTTGCGATTTTGTGTATATTTATGCCCTTTTTTGCGCCCGCTCTGCGCGCGTGAACAGTATTTTGTGCCGGGCCCGGACTCACATACAAGATATAGTGAAAAAAGCGGAAACGGCAATTTAAGGAAATAAAAAAAGACCGCCGGAAATCCGGCGCGGTGCGGTCAACGACGCGGGTC
>JAEEGG010021346.1_pt1 | contig 12865 bp, 12 predicted proteins | sample 9134161 | NCBI WGS metagenome assembly JAEEGG01 (sample SAMN16246543, study PRJNA631951) | gut metagenome | biome: gut microbiome; feature: rumen; material: CR-attached | host: Bos | place: Iran: Karaj | collected 2018-10
GGACATCGAGACTGCCCTTGCTGATTTCGAGGCTGTGGATGAAGACTCATTCGCCGATAAGGATGGGCTTTCCGATTATATAGAAGGAGATGGATGGCAAGGTGATATTATGACTCTGGTTCCCGGCAAAGGCTACATGTACTATTCCAACAGCGATGAGCCGAAGACTGTGTTCTTCCAGGCGGGAAACACGAAAGCCAAAAAGGTCGTGAGATAATAATGGCACATGGCTGATGTAATGGTCTATGGCTCGCTTTTAAAGGTAAGCCATAGGCCATCAGCCAAAGCCAACGAGAAAAAAAACGAAAAAAAATATCAAAAAATCATCTTCGTATCAAAATAATTACTATTTTTGCAGCCCGAATCAAGAAGAATAGAATAAACAAAATATTAATACTGAATTACAAAAAATGAAAAAATTAGCATTGACAATCGCAATCGTTCTCGGTTTGACCTTGACAACTTTTGCAAACAATGACGGTGGTCTGTTCCAACGCGGTGCTTCTGAGCCCACTTCGGGTGTCTACGGCGATCGTGATGGTGGCATAATTACGCCTGTTGTCCCTGGCCATAATGAAACAGGCAATCAGAATGCCCCTCTTGGCAGCGGCGTTGCCGTTCTGCTTGGCCTTGGTGCAGCCTACATGGTAGCCAAAAAGCGCCGTGAGGAATAAAACACAAGGAAACGACAATTTTGTTGAAATAGATAGGCTGGCGATGTAAGTCGTCAGCCTATTTTTGTTTCCCGTCTTCCAGGCAAAGCTGCAATCAGTTTCTTCGTGTAATCGTTATGAGGATGCTCAAACAATTCATCGGCATCATTCATCTCCACAGGCTTTCCGTTATACATCACCACCACGCGGTCGCTCATAAAGCGCACCACGCTTAGGTCGTGTGAAATGAAGATGTAAGTGAGGTGACGCTCCTCTTTCAGTCGATTCAGCAGGTTTAAGACCTGCGCCTGGACCGATACGTCTAAGGCTGACACCGACTCATCGCATATAACCAAGCGCGGGTTGACCGCCAAGGCGCGGGCAATGCAAATGCGTTGCCGTTGGCCTCCTGAGAACTCGTGCGGATAACGGTCGTAATGCGAGGCTTGCAATCCCACTTGTTCCAACAAGTCACAAGCCATAGCACGACTTTTTTTCTTATCCTTTTCAATGCTATGTACTAGCATCGGCTCGGCAATGGCTTCTCCAATGGTAATGCGAGGGTTGAGGGAAGAGTAGGGGTCTTGAAACACAATCTGGGCTTGCTTGCGGAAGTCGCGCAAAGATTGACCCTCAAGTGCTGTCACATCAACACCGTCAAACCACACCTTGCCTTCTGTGGGCTCGGCTAGTCGTAGAATACTCCGGCCCAACGTGGTCTTGCCACAACCCGACTCGCCCACGAGCCCGAGGGTCTCACCCTCGTAGACTTCAAGACTTACATCATCGACGGCCTTCACGTGGTCGTAGACACGACCAAACACGCCTTTCCTTAGTGGGTACCAAGTCTTTAGGTTTTCCACACGCAGGAGTGGCTGATGACAATAGAGCCGTTCAAGATGCGCTTGTCGCTCCTCAGCCGTGATTTGCAGGTCGTGCAATATTTGCTCCTTGCCGCCTTGCCATTGCCCGTCAAGAAACTCCTTGACAATGGGCAGCCATTTGAGACGCACATCCATCGGTGGACGGCAGGCCAAAAGACCTTGCGTGTAAGGGTGCTTCGGATGGCTGAGGATGTCACGCACCGTGCCGCTTTCCATTATCTCGCCGTTGTGCATCACAGCAACGTCATCGGCAATCTCTGCTACCACGCCTAAGTCATGGGTGATGAAAATCATGCCCATGCCCGTTTCAGCTTGCAACTGGCGCAATAGCTTCAAAATCTCCTTTTGTACGGTCACGTCCAAGGCTGTAGTGGGCTCATCGGCGATGAGCAGCTTGGGATGGCAAGCGATAGCCATGGCAATCATCACTCGCTGCTTCTGCCCTCCTGATAGTTCATGGGGATAGCTGTCGTATATGGCTTCTGGACGGGGCAGCATCACCTGCTTGAACAGTTCAACGACCCGTTTCTTGGCTTCCACTTGACTCATGGCCTCGTGTTGCCTTATCATCTCAGTCACCTGATAGCCGCATTTGTAGACGGGGTTGAGTGAGGTCATGGGCTCTTGGAAGATCATGGCGATGCGCTTTCCACGCACTTCGGCCATTTGGCTCTCGCCGAAGCCTTTGATTTCCTCGCCTTCGATTTGGATGCTGTCGGCCTCGATGTGGCTCGTTTTTTCGTTGAGCAGCCGCATCACCGCCAAAGAGCTCACTGACTTGCCTGAGCCCGACTCGCCCACCAGCCCCAACGTCCTGCCAGCAATCACATCCATGTCGATGCCATGCACGGCTTCGACCCATTGGTTTTCATGTTTGAAGGCTACCTTAAGTTTGCGGATGGATAATAGGGCAGTGGACATCGGGTTATTTTTAGGGCAAAAATAGTGCTTTTTTCAATGGTTTATTGGTTTTTTACTACTTTTGTAGAATCAATCATCAATAAAAGATTCTTTATGAGACACATTTGCCTTGCATTATCTTTGGGACTTCTTATCCTGACTACAGCCTGTAATGGTTTGCTGGGAAAGAAGGAAAAGAATGGTAATCAGTCGGTTGCAAGACCAACGGTGACCAATAGTAAAACAACAGAAGTGGCATTGACAAAGAACTATTATGCCATAGATGAAAACCAACCGGTTATCATTGGTGAAATCAAGGATGGAGGACTGTGGCTGACTTTCCTTGAAGAAGAGATCCTACCACTAGGCTTCACTGACAAGGACTCATACCGTTTGCCAGACTATCCCATCCAGGTGGAGGGTTTGCAAGGTTCGCCAAAGGACTTTATCATTGCCGACATCGGTCAGGATTTCAATCCTATCCTTTGTGTACTGACTGACAATGACAAGGTGCAGATGCTGAGCCTCTCGAACACTGTTGTCACGGGCGACTTGGAAGTGACAGAGGTCCCTATGGATCCTATCGATAAGTTCGAGGCCGGCCCAGGTGGCCCTTGGGATGACGGTGAAGGCAACATTTATTATGAATACACTACGATTTATGGTGTCGATGCCCAAGGCGAAAAGCATGAGGTTCCGTTGTATAACTTGGAAAGAGATCTTGAATATGTCGACCATGGCCAAAGTGCAGATGTGGTCTATCAGCTGTTCTTCACCGATGACTGGAAGATGCGGTATGTCTTGGGTTATTATCGCAGTGAGAAGTTGGAGGAGCTACAAGGTCGTTTCTGGCTCATCGATGAGGATTGGGATGAGATGGTTTTTGTTTTTGGGTATGAGCTGACCACCCGTATGGAATATACTGGCGAGGGAATCAACACCACAAATGTGAATAGCCAAGGTGTTTTTGAGATGCGTTATGCTGACTTTGGCAATGAAGGCTACTACATTACTCCTATTGATGGTGTTGACTTCTGCAATAAAGGGTTGAACAAGCCTGTTAAGTTCAACCCATGTGGTGTATATGGTGGATAATTATTGAAAACCAATAAAAAACATACAATCATGAAAAACATCAAGTTATTACTGTCGGCTTGTGTGATGATGCTCTTAGTTAGTGTCTCATGTGAAAACAGTACAAAAGAAACCGCAACGGTGACCATTACTCCCGATTTGACCTATTGGGACTTGCAAGGTCCGGTGAAGCATTGCAACAATGTCGAATTCGACCGTCAAGGCACGATGGTGAGCATTGGTGATTATAACCCCTTTGCCATCGACCAGGCTTACCGTGACTTGGATGGAGATGAAGGCTTTGTGGAATACGCCAAGTGGGAACGTGATGAGGAAGGCCGAGTCGCGTCCATTACGGGCGTGGAAGGTATGTCGGAACTCACATGGAGCGATGGTCGGGTGGTGAGTGCTTCAGGCTTTGAGGAGGGTACCGTGTGGAGAAACGATTACGAGTACGATGCCGAAGGTCACTTGGTGAAGCTCAGCGAATATATTGGTGGTTTTGAAGATGAAGAAGATGAGTTGCCCCTCTGGTCAATTACGGAATACAGCTATCTTGATTTCGACAGTCATGGCAACTGGATTCGACGTGCGGTAAAGGTAACCTTAGCGGACATGGAGAACACCGAAGACTATGAAGAGACTCGCAGCATCGAATATTACGAATAGAGTGTTTTTAAGATCCCTAGACAAAAAGGCCTTTGATATTATCAAAGGCCTTTTTGATTTTGTTGTACCGAGATGAGGCTGAGTGTGTCTATGCTTTCTCAAACCACATCCTGTTTTTAATCCATTGATCCGATAATTTGAATCTCTTTCACTTGTGCGTCTGCCTTGAAGGTGGGTTGTTCAATCTCCACAGGGATGTCGAATTGCACCTCGGGCAACTCACCGTCATAGTCTTCAGGGCTTACGATGTACAGGATGCCATTGTCGTAAACAAAGAAATCCTCTTTGTCGAAATAGGTCTTCACACCTTCTTTTTTCAAGATGTCTTGAATGTTGGTACCCACATGGAACTGATCGGGCGTGACATATTGCTGGCTGTAAATCGAGATGCTCCTGATTTTATCGCTAGGCACGTCGGATTCATCTTCATAAGTGGGGAACAGTGAGAGGACAGGCTCTCCGTCTTTAAAGACTTGGTATTCGAGGTCTTCAATGTCTTCTTCATAGACAATGGTGGTAGGATTGATTTCGTAGCCAGGAATGGATTCGGGAATCGTGGCACCTATCATGAGGTCGCCAATGCCTTCAGGAGTGATGGTAATTAATTGAGAAACAGTGTTCTCTACAATAGTGTTGTCCATGTCCCCGTTCTCGCTTGGTTGGGGAGTGTTGTTGCAGGCCGCCAGTGCTACGGCCATCAATGTGATGAGTAAAGCTTTTGTTTTCATGGTTAAAAGTGTTTTTTGCGGGACAAAGATAGGGATTTTTTGAAAAAATGTATACTTTTGTGCAAAATTACGATGCAAAAACAGTAAATCTATGAAAAAAAGCCTGTTTTTTCTGTTTGTCTTCATGCCTTGCTTGGCATGGGCTCAATTCGACCAGTATTTCACTGCAGCCTCGCTGCGTGTCGATTATTGCCTCACTGGCAACTGTGATGTGACCAGTTATTCCTTGAAGGAACTCATCCGCGAACCCTATTGGAGTGGTTCCAAAACCAACCTCATCGATGGTTTGGAGTTTGGTAGCTATATCGTTAAGGTATACGAGGCGGGAACGGATAAGCTGTTGTTTTCCAAGGGCTATCAAAACCTCTTTGGTGAATGGCAAACCACCGATGAGGCCAAGCAGATCACCAAGACTTTCGATGAGTCGGTCATCGTGCCTTTCCCCAAGGTTAAAATTGACATCGCTTTATGCTATAAAACCTGGGAAGGCCAACTCAAGGAGGGTATGCGCTTTACCGTGAGTCCTGATGACTACTTCATCCGCGACTACGACAAGCTCGATTTGCCCGTCTATGAGGCTTGGATTGGTAACAAGGACGTTACCCAGGCTGTCGACGTTGTCATCCTTCCTGAAGGTTATACCCAGGCCGAGATGGGCAAATTCATCAAGGATTGCGATTTCTTTGTGGAGAGCATGTTCGGCTATGCACCTTATGACCGCTACCGTGAGAGCTTTAACATCCGTGGTGTTATGGCTCCTTCTGCCGAAAGTGGTTGCACCATGCCAGGCGATCATATCTACAAGAACACCGTAATGCGCTTCAGCTTCTGGACCTTTGACTCGGAACGCTACTGCATGAGCACCGACAACCGCGACATACGTGATTTGGCGGGACAGGTGCCTTACGACCAGATTTATATCCTTGTCAACACGGAGAAATACGGTGGAGGCGGAATCTACAACTTTTATTGCTCGAGTGCCAGCAGCAACGGCTTTTCGAGCGATGTTATCATACATGAGTTCGGTCATGGTTTCGCGGGCTTGGCCGATGAGTACTACAATGATGACACCTATGGCGACATGTACAACAATGATTTGGAGCCTTGGGAACCCAACCTCACCACTCTTGTTAACTTTGATGCGAAATGGAAGGATATGATGGACAAGAAAACGCCTGTCCCCACACCGCGTGAGAAAAAATATGAGAATACGATAGGCGTATTTGAGGGCGGTGGCTATGAGCCTGAGGGTGTCTATAGCCCCCACATGGACTGTTTAATGAAGACATTCAATGGCCACGAGTATTGCCCTGTCTGCCAACGTGCCATTGAGCGAATGATATTGTATTATTCGAAATGATAATTGTGGCATTTCGACAAGCTCAATGACCTTCAATCACTAAGATCCCTGAGCCTGTCGAAGGGCCGATTCAAAGCAAAAATGAATTACCTAGATATCATCATAGCCATCATCCTCTTTGTATTCGGATGGAAAGGCCTGCGCAAGGGTCTCATCATTGAGGTTGTCACCTTGTTGGCTTTCTGTGCCGGTATTTACGGGGCCATGCATTTTTCCGATTTCACTGCAGCCCACATGCAGGATTTTATGGAAATCGACCCCAAATACCTCAACACCATTGCTTTTGTGCTGACGTTCATCATACTGGTGGTTTTGGTCAACCTTATCGGGAAGCTTGTCTCGAAGTGGGTGAAATCCATGAATTTGGGCTTTTTCGACAAGTTGGGTGGATTCTTGTTTGGAATCATCAAAGGCGTTTTGCTGTGCAGTGTCCTGTTGATGGTGCTCAACAATTTCCAATTGTTGGGTGTGGTGAAGCCAGAAGTCAAAGAAAAATCGAAGTTATATCCTTACATTGAGCAGACTGTGCCTTACGTCTATCGTGGCTTCGATTTGGTGAAGGACTACGCCAAGGAGGTACTGCCTGATGAGGAGACTGAAGAGAATGCTGTGGATAACAATGTTTCTTCTTCAAGTTGGTAACTATCGAATCACTATCATTCCTTGCAATGGTGCAGAGCATTTGATAATGAAAAAAGGTGTCATCTCAGCTGAGGCGACACCTTTTCTTATGTTGTTGTAGTGGAATTAAATCACTCCACGTTCTAGGAGGGTCATGATGGTCTCGATGTCATCATCCTCGGGGTTGTTGTGCGGGTCGTATTCCGCCTTGAGGTTGTAGCCCCATAGTCGCGCGAAGCCTTGGTAGAAGAAGGCGCGCACCTTGCCACGCAGCTCTTGGACGACTTTATAGCTGGTGTTGCCTGTCTCACGGTCGATGAGTCGGACAAGAATGAGCCCTTGTGCGATGGTAAGGTTCTTCAGCTCCTCGGTGTATTGTTCGGTGATTTCATCCTCGGCTTGTTTCATCAGGCGCTTACGCTCGTTCTTGTCGGAGACGTTCGCCAGAATCGAGTCGTACTCTTGCATCTTCGCTCCAGCCAGTTTGGCATAGGGGAACACCTTTCTCACATTGCTGGCCAGACGGCGGCCTTGGCGCGTGTCGGTGATTTGTAGGTAGCGTTGCATCAGGTCGATGTTGACTTCGGGCAGGTAGACAACAAGTGTGGTGTCGCCGTTCTCATCGATGCGGCCGTAAACTACGCTTCCTGTGGTGGGTACAGCGGGGTTGGAGAAATCCACCACTGCCGATTGGGGCTTGTGAGTTGGGTGCTTTTTGACAACGAGAGCTTTCTTTTTGGCTGAATCGCCTTTGGCAATCATTTGGGAATACCCCGTGAGGCACATCAAGGCAATCACTAAAATCAAGACTATTCTTTTCATGGCGTTCTTCTTTTCTTAATTCAACGCTCATAACTATGCAAGTATTGTGCCAAAAAAAGCATCAAGCCGCAGCTTGATGCTTTTTTGATGAAACTGTTTGGCTATCAATCTCCCACATGAAGCTTTTGCAAACCTGATTTTTCAAGTTTTGCCTCAGCGTAGGCGCGGTCGACAACCAACTCGGTGGCTTTGATGTCGGAAGGCATCTCGAACATGGCATCGTTTAGGATGGCTTCCATGATGGAACGCAGTCCGCGTGCGCCAACCTTGAACTCGATGGCCTTCTCCACCACAAAGTCGAGCACCTCATCTTGAATGACCAAGTTGATGTGATCCATGGCAAAAAGCTTTTGGAACTGCTTCACCAAGGCATTCTTCGGCTCGGTGAGGATACGTTTCAGTGCATCTTTGTCCAAAGGGTTAAGGTGGGTGATGACTGGAAGACGGCCGACAATCTCGGGGATAAGGCCGTATTTCTTCAGGTCAGCGGGTGAGAGGTATTGCAACATGTTGTCCTTGTCGATGGCTTCATTGCCGCCTGTGCCGTAGCCGATGACGTTGGTGCGTTTGCGAGCGGCGATGAGACGCTCGATGCCGTCGAAGGCGCCACCAGCAATGAAGAGAATGTCTTTCGTGTTGACGGCAATCATCTTCTGCTCGGGGTGTTTGCGTCCGCCTTGAGGCGGCACGTTGACAACCGAGCCTTCCAGCAGCTTCAGCATGGCCTGCTGCACACCTTCCCCAGACACGTCGCGGGTGATGCTGGGGTTGTCGCTCTTGCGGGCAATCTTGTCGATTTCATCGATGAAGACAATACCACGCTCGGTGGCGGCAACGTCGTAATCGGCGGCTTGCAATAGTTTAACGAGGATGTTTTCCACATCTTCGCCCACGTAACCTGCCTCTGTGAGCACAGTAGCGTCAGCGATGGCGAAGGGCACGTTGAGCATCTTGGCGATGGTGCGGGCCAGTAGGGTCTTGCCTGTGCCAGTCTCACCCACGAGGATGATGTTCGATTTCTCGATCTCCACCTCATCGGCTTCCACTTTCTGGCTGATGCGCTTGTAGTGATTGTATACAGCCACGGCCAAGGTGCGTTTGGCATCATCTTGCCCGATCACATACTGGTCGAGGAAACGCTTGATTTCGGCGGGCTTCTTCAAGGTGATTCCTTTGGAGTCGAAACCTTGGCCTTGTTTGCGCTCACCGAACTGTTCCTTGACAATGGCATGGGCCTGCTCGGCACAGCTGTCGCAAATCTCAGCCTCTATGCCTTGGATAAGCAGCCTGACCTCGCTGGCTTTCCTGCCGCAAAATGCACAAACACCTGATTTCTTTGCCATCGTGTTAGGCTTGTTTCTTGATGAGTACCTCGTCGATCATACCGTATTCCTTGGCTTCGGCGGCGGTCATCCAATAGTCGCGGTCGCTGTCGGTCCACACCTTGTCGTAGGTTTGCCCTGAGTGCTTGGCGATGATTTCGTACAATTCTTTCTTCAGTTTCTGAATCTCGCGGGCCGTGATTTCGATCTCGGTGGCTTGACCTTCCACACCGCCCATAGGCTGGTGAATCATGATGCGGGAGTGGGGCAGGGCTGAGCGTTTGCCTTTGGTGCCGGCGCACATCAGCACGGCGGCCATCGAAGCGGCCATGCCAGTGCAGATGGTAGCCACGTCGGGACTGATGAACTGCATGGTGTCGTAGATGCCTAAACCAGCATACACGCTTCCGCCAGGTGAGTTGAGGTAAATCTGGATGTCGCGCTTCGAGTCGGTCGACTCAAGGAAGAGCAACTGGGCTTGGATGATGTTGGCCACATAGTCGTCGATGGCGGTGCCGAGGAAGATGATGCGATCCATCATCAAGCGGCTGAACACATCCATCTGGGCCACGTTGAGTTGACGTTCCTCGATGACGGTGGGGCTGATGTAGCCACTGTTATTGATTTTGGAGATGTATTGCTCAAGACCGAGGGTGCTCAGTCCGACGTGCTTGGTGGCGTATTTGAAAAATTCGTTGTTCATTTGTTAGGAGAGTTTTTGAGTTAAAGAGTTATTGAGTTGCCTGTGGTCTAAAGTTAATGGCCTATGGCTGCCCCATTGTAGATGGCAAGCCATAGGCCATAGTCATAAGCCATAGTTTATTTTGTTTTCCGATCCTCTTCCAGCTTCTTCATAAAATCGGAAGAAGTGGTTTCAGTGTAGTTGATATTCATCTTGCCCTTCAGGAAAGCAGTCATCTTGATGTCGGCAAGTTGGTTTTTGAGGTGCTCGACTTGTTTTTCATCCTTGAGGTAATTGGCAGCAATCTTGTCGAGATTGGCCTTCATATCATCTTCAAGGGTTGCATAGTCAATGCCGGGGAAGATCTGCTTCAACACAAAGTTCTTGACCTCTTCATCCTTGATGATGAGCTCGGGATTGGCTTTCACGATGCTGTCTTCAATGAGCTGCCAACGAATCCCTTTCACATAGTCTTTTTCGTAGTTCTTCTCCACGTCCTCCGCAGTGATATTGCCTTGGCTGTTCTCCACCAACCAACGCTTCATGAAAGCGTCGGGCAGGTCGAAATGAACGGCGGCCACCAGCTCGTCAACCATCTTGTTGAAGAGGATGGGGTCGACCTCGGCTTCATGCTGTTTCTCCATCTCGGCCTTGACGGCTTGTTTGAAGGCATCGAGTTCCTTGATTTCCTTGTCGGGGAAGATCTTCTTGAAGAAGTCCTCATCCAGCTCGGGTTTCTCGTTGCGGATGGCATCGTCGATGATGATGTTGAAGTCGCTGGCGGCGGGAGCACCTTCGCCCAAAATCTTGGCAGCTTCTTCTTCCGAACCGAACACCTTGGCGAAGTTGATGATGAACTCGGAACCCACTTCCTTGTCAATGAATTTCTTACGCTGGGTCTTGTTCTTGATTTGGCTCATATTGAAGTAAAGGCCGTCTTTTTCGAAGCCGCCTTCCACTTCCTTACCGTTCTTGGCTTCACGGATCTTGATTTCGAGGCGGTCGTCCTCGCCGACGGTCTCGGGATGGCTGGTGTTAGGGTTGCGTTCCAAAAGGTCTTCAACGACCTTGTCCACTTCCTCATCGGTAGGGACGATATGGTAGAAGTCGACCATGGTGTTGGTGAAGTCAACGTTGATTTCAGGACGCAGGGCGGCTTCAAAGTAAAAGTCAATATTCTCTTCCTTCTCGAGATCGGTAGGCTGCTGCATCTCAGTGTCGTTGAGCGGATAGCCAAGGAGGTCGAGTTTGTTGTCGATGATATGCTTGTTGAGGTTGTCCGAAACGATGTTGTTCAAGGCTTCCATTTTCGCGCTGGCGCCGTACATCTTCTTGATCATGCCCATAGGTACCATACCGGGACGGAAACCAGGCACATTGGCTCTTTGGCGCATCTGCTTCAGGGTCTTTTCGACCATTTCTTCGTAATCAGCCTTCTCAACATTGATTTTGATGGAGATAAGGTTGTCTCCTTTTGTGCTTTGTGTGATATTCATTTCTAAGTTATTGATTGTCTTTAATTTGTGCGGATGAAGGGACTCGAACCCTTACTTCGTGAGAAACTAGATCCTAAGTCTAGCGCGTCTACCAATTCCGCCACACCCGCGTTTTTGAGGGCGCAAAGATACAACTTTTATTTGAATTATGAATGTTGAAATACGAAGTATTCGACGAAGTCAATGCTGAATTATGAAATAGTGCGAAACCCATTGGCGCTTTGCACTATTCCACATTCCTTATTCAGCATTCCGAATTAATTCTTTACATCCAGTGCCTCGCGCAATGCGTTGCCGATAAGCATAAAGGCAAGCACGAGCAGCATTATGGCAATACCTGGCAAAATGGCCAAATAAGCAGCGTCCAAGATGATGAAGGCGTAGTTTTCTTTGATCATACTACCCCATGAAGGCATAGGCGGTTGCACTCCAATACCCAAGAAACTCAAGCCTGCCTCAAGCAAGATAGCAGAAGCAAAATTGGCTGCTGACACCACGATGATGGGGTTGAGGATGTTAGGCAAGATATGCTTGAAGATGATGCGCAGGTTTTTGAAGCCCAAAGCCTTGCCAGCCTCCACGAAGGTCGTCTCACGGATAGAGAGAATTTGTCCGCGCACGATGCGTGCTACTTCCACCCACATGGTCAAACCGACAGCGATGAAAACCTGCGCGATGCCCTTGCCCAAGGCGAATGTGATGGCAATGACCAAGAGCAGGGTAGGGATGGACCACACTACATTGATGAACCACACTACTGCGTCATCGACTTTACCTCGGAAGAAGCCACCCAAGCTACCCATCACGATGCCAATCATTAAGCTGAGCAGAACGGCGATGAAACCCACCGTCAAGCTGATACGGCTACCTAAGACCAAACGGCTGAGGAAATCACGGCCAAACTGGTCGGTGCCCAATAGGAATTTGCGGTGTTTCACGCAGTGACTTCTTATATAGGTGTCCGCTTCTTCCGCAGAGTTGAACCCCGCGGTCGTTGAGCCCTGAGCTTGTCGAAGGGTCGAAACGCCGCTTGCCAGAAGTTCTTTATTATCGACAGTCTCAGTTCTTACACTTGAGGATCCTTCTGCCTGATACAGAAAAACCGTCGTTGTTTCTTTATTAATATGCAGGCTATCAAAAGGCAAATAAATGCAGCCGTCGGGTCGCCCGTTGAACAGAAATTCGAAAAAAGGTGTTTTTTGTGGCGGTGTTTCCTTCGGAATCATTAGCATGTCGACCTCAAAGCCGGGTTTCTTGGTGCTGATTTCGAGGATTTGCCGGTTGGCGTTAGGGGTTTTGTCGGGAATGATGAGGTAGGCAAACAAAGCCATCAGAGCCCAAAGCAGTACGAAACCACAAGAAACCATTCCGAGCTTGTTGCTGCGGAACCGCTTCCAGGCCAGAGCTTTGGGAGATTGGATTTGTTTTGGTTCGCCGTTCATGATGCACCTTTGTTTGCGCCGTCAAAAATACGGATTTCGCCCTTGATTTTGGGTCGAAAAAAAGAAAAATCGAAAAAATTGTTCAAAAAGCATCGCCGTTTCGGAAAAATGTTGTATTTTTGCACCCGCAAATCAGATGGTGGATTTAGCTCAGCTGGTTAGAGTACCGGATTGTGGTTCCGTGGGTCGTGGGTTCGAATCCCACATTCCAC
>JAEEGG010021347.1_pt1 | contig 12865 bp, 10 predicted proteins | sample 9134161 | NCBI WGS metagenome assembly JAEEGG01 (sample SAMN16246543, study PRJNA631951) | gut metagenome | biome: gut microbiome; feature: rumen; material: CR-attached | host: Bos | place: Iran: Karaj | collected 2018-10
GCTGCAGATGCATCTCCTTGGGCAGACCGCCCACGTTATGATGACTCTTAATCACCTTACCAGTGATATTCAAAGACTCAATTCGGTCTGGATAGATAGTACCCTGTGCCAACCATTTGGCGTCCGTAATCTTCTTGGCCTCGGCATTGAATACCTCCACGAAGTCACGACCTATAATCTTTCTCTTCTGCTCAGGATCGGTTACTCCAGCCAGATCGCCGAAGAACTTCTCACTGGCATCCACACCAATCACATTCAAGCCCAGCACCTTGTAGTCTTCCATCACCTGCTGGAACTCATTCTTACGCAACATGCCATGGTCCACGAAGATACAGGTCAGGTTACTGCCAATGGCCTTGTTCAGCAACACAGCAGCCACTGAAGAGTCCACTCCACCAGAAAGACCCAGAATCACGCGGTCGTTACCAACCTGAGCCTTGAGCTCTGCTACAGTAGTATCAACGAACGAAGCTGCGCTCCACTCCTGCTTACTGCCACAGATATTGACAACAAAGTTGTGCAACAAGGTTTTACCCTGTACCGTGTGGAACACCTCTGGATGGAACTGCACGGCCCATACGGGCTGCTTGGTAGAAGCAAAGGCAGCATTCTTCACATCCTTTGTAGAACCGATCACCTCGAAATCAGAAGGAATGGCCGTGATGGTATCACCATGACTCATCCACACCTGAGAACCTTTCTCAAAACCTTTGAACAGAGGATTGTCCAGATTGATGGTCTCAAGATTTGCACGACCGTACTCGCGAGAGTCGGCCTTTTCAACTTTACCGCCCAGAGTGTTTGAGATAAACTGTGCGCCATAGCAGATACCCAGCACAGGCACCTTGCCTACGAATTGCGAAAGGTCAACCTTAAAGGCCTCGGGGTCATGAACCGAATAGGGCGAACCTGAAAGGATTACACCGATAACAGAGTCATCACCAACGGGGAATTTGTTGTAAGGAAGAATTTCGCAAAAGGTGTCCAGCTCGCGGACACGACGGCCAATCAACTGGGTCGTCTGCGAACCGAAATCAAGAATAATAATCTTTTGCATTGAAAATTTATTGATTAATGAATTGTTCTGCTTGGTCAAGGGTCTCTATCTTACCCACATCCATCAGGCGCAGGTCATCCTTCACAAGTCCCACAATCTTGGAACGGTGGCAGACGCTGAGATAGAAATCGATAATGGGGAAACGCTCAGGAAACTGTTCCATCAGCGCAAACAGACGAGGTGAGAAAGAGTGAATGCCACTGAAAGCATACTCATTGAAAGGCTCACCATGCTGTGAAAGACCTGTACGACGCACATACTCGTAGGGGCTGCGGATCTCACCCGTCTCAATATTCTTCCAGCCCATCAGTCGCATGGCATTATCGAAGAGCAGATAGCGCTTCGTCTTACGCTTACTGACAAGGAGGACGGCATCCTCTTCTGGCAGATGCTGACGCGAGAACCAACCGAAGTCTACGTTATCCAGGATATCCACATTATGAATCAGGATGGGCTCATCGTCATTAAACAGCGGCGCTGCTTTCTTCAGTCCCCCACCCGTCTCGAGCAACTGATCGCTCTCATCGCTGAACTGCACCAGTGGAGCATAGTCCTGCTGCGCCACATGGTCCTTAATCATCTGAGCAAAATGGTGGATATTAACAACGAAGCGATCATATCCTTGTTCACGAAGTCTGTTGATAATCAAGTCGAGCAAGGGGCGTCCTCCCACCGGCACCAATGCTTTCGGCATTGTGTCTGTAAGGGGTTTCAAACGGGTTCCCAAACCTGCCGCGAATATCATCGCCTGTTTCATGGGTGCAAAGGTACGAATTATTTTTGAGATTTGAGTTTTGAGATTTGAGTTTTTTATTTCTTTTGCAGAACTTGCGTTATTTTCTGTTCACGATGACAGATTCTCACCTCCACGCCGAACTTCTCATGGATATGTTCTGCCAGATGCTGCGCTGAATAGACAGAACGATGCTGACCGCCCGTACAACCAAAACAGAACATCAGTGAGGTGAAGCCACGTTGGATGTAACGACGCACATGCGCATCAGCCAGTTTATAGACTGAATCCAGGAATGTCAGTATCTCACCATCATCCTCCAGGAAACGGATAACAGGTTCATCCAGTCCCGTCAGTTTCTTATAAGGTTCATAACGACCTGGGTTATGCGTAGAACGACAGTCGAACACATAGCCGCCACCATTACCGCTCTCGTCCTCGGGAATGCCCTTGCCATACGAGAAGCTAAATACCTTGACCACCAATGGTCCCTGGGCATCATATTTAGAGAAGGTGGCAGGACCATCCTGTGGATGGGGCTTATAAGGATTATTCTCTGTTGTCTTATAGCCATCAGCACGTTTGGCTGTGGATGTGATCTGCTGGAACTGCGGCATCTCTGTCAACTGCCTGAGCACAGCCGACAGATACGGATAAGGGAAGTCTGTTGCATCGAGCAATTCGCGCAGGTTCTGAATGGCTGGCGGTATGCTGTCAATGAAATGCTGCTTGCGCTCAAAATAGCCACGGAAGCCATAAGCACCCAGCACCTGAAGGGTACGGAACAGCACAAAGAGTGAAAGACGGGCAACGAAGACATGTGGTGTGGGTACCTCCGTGAACTGCTTCAACGCATGATAATACTCATACACCAACTCACGACGCAATTTATGGGGGTACTTAGCCGAAGCCTGCCAAAGGAATGAAGCCACGTCATAATAATAAGGTCCGCGACGTCCGCCCTGAAAATCGATGAAGTAAGGATTACCCTTATCATCGAGCATCACATTACGTGCCTGGAAATCCCTATAGAGGAAACATTGTTCATCACCGCCTGCAGTCAGGTCCTTAGCCATCAGTCGGAAGTCAGCCTCCAGTTTCAACTCATGGAAGTCCAGTTCGGTAGCTTTCAGGAAGCAATACTTGAAATAGTTCAGGTCAAAAAGCACCGAATCCGTATCGAATGCCGGCTGGGGATAGCAATGGGAGAAATCCAGTTCACGGGCGCCACGTATCTGAATATTCGGCAACTCACGGATGGTGCGCTTCAGCAGTTGCTGCTCCTGCAACGTGTATCGGCCACCAGCCTCACGTCCGCCACGGATAGCATCAAACAGCGACACAGCTCCAAGGTCTGTCTGAAGATAACGCAACTCATCCTCGCTCACAGCCAACACCTGAGGCACAGGCAACTGGCGCGTGGCAAAATGATGAGCCAGATAGACAAAGGCATGATTCTCGTCACGACTCGTACCAATACATCCAACTACACTGACGCCATCGGCACCCGTCATTCTATAATATACACGGTTACTACCAGCACCAGCCAGTTGTTCTGTCGTGACAGGTTCTGCACCACACCATTTTTTATATAAATCTATCAGCTGTTTCATAAAGCTATCGTTTCTCGTTTCGTCCGCAAAGTTAACACTTTTTTGTGTGAACAACTAAAAAATGAGCCACTTTCTACTTAATAAACATTAAAAACTAAAGTCTTTAGTTACATCGAACTATATTTTTTAGTTACTTTGCCAGCGGATACAGATACTGGCGCAGCAGAAGCGCTAAGAAAATTGGAACTTTTAAACCCAAAACAATGAAAAGACTGACCACGAAAGAACGGGAAATCATGGAACTGTACTGGCAGCACGGTCCGATGTTCGTCAAGGAACTCCTGGAGTACTACGACGAGCCACGTCCTCATTTCAATACACTGTCAACTACTGTACGCATCCTGGAGAAGAAAGGTTTTCTGGATCACAAGCAGTATGGCACCTCCTATCAATATTTCCCTACCATTACGGAGAAGGAATACGGACGCTCCAGTCTTACAGGTATCATCAAAGACTACTTTAATGATTCCTACCTGAGTGCCGTCTCTGCCTTCGTGAAGGAAGAGAAAATCTCTGTGGACGAACTGAAAGAACTAATCGAGAAAATAGAGCAAGGATGATGGAGTTTCTGACATACGACCTGAAGGTGGCAGCACTATTAGCGGTATTCTATATGTTCTACCGCCTGCTGCTGAGCCGCGAGACATTCCACTGCGTCAACCGCATCGTGCTGTTGACAACAGCCGTGGCATCGTTCATACTGCCTCTGTGCGTCATCACGCTGCACAAGACGGTAGTTATAGAACTGACAGAGACACATGTGGATTTCGAGGGAATGACCATGATGATTGAGGAAGCTGAGCAACAGCCATTCTGGCAGACAGCAACTGTCATCGCCTTCTTCATCGGTATGGTTGCCACCTTAGGATACACGCTCTCCAACGTACTCCGCGTATGGTTACTCATCAGTCGCAGTCAACAGCATCCACAGCCCGACGGAACCGTCATCTGCGTAACCTCCTTTGACGTATCGCCTTTCAGTTGGATGCACTACATCGTACTCTCCCAAAGCGACTACGAGGCCCAAGATGCCTCTATTCTCGCCCATGAACGGGGACATATCCGTCGACGCCACTCACTCGACCTGCTCCTCGTTGATACCCTCACCGCCTTGCAATGGTTCAATCCCGCTATGTGGATGCTGCGCCAGGATCTGCGCGCCATCCATGAGTACGAAGCCGATGCAGCAGTACTCTCTCAAGGCATCAATATGCGCCAGTATCAGTATCTGCTTATCCAAAAAGCCGTGAGCCACTGCGGGTACTCAGTAGCCAACGGTATCAGTCACAGTACCCTTAAAAACCGCATAAATATGATGCTACATAAGAATTCAAGTCGTGCCAGCAAGCTGAAGCTGCTCGCATTAGTCCCTATCGTTGGTATTGCCCTCGCTATGCAGGCAGAAACCGTCAACGACTATGTCTATACGGAAAAGACGCAGACGCCTCCCAAGAAGGTGATCAAGAAAGGTAAAGCCAACGCCCAGGTGAAGATGGGTAATAAGACCATTGAGGTAAAGGCTGAACAAAACCAAAAGCCCGAAACTATGGAATCACCCAAAATCATCATTTCAGAAACGCCCTCAGATCATGCCCCCTTGGTTATTCTCGACGGCAAAATTGCCACAATGGAACAGGTAAAGGCACTCGATCAAAACGAAATTGATCACATCAATGTGGTGAAAGCTGAAGCCAAAGATGTACTGGAAGCATACGCCAAGCATTACAATGCTGATACTTCTAACGGCATCATTTTCATCATAACAAAGGCGTACAAGGAAAAACCGAACGACCAAAAATCTGTTGTCGTTGTCGTGAAAGCTAAGAAGCCACAGACGCTCGAAGAAGCCGCTACACAGGGCGATATCGCCATCGGTGCCATTGACTATGACAAACCTGAGAAGCCTTTCGACGTGGTAGAACAGATGCCAGAGTTCCCTGGCGGTCAGGAAGCATTGATGCAATTCCTACGACAGGAGGTAAAATATCCTAAGGAAGCCGAAGAAAAGGGTCTCCAGGGTCGCGTAGTCGTAAGGTACATCATTGAGAAAGACGGCAGCATTAGCGAAGTTGAAATTGCAAAGAGTGTTAACGAATATCTGGATGCAGAAGCCGTTCGCGTTGTCAACGCCATGCCGAAATGGAAGCCTGGCAAGCAAAAAGGAGAAAATGTACGTGTGAAGTACACCCTCCCCATCTCATTCCGTCTGAGCTAATACATAGAGTTCTATTTAGTCCGCAGGCTTCGGACTGTGCGTACGTCCCTAACGTACTGCGAGTCCGAAGCCTACGGATTATTTATTGCAGCGTGATACCCATCAGTCCTGCCACGATATCGTTTGACAGTACCCGCAGGGTAAGGCTGCGCAAGCGTTTCTTTTCATTTAGAGGCATGCGCAACATCTGAGCGGCTCCACCGGGAATCTCCCGTCCATAGACGCCTTTGATATTCAATGCCTTTCCTAAGTCGCGACTCACCGTACCCGTACCCAGACAAACACGATACGGACGGGGATTGGCACTATAGAAAGCTTTGCCGTCAACATAATAGTCCTGCTCTATAGGACACCAGTTATCAGGATTACGCAAAAAGAGCGTATCACAGGTATTATCCTGATAAGTGGCAATAACCAGGGCATTATCGATGCGGCTCTGCATGTGGTTCGTACTTCCCGCCATCAACAGATAAGCAGAAGAAGCCTTGCCCTTCAGAGGCACCACGATGCTGTCTGGATAGTTGTCCCAGAGCGAAGTGTAAACGATATTCTGTCCTTCCCTGGGTGTACGGAAAGGCACGCCAGCCACCGTGAAGGTATTTTTCCGAATCTGCGTACGGAACACGGAGTCATTAATCACTGGCGTATATTGCGGGTGGCACCACTCTCCCACTCCCTGCACAGGAATCTGAAGGGTCGTAGACTGAGGTCGGGGTGACAGATACTGGTTCTTGAAGATATCATCCACCTCACTATTGAAGTAGTCAGAGATATCCTGCATCTTAAACGGCTTGGAAAGGTCTGGCTCTTCAAGTCCATAGTTGCGCTTGCCTTTCACGATAGGATGCGAGAGACTCATCACATAATCAGTTTTCCTCACCTCTATCACCTGATAACGTTCTGAGGTTCCCTCTATTTCACGATAGTTGCCCTTTCCTGTATTCTGACGAATCACAATCTTCAGGGGCTGACGGAAATTCTGTGTCACCTCATAACGCTCTACCCCATCCTTGCGTGTAAACTTATACGTCAGATAAGGTGTCTTTACAGATACGCTATCCCATGAACTGGGGAAACCAGGACGGATAACACACTGGCCGTAGAGTGCCTCAGGGATGATACCAAAGAGTCCCTGAATCAGTGTACGACTACTGATACCGATACAGTCGCCAAAGTCACGATAGCACTCACCACGGGCAGCATCATAATGAGAAAGCTGTCCAAAGTTGGCAGGCGACTGTCCGTAGAACATATTATCCATCACGCTGGCCATCAGCAGGTCGTAGCCCTGTATATCATCTCCGGCCTCAAAACAGGCCAGCGCCATATGCATCGTCTCTGCCGTAGCCACATTATTGATACTCCAGGAATAAGGCATCCAGTTGGACGTGGCAATGGTTTTGTAGTTGGTATCCTCCACTCTGATATGCGGGATATGCGATCTCATCCAGTTCACAGCCATATAAGCCTGAGTTGGAGAACAGGCCCCGCAGTCAATAGGCGTATAGATGCTCCAAACGGCAGGCGACTCATGCTTGCGCTTCAGTCCCATACCGTCTTCATACTCTGCCCAGACACCCTTCTCGCTCAACCACAATCGCTCGTTCATCGCTTTGAGGATAGCCTCAGCCTCTTGCTGATAAGGTTTTCCATCCTCACCAATGATGTCTGCGATACGCGCGGCCAGCAGATTGCCACGGTAGTTGTAGGCCGAAGAATGGGTCACGGCACCACCACTATAATATAAGGCATCACTGGCCCAGATGCAGCAATAGGCATCATAGAGGTGATCACCATCGGGGTCGTAGTTGCGTTTCTCCCACGCCAGATGTCTTTTGATAACAGGCCACATCTGTCGCATATAGGCCGTATCGGCATCATACTGGAAATGCCAGAGCAACTCATCCATATAGTTGAGGTTCATGTCGTAATGGTGCATCTGATTATTACGCTCAGGATTACGACAGATATAGCCATTCGAATACATCTGTGTGCCCCATTTTTTCTCGGCACGTGCCATATTCATCTTCGCGTCTTGAGAAGGATGAGGAATCGTAGGTTCTACATTGGTCACCTGACTCTTGGCATAGGCATTGAAATGGCTCAACTGACGCTCATTCCATCCCATTACATCACCCACATAGGCAGCACGCCAACCGGCCAGAGGCATGCGCCAGCCTATACAGCCATGCAACCAGGTCTGTCCGTCCCAATCGCCATCGGCAGCAAAGGTCAGGGCACTTCCCAGTGTATTAATATAAGGGTCTGGTGTATTGAACTCTATTCTGCTTTGTAACGCACCGTTATGCATCACAGCTTTCATGAACAACTGTCGTCCCTGCTCGTCGCTGACTGGTGTTATCTGGTTGATAGAGTCAATCACGAAATAAGTCTCGCGCCCTCCGTTCCACTTGCACCCTGAAAAATTCCCTTTCTTTGACGAAGCCTCGAAACAGCCTGGCTTATCAGCACCGATGTCACCATTACGACTGAGTTTCGGATTGGCAATATCGCATACCTCAGCAGTATAGACGGCTTCCTTGTCGAAATGCTGATCATCAAACAGCCATACAGCCCCTTCCCTATCAGGCATCGCCACGACTGTCAGTTTCAAATAGGCATCCTTCCCCCATCGCTTATCCTGCAAGCGGTAGATACGCATGCCGTTCACATAACTCGCCTTACAATAGTCAGTTGAGTCAAGTGCCACACCATTCACCTCGAAACGGATATGACGATGGTATTTCTTCTTGACCACAGCAAACACAGGCCTGTCGGATGTTTCCACGCGCCAGTCTGAATAACTGCCATAGAGGGCACGTGTAAAACGGTTCTTGCCATTCACACAAACAATCGCATCACCCTCAGGAAAATATTGCTGAACACGTGCCTCATCCTGCTTGCCGTCATTATACGACTGCAAAGCACCCGCTATCTGTGCTTCCGCAGATAAAAAGCCAGTGAGGATTAACGACAAAGTCAATACGAAATGCTTCATTGGCGCTTTTCCTTCCATTTCTCAATCCAATCAATCACATAGCTTTCCAATATCGCAATGATAATCAGAAAACCCAGAGCCATCACAAAGGCCCACCACAAACTATTGGTCAATTTGGCAGCAAAGTTATATACCACTGTGGCCAGTGCGAACTTAACGGCCCAACTAATAATAAACTTCCAATTCATAACAGGGGCAAAGGTAGTGCTTTTTTATGAGATTACCAAAGAAACAACAAAATAAAAGCCGACTGTCTCACGACAACCGGCTTCAAAAACAAACTACTTAAAAACTAATCTACTAAAACAAATCAAAAAATATCTTTTTTCTGTTTGCAAAGTTATACATTAATTTTTATCTGTCCAAACGTTTTTATATCAAAAATTATAGTCTCTTGACATAAATCAAAGAAAATGAGACGTACAGAATACATCTCATTCTCTTTTGTTATATAGAGTTGTCAATTTGGCTTACATCATGCCACCCATGCCTGGTGCGCCACCCATAGGCATTGCAGGCTCCTTCTCGGGTTTGTCGCAGATGAGGCACTCGGTGGTGAGGAACATACCTGCGATACTTGCAGCGTTCTCCAAAGCCACACGTGACACCTTAGCAGGATCAATCACACCAGCAGCACGCATATCCTCGTATTTGTCAAGACGGGCATTGTAACCGAAGTCACCCTTACCCTCGCGCACCTTCTGTACAACAACGGCACCCTCGCCACCGGCGTTGGTGACAATCTGGCGCAGAGGCTCCTCGATAGCACGCTTGATGATATTGATACCAGTCTGCTCGTCAGCATTGTCGCCCTTCAGGTCAGCCAGTGCATCAAGAGCACGGATATAGGTTGTACCACCACCAGCAACAACACCTTCCTCGATGGCAGCACGAGTAGCGCAGAGAGCATCGTCAACGCGATCCTTCTTCTCCTTCATCTCTACCTCGCTGTTAGCACCAACATAGAGCACAGCCACACCACCTGACAACTTAGCCAGACGCTCCTGCAGCTTCTCCTTGTCGTATGAAGAGGTAGTATTCTCAATCTCTGCCTTAATCTGGTTCACACGATCCTTGATAGCCTGAGAATCACCTGCACCATTCACGATGGTTGTGTTGTCCTTAGAAACGGTGAGTTTCTCGCAAGTACCCAACATCTCAAGAGTAGCCTGCTCGAGCTTCAAGCCCTTTTCCTCGCTGATTACAGTACCGCCAGTCAGCACAGCGATATCCTCAAGCATAGCCTTACGGCGATCGCCGAAGCCAGGAGCCTTCACAGCACAAATCTTCAAACCGCCACGCAGACGGTTTACGACCAATGTGGTCAGAGCCTCAGAGTCAACATCTTCGGCAATGATCAGCAAGGGACGTCCGCTCTCGGCAGCAGGCTGCAGGATGGGCAGGAACTCCTTGATATTAGAGATCTTCTTGTCGTAGATGAGGATGTAAGGGTTCTCCATGGCGCACTCCATCTTTTCTGAATCAGTAACGAAGTAAGCTGACAGGTAACCACGATCGAACTGCATACCCTCGACAACACCGATATGTGTGTCGCGACTTTTGCTCTCCTCGATGGTGATCACACCGTCCTTAGAAACCTTGCGCATAGCCTCAGCCAGCAGTTCGCCAATCTCCTTATCGTTATTAGCAGAAACAGTAGCAACCTGCTCAATCTTGTCGTAGTTGTCACCTACCTGCTCAGCATTCTTAGCAATGAACTCGGTAACAGCCTTCACAGCCTTATCGATACCACGCTTCAGGTCCATGGGGTTAGCACCTGCGGTAACGTTCTTCAGACCCTCAGAAACGATAGCCTGAGCCAGGATAGTAGCAGTTGTTGTACCATCACCTGCATCGTCACCAGTCTTAGAAGCAACACTCTTTACGAGCTGTGCACCTGTGTTCTCGAAGTGATCCTCGAGCTCAATCTCCTTAGCCACAGACACACCGTCCTTGGTAATCTGGGGAGCACCAAACTTCTTCTCAATCACTACATTGCGACCCTTAGGACCGAGAGTCACCTTGACTGCGTTAGCCAACTGGTCAACACCCTGCTTCATAGCGTCGCGGGCGTCAATATTGAATTTAATCTCTTTTGACATAGTTTTTCTAATTTTCGTTATTACGTTATTACGTTATACCGTTATTACGCTTATTACTTCTCGATGATTGCGAGTACATCGCTCTGACGCATCATCAGGAACTTCTCGCCTTCGAGCTCGATCTCTGTGCCGCTATATTTACCGTAGAGCACTTCGTCGCCAGCCTTCAGGATCATCTCCTCGTCCTTGGTGCCCTTACCTACGGCCTTGATAATACCACGAAGGGGTTTCTCTTTTGCTGTATCGGGAATAATGATTCCACCGATTTTTTCTTCAGCCGGTGCGGGAACTACAAGCACGCGGTCTGCCAATGGTTTGATGTTCATAATTCTAAGTATTTTTAAGTTTTAAATAAATTCTTCTGCCGTTGACATTGCTAAAAGCGTGCCAAACTGTCCTCACTGACAATTTGGCACGCCCTCAAAATTCTCTTTTATATATAATATAAGGTATTGCTATTTTTTTTCACCGTTAATCGTCACATTCTTTACCTTGCAATTCTCAATCAGTGACGCATCAAAGGCATTTTTCTGATCCTTTACATCAACATTCTCGAAAGTGAAGTCCAACAAGCGGTATTTCTCGCTCTTTCCCACATCGAAGAAATTCTTGCAGTCCATCTGGATGTTGCGAATCGTGATATTATTGCACTGTGACAGAGGCATATCCTTACGTTCCTCAGGCTTAAAGAACTGTGTCCAAGGACGTACCACCAAGAACGAAGTACAGTCGCCCGTCATATCCTCCACCGTGACATACTCATAATGCTGAGGAGTGTCAGGACGCATCTTCAACCAAATCACACGATTGGCTTGATGCACCTTACAGCGACGCAGGATGACATTCCTGTCATGCAGGCTCTCAGACCCCAGTGTCATGCAGCCATGCACCTTTCCGTATGTACAGTCAGTCACCATGATATTCGAGCAGGGACCGTTATCTGGCATTGTGTCAGCCCACGTACCCTTACCACCTTTCAGCACAACAGCATCATCACAAACACTCATATAGCAGCCACTGACAAGGACATTTTTACAAACATCAAGGTCTATGGCATCACTTGAGGGTGCACCACGCTTGGGATCAACAGGTGTCACATTATCAGTTGGTGCATAAATATAGCAACCCAGATAACGTACATTCTCGCACTTATAGAGATGATTGGTCCAGAAAGCCGAGTTGACGATACGCACATCCTGCACCGTGATATTCTTACTATTGGAGACATACACATTACGAGGACGCATCGCCTCCAGGTTCGTGCAATTCTTGTTGATTTTGCGACGAATCCAGAACTCCTCCCAGAATGCCTGTCCGTTACCATTGATCGTACCAGGGCCAGTAATGGTAAAACCATCCACGCCGTCAGCATTCACCAACGCAGCGAAATAGTCGAGTGTCTGTCCCTCCAAACGAGTCTTTAGAATCTTATAGTCACGAATACGGTCACTGCCACGCAGTTCGCCATGCTCTTCTATCAACAGGTGTGTGCCCTGCTTGAAGAACAGTGAGCCACTCACCACAAAGCCACGTGGTATGACAACGACACCTCCACCCTCGTTGGCACAACGGTCGATGACAGCCTGTATCTTTTCCGTCTGCACCTGTTCTGAGTAATTCTTCACTCCATAGTCGGTTATCACATAGCGTTTTCCCAACTGACTCACATCAACCCTCGATGTGTCGCTAAACCACTCTGAGATAGGTGTACCATCAGGCCACAGATCCTGCTTCACAAGCTTCTTTTTACCCATCGCCATCGTACAAAGCAGTAGCAATGCCAAACCGAATATCAATCTTTGTTTCATCCTTTGAATTTAGTTTTATGATTAGTTTCGTGCTGCAAAGTTACGCATAAAAAACATAAAATCATACATTTTGTGGATTTTTTCTTGAAGATTAAAAAAAATATCGTAACTTTGCACAGAATATACTTAAACCAAAAGACCAAAGAAAAGGAAAATGAAAGAGTTCTTCAAGTATGCATTAGCAACAGTCTGCGGCATCATCGCATTAGGCATTGTGCTTGGAATCATCATGATGATTTCATTTGCAGGTATTGTGGCAAGCGGAAACGCCACCACAGAGATTAAGGAAAACTCAGTATTGGTATTCAAGCTGAATGGTACGGTCAACGAGCGTACAGA
>JAEEGG010021352.1_pt1 | contig 12864 bp, 12 predicted proteins | sample 9134161 | NCBI WGS metagenome assembly JAEEGG01 (sample SAMN16246543, study PRJNA631951) | gut metagenome | biome: gut microbiome; feature: rumen; material: CR-attached | host: Bos | place: Iran: Karaj | collected 2018-10
ACAGGCTCTTGAGAATGCAGAAAAGGCCAACGAGCGTCTTTATATTGCAGTCATCCTGCTTTCTCTTTTAATCATTGGCATCCTAGTCGCCATACTCTTTTATCAGCGATATAGGGAGAATCAAAAAAAATTGGAAGTCCTGCAAAGAGAATATGAAGATGCAAAAGATAATTACGAAATAACGCAGGAACAATTACAACTGCTGGATAAGAAGCATAATAATTTGCTGGATTCGATCCAAAAAGAAAATGCTACGCCGCAAGCCACCATCGATATGCTCAATGCACAACATGAGAAGGATAAGCAACAACTGACCCAGCAACTCCATTCATACGCGGAAAGAGTAGAACAACTAGAGCGTCAGCTTAAGATTTCCCAATATACAATACCCTCCTTGCCTTTCCTCAATCTTGGCATTATCAAGCGGATCAAAATATATGCAAAGGACAACCATCGGCAACTAAGTAAAAGCGAACTGCGCACCCTTACTGATGCTGTCAGGGATTATTTCCCTGACCTCATCAATGATTTGGAAAATTCACCCGACGTAACTCCTTTGGCAAAAGATGTGTGTCTGCTGACAATACTCAATTTGAAACCGGGAGAAATCGTCAATTTGCTTGGCATATCCTCCTCACAGGTGAGCAATCTGCGTAAGGAGATCAACATGGCCTTGTTCAATGAAAATACGACACGGACATTGTATCAGAATCTTTCCAAAAGATACAAGATTCTTTCTTCCTGAAATCATCTTTTTAGCAAAAACGGCCAAAAAGTGAAAAAGCAGTGTAAAAAAACTGTATTCTCCTAATCATCTGTATTTCAAGGCGATTAGGCCTTTTGTTCCGTTTCTCTTTTTTCAAACTAGTTTTTTCATTCTTCTTTGTTGCACATGAATATTCATCAAGGTTTATCTTTGGGGCAACAAATTTAAAAAAAATTAAAAACTATGAAAAAGAATTTTTATATTTTGGCATTGGTGTTGGCCATGATGTTTTTTGCCAATGTGTATGTGAGTGCTGATCCTGTGTTGGTGGAATTGAGCATTATTGATCCAAAGGATGATCAAGATGAGCCTCAGCGTTCTTCTGTCATCGTCCCATCTGTAGAGATTGAGGACAATGTACTAACTTTCATCACGTCTTGCGATGGCATGGAACTCCGTTTGGTGAATGAAGAGAATGAGGTTGAATATACAACCATCATCTCCGGTTCCACACTTGTACTTCCCTCCTACCTCAATGGAGACTTCCAGTTGCAAATCATTTGTGAGAACTGTATCTTCTATGGAGTCATTACATTATAGATTTTAGGTAAGCGTCTCCGCGATTACGCATTGACGATAATTGACTGATTTCCTATCTTTGCGGCATTGTTCGTAAATTTCATTTTATCATGTCCACAACGATGCCACAATCCACCCCTCCCGTTGCCCGAGATCGCTACGAGCGCACTCTCAAGGGCTATCGCCATCGCCTTGCGGTATTCCCCAAGTGCACATTGCGCTCCTTCTGTTCCGAGATGCATGTCAATTATAATGGCATGAAGAAATGGCTGTCCTCGTGCGGCCTTTCCGTCGGCTCGCTCAAGAGCCGTGCCGGCGGTTTCCATGCCGAGGTCCGCGAAGAGACCGGGGACAGGACGTTCCTTCCCGTCATCCCGTCTCAGCCGGACAAGCCTGCGTCGTCGCCGTCCGATTTCCTCTCCGGTGTGACGCTGACTTTCCCCGACGGCACGGTGCTGTCGGTCCGCAGGTGCTCGCCCGAGTCACTCATCTCGCTGGTCACGCTTTACAGGAAGGAGGCACGGCCATGTTCTCGCTGACCGAAAGCCACCGCTTCTTCCTCTGCCAGCACTACGTCGACATGCGCAAGGGCATCGACAGGCTGTGCTCCGTGGTGCGCTCCGACATGGGCATGCACCCGCTAACGGGTGACGTTTTCCTGTTTTTCCCCCGCCACCGCCGTTCCGTGAAGGTTCTGCGCTGGGACGGCGACGGCTTCATCCTCTATCACAAGCGGCTTGAGCGCGGGACGTTTGAGATACCGCCCTTCGATGCGGCCTCTGGGGCGTTCAGGATGCCCTACACGACGCTGGAGCTGATCATGCGGGGTGTTTCGCTCCGCTCGGCGAGATATCGCAACAGGATGAGAACCGGCTTTTCATAAGTATCGCAAACCGCTGAGAACCAATAAATTAACTTTAAAAATAATCTGAAAAATCCTTTGTCGTTTCCTGCGTTTTTCCTATCTTTGGCAGCGGAAATGACAAAGGACCAGATCATAGACATGCTCATGGCGCAGCTCGACGCGCTCACCCGGCAGCTCGAGGAGTCCACCCGGCAGAACTCCGTGCTCACCTCGCAGGTGGCCGCCCTCACCGCCGAGGTGGCCGCCCTGCGCGCCGCCCTTGAGGGCAAGGAGGCCGAGGCCGAGAGGCAGAAAGCCGTCAACCGGGGACTGTCGGCCCTCGTCGGGAAGGGGTCGGAGAAGCAGGCCCCGCCGCCGCTCACGGATGAGGAGCGCGAGGTGATGGAGAAGGCGCGCGCCGCCGCCCGCAAGTCCCGCGGCAACAACGGCGCCAGGCGCGACATGCACGCCGGGATGGAGGAGGACGTCGTCGACGTCTATCCCGAAGACCCTGCGTTCAACCGCTTCTCCGCCCGGGAGGTCGGCATGCGCGAGGCCGTCCGCTACGTCTACGAGAGGGCGAGGGTGCGCAAGATAGTCTACCGCATCCACGTCTACGGCCAGGACGGCACCATATACGAGGGAGCCACCCCGCCGTCTGCCTTCCTCAACTCCAGCTACGACGCGACGGTGGTCGCCGAGCTGCTGCGGCTGCGCTATGGCCTGGCGCTGCCCGTGGAGAGGATCGCCGGCATGTTCCGCGAGCAGGGCTTCAGCCTGGGCAAGCAGACCGCCCACGGACTCATCGCCAAGGCGTCCGCACTGCTGGAGAGGCTGCGCGAGGCCATCAGGCAGGCAATCCTCTCCTCCGACTACGTCAGGGCCGACGAGACCTACCACCGCGTACTGCTCGCCTCATCGGGAGGACTGGGCTCAAGGAAGGGGTACGTCTGGTCTGTCGCCGGCCGCAGGCTGATTTACGTCATCTATGATGAGGGCTCCAGAAGGCAGGAGGTCATCACAAGGGAAATGGACACGTTCCGGGGCACGCTGCAGAGCGACGCCTACCGCGCCTACCGCACGCTGCAGGGCGACGGTTTCCCGGACATCACGCGCATCGCCTGCCTCCAGCACGTCAAGAGGAAGTTCCGCGACGCCATGGACTCGGACCCGGCGGCGGGGAGGATTTACGCGCTGCTCAACCGGCTGTACCACAATGAGCACATGCACAGGGTGGGAAGGGACGGATGGACCGTGGAGGACAACCTCCGCTGGAGGCAGAAGTACGCCCCGCCCATACTGCTGGAGATACAGGCCGAGCTGGAGACGCAGAAGGTCAGGGCTGACCTGACCCCGAAAAGCCCCATGGCAGCCGCCGTGGGCTACCTCGAGGACGAGTGGGAGGCCGTGTGCGGCATCTTCTCGCGCGGGGACACCGACCTTGACAACAACCTCGTCGAGCGGATGCAGCGCTACTTCGCCATGTCAAGGCACTCATCACTCTTCTTCGGAAGCCACAGGGGGGCGGAGAGGGCGGCAGTCATCTACACGGTCGCGCTCTCTGCGAAGATGAACGGCCTCGACCTCTACGAGTACTTCCTCGACATCATCAACACCACCGCAAAGTGGCCGCCAAACACGCCGCTGGAGAAATACAGGGACCTGCTTCCTGACAGGTGGAAACCGAGAAAAAGCCTATAGACCGACATCTATAGGCTTTTTACTTGAACCTGCAATGCGTAATCGCGGAGACGCTTACCAAACACCTTATTTTATAATAATGGGCATGGCGCGAGTCGTGCCCATTTTTTTGCCAGAATAATTGAATCTTATCCCCAATGAGAAGACTGAAGGAAAAAATATTCAATTTTTATCCACGAAAAGTGGGATAATTGAAAAAAAAGTGTTTAATTTGCGGCACGAAACTCACTTAACTCATATATATGAAAAACATATTGATTATCGGTTCTACCGGCCAGATAGGGTCGGAACTGACAATGGAGTTGCGCCGACGCTATGGCAACGACCATGTGGTGGCTGGCTATATCACCGGAGCAGAACCTAAGGGCGAACTGCGTGATACAGGTCCCATGGCACTTGCCGACGTCACCAATGGTGAGCAGATAGCAGAGGTGGTGAAGAAATACGACATCGATGCCATCTACAATCTCGCGGCACTGCTCTCCGTCGTGGCAGAGAGCAAGCCCCAACTGGCATGGCGTATCGGCATCGACGGACTGTGGAACATACTTGAGGTAGCCCGCGAGAACCACTGTTCGGTGTTCACCCCCAGCAGCATCGGGTCGTTCGGCTTGAGCACGCCACACGTGCGCACCCCACAAGACACCATCCAGCGCCCCCGAACCATCTACGGTGTGTCGAAAGTCACCACCGAACTGCTCAGCGACTACTATTTCTATAAATACGGTGTCGACACCCGTTCGGTGCGTTTCCCCGGCATCATCTCCTACATCACCCCTCCCGGAGGAGGTACCACCGACTATGCCGTCGACATCTTCTACTCTGCCGTGAGGGGAGAGAAATTCATCTGTCCGCTGCGCAAGGGCACATTGCTCGACATGATGTATATGCCCGACGCGCTGAAAGCCGCCATCACCCTGATGGAAGCCAACCCCGACCGTCTGGTGCACCACAACGGCTTCAACGTGGCATCGATGAGTTTTGCCCCAGAGACCATCTTTGCGGAAATCAAGAAACACCGTCCGGAGTTCGAGATGGATTACGATGTTGACCCGCTGAAGCAGAGCATCGCCGAGAGTTGGCCCGACAAAATGAACGACACTTGTGCCCGCCGCGAATGGGGATGGGCACCCAACTACGATATCCGCTCGATGACTACCGACATGCTCGAAAAACTGACGGAAAGACTGAAACCGGGCTCGACCGATTGAAAATTGGCCATTGAAGACCAGCCTCCGACCGACTGCAGGCTGCGCCTTCTAAATATATAAAACACAGAGACACAGAGGATAATAAAACGACTCTGTGTCTCTGTGTTGATTGTTTATTTCACAAACGAGCGGCTTACCAACCCGTTGTAGGTATGCACGTCGAGGTGAACGACATCGCCTTTGCGCAAAGGCGATATGGGGATGCTGGCATACACACAACTCGAATAATACTCGGGCACGCCAGCCTGGTCGTGATACAGCACGAGATGCAACTCCCTGCTGCCATCGTCATGGACGACAGTGGTGTCGCAGTTGACACCCAGCAACTGGTGCTTTGCCACCACGCTGTCACCCTCCACACCCGTCTTCACATACAGGCCGAGATTCAGGTAGCGCCCATTGGCACTCATCCATGCGCTCTCCATCGTCAAGGGGTCGACGCACACCTTCTCACGCTTCTTTTGCGGAATCGGCAGCACCAGCACCTGCGACATGGAGACGAAGCGCGTATATGGAGCCGTTTCATTATCGCGGGCACTATAGAGCAAGGCACGATACACGGAGTCGGGCGTAGTGGTCCACTCGCAGGAGGCACCGCCACGGAACACCAGCGAGTCGCCCTCGTCGGTAATGGCATAATTCACCCTTTTCGCCTCACCACTCCTTGCCTCCACGAAGTCGGCGCGCAAGAAGGAATTTTCCCCGTTGCCCGATTCGTAGTCTTCGGTGGTGCATGCCGTGGAGAACAGGAGTACGCTCCCCAGAGCCAGTAGCGAAAAGAGGTGTCGTATCATTGTGCTGCGATGAAATTACGTGCCGGCATAGCATACATGGTAAGCATCCGCTCGCGCAAGAAAGGAAGGTCGGGATGGGGAAGGTCGATTTTCGCCAACTGGTGTTCAATGTACCCGGCAAACGACAGTTTGTCGGCCTCAGTGTATTGGTCGTTGTGCGTATCGGTCTGCTCCAGCATGTCGATCGCCACGTAGTTGACGGGATAGAGCCGGTAATGGCGATGAATCTCCGTATCGATATGGGCGGCCACCAGGTCGAAGAACTCGCCCTTGCCGATGGCGGGGTCGAGCGACATCAAGTAGTCGTCGACACACGGTGCACAATGGTAGTGGATACGTCCCTTATACCCCACTATACCCGTGCGCATGCTCACCACATCGTCTTGTGCCGACTTACGGAAGGCAGCATCGTCGCGTTTCTGCTGAAACTCCTTGGCTTTGAGGAAATCGCAGGGGTCGTACTCATAGGAGATGGCCAGGGGCACGATATGCAGGTCGACGAGACGGTCGCGTACGCTCCCCTCCCCTCCCATCGCCATCATTTTAAGGATGGCGGGCTGGGTGCGGTCGTTGGAGTCCTTCGCACGTCCTTCACGCTGTGCTATCCACAGGTTCTCGTTCTTCTGACCAATGGCAAAGTGCATGTAGTCTGCCAGCCGTCGGCTGGCAAGGAGCATCTGCCGTGGTGGCAGGCTGCGCTCCACGATGAACGACTTGTTCACCCTCACCAAGTCGCGCACCCACGGCAACGAGAGCAGGTTGTCGCCGATGGCAATCTCACAGGTGGTGTCGAACCCTGCATCTATGAGCAACTTGTCGAGCAAAGCCGAGTCGAGCACGATATCGCGGTGGTTGCTCACGAAAGTGTAGCGGCGTCTGTTGTCGATGGCGTGGCAGTCGATGTCACAGCCTTTCGAGGCCTTATCGAGCAAGTCGACAAGGAAACCATAGCAGAAGGCTTTCTGGAATTCGAGGCTGCTCTTGCACTGTCTCATCTTCGCTCCCACGGCCTCCAAGGGCACATTGGGATAGAGGTATGCAAGCACCGACTGGAACTGTTTGTCGGCCAGCAGGCGTTCGAACGCTTCAGGCAGTTCCTCGGGCTCGTAGGGCCGTATGCTGTCGTATTCACTGGGTATTTTCATGGCGGGATATATATTAAGGTGTTTTAGAACTGGTTTTCCACTATATCGGTGAGCACGTCCTTGATGTCGAGACCGGCGGCTTTCACCTGCTGAGGAATGAAACTGGTAGGTGTCATGCCCGGCGTGGTGTTGATTTCGAGCATATTGATCTTGTCGCCACCGTCCTTGTTCTTGGTGATGATATAGTCGATGCGGATGATGCCGTTGCAGTGGAGAATGTCGTAGATGGCACTGGTGATCTCCTTGGCACGACGCGCCGTCTCCTCGGGGATACGGGCAGGCGTGATTTCCTCCACTTGGCCATTGTACTTGGCATCGTAGTCAAAGAACTCGTTGTGTGTCACGACCTCGGTGACGGGAAATACCACCGACTTCTCACGGGTCTTGTAGCACCCCACGGTGATCTCCACTCCGTCGAGGAACGCCTCCACCATCACCTCGTCGCTCTCCATCATTGCCTTGCGGAGAGCAGGAGCCATCTGGTCGATGTTCTTCACCTTCGACACACCGAAACTGCTGCCGTCGTTGGCAGGTTTCACGAAACACGGCATGCCCACGCGAGAGAGGATTTCCTCATCGCTCACCAGATGCTCGTAGCCCCGACGGATGAGCAGGCTCTCTGCCACGCTCACACCATAGCCCCTGAGATACTGGTTGAGCACGAACTTATCGAAAGTCATGGCCTCTACGAGCACGCCACTGGTGCTGTAGGGGATATGAACGAGTTCGAAATAGCCCTGCAGGATGCCGTTCTCACCCGGTGTGCCATGGATGGTGATATATGCATAGTCGAAGAGCACGGCCTTGCCGTTCTCCACAAACGAGAAGTCGTTGCGGTCGATTTTCGCAGTGGTGCCGTCGCTCAGTTCCACATGCCAGTCCTGTCCCTTGATGTCGACGATGTAGACGTTGTAGCGTTCCTTGTCGAAGAAGGAGTACAGTCCCTGGGCAGAACGCAGCGAGACATCGTGCTCCGACGAGTCGCCACCACATACGATGGCTATGTTTCTCTTAAGATTTTTCATTCTGTTGTATCGTAAGTTTGTTTGTTCTCATTTCCTTTCATATAGACCCGCCATTTCGCGATGAGCGAGGCCAGATCGTCGGGCATGGGCGACGAGAAATCCATCTGCTCGCCTGTGCGGGGGTGCCTGAAGCCAAGGGTCTTGGCATGCAACGCCTGGCGCGGACACAGTTTGAAGCAATTGTGTATGAACGCCTTGTAGGTGCTGCTGCGCTCACCCCTGAGTATTTCGGTGCCTCCATAGCGCTCATCGGCAAACAACGGATGACCTATCGACCTCATGTGGGCTCTGATCTGATGGGTGCGCCCTGTCTCGAGCACGCACTCCACGAGAGTGACATACCCCAGGCGCTCCACCACGCGGTAATGGGTGACGGCAGGCTTGCCCACCTCAGAGTCGGGCGAGGTGACCGTCATGCGCAGCCGGTCTTTCGGGTCGCGCGAGATATTCCCCTCTATACGTCCCGTATCCTCGGTGAGGTTGCCCCATACCAAGGCAATATAACTGCGGTGCGTGGTCTTGTTGAAGAACTGCAGTCCGAGATTGCTCTTTGCCTCGGGGGTCTTGGCTGCCACGAGCAAGCCTGTGGTGTCTTTATCGATGCGATGCACCAGACCCACCTCAGGGTCGTTGGGGTCGTAGAGAGGGTTATCCCTCAGGTGCCAGGCAATGGCATTCACCAGCGTACCGCTGAAGTTGCCGCAACCGGGATGCACCACCATGCCCGCTGGCTTGTTGATGACCATCACGTCGCCGTCCTCATAGACAATGTCAAGGGGGATGTCTTCGGGATGGATAGTGGTGTCGTATTGCGGATGGTCGAGCATCAGCGTGACGACATCGCCCGGCCGCACCTTGTAGTTGCTCTTCACCGCACGGTCGTTCACATGCACGAAACCGGCATCCGCAGCCTTCTGGATACGGTTGCGGCTGGAGTGCTGGAGTTTCTCGAACATGAACTTGTCGATGCGCACGGGCACCTGCCCTCTGTCGACGACGAAGCGATAGTGTTCATACAACTGCTGCTCCTCGTCGTCGTCGAGTTCCTCGATGTGGATGGGTGTCTCAACCATATGGGAAGGATGAAGTGTATTTATTCTGTGGGGGGAGGTGGAGCGGATGGCGTCTCTGGTGCAGAAGGCACAGTGGGTACATTGGTGCTGGCGGCACCTACCGACCAGTCGGGCGCATTGGAAGAGCGCGACTCCGTCTGTCGCCTGTAATGCGGGCGCGACCTCATCTGCTGTTCATCCTCGTCCTTCTCCTCCTCGCCAAAATAGTAGTTGCCGCTGTCGACATAGGTTACCGAGTCGGAGAGGGTACGGCGACCATCACCCACCTGCAAGATGAGCACATCCTCCACCGACACCTTGTCGCCGGAAGCGAGTTGCTTGCCGCCGCACTTGATGCCATACACCCACTCACGTTCACCAGGGATGAACTCTGTTTCGCCAAGGCGGAATCCCATGGCAGTGAGTTTCGACTGTGCGTCGCGCATCGAAGAGTTGTCGATGACATCGGGCAACTCACGCCTCGGCGTGCTGGGCGAGTTGATTTTCAGGTAGACGATGCGTCCTGGCTTCACGATGTCGCCTGCCGAAGGCGACTGCTCGAGCACGGTGTTGGGAGGCAGGGTCTTCACGTAGTCGGTATCGCTCACCACTACCGTGAGATGCAACTGGTCGAGGAGGTCTTCCGCATCGTTGAAAGTCTTCTTCACCACATTAGGCACCTCCACGGTCTGTCCGTGACGGGTATACAAGTCGAGACCGTATCTCAAGCCCAGGGCGAGAAGAACGACGATGATAACCATCGCCAGGATATTGCCCCAGAAATACAGACTCATAAACTTCTTGAAAAAATTATTTTCCATTTTCTAACTGTTGACAAAAAGGCTGCCCCATGACCTACTTTACGCGCAAGGCCGCCTGCATCTTTGCAAAGGTACGACAATTGCGCCTAAACTCAAAAAAAAATCCCCTTTTTTTGGTCAAACGCCGTTTTTCAAAGGCACGGCCAATTGAAGGAGACAAAAAAACAGGAAAAAGCAAAGCCCCTTCCTGTCCTTCTTCTTCTCCTGGGATCAGCATTTACTTTCCGTGATGCTCATCCGAAACAGTCAACTTCTTGCGGCCCTTGGCACGACGAGAAGCGAGCACGCGACGACCATTCTTGCTGGCCATTCTCTCACGGAAACCATGCTTGTTGACCCTTCTGCGGTTGTGGGGCTGGAATGTTCTTTTCATTGTCGTAATTATTGTTTGTTTGTTGTTGTTCTTGTTGTCAGAAGGTTACGATTTCACCTTTTGGGCTGCAAAAGTACACATTTCTTTTCAAACAACCAAGAATTATCCGAATTTTAGTGAACAAATCGCTTTATTTTTGCAAAAAAATCGTATCTTTGCACCCAATAACACTCTTGTTAAACTCATTTGTGGGAATAAATAGAACCCACCTATAAAGCGTAACTTCATCAAAAACGACATAAAACAATGATTAAATCACAAGACATCAAAAAAGGAACTTGCATCCGTATGGATGGCAAACTGTATTTCTGCATCGACTTCCTGCACGTGAAACCCGGCAAGGGCAACACCATCATGCGCACCACTCTGAAAGACGTGGTGAGCGGGCGCGTGCTTGAGAAGCGCTTCAACATCGGTGAGGCACTGGAAGACGTGCGCGTGGAGCGTCGCCCCTACCAGTATCTTTATCAGGAAGGTGCCGACTACATCTTCATGAACCAGGAGACCTACGACCAGATTCCCATTGGCAAGGACCTCATCACCGGCGTTGACTTCATGAAGGAGAGCGACATCGTGGAAGTAGTGAGCGATGCCGACACCAACACCATCCTCTTTGCAGAAATGCCCGTGAAGACCGTGCTCCGCATCACTCACTCTGAGCCGGGCATCAAGGGCGACACCGCCACCAACGCCACCAAGCCCGCCACTCTGGAGACCGGTGTGGAGGTAAGGGTGCCTCTCTTCGTCAACGAGGGCGACCTCATCCAGGTCGACACCCGCGACGGCAGTTACCTGCAGCGTGTGAAGGAATAACCTTACAGCGACATCACCCAGTTTGGATAAATTGGATAAATCATTGAGCCATTAGTGTTGGCACACGCCCTGTGTGCCATGCCAATGGCTCAATGCGTAATCCCCAACCCAGCACTTGCCCATGAAATACTCTTTCATCATTCCCGTTTACAACCGCCCCGACGAGGTAGATGAGTTGTTGAGAAGCCTCACCACACAGAAGACGGGCGACTTTGAGGTCATCGTGGTGGAAGACGGGTCGTCGAACCCATGCAAGGAGGTGTGCGACAAATACACCGACCAACTCAACCTGCATTATTTCAGCAAGAAGAACTCCGGTCCCGGACAGAGCCGCAATTACGGTGCCGAGCGGGCAAAAGGAGAATACCTTATCGTACTCGACTCCGATGTGGTGCTGCCCGAAGGTTACCTGACGGCCGTCGAAGCGGAACTGCGCGCCAATCCTTGCGACGCCTTCGGGGGTCCCGACAGCGCCCACCCTTCGTTCACTCCCACTCAAAAGGCCATCTCCTACTCTATGACGAGTTTCTTCACCACCGGAGGCATACGTGGCGGAAAGAAGAAACTCGACAAGTTCTATCCCCGTTCCTTCAACATGGGCATACGCCGCGATGTCTACCTGCACCTCGGCGGTTTCTCCAAGATGCGCTTCGGCGAGGACATCGATTTCAGCATCCGCATCTTCAAGGGCGGTTACACCTGTCGGCTCTTCCCCACGGCATGGGTGTGGCACAAACGGCGCACCGACTTCCGCAAATTCTTCAAACAGGTTTACAACAGCGGCATCGCACGCGTGAACCTTTATAAAAAATACCCTGATTCCCTCAAACTGGTGCACCTCCTGCCCACCGTCTTCACCGTCGGCGTATCGGCACTCGTCGTCATCTCGGCGGTGGGACGAGCACTGATGCACTACGACCCCACACACTTCCACCGATGGTATCTGATGTGCGCCCTTCCCTGGCTGCCCATTCTCGCCTTCGCCCTACTCATCCTCGTCGATTCCACTATCCGCCACCGCAGTCTCTCAATAGGTCTGCGAAGCATCGCCGCGTCGTTCATTCAACTCTTCGGCTATGGCACGGGATTCCTCGTAGCCTGGTGGAAACGCTGCGTGCTGGGCAAAGACGAATTCCACGCCTTCGAGAACAACTTCTATCAATAGGCCTTCTCTTCTGCCATACCATGAAAGATTTTCTGGCAACATCCTTATTAACGGCATGCCTGACGTTTCTGTCATGTTCCCAGGCATACCAACCCCTCACATCCATCAAAGACGATGTGAAAAGTCACCAGGACTCTTTCGTAACCAATGATAAAGAAAAACACCTTATTCAGCAAAGCAACGAATTCGCCTTGGAAATCTTCAAGCACATCGTTGACAAGACACCTACACAAAGTACAATTTGTGCTGTACAAGGTCTCATCTACTCACTTAATCTCATCAATAACGGGGCATCAGGAAATACCAGAACTGTACTCAACAAGTCACTTGGCTACTCAGATACCGATATAGACACCATCAACGTCCTTTGCCGACGCATGATGCTTGGACAGATGATGAACGTTCCTTCTGTCTTTGGCAAACTGGCAGAAGATTATATGAAGACAGCATGCCTTCTTTTGTCAACGCCATCGCTTCAAGTCAACAAAACCTTTGAGGAGGAAATGGCACACTATTACTACGCCAACATCATTCATTGCCCAAGCAGACAGATGCAATCCAAAGTCAACCAATGGTGCTTGACTCAGACAGAAGAGACCATTAAAACCATTCCCATCGATAACGTTGTAGATGAT
>JAEEGG010021353.1_pt1 | contig 12864 bp, 12 predicted proteins | sample 9134161 | NCBI WGS metagenome assembly JAEEGG01 (sample SAMN16246543, study PRJNA631951) | gut metagenome | biome: gut microbiome; feature: rumen; material: CR-attached | host: Bos | place: Iran: Karaj | collected 2018-10
TGGTAATGCGCTTATGCAGACCTCGCTTAATCCTTTAGTATCTATTGTTACTGGCGGAAAGAATCTGGCATCAACGCTAACCTTCGGACAGTTTGTAAAAGCGATTGCCTCTTTTTCTGCACCGCTCATCGCTGCCTGGGGTGCCAAGACGGGCTTTATGGGTCTCAGTTGGTATGTGCTTTTCGTTATCTTCTTGGGCATCGGCATAGTGGCTACTGCGTTGCTAGGACTAACACCAATTGACGAAGAGCCTATTGAGGGTCGCCCTTCTACTTTTTCTGAATGTGTGCGCCTTTTGGGAATTCCCGTCGTCCTGCTGTCGTTCATCGGCATTATGTGTCACGTGGGCATCGATGTTGGTGTGAACACCTACGCCCCAGGCATTCTCTTCGAGCGCTTGGGCATTGACGGCCAGACCACCGATGACTTCAAGTATGCCACCAGCATCTATTTCGCCTTCCGTACGCTGGGCTGTTTCACGGGTTCGTTTATCATGAGCCGTTTCAGTATTAAGAAGTTCTTCGTTATCAGTGTGGTGATGATGGCTCTCTCTATGTTTGGTCTGGGCTTAGCTCATAACGAGTGGTTGCTCTATATAGCCCTCGCCCTAGTGGGCTTTGGCAATTCAAATGTATTCTCCATTGTCTTTGCTCAGGCCCTTCAGTCGGTGCCAGAGAAGAAGAACGAGGTGTCTGGCCTCATGATAATGGGACTGGTGGGCGGAGCCATTTTCCCTCCGTTCATGGGACTGATGTGCAACCCCTTCGGACAGGCTGGCGCTGCCATCGTTATGGCCGTGGGTGTCGTTTATCTCTTTACATATATCAAACAACTGAAAACCGCATAAAATTATGGAAGCAAAACGTTATGTAGTAGGACTCGGAGAAGTCCTGTGGGATGTACTTCCCGAAGGTAAGAAACTGGGTGGCGCCCCTGCCAATTTCGCTTATCATGCCGGACAGTTCCTCGGCATGGACAACACCATCGCCGTGAGCGCTCTGGGCAACGACAAACTGGCCGACGAGACCATCGACGCCCTGCGTGAGCATCATCTGAACGACCTGCTGCCCCGCGTACCCTATCCCACGGGCACCGTGCAGGTGCAGCTCGACGAGCAGGGCATCCCCACGTATGACATCAAGGAGAACGTGGCGTGGGACAACATCCCCTTCGACGATGACATTGCACAGATAGCCCGCAACTGCCGTGCCGTATGCTTCGGCTCACTGGCTCAGCGCAATGTAGTGAGCCGCGAGACCATACAGAAGTTCCTCGATGCCACGCCCGACGACTGCCTGAAAATCTTCGACATCAACCTGCGCCAGCAGTTCTACACGAAGGAGATTCTGAAAGAGTCGTTCCAGCGCTGCAACATCCTGAAGATTAACGACGAGGAGCTGGTGCTCATTGGCCGTATGTTTGGCTATCCCGGCCTCGACATCGAGAACAAGTGCTGGCTCATCCTGGGCAAGTACAACCTCGACATGCTCGTGCTCACTTGTGGCACCAACGGCTCTTATGTGTTCACGCCTGGCCAGGTGTCGTTCCAGGAGACGCCGAAGGTGAAGGTGGCCGACACCGTGGGTGCTGGCGACTCCTTCACGGGTTCCTTCGTGGGCAGCATCCTCAACGGCAAGTCGGTGAAGGAAGCCCACAGCACCGCTGTCAAGGTCAGCGCCTATGTCTGCACCCAGAACGGAGCCATGCCCGAATATCCCGAAGAGCTGCTGAAATAAGCGGGGACGAAAGAAAGTTCTGAAAACAATAAAAAAAGACAAGGCAGAGGCAATGCGTCGTCTCTGCCTTGGAATTTTTGTTGTGTGGTTCTCCTGTCAGCTGGCCTGGATGGCGGCCGCCACCAGCCATGCCATGTAGGCCATGAAGATGGCGGTGAGCACGGCACCTTCCCAGCGGGCCACGGTGAGCTTGGTGTAGCAGAAGAGCCACAGCAGGAGCGCGGAGCCTGCCAGCAGGGCGAAGTCGATGGCGGTGATGCCCAGCACCTGCATGGGGCAGATGACACCAGCGGCACCCAGGATGAGCAACACATTCATCACGTTGCTGCCCAGCACATTGCCAATGGCGATGCCGCTGTTGCCCTTGCGGGCGGCCACCACGCTGGTGGCCAGTTCGGGCAGCGAGGTGCCGCCAGCCACGATGGTGAGGCCGATGACGGCCTCGCTCACGCCCAATTGCTGTGCTACGGCGGTGGCACCATTCACGAAGATGTTCGACCCGACGACCAGTCCTGCCAACCCCACGAGGAGCAGCAGCACCGACTTCAGCAGACTGTAGTCCTTTGTCGTCGTTTCACCGTTGTCGGTGATGCCCTTGGCACCATGCAGCGTGCCCCACATGAACAGCAGGAATCCTACGAGGAGTAGGATGGCATCGAGGCGCGACAGGTCGCCGTCGGCCAGCACCATCACTGCCAGTGTGAACGAGGCCACGACAGCCACGGGCAGGTCGCGCCTCACGGTAGATGGGAGGATGGTCATGGGGGCCACCATGGCCGCCACACCCACGATGAGGAGGGTGTTGAAGATGTTGCTGCCCACGACGTTGCCAACGGCCAGGTCGGGCGTACCCTTTAGCGCCGACACCAAGCTGACGCACAGCTCTGGGGCTGATGTGCCGATGGCCACTATCGTGAGGCCAATCACTATTTGGGGCATCTTCATCCGCTCGGCCAGCGCCACGGCACCATCGGTGAGGCGGTCGGCACCCCACAGCACCAGCACCACGCCGCCAATGATTAGCAGAAACTGTAGAAACATGGGGAGGAGATAGGAGTTTGGAGTTAGGAGTTAGGAGTTGGGAGTTTAAAATTAGGAGTTAGAAATTAAGTTGTTTTTCCAACTCCTAACTCCTAACTCCTAACTCTTAACTCCTCACTCTCATCAGAGGTTCGGGTTGATTTTGTTCCACTCGCTGATGGGCGGCACGATGTTGAGCGTCACCAGCTCGTCGCGCATCTTGCACAGGTGCTTGTAGCTCTGGTCGAGCTTGGCGTTCTCCTCGGCTGTGCCCTGCGGCACCTCATACTTGGCACCCTCGGCGGTCATGGTGGTCTTCATGGCCATCATGATGTGATCGTACTTGTCGGTCTGCACATACGTGCCCACGGGGAAGCGGAAAGGCTCACCGCCCATGGCGGCGCGAATCATTTCTACGCTGAGGTATGAGGGACTCTGGAACGAGCTGCGGCCACGCAGCTTGATGATGGCGGCACCACCCTTGGTGACATCGGTCTTCATCTGCTCCCACTCCTCGGCGGGGAATTCGGGCGTGCCGATGATGTCGGTCAGCTTCCTGCTGGCAATCTCCACATGGCTGCCGAAGACGGCCATCTGCTCGCCGTGTCCACCGTAGGTGGCGCAGCCCTTAATCTCGCTCTGTAACACGCCAAACTTCTTGGCCAGTGCGCTCTGCAGACGCGTGGTGTCCAGGCCAGCCAGCGTGGTCACCTGTCCTGGCTTCAGTCCGCTGTAGAGCAGCGTCACCAGGCCGGTGAGGTCGGCGGGGTTGAAGATGATGACGACGTGCTTCACGTCGGGGCAGTATTTCTTGATGTTCTGGCCCAGCTCCTCGGCAATCTTGCAGTTGCCAGCCAGCAGGTCTTCGCGGGTCATGCCCTCTTTGCGGGGAGCACCGCCGCTGCTGATGATGTACTTGGCGCCAGTGAAAGCTTCAGCGGCATCGGTGGTGGCGGTGATGGTGGCCTCGTCGAAGCCGCTCTGGCGCATCTCCTCGGCCACGCCCTCGGGCGAGAACACATCATAGAGACACAGGTTGCTGGTGAGACCCATCATCAATGCGCTTTGGGCCATGTTCGAGCCAATCATGCCGGCTGCGCCGACGATGACCAGCTTGTCGTTAGTCAGAAATGCCATAGTAATTTACGATTTTTTAGATTGACAATTAAGTTGTTTTCATTTGTGGGGCAAAGTTACGAAAATCTTTCCGCAATTCAGCGTAAAAATGCATTTATTTTTCATTGTGGTGCGTTTTTTTCCCAAGAAAAGAGTGTCGGATTGCTTTTTTTTCACTATCTTTGTCACCTCGAAATGACAAAACCTAAAAAGCGATGAAGAAAACTACTATTACAATGCTCCTGGGCATGCTGCTGATGGCTGCATGTCAGCAGAAAAACCATGAGGCCGATGCCACCGCCACGGCCGATGAACAACTCATCATCCCCGAGTGTGTGGTGACCACGCCGCCCGACTCGCTCCACCTGGATGCTTTCTACACCAAGTACGTCGATGTGAACGGTCTGCCGCTCATCTCCAGCTGGCGCGTGCCCGACTCGGCCTTCACCGCCGCCCACCGCACGCTCTATGCCATGACCAGCATGCTGCCGCGCAACGTGCTCGACTCGATGGTAAGCTACGGCACACGCGTGGCCATCATGGGACGCTATGAGGGTACTACCGACATCCCTGAGCACCGCTATTTGGTGAACGACACGTCGCTGAACTGGGACCTTCGCGCACGAGGGCTGGGCGGCGACCTGGAGCTGCCGCTGACCAGCTGCGCCGAGGAGAACGTGCTGGCCTACCAGATAGACAAATATCACGCCGAGGACATCCTCATCCATGAGTTCGCCCACAGCATCCACCTCATCGGGCTGATGCTCGCCGTGCCCGACTTCGACGAGTGGCTGCGCCAATGCTATGAGCGGGCGAAGGCCAGCGGCATCCTCGATGGCACCTACCGTATCACCGACAAGGAGGAGTATTTTGCCGAGGCCGTGCAGGACTGGTTCAACGTGAACGCCGAGATGCCCCACACCGACGGCAAGCACAACTGGTGCAACACTCGCGAGGAGCTGCTCGACTATGACCCCGACCTCTACAACTTGCTCGCCGAGTATTTCCCTGCCACGAAGCTGCAGATAAGCAAGCACAAGAAGGTCAACGATTGCCACAAGCCTTGACCTCCCATTCCCTTCGCGACGGCCGCAAGGTGCCACAGATGCACCAGCGCAGCATCCACCACGACTATCATGGCCGGGGCATCTATCTCGTCACCCTTTGCACCGAGGGGCGGCAACCGTTGCTGGGTCGGCTGGTAGGCGACAGCCCTGACGAGGCAGTCGTTGAACCCACCGCCCTGGGGTACGAGGTGCTGCGGTGCTGGGAGCAGATACCCGCCCTCCAGCGGGAACTGGCGGCGAAGAAAGCCTCAAAGACGGGACAGCCTTGCATGCGTGACATTTCTTTATTAGACAGGCAACTGATGCCCGACCATTTTCATGGCATCCTCTTTGTGCGGAAGGAGATGGATATCGCCCTTGGCGATGTCGTCCGGGGGTTCATGATTGGCTGCACCAAAGCTTTCAATGGCTTTTCGCCGCTGGTACCGCAGCTGGCATGGCAGGAGGCCCCGCAAATATGCGGGGCACCCAACCAGAGGAGGGTTGGGTGCGGCGCGTATTCGCGCCGTGAAGGCAGCGCCCCCCTCCTCCCCCTCTGGGAGAAAGGCTACCACGACCGTCTGCTCACCCACGAGGGGCAGTTGCAGAACATGATTGACTATGTCCGCGATAACCCGCGCCGCCTCATGCTCCGCCGCCAGCATCGCGACCTTTTCATCGTGCAAAGGAATGTGCGCTTTGCGCAGTGGAGTTTCTCGGCCATTGGACGGGTGCAGCTGTTGGATGCTCCCCTCGTGGCCGTCCATGTGCGCAAATACTTCAATGACGAGCAGCGGCGCGACTATATGAACAGCTGCATCCTCGCTGCCCGATGCGGGGCCGTCCTTGTGAGTCCTTTCATCAGCGACCATGAGAAACGAGTGCGCGAAAAATCCTTCAGCGAAGGACTATTCTGCATCCAGCTCTGCGCCGAACCCTTCTCTGATTATCATAAGCCTCCCGGCGAGCTTATAGCCCCCTGCTCCTGTGGCCATCTGCTCCTGCTGACCTTGGCCACAGGCCTCCCTCAGGAGCGCCGCATCAGTCGCGACAAATGCTCTTCGCTCAATGCCGTGGCAGAGAGCATGGCCCGCCAAAGCCTTGACAACAATATTTCATCCTAAATCCATAACCTTATGCAAATCCAAAAAGAAACCTACCTCCGTCGTCGCGCCCGCCTCAAGAAGGACATGGGCAGTGGCGTGCTGCTCTTCTTCGGCAATGCCGAGGTGGGCATGAACTATGCCGACAACACCTATCGCTTTCGCCAGGACTCCACGATGCTTTATTTCTTTGGCCTCGACTTCCCTGGCATCGCCGCTGTCATCAACGTTGACGAGGACCGCGAGATTGTCTTCGGCAACGACCTCACCATCGACGACATCGTGTGGACGGGCATGATGCCCTCGCTCAGCGAGCGCTGCCAGCCCGTGGGTGTCACCGACACGCGCCCCATGAGCGAGCTGGCTGGCTACCTCCGTGGTAAGTTCGTCCACTTCCTGCCCCCCTATCGGGGCGATCACCGCGTGTGGCTGTGGGAGCTGCTCGGCGTGGAGCCTGCCGCCCAGCCGTCGTTGGCCAGCGTGCCTTTCATCAAGGCCATCGTCAGCCAGCGTAATTATAAAGATGAGGAGGAACTCCGCCTCATCGAGGAGAGCGTCGACCTGAGCACCGAGATGCACCTCGCCGCCTATTGTGCTGTGCGCCCCGGCATACATGAGAGTGAGGTGGCTGCCGCCGTCGAGGAGGTTGCCTGCCGCCATGGTAACGCCTTGGCCTTCCCCACCATTGCCACCGTGCAGGGGCAGGTGCTGCATAACCACGGTTTTATCCATGATTTGAAAGAAGGCGACATCTTCCTGCTCGATGCCGGAGCCGAGACGAAGAGCCACTATGCCGGCGACCTCTCGTCGTCGATGCCTGTCGGCGAGCGTTTCACCGACCGTCAGGCCGAGGTCTACAATATCCACCTGCGCAGCTTCTGGGCTGCCGTCGACAAGCTGCAGGTGGGCACGCCCTTCCGCGAGGCACACATTGCCGCCGCCACCGAGATTGCCCGTGGCATGAAGGAGTTGGGGCTGATGAAGGGCGACCCCGCCGAGGCCGCCGAGACGGGTGCCTACGCCCTGTTCTTCCCCTGCGGACTGGGCCACATGGTGGGCCTCGACGTGCACAACATGGAGAACCTGGGCGAGCAGTATGTGGGCTATGCCGACGGTCAGCAAAAGTCAAAGCAGTTTGGCTTCAAGTCGCTGCGCTTGGCCCGTCCGTTGGAGCCGGGCTTCGTGTTCACCGTTGAGCCGGGCATCTACTTCATTCCCGAACTGATGGACAAATGGGAGGCTGAAGGCCAGTTCCGCGACTTCATCTGTTACGATAAGCTTGGCCCTTGGCGCGACTTCACTGGTCTGCGCAACGAGCTGAACTACGTGATGACACCCACCGGCGCACGCCTCTTGGGCACCATCAAGAAACCCATGACCATCGACGAGGTCTACGCCGCCAAGGAGAGCCGTCGTTGAAAAACTATTTTCTGTTTTTTTGTTTTTTTATGCCTCATCAAGCCCGTATGTGGAAAAAAAGGCTTACCTTTGCACGCTGAAATGAGAAGCATACCCATACTTCCAGTCGTCATTGGCACGGGTTTCGGTGCCGGCTTCTGGCCTTGGGGGCCTGGAACTGCGGGTGCTGTGCTGGCCACGGCCATCTGGCTGTTGCTGCATCAGTGGCTTGGTGCCGGGGTGCTGGTGGTTGTCACCATCGGCCTCATTGTGGTGTTCACCGCGTGGGGCACGTGGGCCACGGCCCGGCTGGCACCTTACTGGGGCGACGACCCCAGCCGCGTGGTGGTCGACGAGATGGTGGGCGTGTGGACGCCGCTGCTGGTGGCTACAGGGTGGCAGACCGCACTGGCTGCGCTGGTGCTGTTTCGCTTCTTCGACATCGTGAAGCCCTTGGGTATCCGCGCCCTCGACCGTCGGCGCGGTGCCTTCTGGGTGATGGCCGACGACCTGCTGGCGGGTGTCTACAGTGCTGTGGTACTCTTTATCATCATCGCTGCTACGGGATGGGAAAGGTGAAGAACGAGCTGTGGACCTTCTGCAAGGCGCAGCTGACGGCACAGATGGCCACGCTGGTCGACTTTGTGGTGTCGTTCTTGCTTGCTGCAGGCTTTGGGATGTGGTATGTCTATGCCTCGTTCTTGGGAGCGCTGAGCGGCGGAGCCACGAATTGCGTGGCCAACTACCGCTGGGTGTTCAGCGGTGCCCACGACCTGAAGAAACGCTGGGTGGCCCTGAAATACCTGCTGGTGTGGACGGGCAGCATCCTGCTCAACACGGGCGGCACCTATCTGCTCACCGAGCTGTCGGGCAGCTACTTCATCTTCCCCAAGACGATAGTAGCCGTGGCCATAGCCTTGTTGTGGAACTATCCGCTGCAGCGCACATTCGTGTATCGCGACAACAGCTTGAGCCAGCGGTTGGGCAAACTGAAAGACAAACATTCAAAAACGGAGAATACAGAAGAATGAACTATCGTGACTTCTTGCAAAAAGTAATCTATCGTATCATCAACCCCCTTATTCGGCTGATGATACGATTGCACATCACCCCCAATATCGTCACCCTGCTGGGCTTCGTGGGCAATGTGGTGGCTTTGTGGCTCTTCCTGAAGGCCGTCCAGCTGATGAACGCCCAGCCTGCCGATGCCTACTGCCTGATAGGGTGGGGCGGAGGCATCATCCTCTTTGCCGGACTTTTCGACATGATGGATGGCCGACTGGCGCGCATGGGCCAGATGGCATCCACCTTCGGCGCCCTGTGGGACAGCACCCTCGACCGCTACAGCGAGCTGGTGACGCTCTTTGGCATCTGCCTCGTCTTCCTGCTGGCTGGTCCAGAGTGGTTCTGGATGGGCGTGGTCACCTTTGCCGCCCTGGTGGGCAGCATCATGGTGAGCTATGTCAGGGCTCGTGCCGAAGGCCTCGACATCGAGTGCAAGGTGGGACTGATGCAGCGCCCTGAGCGCGTGGTGGTGACGGCCGTGGTGGCCATCATCAGCGGCTTTGCCGACAGTCTTTGGCCTTTGGCCGTGGGGATGATGGTCATTGCCGTGCTGGCCAATATCACTGCCTTCTGGCGGGTGGCCCATTGCTACAAAGTGTTGAAGGAGCGCGATGGCAAGCAAGATTAGGCTGTTCGACCTGACATCGTTGTCGCGACGCGAGATGCTGGCGGTGCTGCTGGCATGTGGGCTGTTCTTGGCGTTCCAGATGACGGTGGTGGGCATCATGCCCGCCCACTTTGTGATGGTGGGGCTGTTTGTGCTGTTCTATTTCGCCCACCCCCTGACGCGACGGCTGGCGCTGGCGCTGTTGCCCTTCATCGCCTTCGAGATGTGCTACGACTGGATGCGTCTGCTGCCCAACTATCGTGTGAACCCCGTCGACACCGAAGATCTCTATCTGGCCGAACAGCGCATTTTTGGCATCACCACGGCCGAGGGCACCACCATCATTCCCGGCGAATACTTCAACACGCATCACAACGCCGTGGCCGACCTGCTGGCTGGCTGCTGCTATCTGTGCTGGGTGCCCCTGCCCATGGCCTTCGGCATCTGGCTGCTGTTCAAGGGCGAGCAGCGCCATTATCTCCACTTCGCCCTCTGCTTCCTCTTCGTCAATCTGGTAGGCTTCGTGTGCTACTACATCCATCCCGCCGCCCCGCCCTGGTATGTGCTGGAGCATGGCTTCGAGGTGGACTACAGCACGCCGGGCAATGTGGCGGGCCTCATCCGTTTCGACCGCATGGTGGGCATCCCCGTGTTTCAGAGCATCTATGTGGGCAACTCCAACATCTTTGCCGCCGTGCCCTCACTGCATGCCGCCTATATGTTCATTGCCACCATCTATGCCGCCATGCGCCGGCGCAACTGGCCGCTGGTGGCCGTTTTCGCCGTTGTCACGGTGGGCATCTGGTGGACAGCCGTCTACAGCTGCCACCATTATATCATCGATGTGGTGTTGGGCATCCTCACGGCCATTGTGGGCATCCTGCTCTTCGAGTGCTTGCTGATGCGCTGGCGGCCCTTTAGCCGCTTCGTGGATGGTTACACCAAGCTGATATCATAGCCGTGAGGGATGTATTAGCAGCTCGTCGCGTCTTTAGTTGGTGAAGCGGATGGTGGTAAGGACAGCAATCACCATCAATACCAAGGCGATAAACAGAATGCCGAAGCTCAACAGGGTTTTGACTATCAGTTTCGGATATTTGAACCCTGAGAACTGGCGCAATGCCACAATGGTGGCAATGATTTCAAGGATTCCGAATACCCCCGACAGATGTACAACATCGCCTATGATAGAATAGATGCCGCACATGCACGACATATAGGTCAGCGCCACCACCAGCTCGGAAAAGCGCAGGTCGGGGATGGCAGGACAATGGCGGAAAAAGAGAAAGAGCGGGACGGAAACCAGCAAAAGCACCAGGAATGAGAAGACGTTGGGGTAATTGTCCTCGAATGCCCCTATCCGTTGTACGAATTTCTGAAACCTTATTTCCTCCTTGTCGATTTCTTTGTCTGTCTTTGCCGTTTCCTCCACCTTCTCCACTATTTCTACATTCAAAGTGTCGGCAGGTGCCTCCACGGCGGTGCTTGTCTGCTCCACTGGCGTGTCGGCAGGGCTGTCAGACGCCTTTTCGTCGGTGCCCCACAGTCCATGGGTAACCAACAGCGAGAAGGTGGTGAGCAGGAAATACAACTTGAAGGGAGGAAAATAGGCCGACTGCATGCCGCGCAGGTAGTCGCGAATCATATAACCTGGGCGCAACAGCAGGTCGCGTATGGTGCGAAACATGCCACGGTTGCCCAGTCCCCAGACATCGATGAACAGCCGGGAGGCCACCTTGAACGAGAAGCGTCCTATCTGCGCCGACTGTCCGCAGCGGGGACAGAAATTGCCCTCATACTGTGTGTCACAGCATGCGCACACATGTGCCACGGTAGCCAATGGAGCCACCTGGTGGGGACGGAGTTGCCAAAGGTGGAAAGCACGACGTCGCACCTTCCACCCGACTTTTCTTTTGTTTCTCATTCCTGGGCCATTGTTGTTCATGCGTGGAGGCCAGTGGAATGAAAGGGACAACACTTTCTCAGCAGATGGGGGTGGCAGAACTGACGTCCTTTCACTCCCTTTTCACTCCCCCTTCACTCCCCTTCACTCCTCTTGCTATAGCTGTCGCTTGTCGATGACGTGCGCGCTCTTGCCCTGGCTGCGCTCGATGGTGCCGGGGGCCTTCAGCTGCACCTTGGCCGAGATGCTGAGCACGCTCTTCAGCTTCGAGGCCAGCTTCTTCTCCAAGGCATCCACGGCAGCGGGAGTGTCGAAGGTGCTGGTGAACACCTCGGGCCGCAGCTCGGCCTGCACCAGCAGGGTGTCGAGGTTCTTCTGGCGGTCGACGATGAGCATATAGCGCGGTGCAAACTCGGGCAGCGACAGGATGACACTCTCCACCTGCGATGGGAATACGTTGATGCCTCGGATGATGAGCATGTCGTCGGAGCGGCCTTCGATGCGGCCCATGCGGATGCTGGTGCGCCCGCAGTCGCACTGGCCTGGCAGCAGACTGCAGAGGTCGCGTGTGCGATAGCGGATGACGGGCATACCCTCCTTGGTGAGCGTGGTGAACACCAGCTCGCCCGTTTGTCCATTGGGCACCGGCTCCAGCGTTACGGGGTTGATGATTTCGGGGTAGAAATGGTCTTCGCAGATGTGGCTGCCGTGCTGCATCTGGCACTCATAGCTCACGCTGGGGCCCATCACCTCGCTCAGTCCGTAGAGGTTGTAGCCCTTCAGGCCCAGGCGGTCCTCAATCTCCTTGCGCATCTGCTCTGTCCACGGCTCGGCACCGAAGGCTCCCACGCGCAGTTTGATTTGTTCTTTCGTGATGCCCATCTTGTCCATGGTCTCGGCCAAGTAGAGAGCATAGCTGGGCGTGCAGGCGATGCCGGTGATGCCCAGGTCGCGAATCAGCTTCAGGTGCTTCTCGGTGTTGCCCGTGCCGGCAGGGATGACGCTGGCACCGAGGTGCTCCACGCCGTAGTGGGCTCCCAGACCGCCGGTGAAGAGACCGTAGCCATAGGCCACGGAGAAGGTGTCGTTGCGGGTGATGCCATAGGCGGTGAGGCAGCGAGCCATGCACTCGCTCCACACACCGATGTCGCGGCGGGTGTAGCCCACGATGGTGGGGTTGCCGGTGGTGCCGCTGCTGGCGTGCACACGGATGATTTCGCTCTGCGGGGCGGCTTGAAGCCCGAAGGGGTAGTTGTCGCGCAGGTCTTTCTTCGTGGTGAACGGCAACTTCTTGATGTCCTCGATGGTCTGGATGTCATCGGGACGGATGTCCAGCTCTTGCAGTTTGTTACGATAGAAGGGCACGTTATGATAAACGTACTCTACCATTTTGTGCAGTCTCTTGCCTTGCAGCGCGCTCATTTCGTCGCGGCTCATGCACTCTTTGTTGGGGTTCCAAATCATAGTCAGAACAGTTTACTGTTTTTGTGGCGTGTTACAGAAAATCGCTGCAAAGGTACACATTTTTTATGAAACAATAGAAAAAATCATGGAAAAAAGGATTTTGGAGTGCTACGAAAAAAGGTGTCGTAAATGAAAATGTTTATCCGCAAAGAAGTGCGTACGGTTGAAAAGACAATAGCGTTTTTTGAAGATTCCAGACGCTGAAAGCGTCTTTTCAACCGTACGAAAAATAGATGACATGCCGTTGAGCATTGTTGATGGCGAACGAAATGGGGTGCATTCAGGAGAGCCGGCGCACGACAAACAGGGAGCGGGAGGCACCGCCGAGGGAAAAGGGGCATGCTTTTTAGGTTGGCAGCGGGCGGGGACATGATTGGCAGCGGCCGCTGCCAATGATGGTAGCGAA
>JAEEGG010021357.1_pt1 | contig 12863 bp, 10 predicted proteins | sample 9134161 | NCBI WGS metagenome assembly JAEEGG01 (sample SAMN16246543, study PRJNA631951) | gut metagenome | biome: gut microbiome; feature: rumen; material: CR-attached | host: Bos | place: Iran: Karaj | collected 2018-10
GGATTGCATAGCCAGACGGTCTCCCGTGCAGCAGCGGGGAGGCTTTCCCGTCGCGCGCCAGAACCTTTTTCGGGCCAGCGGGGGCGCGTGGCCCGAAAAGAACCGTGGCGCTCCACCAGGCCAACCCGCGCCTCCCCGCTGCTGCACGGGAGACCGTACAGTCGGCAGGCGTCGGCGTATTCGCTGAAGGTGGGGGTGAGGATGGTGGCGTGGGTGCCGGCGAAGGCGTGGGCGGTCAGGTAGATGGCTTCGGTGGCGCCGGCGGTGACGCAGACTTCTTCGGGAGCGATGCCGTGCCGTGCGGCGAGGGCGCGCTCGAGCGTGTAGGGTTCCGGCTCGGGATAATGGCCGATGGCGTCGAGCCGCTCGCGCAGATGCGCTTTCAGCGGCGCCAGATCCACGTGGCCATAGACGTTGGAACTGAAGTTCGCCACAATGGGGCGACCGTAGCGGAAGGCATCGTCACCGTGACCGTTGATCATCGTTCTCCGCGTAAGATTTCGTAAAGCTTCGGCACGTCCACATATCTGCGGATGTGGTCGGCGAGCTTGTCGTATTGTTCTTCTTTGAAGGCGTGGTAGTCGAAGGCGGTGGCGGCTTCGGTCAGTTTTGCGCCGTGGGGGGCGAGGAGGCGGTCGATGAAGGCGGGGTTGTCGAGGATGCCGTGGATGTAGCTGCCCATGCATTTCTCATCGACGAGGCAGCCGTCGTCCTGGCCGTCACCGAGGCGGTTCAGCGGCTGGAAGGCGCTGCCTTCCACGGGCAACGTCTCGCCCATATGGATCTCATAGCCTTCCATCTGATTGTCAGTCTTGTCGGCGAAGGTGAAGCGCACCTGGCGGGTCACTTTCTCGCCCAGCATTTCGGTGGTCATCGGAAGCAGGCCGAGGCCGGGCATCGCTTCGATGTCGCCTTCGACGTGGTGCGGGTCGCGGATCTGGACGCCCATCATCTGGTAGCCGCCGCAGATGCCCAGCACCGTGGCGCCTTCACGCCGTGCGCGCAGGATGGCCTGCGCTACGCCGTTGCGGCGCAGCTCGTACAGGTCGTCGAGCGTGCTCTTGCTGCCCGGAAGGATGAGGATGTCAGCCTTGGCGAGTTCATCTACATTGTTGCTGTAGAACAAGTGTACCCGTGGGTCGCGCTCCAGGGAGTCGAAGTCGGTAAAGTTGCTGATGTGGCGCAGCAGCACCACCGCCACGTTGATCTTGCCCCGCTGGGCCGCGGCGCTCTTGGCCGCGAGCGCCACGGAATCCTCCTCTTCGATGTGGATGTCGTTATAGTACGGCACGACACCTAGCACCGGAATCCCGCACAGCTCCTCGAGCATCTTCCGGCCCTCTTCGAAGAGCCGCAGGTCGCCCCGGAACTTATTGATCAGAATCCCTTTCACACAGCGCCGCTCCTCGGGGCGCAGCAGCATCACCGAGCCATAGACGCTGGCGAAGACGCCGCCGCGGTCGATGTCGCCCACCAGGATGATGTCGGCGCCGGCGTGCATCGCCATCGGGACATTCACCAGGTCGGAGTCGCGCAGGTTGATCTCGGCCAGGCTGCCGGCGCCTTCCATCACGACAGGGTTGTATCGGGCAACCAGCCGGTCGAAGGCGGCGTACACGGCCTCGCGCAGCTCGGCCCGGCCTTCCTTGCGGAAGTAGTCGTAGGCGTCGCGGTTGCCGATGGGCCGGCCGTTGAGCACCACTTGGGATGTGTGGTCGCTCTGGGGCTTGAGCAGCAGCGGATTCATATCGGTGTGGCAGGCGACGCCGGCGGCTTCGGCCTGGACGGCCTGCGCCCGCCCGATCTCCAGCCCATCCTCCGTGGCGAAGGAGTTCAATGCCATATTCTGGGCCTTGAACGGGGCAGGGTTGTATCCGTCCTGGCGGAAGATCCGGCAGAACGCCGTGGCGATGATGCTCTTGCCCACGTCGCTGCCGGTTCCGGCGAACATCACGGGATGGAGGCGTTCTTTCATAGCTGGTTCTTGTAGGAGAAGGCCTGCCAGCGTTCCTCGGGCCAGTCTTGGCGCGCGAGCTCGCAGCGGGCCATCACGAACAGCAGGTCGGAGAGGCGGTTGATGTATTTGAGGATTTCTTCGGGGACGGGGTCCTGGCGGTTGAGGGTCCAGAGACGGCGTTCGGCGCGGCGGCAGACGGCCCGGGCCAGTTGCAGCCGTGCGGCCAGCGGCGTGCCGCCGGGCAGCAGGAAGTGCAGGGCTGGACCGGCATTCTCGGTCAGCGCATCCATCGTGGCTTCGCACGTGGCCACAAGGTCTTCGGGCAGGGGATTGGGGTTCTTGTCGCGTTCTTCCGACGGGGTCGCCACGAGGCTCATCACGGTCATCAGGTTTTTCTGGATGTCGTGGAGGATGGCGTCGAACGAGGCGCCGGCGCTCATCGAACGGACGACGCCGATCTGGCAGTTGAGTTCGTCGAGGTCGCCGTTGGCTTCAATACGGATGTCGTCTTTAGGCACCCGGGCGCCGCCGTGGATACCGGTGGTCCCGGCGTCGCCCGTCCGGGTATAGATTCGGTTCATCGTAAAGATCAGTGCTGGATCGCCATCAGGCGGATATATTTCAGGACGATGTCACACCACACCGGGTCGCCGGGGTACTGGTAGCGGGCGTTTCCTTTCGGATCGGGGGTGAATAGGGTTTCGCCGGCAGGGGTGAGTTTGACCCAGCCGCGGGGCGAGAGTTTATAGAGTTCGTCGCCTTCCACGGCGTTGATCACGGCCTGCGGGTCCCACATCTTCTGGCCGGTGTCGCAGTTGAGGAACTGATAGGTCCATTTGATGGGATGGCAGTCTGTCCAGTCGAGGTCGGCAATCACCTGTTCGGGCCGGTAGTCGAGGGGGTCTCCCACTTCGCCCGGCGAGAACACCACGTCCACTTCCTTGGGAAGCAGCTCGAAAAACTTGAGCGAAAAGTCGATGGCCTGCAGGAAGTTATAGTCGGGCTCCACGGCTTTTCCGAACACGCCGCCCATCGCATAGATGGCCTTGACCTTGCGGCGCACCAGTTCGACGCCATTGAGCGGGGAGTATTCATCCGGACCCGATTCGAGCAGGCGGGCCAGCGAGGTCACGAAGCCGATGGACGCGATGGTCACGGATTTGTCAGGCTGTTCGCTGAGAAGCTTCCGGTACAACTTATAGGCTTCCTGGTAGGAGCCGTCGTCGCCGATCGAGCGCTTGAACATCAGTTCGGAGTTGACGGTCCTGGCGTAGGCCAGGTTATGGTAGGGGATCCACACCGGCGGATGTTCGACACCCTTGGTTTCCAGACCGATCGGGATATCGGGGTAGCCGTAGTAGAGGTTCATCGCATCGACGATGTCGGCATTGGCCTTGCCCATCCGGTCGACGATCACGCCGATGAGCTTGCAGCGCTGCATATCCATATAGCGGTAGAGCATCATCAGGGCGAACAGGTCGTCGGTCGAGCTGCCCATATCGGTGTCGAGGATGATGCGGATATCTTCCTGCTCGTAGTTGCTCTTGACATTGATGCGCTTGCCCAGGTCATACACGGTATGCTGCCCATTCTCCCGGGCGAAGGCCAGCGCGGCTTCGAGGCTGTCTTCGGGGAAGATGGTGGAGCTGTCGAAATAGTACTTGTCCTCCTCGGGATCGTACCAGCCTCCCACGATGTTGTCGTGGGCGTGGGCGTGTTTGATCACGGCCGGCAGGCTTTTCTTGTCGAAGCTGTTCTGCGTGGCCTTGTAGGAAACGGCCAGTCCCTTGGTCGGCTGCCGGAGGGAATCCAGACTGAGGGTGAAACCTTCGGGATACATCTGTCCCATCGCCCAGATCACGCTCACGAGTTCCTTGTCGGACACCCGCGGCTGATGCTGCGCCCATCCCGCCATCGGCATCACCGCCAGCAGGAGTACGAGAAGAAGTGCACTTTTTTTCATATCGCTTGTCGTTTTCGGTTATTCAACTTCGAGTTCAACCTTCAAAGATACGAAAAACGGCGGAGAATCCGCCGGAAATGGCGATAAATGACCGTTTCCATCCACAGGCAGTGGGCGCAAGGATGATGGACTACTGTTGCAGCTCACCGTGCTGCCATTGAGGAAGGTGAAGCAAGCGGGTATGTCGAAGGCTTTGACTTCGAGTCCCACTTGGAGGAGTTGAAGGCAAAACGGAGGGACAATGGCTAAGATGACGAAATGTTCGTGTTCAGGAAAGAGATCTCAGCGTAAAAGCTTGATCCTATTTGTTTGCAGTTACCATGAGCCAGTGCTTGGCCTCGTCCCTACGGACTGCGATCTCCTTGAAGCCGGCAGCGGTCAAGTGTTTCCTGAGTTCATCCGGCGTGTAGGTATGCATGCCGTCGATGATCTTCTCCCATTTCTCGTTGTTTCCGGAGAGGCCGTCGTCTTCATTGACGATGCAGAACGTGGCGCCAGGGGCCATCACGCGCCGGACTTCGGCGAAGGATTTCTCGATGTCCGGCCAAAAATAGACGGTCTCGAACGCAGTGACAAGACTGAAGGTACCGTCCTTGAAAGGAAGGACGGCGACATTGGCCGTCTGGATTTCGCATCGGCCTTTGTCGATGGAGGCGGCATTGACCTTGGACGATTTCTCCACGGAGACAGGGGAATAGTCGACGCCATATACCTTGGCGTGACGGCTTCTGACCAGGAGCCGGGAGACATTGGCGCCACCGCCGCAACCGATATCGATGATTTCTCCCTCCTGGGGTATCTGCAGGGCATCCATAGCCCAAGTGGCCAGGGCGGCGTGCACGCCGCCGTTCATGCCGTTAACCATCATCCTGCCCCAGAAGCCCTCCGGCTTGCGCGTGTTGCTGAAGATTTTGCTAAAGAGTCCCATATTCCTTTTTTTGTGCAAAGGTCGGGATTATCCATCTGCTAAGAAATCCCCATTTTTGGCGATTTTAACGCAGTGATTATTACTGGTGTGACCTCTTTCATGCTCCACCGGTCCGGCCGCGAAGCTTACAAAGAGGGTTGTTATCGCTGAAATCGTTGTCTTAATGCTTGAAATAATTGAAGTTGAATAGGGGGAAAGCACTGAGGATAGAGACCTCATCCTTTGGGATAATAAACTGAGATAGCTGTGCTTCAAATAATCTTCTTTGAGAAATAGCGTCCTTATCCACGGGAATAGCGAGCTCTCCGTTGCAAAGTTTATTCGCTTTTATCACATTCTGTGTCTCAAGCAGTGCCCAGTTCCGTTTGGCTGTCGATACTCTTGTCTCGGCAGGTGTTCGCCGGAAATCAAGGACGATAAAGTCGAAGCTGTGGTAGTCTGTGAACTGCTCGGCCAAATCCTTGAAGCCCTTTTCGTGGCAATCTGTACGGGATACAGTATATTCTGCATAGTGAGGATCGGGCAACGTTTTTGTGTATCTGATTGCCTCCAACATGGGGTAGTTAACATAGAGTAAACCATTGTCCGTCTCATCGTTGAAAAGATCTAGCATCTCAGAAATCTGCCGATTCATCTGTTCCAGCGTAAGATTCGTGTTCTGGAAATCATAATCGAAGAACAGGTATATTTCGGAGAAATCAGAAGATTTGATTTCTGGACTGAATGGACTTTCCGGGTTATCATTATATTTTTCACGAAGGATTGATACTATGTCCCCGCCTCCGTCCAACGCTTTCAATTGCCGATATAACTCATAGATATTGTTTCCAAAGGAGCAGACAATTGTCTGGCCCTTAGGAAAAAATAGATACTCAAGAGTCCTGAAAATGTCCGGCTCACGCCTCGTGCCTTCAAAAACGAACAAAATCATACCTGGAACGTATTACCCCTGAAGAGTTTTTCAATGTTGTGTCCGAAACGAAGCTCTTTGTCTGTGCAATCGCAAAGAGGCTTAATTTTATTGTTGTTGAGGATGAAGTTGCAGTCAGGTCGCAATAGGTCATTCGTCATAAGGTAGGTGTTATGAGAAGACGTGAACACCTGGCATTGCAGTGCAAACAACCGTTTGCAGACTTCAAAGGACAGTTTGAAATGGTAGAATGCATCAAATTCATCGATGAAGACAAAGGTGGCGTTTCCCATTCGATTCATCCAGAAATACAACAACTTAAGATGCTGTGTGCCGGTGGAAGCAATTAAGTCGAAAGGGATTTTCTTCTTATCAATTACGCAGAACAGTATTTTGTCTCCGGGATTAGGGTTGGCGAACTTGAAGTCCTGTCCGCTAACGTTAAGAAGGAAACGCCGGAAATCATCTATCAGTTTGTGACGGATAATGTATTCGTCAAGTAAGGTTGTATTGCTCTCCAGGCCAATAAACTCGCGGATATCCAGACTACGAAACCATAACATTCCATTAACAAACTTCTGCAGTTGCAGAAGATAATGATCCACAGCAAGTGGATAAGACGTCAGAAGGAAATTGACAATAGATACGTTGTTTGCATTGTCTGCTAGATTCTTTTGAAACATCGGATCCATCGGAAACTCCTTGACATCTATGTGGAATTTACCGGCTTCCCTTTTGAACAATTGTTTTCCATCCACTAGCATTTCCTCGCTCCTAAGAAGCCCGTGATAGTCCTTACTATATCTATACTCTACCGTCTGACTGCCGAAGATAAAAGAGTAGTCAAACTCCACCTGGCTGGTCTGACTGCCTGCATAAGTGAAATTCACATAGTAGTCAGCCTTTTTCCATTTTTGGGTAAGATGGTTCACGATATCGAAGATGGCTAGACCGAAATTGGTCTTGCCAGAACCGTTGGGACCATAGATAATGCCATTCTTAATTATGTCATCCTTAATGGCATACGTGCTGAAATTATAGTTGCTATGCCTTGTTAGGTCCAACTCTATTTTGTCAGTAAAACCCCGGAAATTTTTTACGGAAAACTTTGCAAGCATTGTGGTAGTACTCTAATATTCAATGCAAAGATAATAAAATTAATGATATTTCCGTAATTTTTTTACGGAAATATCGCCGGCGCGGCCGTCTTGACCGTCTCCGCATCTGAGTTACTGGGGCTCCGCCCCAAACCCCGCCGCTGCGGCCTCCTATCCCACATTGCCCTTCCTCACGGCCTCCGCTAGCGCCTGAAGGCGCTGGGCGTCTATGGGTTTTCCGTCCATACCTCCTGACTGCTTCACCGGTCCGGCCGCGAGGAGTTATGGGATATGGATGAGTGGCACGTCAAGAATTGGACTGTATTGCTATCGAGAATAACGAGAAGTTGGGGATGTCTCTTGTTCAGCACGCGACTATGCCATCTCTTGCTTGACGGTGGTCGTATTACTAGAGTTTCCTGTAAAACTGCTGACTGTTTACCAAGTTACCACGCGATCAACGATTATCTGTTGCTCAAGACTACTCTTCCTGAGGTAAATGCGCGTAGTCTCGATGCTCTCGTGGCCCATCAAGTCGGCCAGGAGGGCAATGTCGTTGTATTTCTCCAGAAAGTTCTTTGCAAAGCGATGACGGAAGGAATGAGGATACACAACCTTCTGATTGAGCCCGTACTTCTGGGCATAATTCTTCAGCTGCTGCGAAATACCTCTGGTGGTGATTCTCTCTCCGAAACGATTCAGAAAGAGATATCCCGAACTTCGGCCAGTTTCCTGGATCCACGCTTCAGATTCTTCCCTGAGCTTCTTCGGGATGAAGATTCGCCGGTACTTGCCTCCCTTGGCGTAGATATCGAAATATCCTACGTTTACGTGCTCAATCTTGATCTGCACCAACTCACTCACGCGGGCACCGGTGGCCGCCAGATACCGCACGACAAAGTACCATTCAAGGTTAGGCTCCTTCCTGAGCTTGTTCTTCAGGAAGGTGTAGTCAGCGTTGCTTATGACGTTCTCCAGGTAGGAGCGCTGCTGCACCTTCACAGATTTCAGCTTCAGCCGGGGATGCTTGGTGAATTCCAGGTACTTGTTTAGAGCCTGGATGCGAAGGTTCACTGTCTTGGGTTTGAAATTCTCCATAAGGTAGTTCTTATGAGCAAGCAGGTTTCGCTTGTTAAGCTCCTTCTGGTGAGCAAAGAAATCCTTCACTGCGAAGGTGTACGCCGAGATGGTGTTGTCGGACATGTTCTCCTGACGGAGGAATAGTGTGAAGTCATTTGCCATAATGCATTGATTAAGAGTTAAACATGAATTGCTATGTCTTAATAATGTATAATGGCGTGCCTGTGAGTGCAATTCTCATTATGAGAAGTTGTCTCTTGCCGCATAAGCAAATGCGGTTATGGAAACAACTCTACAGAATACGCTAAAGAAACTTTTAAGTGAGAGGGTATCGTTGGACCTGTCATTAATGACCAGGCTCCCAAAGTCAATTTTACAGGAAGCTGTCCAAGGCAAGCTTGTCCCTCAGTATCCCGACGACGAACCTGCTTCATTTCTGCTTGAACGCATAAAGCAAGAAAAGCAAAAAAAGCTCACAGAAGGCAAGTTGAAGAAGAAAGATATCATTGATTCACTAATCTTCAAAGGCGAAGATAACAAGTACTATGAGAAAGTAGATGGTAAAACGCTGGAAATCAGTGAAGAAATTCCATTTGATATTCCGGAGTCCTGGGCCTGGGTTCGTCTTGGAAGCGTAGTAACTAACGAGGCAGGACTGGCGTATAGCAAGGATTGTTTAACCGACAGGTCCCAGCCTCTGATTCGTGTTTTACGAGGCGGAAATATAGAAGAAGGAAGATGGTCTATCAAGGATGATGACGTTATCATTTCCAAGAAATACGTAAAGGAGTCTCTCCTACTCAAGCATGGGACATTTATCACACCCGCAGTCACTTCAATAGAGCGTATGGCTAAAACCGCTTTGATTCAAGAAGACCATCATGATATTGTAGTAGGCGGTTTCGTCCTGATGATAAAACCAGTTATCATAGATAATGCTCTCTTGCAATACCTCAATCTTTTTTTTCAGACTACCTACTACAAAAAGTACTGTATTAGTATCACAAATAAGTCCGGTCAGGCTTTTTATAACTTGTCTCGACAGAAACTGATGCAGTGTCTCGTTCCGATACCGCCTGAAAAAGAGCAGTATAGGATTGCAGACAAATATTCTCAACTGACGCTGTAGTTCTCATTATGAGAAGTTCCCGGACGGAAGAGTTGTCTGCATTGATGACGAAATCCCATTTGAGGTGCCTCAGGGGTGGGAGTGGGCAAGGATTTCAACAGTATTCCAGTTGAACCCAAAGAACCCTGCTGATGATAATGATCCAGCTGGTTTTATTCCGATGGAAAGGATAGACGCGACTTATTTGTCTAGCTTTTCATTCGCCATAAAAAAATGGAAAGAGATTAAATCCGGCTTCACCCATTTTGCGGACGGAGATGTGGCCATGGCCAAAATAACTCCTTGTTTCCAAAATCGGAAGTCAATGATCCTCAAGGGCCTTCCTAACGGGATTGGTGCTGGCACAACTGAGCTAAAAGTGCTTAGAACTTATCGCAATACGATTTCTCAAGAGTATCTTCTATTCTTTCTGGAAAGCCCCTATTTCGTAGAAGAAGCCTCTTTCAAAGGAACGGCTAATCAACAGCGTATTATCTCCGGTTATCTTGAGAATAAGTTATTCCCCATCCCCCCCCGGAAAGAGCAAGATAGAATCGTGGCGATTGTTAAGAGTTCTATTATCGTCGCTGATCGTTATGACGTTGCCCAGAATAAACTGGACCTTTTAAATGCGTCTTTGATTCCTCTGTTAAAAAAGTCCATATTACAGGAAGCCATTCAAGGAAAACTTGTAGCTCAGGACGCTAATGATGAGGCGGCCGATGTATTATTAGAGCGAATCCGGACCGAGAAAGAGAAACTCCTAAGTGAAGGAAAGTTAAAAAAGAAAGAACTAGTAGATTCGGTCATCTTTAAAGGCGAGGATAACAAGTACTATGAGAAAGTAGATGGTAAGATCCTTGATATCAGCGAAGAAATCTCCTTTGAGATACCGAATTCATGGCAATGGATTCGTCTCGGCACGCTCTTTTCTCACAACACCGGTAAGGCTTTGAATAGGGCAGATACGGATGGAATAAAGAAAAAATATCTCACGACTTCAAATGTATATTGGAATCGATTTGACTTCAATGAAGTAAGAGAAATGTTTTTTACTGATCCAGAATTGGAAAAATGCACAGTTCATAAAGGAGACCTGTTGGTTTGTGAAGGCGGCGATATTGGAAGATCCGCTATTTGGCAATATGATGAAGAAATCTGTATACAGAATCATATTCATCGTCTTAGAGCATACTATCCTGTAAACATAGAGTTTTATTACCTTGTTTTTTACCATTACAAAAACATAGGCAATATTGGCGGAAAAGGTATTGGGATTCAAGGACTATCTTCAGGTGCTCTTCACCGTCTGATTGTTCCGTTACCGCCCATCGAAGAACAGTATCGTATTACGCATAAATATAACTCTCTCATAGCAAGTACTATGAGACGATAGCTGGCACGAACACTGAAATAGAGTTGCCTTTTGTCTTCCCCGACACATGGGTAGTAGTGAGGCTTCAGCATATTTGCGCTTTACTTGATGGCTACAAAAGAGCCGGTGATGGCATTTGTATCGATGCAAGATTCCTTCGTGGAAAGTCTGCCGGTGAGCACATCAAATCAGGCAGGTATGTAAACAAGGGCGATAATATAATTCTTGTTGATGGAGAAAACTCTGGTGAAGTGTTCTCTGTCCCAATTGATGGATATATGGGAAGCACATTTAAGCAATTGTGGATAAGTGAATCATTATTTATTCCCTACGTACTTGAGTGCATTCGTTTTTACAAGGACGAATTAAAGAATTCTAAAAAAGGTGCAGCTATCCCACACCTCAACAAAGATATATTCAGAAGCTTAATAATTGGCGTTCCACCTATCAATGAGCAACGCCGTATTGTAGATAGAATTCAAGATATTTACAAAAAACTCCTGGGTTAAAGGTGCCTATAAAGTTCCTTGATTCTATTGACGATCCTTATTTGCTCCGCAGATGGCGGCAAAGGAATCAAGAGATTATTGATGCTGCTTGTGTTCAATGTTCTCCCTTTAATTGCATCCTTAGAGTCTCCCAGATTCGCAAGAACTGGGAGAGTATAAAACAAGTAAGGTTGTAAAGAAGTTGAATCACAAAATGGCCAAATTGAGATAATGGCCTCGTTATGATAAGCGTCAATATCAAGAACTGCCGTCCTTCCAACGGTCAGTTTAAAACTCATAAGGAGAGTGCCTCTGGGCGATATCTTGCCAAGCAAAGTAGTAGCTTTAGGGGATACGTATTCTTTCGTGTGATCTACTGTTCCATAATCTTTCATGTCTGAGATGGAGACCCAAGGAATCGTCCCGGGCTCCCAATATGCAGTTTCTCCTCTAGCAGGTGTTTTTCCGATGCGATAATGAACAATGCTGGCCAAACGGCACCAACTCCATGATTCAGGCAGATCAAACGGAATTTCCTCGCTGATTTCCAGCGTTTTACCACCTACTTTCTCATAGTACTTGTTATCCTCGCCTTTAAAAATAACGGAATCAACTATATCTTTCTTCTTTAAAAGGCCTTCCCTCAGCAGTTTTTGCTTCTCTTCTCTGATTTGTTCTAACAAAAATGTGGCTGGCTTTTCTTTAGGCTCCTGCGGAACAAGTTTTCCTTGGATTGCCTCTTGAAGTATAGATTTACGAAGCATCGGTTTGATGCCCTGATTAAGATCGTCAATCTTGCGCTGAGATGAGTTATAGCGGTTTAATGAGGGTTGTATGGTTGAAATAAACTCAACAATTCTATTCTGTTCATTTTTGGGAGGGACGGGGATCAAAGCTTTGTAGAGTTTTTCATCGTTTATAGCAGGATATGCCACCCCCTTTGCGTTGTCCCCATCGTTGGCATATTGGTCAAATTGAGGAGATTGGAGATACAGAAACAGATAGCTGTTTACTACACCTGGATAGCATGCCATTACCGCAAAGCCCGTACTTGCTATTGGTATGGCAGAAAAAATTCGGTCAACAATACACATATTGTGTAGATATGGCCTTACAGTCGAATAAAGGATATCTCCCATTTCAACTATTCTTCGAGCCCGCGATGGCGCATCTTTCGCTTGAATTATATTCTCTATTTCATTTAGACACAGATCTATATTATTAATTGATCCAATATCTATGTATGAAAATGGTTGAGAAGGGACGGATTGTCCATGATTATATACAAGGCTCCTCAATCTTGCCCATTCCCACCCCTGCGGCACCGCAAACGGTATTTCGTCATCGATGCAGACAATCCTTCCGTCAGCAAACTTCTCATAATGAGAATTGCACTCACAGGCACGCCATTATACATTATTAAGACACAGCAATTCATGTTTTACTCTTAATCAATGCATTATGGCAAATGACTTTACACTATTCCTCCGTCAGGAGAACATGTCCGACAACACCATCTCGGCGTACACCTTCGCAGTGAAGGATTTCTTTGCTCACCAGAAGGAGCTTAATAAGCGAAACCTGCTTGCTCATAAGAACTACCTTATGGAGAATTTCAAACCCAAGACAGTGAACCTTCGTATCCAGGCCCTTAACAAGTACCTGGAATTCACCAAGCATCCCCGGCTTAAGCTGAAATCTGTGAAGGTGCAGCAGCGCTCTTATCTGGAGAACGTCATCAGCAACGCTGACTACACCTTCCTGAAGAACAAGCTCAGGAAGGAGCCTAACCTTGAATGGTACTTTGTCGTGCGGTATTTGGCGGCCACCGGTGCCCGTGTGAGTGAGTTGGTGCAGATCAAGATTGAGCACGTCAACGTGGGCTACTTCGACATCTACGCCAAGGGTGGCAAATACCGGCGAATCTTCATCCCGAAGAAGCTCAGGGAAGAATCAG
>JAEEGG010021360.1_pt1 | contig 12862 bp, 8 predicted proteins | sample 9134161 | NCBI WGS metagenome assembly JAEEGG01 (sample SAMN16246543, study PRJNA631951) | gut metagenome | biome: gut microbiome; feature: rumen; material: CR-attached | host: Bos | place: Iran: Karaj | collected 2018-10
GGACTACACCATTGGCACCACGGGCACCGTAGATAGCGGTAGAGGCAGCATCCTTCAGTACGTCGATGCTCGCGATGTTGTCGGCAGGGATATCATCGATGGATGATACCTGTACACCATCGACCACATAAAGCGGCTCGTTGCTCTGGGTGATAGAACCGCCTCCACGTACGCGGATGGACATGGTGGCTCCGGGACGACCGTCCTGGGCGATGACGTTCACACCGGGCAACTGACCCTGCAGGGCCTCGGCAACGTTGGAAACGGGATTGGCGGCGAGCTTGTCACCAGAGACAGATGCCACGGCACCGGTCAGGTCCTTACGCTTCATCGTACCGTAACCGATCACAACCACATCTTCGAGCGTGGTGTTGTCTTCCTCGAGGGTGATGTTCAGCTGCGACTTACCAGCCACATTAATCGACTGGGGCTTGTAACCGACATACGAGATTTTCAGAGTGGTATTGTCCGGAACGCTGACGGTGAAGTTTCCGTCGAAATCGGTCACAGTACCCTGGCCATTGCCATAGACGATACTAACTCCGATCAGTGGTTCGCCTGCGGTATCCTTCACCGTACCCTTAACGGATTTCTGGGCAAAGGCCGTGAAGCAGAACACTGACATAAGCAAAGCCATTGCGGCTCTTCTAAGTTGTAAATTCATACACACGTTAGTTTTAGTTATACAAAATATTATTTAATTAGTTTAATATCGTAAGTTGCTTTTTGCGGCACAAAGGTACGCAAAAAAAGAGACAAGGTTGCGTCTTTGTCCCTAATATCATGCGTAAACGTTTGCGTGTTATTGCATCCGTTGGAGCCCTTCCCAACGTACATTCCAGGTGCCATCTTTGGGGAATCCGGGGTTAAGAGGCTCCTGACAACCATCCCAACCGGCACACATCATGGCGATGGCCGTCAACAGGGCTCCGTTGCCTGGCAGATAGATACGCAGACGATCGGCCGTCTGGAAGTTATGACCATTCTTCAGGTAAGTGTTCTTCTGTGTGTCGATGAGCAGGGCCTTCAGGGCGGTCTCTGGGTCACCTAAGCGGGCGGCACATAGAGCGATCATGCCATAGTCCCAGCCCCAGGTGGTCTGCCAGTTCCAGTGTTTCATCACCCAGTCGAGGGTCTGTTTCATCTTGGCCTTATCATATAATAAGGTATAAGGCGTGCGCGTGTTGGGCAACATGCCACAAACGCCAAGGACGGCAGGGTGATCGTTGCGGAGCTTGTCGGAGAAAGTCTCTTTTGATTGGGTGTTGGGTGTTGGATGATGGGTGTTAGCGGGGTCAATGGCGACGGTGTCGAAGGGATCGAAGGTTTCAAGGTTGTCGGTCTTGCCGAGGGGAAGACCAGCGGTATAGATGCCCTGCACCTCTGGGAGTTTAGCGAGCTTGGCGACGATGTCATCCCACTGGGCATTGCGGGCTTTCCCCTGACGCTCCCGCCATTGGTTGGCGAGGTTCAGACCATATTGCCAGTAGGCAAGTTCGAAGGGGTGGTTAAAGGAGATGTCCTTGGTCATGCATTCCTGCATGGCGGTGGCACCTTTTAGATGGTACTGTTGATGCTTGGCGTCGTAGCTCACGAAATCGGCCATGAATTCTGCAGTGGCTTCTACCTGTTTGCCGTATTTCTGCAAGGTCTCTTCGCCAGGATAAGCGCGGTACATTTCCTCTGCCAGATAGATGTAGTGGGGTTGTTGCCAGATGAGGAAAGAACCGGTGTTTGAGGGTGCCTCGCCTGCCCAGGGGTCGGTCATTTTCATCCAACGCACACCCTTGAAACCCTGACGCTCCGCAATCTTGCGGGCCACAGGATAGGCGGTGTGGTTATACCATTCGAGCATCTGACGGATATTGTCCGGATGATTCCAAAGGGCGAAGTCGACGGCATGCCACCAGGTCATCTCTAAATGAGGACGACCGAACCAGGAGTTATAGGTCAGCCCAGTCTCCTGAGGGGGCATGTTGTTGGCGCAGTTGATCTGGGTGAGATATTGCGACAGCACCACACGCCGTTCCAGTTCGTGGGCTCTGGGGTCGGTGCATTGCGAGAAATCAACGATAGCCCCTGACTGCCACCAACCATGCCAGTATTTCTGCGTAGCCTTGTGATAATTAGCGTAGTCGAAGGGAGAACCGGACTTTCTGGAGAGATCCGGATTCTCCGGGAGATACTCTGCTGAGAAGGTGAGCACATCATCGGTTGTGGTGAGTTCGAAATGGTGGCGGTCGCATTCCTGAAGCGTCGCATTTCCTGACCAGGTCAGGTGTACATAGTATTTCGTGGCATCGAGGGTACGTTCAATCACTGCCGAGTGGTTGTTCTGGGCGATGATAACGGACTGGTGCCTTTCGGGTTTCGTCCAGTCATTGGCATCATCAGCATGTTTGCCTGTGGGGTAGGAGAAACGCAGGGAGATGGCAGCTCGCTGGTCTTTCAGCAGGTTACTCTTGACACGGGCATAGAGGGCATCTTTCTGGGGATGAACACCTGTCGTGACTTCCACACCCTCACCATCTGCCCTGAAAGACGATTCTATCTCTCCATCCCAGAGAAGAAGCGACTGTTTGGGTTGCTTCAACGATGTGAGGGGAATCTGTTGACCCTTGGCATCCTTGAGGCTGAGGCCGATGGTGCCGAGGTTCAGACGATGCGGGTTGACACGGAAATATTCCGTGGCCTGTTTGTGACGACCGTCTTCATACTTCTTGAATTCCACAGCATACACCTCTGGATGTCCATGCCCGAAGTCAAAGGACTTCTCCGACTCTGAGGGCTGCAGGTTGTTGGTGTTTTCGAACGTGTGCCAGCCCCAGTCGGACATGGCGTTCAGGGGCACACCTGCCCCATATTCAAAAGGGTAGCTCTGCAGACCGGTGATGTCGACGGTTGTGGCAAAGTGACCGTTACCTACGGAGAGCGAGGCCAGAGGATCGGCCTCGGTGATCAGAGGGTTATGACGCGTCACGACGGCTTGCCTGTCGATGGCAGCCGTCGTGTTTTCTGTGTTATAACCTAATTTCTCCATTTCGAGCGAGGCCCAGATGAATGGCCCGACACCCTTGGCGTCATTGTCGCGGATAGGCTCTGAGAGGTAGTACTGATAGCCGCCGTCACGTTTCCTGTTTTCCTTGACAGTAGCCTTGGGATTGATTGTCTTCAAAGCTGCTTCCACCTCAGGTGTGGCAGCCGGACCAAGACCGGCCACAGAACAACAGTTGGTGAGCGAGATGGTCTTGTCGGCATTCACGCGGATCATATTATTGATAATACCTTTGTAGGCCTTGATGCCGGCATCGCGGTATTTTGTGCCGAGGTAACCTTTGTTATAAGCCTTCAACAGTACATAGGCAAACATCGATGTCGCTGTTGACTCTAAGTAGTTGCCTTCACGTCCGGGAGCGTCCATCACCTGATACCAGGTACCAGTCTTCTTGTCCTGCCATTTGATGATGGCATCGAGGTCTTTCTGTAACAGTTCGATTACCTCGTCACGACGTTCATAGTTCTCTGGCAGTGCATCGAGCACTTCGATGAGCGCCATCGAATACCAGCCCTGGGCACGACCCCAACAGTGCTGCGACAAACCGGTTCCCTTATCAGCCCAGAAGGTGTTGCGGGTCTCATCGTAAGCATGACGGTTCAGCCCGGTCTTTGGGTCGAGGGTGCGCTCGTAAGTGATCTTCAGCTGGTTCACAGCATCGTCGTAGATGTTCTGGATATTCCGGTTATTCTGGACTTTCCGGTTGTTCTGAGGCTTTTCGGTGATTGGGGCCGTCAGACAACGGAAGGGCAGACCCATGAAAATGCCGTCTAGCCAAACCTGATAGGCATAGATGGCCTTGTGCCAGAATACCTTGTCGACCTTGGTGCGGGGCTGATCCTTCAACTGCTTCATCATGGTCTGCATGGCAATAAGGTTCTTGGGCTCGGGATAGAGCTTATACATACGGGTGACGAAATGACCGGTACGGATATTGTCGAGGTTATAGTCAAGGATGTTGTAGCCCCGGATATCACCCTTGGCATTGATCATCGTGTCGGTATATTCCTGACAGTACTTGCGGATGTCCTCTCCACCGTAAGCTAAGTAGGTGTCCAACATACCCTCGAGTTCGATACCCATCACATAGCTCCATTTGGGCTGGGTGGAGAAATCGAGAAGGTAACTCTTTGGCACGCGCTTCATCTCACTGTAAGTCATCCACTCGCTATAATGCTTATAAGGCATCTCCGTCAACGCTAAGGAACCATTGACAAAGAGATTGTCGAATTTAACGTTGCGGGTCTTGCCGGAAGAGAAATTGCCGGATTGGACGCCATTGAACTTGCAGTTCTTCACGAAAATGTCATAGACGTATGTGTCTTCCTCAAGACCGATGATCTGAACACCGTATTTCGATTGCTCGCTGGTGACATTCTCCATATAAACTTTACGCACCGTGGGATAGTTGCCACGGCAGCAGATCTCATTATGCTCGTAGTCGAGGTTGATCTTCAGTACACTCTCCTTGCAGACGCCCACCTTCACATCCTTCATGTTGATGTTCTCGATGATGCCGCCGCGACAGGAGTTGGTCTTGATACGCAGCACACGCTCCAGCTCGGGGGAGTCCATCACACAGTCGTGGGCAAAGACATTCTTACAGCCACCACTGATTTCTGAGCCGATTACCACGCCACCATGACCATTCTTCATCTCGCAGTTGCGGATGATGATGTTCTGCGAGGGCATGTTACGCTCACGACCGTCACGGTTACGACCGCTCTTGATGGCGATGCAGTCATCACCGGTGTTGAAGAAACAGTCCTCGATCAGCACACGATCACAACACTCTGGGTCACAACCATCGCCATTAGGTCCGTCGTTGATCATCTTCACTCTCCTGACGGTGATATCGGTGGAATGCAAGGGGTGGATCACCCAGAAGGGCGAACGCAAGAGGGTGATATCCTCCATCAGAATACCCTCACACTTGTTGAAGTTGACAAGCTGGGGACGCAGTCCGTCCTGAGGCTCGAAGACACGCTCAGGCGTGCGTTCCCCTTTCTCATTATACATAGGGATACCATCCTCACCATTCTTCAACAGTCTGGCCCGGGCCCCTTTGTTCTGGGCGATACCACCTTCTTTGGCCCCGAAACGGCCATTGCCACACCAGGGCCACCAGGTATCGTTCGAGCCTCCACCATCGATGGTTCCCTTACCAGTAATGGCGATATCCTTAGCTTTGAAGGCATACACACAGGGGGAGAGGTTGAAACACTCCAGTCCCTCCCAGGAGGTCTCCACGATGGGGTAGAGCTCAGGTTCGAAGGCAAACTCCAAGACAGCACCTTCCTGTACTTCGAGGTTCACGCCACTCTTCAGTTGGATGGCGGCCGTCAGGAACTTACAGCCAGCAGGCACCACCACCTTACCACCACCTTTTTTCGAACAGAGGTCGATGGCCTTCTGAATAGCCTTCTGGTTCTTGGCTGCTGTGGCGTCGGTCTTGGCACCATACTTGGTAATCAGATACGTCTTGTTTGCAAACTGAGGCACACGGATGCTCTGTTCAATTTGCTTGTACAGATTTGTATCCCAGCCTTGGGCAAGGGCTACCATCGGCATCAGCAGACAGAGCATCAATACTTGAAATAGTCTTTTTGTCATTTGTATTTAGTAATTTAGTCCGTAGTTACACGATTCGTTTGCAAAGATACGAATAATACGTGAAACTACGAACTAAATGACGGAAAAACTTAACGTAAACGTTATAGTTCCAGTGCCTCGAACAAGTTGTCGAGGGCTTTTTCGGTATCGCCCTGAGCCTCGTCCAAGAGACTCACGAATTTCGAACCGATGATGGCACCGGCGGCATTGTCCTGGGCTGCCTTCAGTGTCTGGGCATTAGAAATGCCGAAGCCAATCATGCGGGGATTTCGCAGGTTCATGGCGTTGATTTTGCGGAAATAAGCCTGCTTTTGATCGTCAAAGCTCTTCTGAGTACCAGTGATCGAGGCCGACGAAACCATATAGATGAAGCCATCGGTATGCTCATCGATGAAACGGATTCGTTCCTCGCTGGTCTCTGGGGTGATGAGCATGATAATACGCAGGTCATATTTGTCGGCGATGGGTTTGACGATACTTAGGTAATCATTGAAAGGCAGGTCCGGGATAATGGCACCGCTGACACCGGCTTTTACGCAACTCTGACAGAACGCTTCAATGCCATAGTGCAGGATGGGGTTCAGATAGCCCATGAGTACTAAGGGTATCTCCACCTGATCTTTGATGGTTTCCAACTGTGAAAACAGCTTGCTGAGGCTCATGCCGTTCTTCAGGGCCTGGGTGGCAGCACTTTGGATGACGGGACCATCGGCTAAGGGGTCACTGAAGGGAATGCCTACTTCCACCATGGCGATGCCTTTGCGTTGCATGGTGAGAATCACATCGGCTGTGCCCTCCAACGTGGGACTGCCGGCACAGAAATAGAGCGAAAGGAGCTTTTTGTCCTTGCTATTGTTGAAAAGCTGATTGATTTTGTTTATCATATAATTTACAATTTTACAATTTACAATTTATTTATCGATTTAATTCATTTAAGAATTTTCGGAGGGCGGTGATGTCCTTGAGGCCGGGGGAGAGTTCGAAGCGGGAGTTCAGGTCGATGCCGATACATTTTTTAGAGGTGAGCGGTGAGTGGTGAGAGGTGAGAACCTCTGCGTCGTCGGGACTGATGCCGCCGGAGAGGAGGAAGGGCGTAGAGCCGTCGTAGGCGGAGAGAACGTTCCAGTCGAACTTCTCACCATTGCCGCCGACGGAGGGACCTTTTGTGTCGAAGAGGAAATAGTCCACCAGGCCTTCATAATCCTTGGTCATCGCCAGATCATCGGCTGAAGCAATGCTAAAAGCCTTGATGATGGATGATGTAAGAGGGTTGATGGATGATGGGGTCTTGAGGGTCCGAATGTAGTCTGGCGACTCGTGGCCGTGCAACTGGATGAAGTCGAGGGCATAGTCGGCAGCCAGCCGTCTCACCTGCTCAGGATCCTCATCAACGAACACACCCACCCGCTTCACATGTTTTGGGAGATAGTCAGGGCGCTGACTCACATATCGACTGGACTTTGGCCAGAAGATGAAGCCCATCATATCGATACCGAGGGCTTCGACGGCGCGGATATTATCGGGTTCGCGCATGCCGCAGACTTTGATGATGGGTTGAATGGGATTCATGGGACTAATGGGTAAGATGGGTGATGAAATCGTGGAGGGCCTGGCCGGGATCGGGCGTCTTCATAAAGTTCTCACCAATGAGGAAACCTCGGAAACCGGCAGAACGGAGGGCGCGGACGGTAGCGGGATCGGAGATGCCGCTCTCGCTCACCTTCACGGCATCCTTTGGCAACAGCTCCGCGAGACGGAAAGAGTTTTCGACGTCGGTGACGAACGAACCGAGGTTGCGGTTATTGATGCCACAGAGGTCTGGACCAAGGTCTGCATATTCCAGTTCATGTTCAGCATGCATCTCCAACAGCACTTCGAGACCGAGGGCATGAGCCTTATCCATCAACGACTTGCACTGGGTTTTCGTCAGACAGGCGGCTATCAGCAGTATGGCCGAGGCACCACAGAGGGCTGCTGCATAGAGCTGTGCCTCGTCGATGACGAAGTTTTTATATAAGATAGGTAATGTGACGCCGCTCTGTCGCGCCATGCGGATGAAGTCGTCAGAACCGCCGAAGTAGTGCTCATCGGTGAGGATGGAGAGGGCGGCGGCACCGTTCTGCTGATAAGCGAGCGGGATGATGTCGGCCCTTCCTTCTTCTTTGATCCAACCCTTCGAGGGTGAGCGGCGCTTGAACTCAGCGATAATGCCCGTCTCGCTCTGGAGCAAAGCCTCGCGCAAGGAGGGCTTCTTCGCGCAAAGCCTCTCTATCTCCTCGTGCTTGTGAGAAATAATCTCTTCTAAAATATCTTTTGCCATATTACTACATTCGTTGCCTTTAACTATTTAATTCCACGAATTTCTTGAAGGTGCGGAGGGCGGCGCCGGAGTCGATGCTTTCGCGGGCGATGGCGATGCACTCCTCGATGGATTTCTGGCCGTGCTCAAGGACCTGGATACCAAATCCGGCATTGGCCAGTACGATGTTCTTCTGGGCAGGCAGCGCACGGTTTTCGAGCACGGAGTCAAAGATCTGAGCCGCCTCTTCTTCGGTGGCGCCTCCTACCAGTTCCTCTGGCTTGGCAATCGCAAACCCTAAATCCTGAGGTTTGAAGATACGCTCGTAGTTGTTGGTGGTGACTTTGAAGTCGCCAGTCAGGGAAATCTCATCATAGCCGTCGATGGAGTTCACAATGCTGTAGTCGATGCCAATCTTCTGATAGACACTGTTATAGAGACGCATTTGGTCGAGATTGGCCACACCCAACAACTGACACTTGGGCTGTGAGGGATTGACGAGGGGACCCAAGAGATTGAAGATGGTGGGGAACTGCAAAGCCTTGCGGATAGGACCCACAAACTTCATGGCCTTGGCAAACAACTGGGCGTGCAGATACACGATGCCCGCTTCGTTCAGTGAACGGTTCAGTTTGTCGATGTCATCGGTGAACTTGATGCCATGATGCTGGATCACATTCGAGGCACCACTCACTGAAGTAGCGGCATAGTTACCATGCTTGGCCACCTTATAGCCTGCACCTGCAATCACAAAACAGGCGGTGGTCGAGATATTAAAGGTGTTCTTACGGTCGCCTCCCGTGCCTACCACGTCGATATAGCGGTCTGCCTCCAAGATAGCAGGGACACCGGTTTCCAGGATACCATCGCGGAAACCTAACAATTCGTCTACTGTCACGCCACGCATCTGTAGGGCGGTCAGCAACGCTGTAATCTGTTCTGTGGGATACTCACTCTGAGTGATACCAATCAGAATGTTCTTCATTTCTTCACGAGTCAGTTCCTCGTGGTTCAGCATCCTGTTCAGGATGTCTTTCATTGTCTGTGCCATAATTGTGTTGTTTATAGAAATAACCAGTTTTGTATCATCTTCTTTCCATCAGGTGTGAGCACACTCTCTGGATGGAACTGAATGCCTCTTACATTCAGTGTCTTATGTCGGATGGCCATGATCTGTCCCTCAGGACTCTCAGCAGTTACCTCCAGACATTCTGGTAATCCCTCACGAGAGACTACCCAGGAATGATAACGTCCGATAGTGATATTTCGTTCCAGACCAGAGAAAATCGGGTCGTCGGCCACGATGCGACAGGGAGTGGCTACCCCGTGGAAGACATCGGAGAGGTTCTCTAATTGTCCACCAAACACCTCGCCAATGGCCTGATGGCCTAAGCAGACGCCAAGGATCGGCTTCTTTCCGGCGTATGTGCGGATGACATCCAACAGTAACCCTGCCTCTGAGGGAATACCAGGACCCGGCGAGAGCACAATCTTATTATACACCTCCAGGTCTTCTAACTGAAACTGGTCGTTACGCAGCACCGTTACCTCTGCACCCAGTTCCTTGATCAAATGACTCAGATTATATGTAAACGAGTCGTAATTATCTATGATTACTACTTTCATATTTTTATTTTTTTTACCACGAATTTCACAAATTTCACGAATTTAAATAATTAGATTAATACAAATCTCTCAAGCTCGCGATTCTTTTTATTCTAAGGATTTTAGGATTTTGGGATTTAGTGCGTTGCACTGGATTTTTGGGATTGGCTGCGCATAGATCCTTATCATCCGAACCGTCAGGTTCTCATCCAAAATCCTTTAATCCTGAAATCCTTAGACTTATTAATAGACATGCGAAACTTGAATTAGTTTAATTAGTGTAATTCGTGGTCGTTTTACAATTCCGCTGCTTTACTGATCGCGCGTCGCAGGGCGCCGAGTTTGTTGTTCACTTCCTGTAACTCGTACTCTACGTCACTCTTGGCGACAATGCCGCCACCAGCCTGGAACCACAGCTCGCCGTTTCTTGAGACAAACGTACGAATGGTAATGGCCTGGTTCAGTGAACCGTCGAGACCAATCATACCGATACATCCACCGTAAGCACCACGGTTATGGGGTTCGTATTCAGAGATCAACTGCATAGCCCTCACCTTAGGTGCACCACTCAATGTGCCTGCAGGGAAAGTGTCGATGAAAGCTTTGATAGGATCAGCCCCTTCATCGAGTTCGCCACTGACACGTGATACTAAGTGAATCACATGACTGTAATACTGCAGATCCTTATAGAAGTCTACCTTTACATGATGACAGTTGCGACTCAGGTCGTTTCTGGCCAGGTCAACCAGCATCACATGCTCCGCATTCTCCTTAGGATCATTGCGCAGATATTCAGCTCCCCGACGGTCTGCCTCAGCATCACCCGTACGTTTCGTAGTTCCAGCGATGGGATCGATATAGGCCACATCTTTCTCACCTCTTACCTCTGACCTCTCACTTCTAACAATCCTACAATGCGTCTCTGGGCTGCTTCCGAAGATACGGAAACCGCCAAAGTCGAAGTAGAAGAGGTAGGGACTCGGGTTGATGCTCCTCAGGGCACGATAGAGCTTGAAATCGTCGCCCTCATACTTCTGGATGAATCGTCTGCTGAGCACAATCTGGAAAACATCACCACGCAAGCAATGTTGAATTCCTTTACGGATATTAGCGCGATGCTCATCGTCAGTCAATGTACTCGACACCTCTCCCACAGGATGGAAATCGTATGCCTTAACATTGGCTTTGTTCATGGCCTTGAGGACGGCCTCAATGGCGTTCTCTCCGGATTGTCCGGTGTTTCCAGAATCTCTGGTTTCCAACGTCACCACCTTCAGTGTGTTGTTATGATGGTCGAACACAATTACTTCCTTAAATAATACATACAATACATCGGGGGCATCGTTCTTTTCCTGTGTCTCATCCTTTACAGGGATGTTTTCAAAGTATCTGACGGCATTAAAAGAGGTATAGCCAAACAATCCACAGTATTCTGAATCCGAGCCTTTTACTTTGATACGTTGAAGGAGTGCGTTAATGGCTTTGTCTGCTTGAAAGTCAGGGCGGATCATCTCTTCCAGAACACTTCCGTCAGGGTAGTTGATGGTAGCTTTTCCATGTCCGATGGCTACACTGGCAATGGGATGGAGCCCGATGAACGATCTTGCATTACTCTTGTCATGGTAGTCTGAACTTTCCATCAGCGCACTCTGCGGATACAGATCCCTCAGCCTCATATAAACCCCCACCGGCGTATACAAATCCGCCAGAATGGTTTTACTGACCGTTATATAGTCAAATGTAATCATAATTCTTAATTCTTAACTCTTAATTCTTAATTCTCAAATCTCAACTCTCAATTCTCAACTCTCAACTCTCAACTAAAAATCTCCGTACTCTTTCGCCATAGCTTTGTTCTTCAAGTACGTCTCCACATCTTTGTCGCCGCGGCCACTGACAGTCAGTACCACCACGTCATCTTTCTTAAATGACAGTTTCTTCAATGCGGCAATGGCGTGGGCCGACTCAATGGCCGGAATGATACCTTCCATTCTGGTCAACTCGTAGCCTCCATAGATGGCTTCGTCATCGTTGATGCTCAATACCTGCGTACGACCTTTCTTGGCCATGTTACAGTGCATGGGTCCAACACCGGGGTAGTCCAGGCCGGCACTGATGGTGAAGGCCTCCTCAATCTGACCGTCTTCATCCTGCATCACCAGCATCTTTGCCCCATGCAGGATTCCCGTCGTACCACGATGAATCGTCGCAGCCGTATAGTCTGTATCCCAACCATGTCCACCAGCCTCTGCCAAGACAATCTTCACACGTTCATCATCCATGTAGTGATAAATGGTTCCAGCGGCATTTGAGCCTCCACCGATGCAGGCGATGAGGTAGTCGGGATAGTCACGCCCTTCTTTCTCTTCCAACTGCCATTTGATCTCCTCGGAGATGACACTCTGCATTCTCGCTACCAGGTCAGGGTAGGGGTGGGGACCCATTGTGGAGCCGACGATGTAGAACGTGTCCTGAGGATGACAGCACCAGTCTCTGATGGCCTCGCTACAGGCATCACTCAGGGTCATGTTGCCGGTGCGTACAGGATGCACCTCGGCACCTAACATTTTCATCCGCTCTACATTGGTGTGCTGACGCTCCACATCTGTGGCACCCATAAACACCTCACATTTCAGGTTCATCAGGGCACAGACCGTAGCTGTGGCTACACCATGCTGGCCAGCGCCGGTCTCAGCAATGATGCGGGTCTTACCCATCTGCTTGGCCAACAGAATCTGACCGATGGTGTTGTTGATCTTGTGGGCACCGGTGTGGTTCAGGTCCTCACGCTTCAGATAGAGTTTGCAACCGTACTGCTCACTCATACGTTGGGCATAGTACAACGGAGAGGGCCTGCCTACATAGTCCTTCAACAGGGCGTGATACTCACGTTTGAAAGCCTCCGACTCGATAATCGGCAGATAGGCTTTCTGCAGATCATGCACGCACTTGTAAAGAATCTCAGGTACGTATGCACCACCGAACTCTCCGTAAAAACCATTTTCGTCTACTTGATAACTTTTCATTTTCTATATATTTTTATTTGTGTTGTTGTCTAACAAAAAAAGACTCACCGCTGTCGCGATGAGCCTCTAATATCTTCGTTGAATAACAGATAGGGCGATTAGTCTCGCGACGTTTTTGATCTCGAGCTCTGCCACCACCAAATGTTATACTGACATTTCATTTCTTAACTGATTTTGTCTAATTCGGGGGCAAAGGTATAGCGTTTTTTTCAAATATGCAAGTTTTTTTGCACTTTTTTGCTAAAAAACTTGCAAGTTCGATAA
>JAEEGG010021362.1_pt1 | contig 12861 bp, 9 predicted proteins | sample 9134161 | NCBI WGS metagenome assembly JAEEGG01 (sample SAMN16246543, study PRJNA631951) | gut metagenome | biome: gut microbiome; feature: rumen; material: CR-attached | host: Bos | place: Iran: Karaj | collected 2018-10
GCTTGTTCATCATCAGACTCTCTGTTATCAGACGTAAGTCATTCGGATTGCAGTGAAATACCAATGTATGCGACTCGGTCTAGCACATCTCCAGTTCAAAGTTATTTGATGATAACACGCGAAGGTAAGGATCTTCATTGTGCCTGGCATAATTATACTGTAGGTTGTAGTTATCGTGATATTATTGTTGACTGTCAGCAAGAAGGCAATGTCATCGACATTGAAACAGAAACTGTAATGTCAAAAGAGGAAGTTGCACTGCCATGCCTTTGCTATGTAAGCCTGTATTTTACAATTCGTGATGTTGAAGCAGAACAGTTCTCCTTTAGAATAAAAAAGATGGAACGGACTTATCCGCTTGATTTTACTGGGCATAGCTTTTGTAAGATAGATCTTAATACTGGTGAGACTGTTTATGATTAAAAAACGGGGTAATTGTCGCCTTCAGAACTGAATCAGCTGAAGGCGGCGGTGACAATGCCCTCGATTGACGAGCGGGCGGCGTATACCCACTTCCATGAGCACCGCAAGCATATCGCATCGTTCTGTGGTACGGGTAATAATGCGCAGTTCCTCAGCGACCCTACGGGCAACCGCCGCTGGCTGCCCTTCGAGGTGGAGTCGATAGAGTCGCCGCGCGAGCATCCCTTAGACTACACGGGCATCTACTCGCAGGCGTATGCGCTCTACCGACAGGGCTTCCGCTTCTGGTTCACGCGTGACGAGATTCTGCGGCTGGCTTTACTCGCCTGCATTTGAGAATTTTTTAAGGGTGGCAGCAATTTTTTCACTCTTCACTCTTCACTCTTCACTTTTTTTTCGTACCTTTGCACAAAATTTTAAGCCAACATGTCAGAAAGAAGAGTGAGGGTGCGCTTTGCACCCAGCCCTACGGGGGCACTTCACATTGGCGGTGTACGTACTGCCTTGTATAATTATCTGTTTGCACGCCAGCACGGCGGCGACCTGGTATTCCGCATTGAGGACACCGACAGCAGCCGGTTTGTGCCAGGTGCCGAGGAATATATCATAGAGTCGTTCAAATGGCTGGGTATTCAGTTTGACGAGGGAGTTAGCTTTGGAGGTGACAAGGGACCATACCGCCAAAGCGAACGTCGCGCCATCTACAAGGAATATGTTCAACAGTTGTTGGACAACGGCAAGGCATATATTGCCTTTGACACTCCAGAGGAGCTGGATGCCAAACGCCAGGAGATACAGAACTTCCAGTACGACAGTCACACACGTGGACAGATGCGCAACTCACTGACCTTACCCCGTGAGGAGGTGGAACAGCTGATAGCTGATGGCAATCAGTATGTAGTGCGCTTTAAGATTGACGCTGGCAGGGAGGTACTGGTGAACGACCTGATCCGTGGCGAGGTAAGGGTGAAAACCGACATACTCGATGACAAGGTGCTCTATAAGAGTGCTGACGAATTGCCAACCTATCACCTGGCAAACATCGTGGATGACCACTTGATGGAAATCTCACATGTCATCCGCGGTGAGGAATGGCTGCCCAGTGCTCCGTTGCACGTGTTGCTTTACGAAGCCTTTGGCTGGCAGGACACGATGCCTCAGTTTGCCCACTTGCCGTTGCTGCTCAAGCCCGATGGAAAGGGAAAGCTGTCGAAGCGTGACGGTGATCGCCTGGGCTTCCCAGTGTTCCCTCTGGAGTGGCATGACCCGAAGACCGGTGACCTGTCCCGTGGTTACCGCGAGGACGGTTATTTCCCCGAAGCGGTCATCAATTTCCTTGCCCTTTTAGGCTGGAATCCCGGCACGGAGCAGGAACTGTTCACACTTGACGAGCTGGTGCCGCTGTTCGACATCACGAAGTGTTCGAAGGCTGGTGCAAAGTTTGCCTACGAAAAGGGCATCTGGTTCAATCATGAATACATACTAAAGAAAAGTGCCGATGAAATCGGACGGTTATTCCTTCCTGAGGTTCGTGAACATTGTCCGGAGGAGACCCTTGAGCGTGTAGTGAAGGTGTGCGAGATGATGAAAGACCGCGTGAACTTCGTCAAGGAGCTATGGCCGTTGTGCTCTTTCTTCTTCGTGGCACCCACATCGTACGACGAGAAGACCGTAAAGAAGCGCTGGAAGGAGGATTCTCCACAGGTCATGCAGGAATTGATGGAGGTACTCGATGGAATCGGTGATTTCTCATTGGAGAACCAGGAAAAGACAGTCCATACATGGGTGGAGGCAAAGGAATACAAGCTGGGCAATGTGATGAATGCCTGGCGACTGACACTCGTCGGCGAGGGCAAAGGACCTGGAATGTTCGATATCTCGGCCTTCCTTGGCAAGGAAGAGACACTGCGCCGTATGCGCCAGGCAATAGAAGTCTTAGGGAATGTATAACCTCTGTATATATATCTACCTGTTAGGCGTAGCCATCTACAGCCGTTTCAACGAGAAGGTACGCAAGATGTGGCGCGGCGAGCGCGATGCTTTCCGTGTGCTTCGCAATCAGGTAGACCCCAAGGCACAGTATATATGGTTCCATGCTGCCTCGCTGGGCGAATTTGAGCAGGGACGCCCACTCATGGAGCGGTTGCGCCGTGAGCATCCTGAGTACAAGATCCTGCTGACGTTCTTCTCGCCTTCAGGCTACGAGGTGAGGAAGAACTATGAGGGTGCCGATATCATCTGCTACCTGCCCCTTGACACCATCACCAATGCCCGCCGCTTCCTGCGTGCCGTACACCCGGTCATGGCGTTCTTCATCAAATATGAGTTCTGGTACAACTACCTGCATATCCTGAAACACCGCAAGGTGCCTGTTTACAGTGTGAGCAGCATCTTCCGTCCCGACCAGGTGTTTTTCAAATGGTATGGCCGGCAGTATCGCCGCGTGCTGAATTGCTTTACCCATTTCTTTGTGCAGAACGAGGCGAGCCGTGAGCTGTTGGCGAAAATAGGAATTACCGACGTGACCATTGTGGGTGACACCCGCTTCGACCGTGTGCTCCAAATCAAGGAGGCCGCGAAGAAGTTAAAAGAAGTAGAGTGTTTTTGTCGATACAATATTTCGGATGACCCCAATCCTGACGATGAAGAGGTTATTACGGCGTGTGCTGGATATACACCGCCCCAAGGCGTATTTGTTGCAGGTTCGTCGTGGCCCCCTGATGAGGATATATTCATTCGCTATTTTCTCGAACGCAAACTCTTTGGCTATGGCAAATGGAAACTGATTATTGCACCTCATGTCATTGACGAAAGCCATCTCACTCAGATAGAACAGAAACTGGAAGGCTGCAAGGTTGTTCGCTACACGAAGTATGACTGTTCTGGTTTCGAGTCGGCTGACGTGCTCATTATCGACTGCTTCGGTTTGCTGTCAAGCATTTACCGCTACGCCACCATTACCTATGTAGGTGGCGGTTTCGGTGTTGGCATCCATAACGTACTGGAGGCAGGCGTATGGGGTGTGCCCGTCATCTTCGGTCCCAACAACCAGCGCTTCCAGGAAGCCCAGGGGCTGAAAGCATGCGGTGGCGGTTTCGACATACAAAACTACGCAGACTTTGAGCAACTGATGTTGCGGTTTGAACAGAACCCGCAGTTGCTTCAGCAGGCAGGCATCAGTGCCGGTGACTATGTCAAGAGTCTGGCCGGTGCTACAGACACCGTATTCAATAAGGTGTTCTGATTTCCATGAATCAGAAGGAACGGACAGTTCCTTATTTGACATAACCAATCTTTTTGGAAACAAAATCTAAAACATAAGACTATGAACAGACTGACATTTATTATCTCGCTACTCATGGGTGGAACATGCCTTGCCATGTCCAATCCTGTGGTTACTATGCATGATGAAGGGACGCAAGCCCGTCTGCCTTATCAAGACCCTGGTCTCACGGCAGAACAACGAGCTGACGACCTGCTGAAACGCCTTACACTCGAAGAGAAGGTGAAGCTGATGATGGACACTTCGCCCGCCATCCAACGGTTAGGCATTCCACAGTTCCAGTGGTGGAACGAGGCACTGCACGGCATAGGGCGCAATGGCTTTGCCACCGTTTTTCCCATCACAATGGGAATGGCGGCTTCGTGGGACGATGCCTTGGTAGAGCGGGTGTTCACCGCCGTGAGCGACGAGGCGCGTGCCAAGCACCAGCAAGCCAAGCGAACAGGCAATGTGAAGCGATACCAGGGACTGTCGTACTGGACACCCAACATCAATATCTTCCGTGATCCTCGATGGGGACGAGGACAGGAGACATACGGTGAGGATCCCTATCTGACAGGCAAGATGGGACTGGCCGTGGTGCGTGGACTGCAAGGCCCCGACAATACCAAGTATCGCAAGCTGCTGGCTTGCGCCAAGCATTTTGCCGTGCACAGCGGACCGGAATGGAACCGTCACACGTTCAACATTGAGGACCTGCCTGAGCGTGACCTGTGGGAGACCTATCTGCCTGCATTCAAGACCCTGGTACAGGAGGGGAAGGTGGCAGAGGTGATGTGCGCCTACCAACGCATTGACGGACAGCCCTGCTGTGCACAGACCCGCTACGAACAGCAGATACTGAGAGACGAATGGGGATTCCAGGGACTCATCACCAGCGACTGCGGTGCCATTCGCGACTTCCTGCCCCAGTGGCACAATACTGCCAAGGATGGTGCCGAAGCCAGTGCTAAAGCCGTGATAGCAGGCACCGACGTAGAGTGCGGATCGGAATACAGACGACTGCCCGAAGCCGTACGACGCGGCGATATCAAGGAGAGCGACATAGACCGTTCGCTGCGCCGACTGCTCATAGCCCGGTTCCAATTGGGCGATTTCGATGACGATGCCCTCGTAGAGTGGACAAAGATACCGGAAAGCGTCATTGCATCGAAGGAGCACAAACAGCTGGCACTGAATATTGGTAATGAGAGTATTGTGCTGCTGAAGAACAACGGTGTGCTACCGCTCAAATCACGCTTTGTCGTGATGGGGCCAAACGCCAACGACTCGATTATGATGTGGGGAAACTATAGCGGCTATCCTACTGGCACCGTCACAGCCCTGCAGGGCATCAGGGAGAAAGCAGGGAACGACATAAAGCACATTGCCGGCTGCTCGCTCACTAACAGCGAGATTACCGAAAGCCGCTTCAACCTGCTGGTCTCACCTTTAGGAGCCAAAGGTATGCAGGCCATCTACTGGAACAATGAGGAGATGAAGGGTGAGCCTGTGGCCACTGTCACACTGACCGACCCCATCAACCTGAGTAACGGAGGGAACACCGTCTTCGCACCAGGCGTGGAACTCGAACACTTCTCTGCCCGCTACGACGGTACACTCATTCCTGAGCAAGACGAGACGCTGACACTCTCACTCGGAGTAGACGACATGGTGCGGCTCATTTTGAACGGAGACACCCTTGTCAATATCTGGAGAGGACGGGACCGCATACAGGAAAACCGGAAGGAGATCCAGATGAAGGCCGGACACAACTACCGCATACAGATAGACTATGTGCAACAGACGGGCATGGCTATCATGAAGTTTGACATCCGCAAGAAGTACACTCCCACATTCCAACAGTTGCTGACAGAGATTGGCAATGCCGAGACCGTGGTCTTCGTGGGTGGCATCTCACCGCGTGTGGAAGGTGAGGAGATGAGGGTGAGCGAGCCGGGCTTCCGTGGCGGCGACCGCACCGACATAGAGTTGCCGCAGGCACAGCGACAGCTGATAGCCAAGCTGCATGAGGCAGGCAAGAAGGTGGTGTTCGTGAACTGCTCTGGCGGTGCCATGGGACTTGTCCCGGAGAGCCAGAACTGCGATGCCATCGTCCAGGCATGGTATGGTGGCGAGCAGGGAGGACGTGCATTGGCCAATGTACTCTTCGGCGACGTGAATCCCAGCGGCAAGCTGCCCATCACTTTCTACAAGAGTGCAGACCAGCTGCCCGACTTCCTCGACTACCGTATGCAGGGACGAACCTACCGCTACTTCCAGGACGAGCCCCTCTATCCCTTCGGCTATGGACTGAGCTACACCAACTTCGAGATGGGCAAGCCTGTCTATAAAAACGGACAAGTGACGGTGAGTGTGAAGAACATCGGCACCTGCGAGGGTACCGAGGTAGTTCAGGTCTATGTACGGCGTCCAGCAGACAGCGATGGTCCGAGAAAGACCCTCCGTGGCTATACACGCGTCAGTCTGAAACCAGGCGAGAGCAGACAGGTGACAATCCCCATGCCACGCGAGCGGTTTGAGCTGTGGGATACGGTAACCAACACCATGCGCGTCGTGCCCGGACAGTATGAACTGTTTGTAGGTTCATCGAGTGCTGACAAGGACCTGCAGAAAGTCAGCGTAAAAATTGCAAAATAAACACCTAATGCGAAATATGAGTAAACGGATGATTCTACTGGCCGCTTTTGCATTGACCGTATTGGCGGTACAGGCAAGAGAGAGGCAATGCTTCGACAAGAACTGGCGGTTCATGCTGGCTGACTCGGCACAGATGGCACAGGCAGACTATAACGACCACACCTGGCGCATGCTCGACTTACCACACGACTGGGCCATTGAAGGCGACTTCTACGCCGGCAACCCCAGTGGAGCCGGTGGTGGGGCACTGCCTGGCGGTGTTGGCTGGTACCGGAAGACATTCAGCCTGGGCGACTGTGAGACACCTGTGTCCAAGATGAAGTTCTTCTTGGAGTTCGATGGGGTCTACATGAACTCCACCGTCTACGTAAACGGGCAGAAAGTAGGATTCCGGCCATACGGCTACTCAAGTTTCGAATACGACATAACGCCCTACGTCCATGAAGGGGACAATGTGGTAGCTGTACGGGTGGACAACAGCGACCAACCCAATTCGCGTTGGTATTCGGGTTGTGGCATATATCGGCATGTATGGCTGACGAAGACCTCGCCTGTACATGTCAGACACTGGGGAGTGTTTGCCGATGCCCGTGTGACGAAAGGCAAGGGGCAGTTGAACATATCTGTCGACATGGAGGGCAAAGGCTCCATAGAGAATACACTCATCGACCCCACCGGCAAGGTGGTGGCAAAGTCCAAGGGTGCAAAGTCGGTCATCACCATCAGCCATCCGAAGCTATGGTCGTGTGAGCAGCCTAATATATATAAGGTTCGTACGTGCGTGAAAGCCGATGGAAAGGTGGTAGATACCTATGAGACGTGGACGGGCTTCCGCAGTTTCAAGTTCGATGCACAAACAGGCTTCTGGCTCAACGGGAAGAACTTCAAGCTGAACGGAGTATGCGAACATCACGACTTCGGATGCCTTGGAGCCGCCCTTCATGAGGATGCCCTTCACCGCAAGCTTGTCAAACTGAAGGCCATGGGCGTCAACGCTATCCGCAGCAGTCACAACCCTCCGGCTCCTGAACTGCTGAATATGTGCGACACCATGGGGCTCATCGTCATGGACGAGAGTTTCGACATGTGGCGCCGAAAGAAGACCCAGAACGATTATGCCCGGTTCTTTGATGAATGGCACGAACGCGACCTGACCGACCTTGTGATGCGCGACCGTAACCACCCCTCCATCCTCATGTGGTCTATCGGCAATGAGGTCTTGGAACAATGGTCCAGTGCCGAGGCCGACACACTGACACTGGAGCAGGCCAACCTCATCCTGAATGCCGGACACGATGCCTCCACACTGGCCAAGGAAGGTGAGCTGAGTGTCAATTCCCTGCTGACACAGCATCTGGCAGAGATAGTAAAACGCTACGACACCTCACGCCCCGTCACTGCCGGGTGCAACGAGCCCTCACCCAACAACCACCTCTTCAAGAGTGGTGCCATTGACATCATTGGTTTCAACTATCACCACCAGTGGGTGAAAGATGTGCCAAAGAACTTCCCTGACAAACCGTTCATCTTCAGCGAGAGCGTCAGTGCATTGCAGACACGTGGATATTACATGATGCCCAGTGACTCAGTCTATATCGCACCCAAGCAGTGGTGGCTGCCTTATACCGACCCCACATTCATGTGCTCTGCCTATGACAATATGCACGCCTCCTGGTCGAGCACCCATGAGGAACTGTGGGATGTGGTGAAGCATACACCCTACTGCGGCGGACAGTTCATCTGGACAGGATTCGACTATATCGGCGAACCTACACCCTACGGTTTTCCTGCTCGCAGCAGCTATTTCGGTATAATCGACTTGGCAGGATTCCCCAAGGATACCTATTATATGTACCAAAGCGAATGGACTGCCAAACCCATGCTGCATCTCTTCCCCCATTGGAACTGGCTGCCTGGACAGACCATCGACCTCTGGTGCTATTTCAATCAGGCCGATGAGGTGGAGCTGTTCATCAACGGAAAGAGCCAGGGAGTCAGGAAAAAAGAATCGGGTGACAGGCTTTGTACGGAGTATCACGTTGGCTGGCGGGTGCAGTACGAACCCGGCGAAGTGAGAGCCGTTTCCAGAAAGGCGGGACAGACGGTGTGTGAGCAGACCATCAAGACCGCCGGACAGCCTGCTGCCATTCGGCTTACCACCGACTATCAGGGTAAAGAGTTGACGTTTATCAATGCAGAAATCGTCGATTCCAACGGCAATCTCTGTCCGTGGGCCGAAAATCAGGTCTTATTCTCCGCTCTTGGAGACAATACCTGCATTGTGGCTACAGACAATGGCTGCCAGACATCCTTGGAACGGTTTACAAGTCCGCAGCGCAAAGCCTTCTTTGGCAAGTGCATGGTGGTGGTAAAGGGGCGCGGCACCGTCAAGGCGCAGGCCATAGGCCTGAAGGAAGGCACCCTGAGACTGTAAGTTTTTCGGTTGACTGCAGTTTTTTTTCAAGAAAAGATTGCATGAATCAAAAATTATCCTTAACTTTGCCACTGCAATTTGTTATACCACAATTAAAACAACAGAACTATGATGAAGAGACTCTACCTTATTGCAGCACTTGCTCTGGCCACGTTGACCGCCAGTGCCCAGCAGAGACTGTATCTTAGTACCTATAAAGGTACCGATGTGACAAAACTTGACGGTAAGACCTGTCTGGTCAGTACCACACGTTCTATGTATAAAGGCTGGAACACCCTTTCCCTGCCTTTCTCCTTGAGTCAGCAGGAACTCAACGAGCTGTTCGGCTCCGACTGCCGTTTGGAGAAACTCGTAGGCGTGGAGGAGGCGGGGGCCACTGTACAGCTGAATTTCCAGGACTGTAAAGCCGGTGGCGTTGAGGCTAATACCCCATACATCCTTTACTATACAGGAGAGAACCGCAATGTGAAGATTGCCAAGGAAGCCCTGATTGCTTATGCCCCCTCTGCCCTCAGCTTCACCACCCCGAGTGGCGACCGTGTCACCATGTGTGGCGCAGCCAGTCAGACAAACGGCCAGGGGCTCTATGGAGTGATGGTTGTCAACAATAGCGATGCCAATTTCGTACGAGTAGGCGACAACACCCAGGGATTCTATGCCACCCGCTGCTATGTTCAGTTAGCCTCTGGCGACAGCAAGCTGCTTACCACCCGCCACTTCGCATTAGGCGAGACCACAGCTGTCAAAGCGGCTGTTGCACAGGACAATGCCACGGAAGTCTACAATGCCAGTGGTGTCAAGGTGTCCAACAGCAAGGACAATCTTAAGCCGGGGCTTTATGTCGTGAAGGGTCAGAAGATTCTCGTTAAGTAGTAAACCAATTGAGTCCACTTCGTTAGGTGGACTCAATCAATCTTTTTTCGTATGCAAGGTTATGTTCAGCACCTTTCCGATGGGAAGGTGAAGCGTTATGTGCAGTTCCTGGAAATCAGCGACAATCCTGAGCTGGTGGCCCAGTACCGCAAGTGGCACTCCGAGGAATACAGCTGGCCCGAAATCCGTCAGGGCATCCGTGCCGTGGGTATCCTCGAAATGGAAATCTACATCCTGGGCAGCAAACTCGTGATGATTGTCGACGCACCTGCCGATTTCCAGTGGGAGGATGCCATGAACCGCCTGGCCACCCTACCACGCCAGGCCGAATGGGAAGCCTTCGTGGCTCAGTTCCAGGGTTGTCCTGCCGATGCCCGCAGCGATGAGAAGTGGCAACCCATGGAACGCATGTTCCGCCTCTATTGATTTCCTCTGTCTGCTATTTTCACCCGCTTAGTTTTGCCGATGGCTTGCGTAGGACAGACAAGACGGCAGAGATGACATCCTACACACTTGGTGCCTACAATGCGGGGCTGTCGGGTCTCGGCATCGAAGACGATAGCCTGATGGCCACCATCCTGACATGATATATAGCAACGGCCGCAGCCGATGCAGCGTTCACGATCAATCTTCGGATAGACCTTCGTGCTACGGTCGAGGTCGGAGGGCAGCACGAAATTAGGCAGCTGCTCGCCCACGAGTTCTTCTAAGTGCCCGATATTCCTTTCGGCCATATATGTCTGCATGCCCTCCACCAGGTCGTCGATGATGCGGTAGCCGTATTCCATCACTGCGGTACATACCTGCACATTGCGACAGCCCAACTGTATGAACTCCAGAGCATCGCGCCATGTCTCAATACCACCGATGCCGCTGAACTGCACATTCTGCATGATGGTGTTCGAGGTCATCTCGTAGACATAGCGCAGGGCAACCGGTTTCACAGCGCGGCCAGAATAGCCGGAAACTGTCAATTTACCACTCACGGCCGAGTCTGGCGACATGGTGACACTCTTTATGGTGTTGATGGCCGAGATGGCATCGGCACCTGCGAAATAGGCTGCCATGGCAGGTTTGTTTATCTGTGTGATGTTTGGTGTCATCTTGGGTATGACAGGTATCTTCACGTTGCGCTTCACATGGATGGTATAGATGGCCACCATCTCAGCGTTCTGACCCACGTCGCTGCCCATGCCAGCCAGTCGCATCTGCGGACACGAGAAGTTCAGCTCCACAGCGTCGCAGCCAGCCTCTTCAGCCATCTTAGCCAGTTCTATCCATTCTTCTTCAAACTGCCCCATGATCGATGCCACGACCACCTTTGAGGGATAGTTCTGCTTCAGACGGCGCAGGATGTCGAAATCCTCCTCGTAGGGATTTTCGCTCAGCTGCTCCATATTGCGGAAACCAGCAAAAGCAGTGCCATCCTTCACAGCATCAAAGCGCGGAGACACCTCGTTAATGTCCTGTTTGCAGATAGTCTTGTAGAACACGCCTCCCCAGCCCATGTCAAAAGCCCGTGCCACCATTTCGTAGTTGGTACAGACAGCAGAAGAGGCAAGAAAGAAAGGATTCTCGCATGGAATGCCACAAAAGTCGATATTCAAGCAAGAGGGATTAAAGGCTTCGGGTTGATGAGCTTGGCCCGTCAATGTCAAGCCAGACATGAGACTGGCTATCCTTATCGGCCTGTCGTAATGAATACATGCCTGTTCAGCGCGTTGCAGATCAGCCTCGCTGCAATCGCCTATCCACCGCCACGCATTCTTGGCATTATCAAAGCGGATGGCTCTGATGGCTCGTGCAGGGTCGCCTGTCTTACACGCTTTCGTACAAGGAGCATTTTCGCATAGCAGGCAGCGTGTGGCCTCTTCTTTAATATGTACCATAGTTGTTATTCGTTAAGATTGCTTTTTGCGTTTAGTATGTGATATTCTTTGCAAAGGTATAAAAAAAAAGCGAAGATAAAAGAATCATCATGTTTTTTTTACCTCTTTTTTATGTTGACAGAAAACGCTTTACGTGATGCACACTACTTAAACCCAAATAGGTCATTAGGCTGTTATGCGCAAACAAGCTTCCTATTTGTCATCTGCCCTGCCGCTTTTCCATTACAATGGAACCCCATTGCGCACTCAAACCGGCAGCACATCTGTTCCAAAATGAAGGTTGTTTTTCATCATAACGCTATTGACCAATTCGGGATAAACCATCCTTCCTTTGTTGCCTGTTCTGAATGTGGCACTATGGATGACTTATACTGGTTTTGGTAACCCTTCTTCAATTTGGTTTTAAACATGATTCGGAATTCTTGACAAATCGGGGAAGGCCCGGAAACGGTTATTTTCAATCCAGTTAACTCACTCGATTAAATGAGTTAACTCAAACGGTCAATCGAGTTAACTCAAACGATTGATCGAGTTAACTCGCGTTTTTGGGGTGGTTATGCCAATTTCCCTTTTTCATAGCAAAAAGAAAGTAAAATAATTTAACTTTCGCAATTATGCCATGAAGGGGCAACAGCTAGATAGTATGTCCTAGTACATCAAAGCTGCGTTACCTCACTTTCTGTCAGTGACAGGCTTTTGATGATGACCTCCAATGGAACACCGTTGGCTTTCAGACTCCGTGCATTGGCTAAACGTTCTTCTGCACGACCTTCCGCACGTCCCTCCAGCTTCCCCTCACCGCGAGCCGTAACAATCTGGTCTGCCAAGATGACACGGTCGTCGATATAGCGGCGATAGGCTATCTGCTCGTCCCTGCTCATCTTGGCGAAGAGCAGCTTCTGCCGCGCCTCCTGCAGACCGGGGGCATTGGCATCCTCGGGAATCTCGGTGTTGGCCAGGAAGTAGCACCACTGCTCCAGCGGCACCTTCGACCAGCGGTTGAAGTCGTTCACCTTCAGGATGATGTACTCCGGGAAGAGCTTGTAGACAGCATCCACACCGAACTTCTGCTGCTGGAAGGCCGACAGCTGCAGCACGTCGTCATAGTGCTCGCCACGGAACTCCGTGCGGCCGCGGTAGACGAAGTCCTTGCCCTGGCCGAGGTCGAAATAGACGATGTTGATGCTGTAGACCTTCTTCACGTTCTCGTAGTTCTTGCCGCTGTCGATGTATTCCGTCACCAGCTTCGAGGCACCGAACAGGATGCGCTGGAAATAGGCATACTCCGACTCTCCCTGCACCTCTACCAGCAGCATCTC
>JAEEGG010021364.1_pt1 | contig 12859 bp, 16 predicted proteins | sample 9134161 | NCBI WGS metagenome assembly JAEEGG01 (sample SAMN16246543, study PRJNA631951) | gut metagenome | biome: gut microbiome; feature: rumen; material: CR-attached | host: Bos | place: Iran: Karaj | collected 2018-10
CGGCAAAGGTATAAAAAATCTGCGAATTATTTGGTTGTTTTTGGAAAAACCATTATCTTTGCAGCAAGTTTAACGTTAAATGTAACACTATGGAACAATTACTGCATTATGTGTGGAAGCACAAGATATATCTTTAGAAATCTTGTAAATCGTTAAAAATAAGGCATTTAACAAAGTTTATAATAATAAATAAAGTGCACTAAAATATATTTTGTACCTTTGTAGCGTGCACTGTAGCGTGCACCTTAAAATTATATGTTATGAAGGTAGAGAAGGCAACAATAAACTTAGTGTTAAGGACGAATAAGGTACTCAGCAATGGTAATCACCCCATTATGCTGAGAATAAATTGGGGTGGTAAAAGGGCAGAGAAAAGCACAGGTTACAGCTGTAAGAAATCTGAGTGGAACGAGAAAACATGCCTTCTTAAAGAAGGAAAAGGTGGAATTGATAATGCCTTTCAAATCAATGTAGTATTATCAGAGAAGATAAAGAAGGCTGAATCAATACGAAACGAGTATATATTAAAAGGGAAACCATACTCGGCAGCAGAAATAATTAATAGGCTAGAAGTGGAAACTATTGATAACAAGCCATCAGTGGAGTTACACGATTTTAATATAGAGTACCAAAGAAGAAAGCATCTAAAACTTGAAACTATAGGAAGTGTTAATAATTCAATTAAGTGTTTCTGTAGGTTTATGGACAAAAGTTCCATTTTCCTAACAGAAGTCACAAAAACCGATGTAGAAGCATTTGGCAGATGGATGACAAAAGAAGGGTACAAGGTAAATACTGTAATTGTCACGCTAAGAAATATTGCTGCTCTTTTTTCTTTCGCCGTAGAATGTGGTGTTATTGAAGAATCGCCATTCAAAAACTTTACTATTAGTAAGAAATATCACCAAGAAACTCATACACAACCAATCGGAAAAGATACCATGACATTATTTAAACGTTTTTATCTTGAATATGTATCTAAATTGGGAGGTGATAAGAATATAATTAAAGGGGCAATGAGATTATCTAGTAAGTTATTCGCTATGAATGTATTCTTGATTTCATACGAGTTGCAGGGATTAGCAATGGTTGATATGGCATATCTTACTAATAAGGAGGTTAATAAAATAGAATATTCGTATGATGGCAAAGGTTATATTATAATAAAAACACATAGAAGTAAAACGGGGAAAGAAGTTACAATAGTTTTAGACTCTACTCCTTTTAATTACGCTTTGTTTGTTCCATATCTTGATTATATGGAACAAAATGACTATTTGCTACCTATTTTTCGTAAAGCAGATGATACTGACAAGAAAAAACTCAATCGTATCAGGTATGCAACAGAATGGGTCAATCGTAAACTACACGGACATGGAAAATGTGGAGGATATAAAGCATATGTAGGTATATGGAGAGAGTATAACGAGTGGCTTTTAGCATTAACAAAAGATAATATCATTGATTTAAAAAATGGTGTTGTTGTAACTAAAGAGAATGTAAATAGTTATCTAATTGATGAAAAAACAACATTCTACGCTGCTAGGCATACCTTTGCAAGTAACTTTATCAATTCAGAAGGTGCTACTGCAGGTGAGTTAGCAACTTTGTTAGGAAGAAATGTTAGTGGAATAGATAGATATATAAAAGAATTGAAAACTGTACATGATATAATTGCCGCAAGAAATAAGATGAAGTGATATTATGGATGGAAAGGAGATAACCCTTTCCCCTGATGATTAAGAGTAGGTCACTATATCCCCATCTCCATTAGCAAAAAAACAAAGACCTACCCCTATTTGGGGGAACAGTCCCATTTTCAAAAAAATTCCCGGAAAAATTTTGCACCATTTTCAAGAAGGTCTCCCAAAATCGCTTGGGAGGGGGGACGTGGCGAGCGAGGGGGGAGGGCTTCGTTTCCCTTAGTTGAAGATTTGCGATTAATAGATTACCTGATAATCTGTTATTGGTAATGGTTGATATTGGTATGGCTTATAATTACTGATATAAAGAGTTGAAAAAAAAATAGTATTATTTGATAGATATAGTATGGAACCCATCAACTACGCAGGTTGATGGGTTTTCTTTTTTTCTTCTATTTCTCTATACCTGAAGGTCATTACATCTTGAACTTTTTCTTTCAATTCTTCAACTTTCCAACTTTTCAACTTATCTTGATGTTCTTTGATGTAATCTATTATCTTATCCTGAGTTGGAAGAAGTTGTTTAATATCATCTACATGATTGAAACTATTAATCATATCATTAAGTTGAGATTTCACCTGAATATCATCATAAGTTTGTAAACTAGAATTAATAAAATAGTAATCAATATTAATTAAATCATTATTAATTAATTTATTATCAAGTATATTATTATTTAAAGTATTATTTAATATATTTTCTTTATTCTTTTTATTATTTATATTATCTACATTCTTTATATTATCTTTATTATCTATATTATTTATATTATATATATTGTCCTCAACTTTTACCATATTTGTTACCACATTGTTTACCTTGCTATCAACCTCATCTTCTACTAAGGTTGTATCAGCGACCATTACCCCACAATCTACCTTATCTTCACCTTCTGTTTTATCATGAGGCATAGAACCACCATTATTCTTATCAAGATAACTAGGATGATAATGGCTTCCCTTGTACTTTGGTGTGTTGATTTCAAGCCTAGGGTCTTTGATACATTTCTCAATATCGTCTTTCTCATAGTCCTTAAAACGCTCCCAATTGACCTTAAATCTGTTGGATGGGGAATTAGTACCCTTCCCCATTCCAACGCTCTCAACGTCAATTAAACCTGCCTTATAGAGCACGTCTATTGTTATCCTTACTAGGTTTTCAGATAGATTGGATTGTGCTCCTAAATCTGCATTGCTCCTATAGAACCACCCATCTTCTTCCTCATAATAGGTTTGCAACTGAATTAGGGTAAACAGCATGCTCCTGAGGTTATTGTCTAGACGACAAAACAGATTAAGTGGAACTGCCACAAATTGATAATCAATATTCTTATCCATCTTATTAATTTATTTTGTTATGCAATTATCCCAAATTGTAATTCTCCTTTTTCGTTCATATACACTGAATCTAGTGCTTTAAGACCAATATCATAAGATTCTTTTTTATCGCCCAATGTAAGTGTATCTTTGTCTATGTATGTCATAAATGCCAAAATATTCTTTGAAACCCTATAGCCACAACAAACACCAATCCTAGATGAGGAATAAATGCAATTAGGGTGTTTAGGGTTTTCTATCAATCTATTATAATGAAGATGGTCTGTTTCCTTGAAGAACTTTCGTACAATCTCAGGATTTACAGAACTATCATCTTTCAAATGTCTTTCAATATATCTCTCAAAGAAGTGATTGCAGTAAATTGAGACAGACTTGAAGTTATTAGTTATTGTGCAATACCAGTTTGTTCCATTATAATAGAAATGAGCAAACAGAGTATATAGCATCCCATACTTCTTATAATCACTCTTTCCTATTGAATAAGGACAAAGATGATAATTGATTCCATCAGCCTCGAATTGTAAGGGCTGAAAGTCATACATATCTTTCAGCCCCTTATAAATAATCCTTTTATATGTTCTTTCTTTACTTCGTACCATTCCCTTTATTCTAGGTATATTCTTTATGGCTGTTTTCAAGATGGTCTCGCCAACCTCCTGAAGTGACATAGTATCTACAATCATAATGTAATAATGAAATTATAACTAGGGTATTTCTTAACTATATCTATACAAGCAGATAAGAACCACTTGTTACCTTTAGATAGATTGCTCTTACTTTGATACGATACGTTTGGATAGGAAACTAGATAATTGATTTGTGAATAGGTCGCCCTATTATAACATCCTCTATACCTCACGCCTTTTATAATGATACAATCATTTGCATCATCTAAACTCACAGATAACGACTTCAATTCTTCGTAATCCTTTTTAATTTCTTCAATGACATTTTTCATCTTTTCAATTATTTACTAGATATTAAAAAATATTTATATTATGCAATGTACTTTCAGAGATAGAAATCTCAGTAGGTCACATAGTTTAACCTTACTCGTAATGTTTGCGATGCTTACTAGTATTACTTAAAACGCTTATTATTATGTGTTTATGTTTCTCCTTTGTCTATCTATATAATAATGTATGATAGAGAGCCTTGTGTTTTATGTGATATAGCAAAGGTACAAAAATAATTTGACAAATGAAAATATTTTGAGTTAAAAATAGTTAATTGGAACGTCTCCCATTTCTTGACTTCCCAAGAGTTACTTTTACCTCTAAAGGTATATTTATATAATAAATATAAGTGTAACTCTATGAAAAAGAAAATATCGATAAAAGAACTAAAGGAAATTATGGGATTCAACTATCCCATAATCGATACAAGGGCAGAACTTGAAAAGATGATAGACCCAAACAAGTATTATATTGTTCAAGGTCACATATTACCATTTATGGGGGCTACAATCCTTAAAAAGAACTTCCAACCATCACTTATCAAAGAGGACTTGGGTTATTGGATTACAGCAGCCCAATGGAAGCAATATAACGAAAAACTAAAAGAACAGCAGACATGGATTCAGCAACAACAGCAACAAACTCAGGAGGATTAACCAAGCAATCAGGATTTAGTGGAAAACATCACGACCTAGCAACGAAAGAGCGCATTAGCCAAACACAGAAAGCAAGGTATAACTATATGCGACAGATGATGAAACAACATCAGAATGAACAAACTCACTTTGGACCAATCTTCGACATAGACAATCCTGAGATTACTCAAAAGATAAAAGACATCGTAAGGGAAATATTGCAAGCAGAATTAAATAATGCGATTCCAAGCAAACAAAGTAGGCAAAATATACCAATATTCTGATAAAAACGACACCGCTACTTATACCACTTTTTGCATGATACCCTTCTGAAACTCCCTATTTATGGCTATTGGAAACAGATATGCATGTATCGCCTAGACAAAACCTTCATATATACAATTAAATCCCTCTATTTTTTAATATCAAAAAATAGAAGGATTTTTATTAATATCACCCTCAATAAAGACCATTCACAAATATGTTACTTGATTTCTATTTTGAGTTCATGACCACAATGAGGACAAATGAAAGTGCCATTACTTGATTTGGAATCAGCGAACAACGATGAAATAGGTACATCAAGATACCTTGCTATTTCTTCTAGTGAATTAATAGATACACCTTTGCCCCCATTGATTACATTACTAACATACTGAGGTCGTTTCTTCATACCTTCTGCCAATGACTTACTAGTAATTTTGCGCTCCTTCAGGATTTCTTTAATTCTTAGTTCTACCATATCATTCTATATTTTTGGGGCAAAGATAAGCACAATTTTTGAAACAAAGAAAATGGGTTTATTAAATAATGTTAAGTAAACTCATTTTCTTTTCAATTTGTTTGGAAGATAAAGAAAATAGTATTATCTTTGCAGTGTAATTAAGAAAATAAGTTTAGAAACAGTTAATTTTCAACAGATATGGCAACAACAGCAAACAAAATCGAAAAGGCACTTGAGATTATGAATCATCAAGATTGGTACTGGTGTATGAGCGACAGCAATAGTGCATACGGTTACGCTTGTGGCTCAATGCGGGCATTTGTAGAGTTGGTAGCCACTATCGAAGATGCAGCCATCGTCAAGGCTCTGAGAGACCTTTGGACTGCCACATATAATTACGTACACGCTACTATGTGGAGCAGCAGCGATAAGGCAAAGGCAGAGTTTAAGGCAAAAGAGGCTGAGTTAATGGCAATCATCAAGCCAAATTACCAGATGGCAGCATAATTAGAAGTTTAACAATTTAATCAGATAAGAGATTTGGATATGAAGCAGTTAGCAGTTAAGACCAGTGAGATTGTACGCATTAGCGCAAAGAACGTAGTTATGAACCACGTAGATATGATTACCGCTACATCAAAGGGGTTAGCCCTTGAAGCAATGAAGAAGCGCATGATGCGTGGGGAATGTGTGAGATTCGCCTTTTTAAAGGCTGATGGGAAAACTTTGAGAGTGGCAGTTGGCACACTGCAACCCCAAGCAGTTGCAGCCAACGTACAAGGGACGGGTGCGCCTAAACGTCTATTTGGGCAATTTGCTTACCTTGACCTTGAAAAAATGGCATGGCGCAGTTTTCGTGAAGAGAATTTCATCGGAACCATCGAGAACTAACGGGTTGGGAGCAATCCCCACCCTTCACCAAATAATATAATCAGTCAGTTATATAATAATAGGAAATATGGAAATGGCAAAGTATATAATGAGCACTCTAAGAACTCAACTAATGATTATGTGGTCATGGGGAACTTCTAACTTCATGGCACTACCAAACAATGAAGGGTTAATCTTCCACGTTCAAGGCTACAAGTTCAATGGATGGGTAAAAGTGGTGTATGATGAAGGAGCCGACTTGTTCAACATTCATTATTTGACAAACAAGATGCAAGAAGTGAAAGAACAGCAAGGCATCTACTTTGATATGTTAGTCGAGACCATTGACTGCACAGTTGAGAAGTGTACCAATTATGAGCAGAGAGTTAAGCAACAATATACACTTGTGTAATCAAGATAGATGGCGTAGTGAAATAAATCAAATAAATCAGAGATTAACAAGTGTATATATATAATAAGGTGTAGTTACATTTATCAAAGATTAATATGAAAACAGCAGTTATCTACAGCAGAACAAGTTCAAGCGGCTACCAAGTCAACCGTCAAGACACATCGAGACAGATTGCAGACCTTCAAGCCTACGCAGAATGTTCACAAGTGAAGGTGGTGAGAATATTTGAAGAACATATTAGCGGAGCCAAAAAGAACACAGAACGTGAAGTTCTAAATGAGTGCATTAAGTTTGCTGAGGCTAACGGAAGGCTCATTTTGGTAAATGAGGGCAGCAGAGTTGGTCGCTCGACTTGGGAGGTATTAGAGACTATAAAGACGTGTATTGACAAGGGTATTGACATCTATCTTCAAAAGGAGAATATCCATACCTTACGTAGCGATGGCACAACAGACCCTATGATGTGCGTGTACATTAGTTGTCTGAGTATGGCAAATGAATTTGAGCGTGAGAATATAAAATACCGCCTAAATTCAGGACGTGCTCAGTACATTCGTAATGGTGGTAAGTTGGGACGCAAGAAAGGCAGCGTTAAGACTACAGAACAGAAGGAGAACCAATATAAAGATGTGCTCGCTTATCTACGCAAAGGCTACTCAGTTCGCATAACAGCTAAACTAACACAAGTAAGTACAAGTACAGTACAACGACTTAAAACAGAGTTTTCGATATATTAGAGTAATGATGATGCGCCAGACAGCGCATCATCATTGTTACATGCCAATTTGAGCATATTAATATTGCACATTCTTCATGGTTTGTGCAAAAACAGATTCTTTTTTTGTTTATAATTTGCTAATTCAAGAAAAAAAGTATATCTTTGCATTTAGTATTAATAAAAACTTAAAGCGTATGACATAGAACGATAAAGACATAAAGATAAGAAGCGTCTGCTTAATTCTGTGATTCTGAAACTTCGACACTTTCAAAAATCACTCATCGGAATGAAAGCGATGCTCACGCTCAGCGTGGGCTTTGTTCCGTATTTGAGTGATAGGTAGTCGAAGACCTCAGAATCAGATATAGCGAATAGTCCACGTTTTCTTTTTCTGTCTTATTTACTCAGCGACTTTGGACTTATTAACAAATTAAATAAAAAACTAAATCATTATTGTTATGAAACAGATTAAATTCAAAGGATTGATGGTCACAATAGCCATTTGTATGTTACAGACTATTCATGCTCAAGTATCTATTGATGGAATTGAATACAGATTTAACAATGCATCAAGTGAAGCTACTGTTGTAGGAGCAATTGATAGAGAAATGATAATAATTCCTGAGGTAGTTGAAAATGAAGGGAAAACATATAAAGTCACCCGAATAGAAAAAGCATTTACAAAATGTAACCTTCTATCATCCATTAAATTACCAAATAGTGTAAAAGAAATAGACGATTCATTCGAAGAATGCAACAACTTGGAGACTATAACGATTCCCAATAGCGTTACAAAACTCGATAAATCTTTTAGAAAATGCGATAAACTCAAAAGTATAACTATTCCAAATGGCATAAATAAAATATTTGCCGTATGCAATGATTGTAATTCTCTTACTTCTGTTGAAATACTTGAAGGCGTGTCAGAAATTACAAATTCTTTTATGGACTGTCATAATTTGGTATCAATCAAATTGCCAAATAGCCTAACAAATATTAATTTTTCTTTTGCTCGTAATAATAGCACATCCATCACAATTCCAAAGAATGTTAATAAAATTGTTGGGTCTCTCATATCAAATAATCTGAAAAAAATTATAATTCAAAATCCAATTCCTCCTAAAGCTTATGATTTTTTTCATGACGAGAAAGAATTAGAAATTGAATTGATAGTTCCAAAAGGTTCTTTAGCTGCATATAAGTCAAGTTCCTCGTGGAAATTCATGACTAATATCTCAGAAATGCGATAAAGAAACAATATTTATATTAAGTATAATGTATGTATTGTAAGAAGTGTGGAACAGAGCAGAAAGAGGGACAAAAGTTTTGTCCCAAGTGTGGCGAGCCTTTCGTTGAGGTGAATGAGAAACCACATGTAGATGAATTCAAGCAATATGCTCAGAAGGCTGCCGAGGAGTTCAAAAAGATTGATTGGAATGAGAAAAAGGAACAGACCTCATCATTCATCAAAGAATTCATAAACAATCCGAATAAAATAGGTTTGGCTACTAAAGTGGTAGCCTGCCTATTTACTCTTTGGATTTTGATTAAGACAGGTTTTTCTGTGTCGCTATTTGGGTATATTCTCTTAGCAGCAATAATTTATGTCGCTTTTAAAGGAATACCGAAAATCAAATTAGAAGGACTTAAAGCTCAGTATGCATCAACAGCATTATGTTTGATTCTTATGCTTTTAATCGGGTGGGGGTCAACAAATAGTTCAGGCAATCGTGAAATCTGCATTACCATGAAGGCTGATTTTAGTCAGGGCTATGAAGATATTTCAGGAAATTATGGTATGGTACATGCTTATGCAGGATATTTCACAGATGAAATAATCATACCTCAAGGAAAAATGTGGATTTTTGAAAAACAAGAAATAGAATACCCCGATAAAGATAGTAAAATATTTCATCCTGACATATGTTATTATGGTACTGTAAACGCAGATGTAAGTCCTGATATTTATAATACTTATACTCAATTACGTGAGATTCCAATATTTCGTGGAAATGACAGAATAAAAATTAGAGTAAAGAGTAGGACTACAGGTAATGGTAAGGTAAAACAAGCAATGGAGGCAAAAGTCTATTTTATAGAGAAAGATGATGATTTGCAAACATCCAATTAAAACACCATTAATGATATAGGTATGAAGTGTATAAAATGTAATGCAGATATTGAGAAGAGTGCTCAGTTCTGTCCGTATTGTGGTACAAAAGTTGAAAATACAAGTTATTGTGTCAAGTGTGGAAAGTCTCTTGATGAAGGTTCTGATTTCTGCCCTTATTGTGGAACGAAACAAGGGGATGATGTTGAAGAGTCGGTGCAAGTTGAGAAGGTTGCACAGCCACATGATAAACCCATCCACAAATCAGAAAGAGACTCTAACTCAAATGAAGAATTAGAAAATGCAAGTCAATCAGGCGAAAGCAAAAGAGATTCAAAAAGGAATTTGTGGATAATTATTGCTATTATTGGGCTTTTCTGTATCATTGGCGGATATTTTACTTTCTCACCATCTAACAACTCGACCTCTATTAATGAAATATCTCAAAGAGTCACATCAATCTATAATGATGTCTTTAATGAGCAAGGGAGTGGAGACTATGATGAGAAATATTGTTCAAAGAGCTACAAAGCCTTAGTAAAGGAATTCTCTGAAGCTTATGATAATTCTACTCTTATCGGTGAGATAGTTGGTCCTGAAGGAGACCATTGGACAATTAGTCCTGAAGTATCAAAACCAACAATGAAGATTATCAATATAACTAAGAAGTCAAATACAGATGCTGTAGCAAAAATCCATATTGACTTTGGAAATGATGATAATACGGAAGATGAATATAGTGGAACAGATGTAGAACTGAAGTTAGTCTTTGAAAACGGAGATTGGTATATTGATGATTTTATCTATTATGACAGTTCAGAAAGACAAGAGTACCTTGATGGAATTAAGGAATGTAAGGAGAATAAATTTCAAATAGATGACTCTGAGTTAGGTGATTGTTACAAAATCGGAGAGGTCAATTGTCTGTCATATAAGCAAATGAAGTATATAACCAAGAACCAATTGTCGCAAGGCCAAATCGATTTAGTGGCATCAAAAATAAATTTCTCTAAACAATTCAATCCTAGATACAAAGTATATTATTATCAAGGTGCTAATGAAGATAATACTTTCTATATTGAAATAGAAAATGATACATATATTTTCTCCTGTAGGTCTAAAATTGGAGATTGGGATTATATACAGTCTGTTTGTTCGGACCTACTCAGCGAAGATTCGACAGCAATAGCCTTATGGAGCGATGGCATCCATTTTAAAGAAACACATGGTAATGGATATAACAAAATCAAGGTTGAAGGTCATTCCTCTGAAGGATTATTTGTTAGTATGTCAGGAACACCAAATTACTTCTATGTTAGAATGCACAAATAGTACATTATAGTCGGAAACATCCAATAGGAGACCCCATACGAGGGTCTCCATTCTTTAATATAGAGTATAGAGTTGACCTATCAAAAGGTCAACTCTTATTTTTTGCCATTATTTTGAATGGAAAATATTTGGCTGTTTCTTTCGTATTTGCTACCTTTGCACTTGATGGCAGACCTAATAAAGAGTAAATACAATCCACGTCTCAGTATGAAAGCCAATGCTGAGGCTATGGGTATTAGCGTTCATACACTGAGAGCGTGGCTTAAACAGCATAACATTGATAGGCATTTCGATTCAATGTTTGCCAAATATACTGCCGTCAAGAAACTGCAAAAGAGGAATCTTAGTGCTGAGGCGATTCGTCAAAAGACGGGGTACGCTCTAATGACCGTCTATAAATATATGAGGATGGATAGTTTCGAGAAAAAGACAGAGAAAGACAAACTATCTAGTTTTGATATGTCACATAGTGAGATTGTCATTAAATCAGTATCATACGACCAACAAGAAATCCTGAATAATATCCTGAAACTACACATTCCAAGTGGTGTGTATGATTGCGACATGACCTATTCAAAGGGGAACTTTTGGAAAAATGGTGGTGTTCCAATGCCCAAACTACGTTTTGACAAATACCCTCAGGTAGAAGGGGTATTACCATTGGAAGATGCGGAGAAGATAGACGATAGTAGTCTTAATTCAATTGTCATTGACCCTCCATTTCTGATACTAGCCCCACAATGGTTAAGGAACAGCAAAGTTAAGGCACGTTTTGACAGCTTCGACACAATGGAAGATGCAGAAAAAGCCTATAGGTATCTTCTTAAACTTGCATGGGACAAGTTGAAGAAGAAGGGAATACTAGTATTCAAAACGATGGATATAAGGGCAGAGAATAGAAATATATGGATGTCCTACAATGTGCAACAATGGGCACAAGAAATAGGATTCTCACTCATTGATACCTTCATACTTATCTCTCCTAGTAAGATATTAAACAGAGGTATGAATCAGAAGGTAGCGAGGAAATATCATAGCTACTTCTTTGTGTTCCAAAAAAAAGGTGAGGAAATGAATCCTCACCTTATTTAGTTGTTTACCACAAAATCGTGTGTCAATTTTATACCTGAAGATACCATAACAGGATAGCCCATTGAAACATATCTCATAAACTCTGATGTTCTATCTATTTCTTTAATAGTACCTACAAAATACCTTGTTTCTATAATTTCTGTTAATTCCTCTTCTGATTTCTTATCTATATAACGATAACCACCATAAAACCTTTCTCCTATTTTGGTATAGAAGATTTTTAGGTCTCCTTTATCAATTCGATAGGGTTGGGATATTAGCCAATCAATACCACCAAGGTTTGTTGTGGTATTATACACTTCAAAAGGGTCTGTACATTTAATCCACTTGATAGTAGGTACAGCATGTTTTTTCTTTCTTCTACTCATTATTTAAAAATATATGTGAATAAATGCCTTACTTTTAGCAAGGTCGGTGTGTTTCACCTACAAGAACTAAATCATTGATGCATCGTGTTTTTCATCCTTGTAGCGCAAATATACATAAAAAAATCGAAAAAAGAAAATAAAACTGCGACTTTTTAAGTTTGTCCAACAATTTTTTTATTAAAATGCATTTGTTTTTCGGATAGATTATTTATCTTTGCACTCATGTTAACCATTTGTGGATGGTAATACTACGAAATAAAATGCACTGCAAAGTGCACCAAATATTCTAAAATATTGTAAACCGTTCTAAATCAGAAGACTATGGAACAATTACTGCATTATGTGTGGAAGCACAAGATGTTCCCTTTGCGGGGAATGGAAACGAGCGACGGACAAGACGTCGAGGTGATTGACCCTGGACTGCACAACCGCAACGCAGGCCCGGACTTCTTCAATGCCAAAGTGAGAATCTGCAGGACTCTCTGGGTAGGAAACGTCGAGATTCACGACAAGTCGAGCGACTGGTATCTGCATGGACACGACAAGGACAAGAACTACGATAACGTGATCCTCCACGTGGCAGGCGTTATCGACGCAGAAG
>JAEEGG010021365.1_pt1 | contig 12859 bp, 9 predicted proteins | sample 9134161 | NCBI WGS metagenome assembly JAEEGG01 (sample SAMN16246543, study PRJNA631951) | gut metagenome | biome: gut microbiome; feature: rumen; material: CR-attached | host: Bos | place: Iran: Karaj | collected 2018-10
TGGAAATTTGTAACCGCGCCTGCGACAGCGTTCGGTATCACAACGAAATGTTTTGGTCATTCGGATGGTGTACATGCTTAAATGCCTAACGATTTGAACATATCATCCGAAGAGGTGAATGTTTCCACCCTGCCTTCTCGAACATCCTCCTTAGAAAGACGATAGCTTCCTTTGCGTTCAGGTGACATCTTTCCCATCACAACGCCAAGTTTCCGCAAATAATCAAGCAATGCCTTACCACTAACCGTGCGTTCATTTACAGAAATTGTGTATGTTGCCATATTTCAATTTTTAAATTTACTTCCATATAACGTCTGAACTTCATTAATATTGTGTTTGGGATGAAACATTTTTTAAAAATCCACCCCGCTATCTCGCAAACCGGTACATATACCCCACCTGGAGCATGCCGTTGAAGTAGGCGAAATTCCGCACCTTGATACCGGAAAGTCCCTTTTCTTTATAGGTATTGGTCACATAATCATACTCATATTGTTCATAACGCTTTAGCTGTGAACCGACAGAAATGGTCAGACCGGCACGGAGACTGGAATTTTCCGTCAGCCGGAAATAAGCACCTGTCCCCAACATTCCACCAACTACGCAGACCTCAAACGCATTGGCGGCAACCCAACGGTTATAGGCCCGTTCCACGTAGGGACCCGCATGCAGGTAAAACCAACGGGGTCCCTGATACTCCACTTGAAAAGGCAAGCAGAAATAATGGACTTTTTTGGTAAAAGGAATATCCTTCAGTCCTTCTGGCGTTTCACTAATGGAATAGCCCTTTGTCAGCCTGTATTGGTAGTCCATGCCGAGCCACAACGACCAGCGGCAGTTCAAGGCATAATGACCAATGACACCTCCAACTGTAATCCGATGATCAGTAGTGGCATCCCCATACAAACCGGGGTAGTCACCCCAACCTTCTCCCAAATGCACCTGCATTGAAAAAGGGGAAATGTCCTCCGCACCCTTGATGGCACACCACGTTACCACCTCATTTGTATCCTGCGCCTGCGCACCAAATGATATGGCCGCCAATAGCGTGACAGCCATAAGTTTTTTCAAACCAAAATTTCTCATCTAATCTGACATTTTTTATGGATATGTTATTGCAAATCTTTACCTCTCATCATCAATATCAAAGGGAAGTGTCGGGTCGGCAAGGCCAATAAGATATTTGCAGAAAGCCCTGAACGGCCAGAACAGCGGGTTAATCTCTTTGTTATAGTAAGGATGGTTATAGTCGTTCACCACATGATAGCCAGTTGTGGTGCGGTGCTCCACGTTATAGATGGCCGGTGGCGTAATGAAATAGTTGTTGTCCAGACGCAGTGTGTCCATCCTCGCCTCATCGGCGAGCCGTTTAAGCATCTCCCATTCTTCGGCGGTAAGCATACGCTCACCCTCACTACGGATGCCGTGACGGAAATGGTCAAGACCAGGATAATACTCCCATTTCAATTCTTTTGCCACCCGCCAGATTATTTTGGCATCCTTGCCATCAAACAATATCTTCACCAATACCGGCGATATCTTTTTCACGTAATCTCCGTGGAGCAGCAATAGCCGCCACTCTTCCTGGATGCCGTCCGGCAACGGCTCATGCAAGTCCCCTTCGCCAAAGCCTCTGAGGTGGCACGACACCTGCCGACAACGACGGGACACAGCGGTACTATCCGCCTTATGAGACCTGTCCATCTCCTCCGGTAGCACAAAATAGACGAATGCGGGATTCTTTTCGTTCACAATCTTGGGATTGTGCGGCCTGCCAAGCTCCTGCTCCAAATTTATGATTATCGGATAGAGACTTTCATGGTCTCCGGTTTCGTCCCAATATTGGTAATAATATTTCAACGAACTGTCCCCTAATGTCATAAAGTAATGATGCTGGTAAAACAACGGATCGCCGAACAGTTTGCAGAAGTATTCCTTGTACGGTCTTTCCTCCGCAGAGGTGTCGGCAGCATACTCCTTCCAGGCTTTATACACTCTATAATAACTCTGCGACAGGTATTTCAAGTTCCAGACATAATCTATACCTTCAAGCATTTCTCTCTTTATACTTTCGCCAATATCCGGCCCCATGGTCGGGCCATGTTTGGCACGTTCCTCTTCGCTGGAATATATCTTCAAAGTCATAATCCATTTATAGGATTCCGAAAAATCAGCTATCGGTTTGCCACGTTGGTAGAGCACATTGAACCGAGGCACCTTCTTAAACGCACGTCGCACAGCACGTTCCAAGTTGCGGGACGGATCAAGCATCACCAAATTAAACTTTTTGACATGACCTTCACCGTCCACCTTTTGCACAGTCACATAAACCTCTTTATCCATTTCGTCCGGACGGAGTTTGCCGTAGTCTATTTGTGATTCCACAAAAGTTTGTAGCAGAGAATAAAAGGACACATCAAAACCTTTTAACCCGTCATGGTCTGAGGCGAAGGGCAGGAAGCTCATCCGGTTGTCAAACACCTTTTTCTTCTTCATTATACCCTGCCGCACAATGAATTCGACTTCAAATTCGAATATTGAGGCATGAACCATGTAGGAATAATACAGCAGATGACCGTCAACGCACGAAAGGGTGTCGTTAATCCAATAGGCGAAAACTCCGGCCGGAGTGGCTTTGTCCCCGAACAGTTTTTCTAAAGGATAGAAGACGGAACTGTCTCTCTTGAAGTACAACCGGACACTTCTGAGAAAAAGGCTGTCCGACCGTATCTCGAAGTAGGCAGTGGAAATGATGCCCCACATATCATCCGGTTTCGGGTCTGATTCGTCAAAATAGCTCTGCAAAGGGTCACCGAACAGGAGCAGAGTGTCGCCATTCACTATCAGCAGGTCGGGGTGCGATCCTATGGCCCGAACAGTCAACGGTTGCCCCAGCCCAAGAGCCAACACAACGATTACTATTGTCCTGCGTATGATTTTACTTTTTGTCATATCAACTTTGATTGCTGAAATAATATAAAAAACTGCAAGCGAAAGCCCAAAAAGGCAATAATGTTGTAATAAGATTATTGCTTGAATACGATTCTTTAAGAGTGGTTATTTTCCAACACCTTTCTGAAACTTGCTATTCCTTCCTCCAGATTATCAATAATCTCAGCAGCAATCTCATCAGGGTCGGGCAGGTTGTCGAGGTCGGTGAGGCTCTTGTCCTTTATCCAGAAGATGTCAAGATTGGTCTTGTCGCGGGCAATGATTTCGTCGTAAGTGAACTTGCGCCAACGGCCTTCGGGATTCTTCTCGCTCCACGTCTCGGTACGCAGATGGCGGTTTTCGGGATTGTAGCATTTGATAAAATCGGCCAAATCGTCGAAAGTTAGAGGCGACTTCTTCAAAGTGTGGTGGATATTGGTGCGGTAGTCGTAAAACCAGATGTCATTGGTCTGCACCTCTTTGCTTGCCGCGCAGTTGTCGAAGAAAAGCACATTGGCCTTCACGCCGTTGGCGTAGAAAATGCCGGTAGGCAGACGCAGAATGGTGTGGAGTTCGGTCGTCTTCATCAGTTGCTTGCGGATTTCCTCGCCAGCACCGCCTTCAAAAAGCACATTGTCGGGCAGGACGACTGCCGCCTGACCGTTGATTTTCAGCAATGTCTTGATATGCTGAAGGAAATTCAACTGCTTGTTGGACGTTGTTTCCCAAAAGTCCTGACGGTTATAACTCAAATCCTCTTTCTCCACCTCGCCGTCCTCGTTGGTGATGGTGATGCTGCTTTTTTTGCCGAAAGGTGGATTGGTGAGCACATAGTCGTAACGGTTGCCCGTGTCGGACACCAGCGCATCGTTGGGCGAAATGAAGTCCTCGCTGTCGAGTTCGCCGATGTTGTGCAAATAGAGATTCATCAGGCACAGACGGCGCGTGTTGGCCACAATCTCGTTGCCGAAGAAGGTCTTTTTCTTCAGAAACAGTTTCTGGTCTTTGTTCAGCGGTTGTGCGGCAATATAATCGTAGGCGGCAAGGAAAAATCCGCCTGTACCGCAGGCCGGGTCAATGATGGTCTTTTCGGGCTTGGGACGCACGCAGGCCACCATGGCACGAATCAACGCACGGGGTGTAAAGTACTGGCCTGCACCGCTTTTAGTATCCTCAGCGTTCTTCTCCAACAAGCCCTCGTAAATTTTGCCTTTCACATCGGAGCCCATCAGCGACCAGTTTTCGCGGTTGATCATGTCAATCACACGAAGCAGTTTGGCAGGGTCCTGAATCTTGTTCTGGCTCTTGGTATAGATTTGTCCGAGCATGCCTTTCTCCGTGCCAAGACTGCGAAGCATCTGCACATAATAGGCCTCCAATTCCGCGCCGCGTTTGCTCGTCAGCGTCTCCCAGTCACACATTTCGCCGTTCGGAATTTCCTTGCCTTCGGCATCCTTCAGGTGGGGAAATTTCAGGCCTTTGTTGTACGGCGGTTTGTTCATCTCGTCGGCCATCTTCAGGAAGAGCAGATAGGTGATCTGCTCCAGATAGTCGCCATAGCTCACGCCATCGTCGCGAAGGACGTTGGCCATATTCCAGATTTTCGATATGATGGTTGATTCGGTCATTGTTTATATATAATTCAGCGTCACTTTCATTAACATTCCCACACAAACGGCTAAGCCGAAACTCAAAAGAGTCCCTATCAATATATATTCAGTCCGTTTTATCTCAGTATCACTTTTTAATTCACCAAACCTAAATATAGATTTTGCCGCCAACAGAAAACCAATTCCCTCGTAGTAGGACATCAAGACAAAAGTCAATATCAGAAAACGCTCAATATAGCCAATCCATAAGCCTCCATTTTTCAGCCCTTTTTCCGATGGTGTAAAATTAAACTTGTCCATTACGATTTTTGCTGTAATACCAAAAGGTTTCAGGACAATAAAGTATCCCAATCCGTATACTAAAACCATTAACCACTTTTTGTCAACCACTACAATCTGGTTCATGCAAACCAGCCATACAAAGAATCCTAATACAAATAAATGAACGAATTGGTCTATAAAGAAATAGGCCGCACTTTCTTTATATCTCTTCTTTAAACCATCTGCCACCAAATGCGAAATGCCGACCACAACGAATGAAACCAAAGTCAGCCACCATAAGTGTGTCAAAACGAAAACGATGCCCGAACCCCCCAAAGCATATATAAAGCAATGCAAATACAAGTATTTCGACTTATATCCTCCGGTGGTTTTCGAATCCACCCATTTAGACGGTTGAAAATAAAAATCGAACAGAACATGAACGAGCAAAAAGATGATAATGACAGGTATTATATTCATAGCAATGTCGGTATTAGTTTTTCAAAATAATCACACAGACTCAATATTTCGTCAATGTGTCCTCTGGTTTTTCGTCGGCTTATGTTAGTTTGCGGTATTCCATATTCTTTTTCCAATTCAAGCTGTGTTTTGTTTGGGTATTCAATACATTCGGCAGCCAATTCGGATTGCGCTTCGGTCCAGTCTTGTACAATTCCGCCTCCTAAGCGCAACAACAAATCAAGTTGCGACTGAATCATTGAAGTTCCTTCAACACCTTGTATCTTGATGGCTAACTGTTCGTTGCGTTTCATCTGATCCAATGTATGTCCCGACAAAACAAACGCCACACCATCGGAGTTTAATACCGACTCGGAGCGATATGACAATTCACCTATACCTATAGCCATTCTCGCGTCCCATAGTTTTTTGCTATTGCTTTTTCGCTCATATTTTGACAAAGGAGACTCGTTTTGCAGGTCGTTTCTTCCGCAAACCGCCCGCAACCGCGCCCGCAAAAACAAGGCTACCCGCAATGCAACTTCGGGTTCATCAACCAGAAGCTGGAAACTGTCGCCTCTAAAAAACTCTAATTTAGCAGCATTGTGCCAGCCTCGTCGGTTGGCATAAGAATGATATACGCGGGTCATGTAATCATATACCTGCTGCCTTTTTTCAATTGGAATTTGGCGAGAATTGATCAAATCGCCTGTAATAACTGCAACTTTTTTTACTTTCATAATCTATTAATATTTTCAGCTGCAAACACATAAAAAAAATCATGCACCAAACAAATCATTTTTTAGCTTATGTACTATATGGTTCATATTTTAGCTTATGTACTATATGGCTCATATTTTCAATTATGCACTATATAACTCATATTTTTAATCATGTATTATACAACTTTTGTTTCGGTGTAATTTATATTTATTTACCTGTTTTATAGACTTTTACCCAATTAATTTCATGCCTTAAACTAATAAAAATTTTTTGCCACATTTTTTGCAAAGATACTATTTTTTTATATACAAAATAGTTTTTTAATAAATTTTATAAGCCATACAACTTATAAAATGCATTTATAAGCCAAACGGCTTATATCACCGGTGCCTTCGACAGGCTCAGGCACCCATCTTGGTCGTTGAGCCTGCCGAAACGAACTCCCCGCTAAACGCCTTCTTGAGTATGCTTTGCCTGAGTGCCTCGGCTTGCTGCAGGGCGTTCTCAATGTAGGCTGAGCTTGTCGAAGCCTGCGACAGGCGCGTTTCTATTTCCTTTACTATGCGTTGTTGTTCGGAAAGCGGAGGAAGAGGTATTTGTAAATCAAAGAAACGATTCTGCGTAAGATTTACACCGCTATCACTTATCCCAGTCTTTAATTTATCAATCTTTTTAACACAAGTTGGAGAGTTTATCACATATTCAAAATATTGAGCATCAATTATGTCTTTTTTCAGCAAAATACGATATGCCTTATCACAATTTATTAATCTTGGTCTAACCTTTTTTACTAAGCAACAAACACCTACTCTAACTTTTGGTCCAGCACGTGTTATTAATATATCTCCGACCTTTAATTCATGTTTTTGTCGCGGTTCTAAAATTTTAGGAAGTTTCTTGTTCTCGCCCTCTATAAAACAACAAGGCTGAATAGCCGTTGTTTTTATTACACCCCATTCAGTATCGTTCAATGAAGGTTCATTACAACATTTCGGACTCCATCCTTGCCCCAACTCTTCAATAACATCTCCGACATTAACATATTTCGTCGTTTTCATAGTTTCATTTAGCACGGCCTGCCTGTAGGTTTTGAGTTGTTGCTGTGCGGTGCGCAGGTGCGCCTCGGCTTTGTCGAGTTCGGCAAAAAGGGATTCTATGCGGGAGACTATTTGGTGCTGGGTGGGGAGAGGGGGAAGAGGAATGGGGATTTGGGTTAAATTGCCTTGTGTCAATTTTAACCGTGTTGTGCCATTTACATAATCTCTATAATCAAATGAATTAAGGAAATAGTTCAAATATTGATTAGACAGCACATCCTTCTTTCCTGATAATATATGAGCGTGATTGTTCACCCACGCTTTACCCCGTATTATGTACGCTTTATTTTTGAATGGCTCCAAAAAAGGGGCACCATCCTCACCAACTAAAACAAACTCTCCGTCAGTTAAGAATTCGTCAATCAAACCAACTTGACCTGTCGCTCCATAATATGGGTACAATTCATTTTCCTTTTTACCTTGAATTCTTTTGGTGCGTTCAGTAGAGTTTATCGGTTTTCGGAAAGAATCCAATATATCAGCAACATCGCCTAATTTATATGTTGGGTATTGAGACATAGTATCTATTGTTTGAATCCATATTTGTTTTCTCGTTCTTGGAATGCTTTTTCTCCACCTTCAAGGATTTCACAAACATGCTCTCTTATTCCTAGTGAGGTCAATACGAGATCTTTTTTACTATCATAATTCTTTGGTCTTTTTTTAGTGTATTCCAAACTGCCATTGACATATTGGAATTTCATTCCATTTTCATTTAAGCTGTCTGTCCCGTGCTGATTTGCGACAATAACATTTTCCGCATCGGCACCAACAACAATATTAGGATTATGGGTTACAAGAATTATCTGCCTTTCCGTTTTCTTTTTTCGGATATATGTCACCAGCTCATTATATATTGCCCTGTTATCCAAGCTATCTTCTGGTTGGTCTATCAGAATAGGACACTTTTTATTGCTGAACTCCAGCAACAATTTCAAAACCACAAAAGCTTTCTTACCATCCGACATCTGAGAGAATGTGTCGTTTTGATATGTTAAGTCAAATGAATAGTCAAACCAATTCGTAGCGAAAAACTCGGTTACAACAGATTGATTAGAATTATAATTCTTGTACTCGATTTCGTCATTCAATGCTTTACACAAAAACTCACGACATGCTGTTTCTGTTTCATTTGGATAGTTATCAACAAGACTTTTTATATAGTTCTGTCTTTCAAGACCTCTTTGATTGAGTCGGTCTTCCAAGAAACTTCTGAATTTTGCATCTGTAAAACGGAATGTCGTTTTAATCACCACATCATCATGTTCTATCTTTAATAATTTAACAAGTTCCTGAATATTTGTTTTATAGGATATATGAGAAGAGACAATAGATTCTATTTTTTCTTTCTTCAATTTGTTACGTTCTTCTAATTGCTTTTCAATCTCCTCAAAATCCTTTAGTTTGCCGTTTTCTTCTTTCAGCTTTTCCTCAGCATCATTTAATTCTTTATTATTCCCCTCATTTTGTTTACACTTTTTGAACAACTCAGAATTTTGGATTGAATCTAACGATTGGCGTTGCTCTTGAATCTTTCCTAATAAAGTAGCCTCTTCATTCGAAATTTTATTTCTCCATTCTTCGTCAATTTTAGCCTTTAGTTCTTGAAATATACCATTCAGACTACTTTTAACAGCAGTAGATAAATCAATGAATTTTTCAGAATAATTGGGGACAAGAATAGATTGTTCTTTCAGTTCCTTTAATATGAATAAGTCATTTTCAAATTGCTTGACACATTGTTCTATATTAGTGATTTTATTTTTATTCTCTTGAAATTGCTTTAGTTCTTCATCAGATACACCAATGCCTTTATTAAGTTCTTCGATTCTTTTCGCTAAATTATCAATCTCTGCTTTTATTCCATTTTTATCTCCTTTTTCTCTCAAGGATAATTCCATGTCCTTGATTTGTTTTTGAAGCGAAAATAAATTCAGAATATCAGAAGTGATAGATTCTTTGCATTGAGCATTTTTAGATTCGTAGTTCTCTATATGTTTATTGTATTCTGTATCTTTAATTATCCGTTGTATGAGATCATCAAGTTTTCTCGTATCTCTGGCAATATCATACATATTGCCTTGTGGTAACATTTCAATATCACGATTCTCTGAGTCCTGACCATCCAACCAAGAAATAGAAATGTTCTCAATGTATTCTTTTAGGAAATCCTTTTCCGTATCATCCTTATATGAGAAACTACTATTAGAAACTTTCTTCGCAATAGCTTTGAGCAATGTTGATTTACCTGTAGCCCGCCCACCGATTATGGTGTTCAAATTTGGATTCAATTGAATAGTTCCTTTCCATTTTTTATCAATGTCGAAATTTACAGAATCAATCACATAATAAACGCTCTTTTCTTCAGGTTTACTCTCTTGAATCCTAACACGTGCCTCTGGTTCATATAAAATTTGTTTTAGACCTTCAAAGGTGGGATCTGCCTTTATCCAACAATAACGATTGTTGTCTGGCTTAAACAACTTGTCTTCTGCATGGGCATCTGAGCCATGAATGCAAGGTTTAAGAGACTTAAATTCTTTGATAAACTCATCAATATTCTTGTGTTTTTTCCCTAATCCAAAATCTCGAGTGTTTTCATTTGATGAGAAAAACATATTGGATTCTTGGTATATAGGTTTTCTTATCATATGTCCTTGGGATTCCCATCTTATGTCAGAAAGGTCTTCATCTACAGGAACTACAATAAGGTATTTCCCGTCAAAAATATCTTTATGTGATTGCAAAATAGTGTTTATTTGGTCATTTTTGACAACCGCAACAGAACAGCCTATTTCAAAATTATCACCTACAAAAGTTGGTTGTTGAGTTTTTATATTTTCGCCAAGAGCCTCTATATTGATTTTCTTTAGTTTTCTTGTGTTAGATGATTGAAAGGGTAATTTTTCATATACAAAATCAATTTCGTGCAAAAAATTTTCTTCAATATCTTTAGTGTCGATTTTATCAGAGAAAATGACATGATAATTTACTCGTGATGTTTCAGTCTTTTTCTTACCGTTTACATTTTTCTCTTTAACAATTGGAATATCAAGGCGAAATTCAATATTAGGAAAAAGTTTAATGTGCTTTATTTTTTCAACAATTGCACTATCTTGAAAAATTTCAAACAGCTTTTTATCATTTTTCAAATATTCCTCTTTGATTTTTTTATATCCATCAACTGTAAAATAATCAGTAATGCCAATAGCGGCGATATTATTTTCAATCGCTTTATTGAATAATGCTTTCACATAACTATCCCAATCAGAAAAATCATTTGCCATTCCTGATTCGGGTGTATGCACGTGCAAATCCCACCTTCTCCATTCTGAGCCTCTTGTATATTTATTATCTTCCATTTTATATACTATCTTTTGTTTCTTTACGCCACTAATACTTCATTCAATTCTTCAATTATCTTTTCCATCTCATTGCCAAACAATTGATACATCTTGCCGCGGCCGCCTTGGGCGTCAAAAGGCGTGTAGTCCAAATCGTCAATATCAAGATGGTAGCTGCTTACAATGTGTTCCTTTATCATTCGCAGCCACTCCACTTGTTCGGGTGTGAAACGCTTGTGGTTTCCCGCATTCTGCCGCAATATCCAGCGCTGGAAGTTGGCATTCACAACGCTGTCGAAAGCCGCCAGTTTCTTGTCTATTCCACATGCGTGGCGCACCAACGAAACAAGGGCCGTAAGTTCGCTTATCGGTCTTGTTGGTGTTGTGTGTGTGCTGCGTTTGATGTCGGCTCTGCCTTCGACAGGCTCAGGCATCGCTGCGTTATCGGTGGCTGAGCTTGTCGAAGCCACCGTACAATAGGCGTCCCATACGTATGCGGGTGCCAACAGAGGTTTGTCCTGTTTCAGCTTTTCGAGCAACTCCTGCGCCATCTTCAACGTCAGTTTGCGGCGGTTGTATGGCTGGTTGTAGAATATGCTCAACGCCATAATCTCGTCTTTGTGCCGCTCCAGATATTCGGTGAAATCGCGTACCGTCTCTTTCGCCTTTTCAAGGGTGAAACTGTTGAACTCGCTTTTCAGCACTGTGTCAAGGTTTACGGTGTCTATCTTCTGGTCGTGCAGGCTGCGCACGGTTACAATGTACTCGTTCAGTTCTCCGTTGAAGGTGCTGCTGGCAATGTTTGCCAACCGTTTTTTCGCCTTTTGCCGTATCTCTTCCTCAAGGGCGGGTGTCAGTTCCATCTTCGGAATGCTCTGCAATTCGGATTGTGCTGCATCGTCAATCTTGTCGGGGTCGAAGGCCGCCAGCAGTTCGGCGCTCATCTGTCCTAATGTTTTTCCCTTCGACAGGTTTTCAATCTTCGACTTTTCTTTTTCGGTCACCTCCTTGTTCAACCGAATCAGGCGGTTTGCCAACGAGGTGAAAAGGTCTTCTTCCTCAATGCCCATCGTTACGGCGCCCAACAGGTCTTTCAGTGGTACAGTGGGCTTGCGTTCAAGCGGACGGCTGTCGGTTTTCTTGGTTTGTGTTACGCCTACGGCATCCACAATCACAAAGTGCGTTTTGGTCTGTGCTGTGCGGCTCACCAACTGCAGCGTGTCGGGGGGTATGGTTCGTGTGCCACGTCCCTTCATCTGCTCGAAATAGTTGGCACTGCGTACATCGCGCATAAACAGAAGTACCTCAAGCGGCTTCACATCGGTGCCGGTGGCAATCATGTCAACCGTCACGGCAATGCGCGGATAGTATTGGTTGCGGAATCGGTTCAGCACTGATTTCGGGTCTTCATCTGTTTTATAGGTCACCTTTTTGCAGAAGTCGTTGCCCTCGTTGAACTCCTCGCGCACAATCTTAATAATGTCGTCGGCATGGCTGTCGGTCTTTGCGAAAATGAGTGTCTTGGGCACCTCGTACTGTCCGTTTTCGTCGTAGCGGTTGGGGAAAATATCTTCCATCAACGCCTTGCGGAACTGACGGATAACAGTGCGAATCTGGCTTGGATTCACCACAGAACGGTCAAGGTCGTTCTTTTTGTATTCGGTGTCTTCGTCCATCTGCTGCCAACGTGTCTTGCGGGTGGCTTTGTCGCGGATGTCGATGTACCAGCCGGCCTTGATTAGTCCGCCTTTTTTCGAGATTTCCGTTTCAATGGTATATACATCGTAAGGTACATTAACGCCATCGATAACCGACTGCTCGTGGGTGTATTCGCTCACCACATTCTCGTTGAAGAAACCGAAGGTGCGCTTGTCGGGTGTGGCGGTAAGGCCAATCAAGAAAGCGTCGAAATAGTCGAGCACCTGTTTCCAAAGATTGTAAATGCTACGGTGGCATTCATCAATCACTATAAAATCGAACTGCTCAATTGGCACTTTGTCGGTATATTCAACGGGCACGGCCTGTTGTCCCTTCAGCTTCTGCTGCAACCATGACGATTCGTTCGGATTGGTGTCCTCGGCTGAATCGTCCAACTCTTCTCCTTTCAGAATTGAATAGAGTCGTTGGATTGTGGATATGCACACCTGGCTGTCGTTGGCAATGTAACTCGATGAGAGTCGCTGTACATTATATAATTCGGTGAATTTGCGGTTGTCGTCGTTGGGGCGGTAATTCATGAACTCCTGTTCGGCCTGCTCACCCAAATTGCGGGTGTCCACCAGGAACAGGATGCGTTTGGCTTTGGCGAATTTCAGCAGACGGTATATGAAAGTGATGGCAGTATATGTTTTGCCCGCACCTGTCGCCATCTGTATCAGGGCGCGCGGGCGGTTGTTGCGGAAGGATTCTTCGAGATTTTCAACCGCCTTTATCT
>JAEEGG010021367.1_pt1 | contig 12859 bp, 9 predicted proteins | sample 9134161 | NCBI WGS metagenome assembly JAEEGG01 (sample SAMN16246543, study PRJNA631951) | gut metagenome | biome: gut microbiome; feature: rumen; material: CR-attached | host: Bos | place: Iran: Karaj | collected 2018-10
TGAGGGAATCCGCCCTGCTGCGGGTAGCCCTGCTGCTGTGGATAACCCTGCTGTCCGTAAACATTGGGGAAACCGCTTGCGCCCTGCTGCTGAGCTGCCTCAGTATTCTCATAGAGGGAATTAGCTGCGTCCTGATTATTGGTTTCTTTATTGAACGGGTTAGCGTCATCGACGTCGATACCGCTTGCAAAATCAGCAGGAGCGCCTAATTCCGACTCGTCGTAGCCGCTGAGGAAATCAGGAGCTGCGTCGGCAGGAACTATAGTAGTAGCGATAACTTCCTCATCGGGAGAAAGAACTACCTTACAGCTGCTGTTATCAACGCTTGAATTTACGAGAAGAGAAAGAGCCTCTTCATCAGGTTTGAAATAACTGTAGTCGTCAAGAGAGATGACGATCATCTGCTTTGCAATAACGTGCTTTGCAGTAATAATGGACATAACTGCGATCTTTTCAGCGGGAACCTCTTCAACTGTGCCCTCGTTTATGGATACAGTGGACACTCCCGAATAGATATCGTCCGAATCAGCGATTATGAGGCAGAGATTAGCGTCATAATTCACCAGCTCAGGTCTTTTTTCCTTTAGAGTTTCCGCAAAATTCTTAGCTGTGTTGTAGAAAGAACCTATTTCCATAAAAAACACCACTTTTCTTATATTTATTAAACGCTGCCTATGCGTTTATGAAGATCAAGGCTTATGTCATACTTTTTTATTCAGCAGAGCTGCCTTACGGTCAGCAGCTGCCTGTTTATTCTCTTCGACCTTCTTTTTCAGAACGTCGAGCTTTGCGTTGAGCAGTTCCTCGTTATAGATACAAGAGAGGGATATATCGTCCTCTGTACCGAAACGTGAACGTTTAGCCAGATTATTCTTGATGACCTCCTTGAAGGTATCGAGATTAGCCAGCTGGCTTGTGATTATAGTATGGTAATCGAGAAAATCGTACTCGCTGCCGAAGGACGTATAGAGTCCGTCGGTAGAGCCGTAAAGAGCTATAAGCTTTTTCTTTGGTGCATAGAAGCTGCTGAACATAGCTGCAGCATTTGAGTTGCACACAGAAGCGGTAACATTGGCAGGAGCAGATTCGTTATATTCCATTGGCATAACAGCCTTACAGTCATCGAAGATAGCTACGAGGCTTCCGTCGCCGATCTGTACGCCGAATGTATAATCATCTCCTGCAACGGCGGCAACGAGTGTAGAGCCGTAGTAAGACTCAGGCAGAATAGCCTCGAATTCCTCGGGAGTAAATTTGCTTTTCTCCTCATCGGTAACGGGATTTTCAGCAAGATGCTTATCGATCTTCATATTCCAGTTAGAGATTATCTGCTTTTCGATATTTTTAATGATGAGCTTATGATTGACGGGAAGATTTTTCTCAAAAGCCTCGCGGTCCTCATAGAATCTGTCGATAGCCTCTATAGCAGCTTCAACAGCGAATTTAGAGCCCATATGGCTTCTGAAATGCTTTTTGCTTCCGTGTCCGTCAGCAACTACAGCTATAGCGTAGTGATCGCCCACCTTGAAAGCAGAGCTGTCCTGGCAAACGAGATTGGTCTTTTCATGACTTGCGCCCATGACCGAATGGCTGAAGCCGTTGAACATAATTTTTCAGTCCTCCTCAGAAGTTTTGAAATATTACCAGCCTGTATCGAAGGGCACGTCGTCTCCGTCTGTCTGGGTGCTTACGAGTTCCTGTATCTGCTGACCGAGGAGCTTCTGCTTTGCAGCGAAAACGTCCTCTTCTGCAAGCTCATGACTTGTATCGTCAGAGAGAGTCATACTCTTACTGCCTATCTGTGACGATGTAACGGCGATGATCTTGATCATCTGAGCCAGCTGTCCGCCTGAATATGCGTGAACAACGGTATCCTTTGAGCCTGTGAACTCAGCGAGGATATTATCGTTAGCTTCCTGACCTATACCGAGAGCGGCTTTAAGTCCGAATTTATACCAGCTGTTGGTCTGGAGCTCTCTGAGACCTTCCTTATAGTCGTCAGACGGATAACCGTCAGTCATGAGGAAGATAACGGGAGCGAAAGAAAGTGAAGGTGAATTGAGGAAGCTGTTTCTTGACATTCTGTGGTTGAGCTCCTTGAAAGCTGCGCCCATGCTGGTAACGCCGCTTGCACGGAGTCTTGCCCACTCAAAGTCCTCTATCGGGATAGGATTGGAGTACATCCATCTTACCTCTGTAGAGAAAGTGAGGACAGCTACCTTTACTTCTGTATCAGCTTCGCCGACTCTGCGTATCTCGGGGATAAGCTCTTCCATAACGGTATTGAGCTCGCCCATTTTCTTTCCCTTCATACTTCCTGATGTATCGATAAGGAAGAATATTACAAGGCTCTTTTTGGAAACGCTTGTAGCGCTGAGGGGATCGTCGTCAAAATCGAGAATGCTGTTATCGGACTCGGGAGCTGTAGATACAGTTTCTTTTGTATCGAAATCATCCAGAGGATTAGCGTTTGCGTTTACCTCGGGTTCTGTAACACGTTCATTGCTCATAATTTAATACATCCTTTCAGTATTACTGCTTTGGCTAAGCAGATTAGATCTGTGCTTTTACTTCGCCAAAATCGATCTCAAGCCCCTGCCAAACAGGGAATCCCTTACCGGGAGCTATGTCATAGAACTTTCCGTCGGGCATCTTAGCCTTCCATTGTCTGTCGGAGCAATTCTTTATACCGAGAACGCCCTGCTTGAGCTTATTCTCAACAAGCTCGCCTGCAACGGCTGTAAAGTCGTCGGATTCGGGGAGTATCTCGCAGGTATAGAATTTGCAGCCAAGATAAAGGGGGGTGCGGTAATCGCGGTTGCTGAATCCGATAGTCACGAATTCCATTCCGCACTTCGGGCACTTGAATGTCTTTTCATTCTGATGAATAAACATTGAGCTGAAGTTTGTTCTTCCGCAGCCGCACTGTATGATCTCTGATCTAAGGCGTATGAACAGCTTCTGCCATTCGTTCTCGATGATACGCTTTGTAGGATCGCTGACGCCTGTGGTGAATGAACGGATAAAGGCGTCTTTTATATAATCGGGATAGATTCTCCAGAATTTGATGATGTTGTCGTGGATACCTCTTACGGGACGGTTAGAGTCGTCATCGGGATCGTACACGAAAACTGCGTTCTGACCGTAGTGCTTGAGCTCAGAGGATTCTGTAAGGCAGACGTCGCGGACTACCTTTTCGCCCTCCATAGGATCGCCTCTGAAGAGAAGCTTGAAGAGCACTACTGCGAGAGAATACTTATCGGTCTGGACATTAGGCTGAGCTATGCCTCTTACGACCTCGGGCGCCATGTAGCCCGGCTTACCGCCGATACCGAAGTTGCTTCCGTCAGGAGCGATGTTATCACAGTCGCAGACGAGAACGGCACCTGTATTAACATTAATAAAGAAGCCTCCGTCATTAAGGTCCTGATAACTCTTACCTGCACGGTGGAGCTGTCGGAAAGCGTTTACGATATTGATGACGCAGGTCACCATAGCGCTGAGTGTGTTGAATTTTACAGGGCGCTTAACTCCGCGTCCTGTCAGCGGATCGATCTCCAGCTTATAGGTATTGAGGATATCGACGAAGGAATCAAAGCCCTCGGGCTTGAGCTCCATGATATATCCGAATGTACCGTCCTCTGCTTCCTTGGTGAGGTATTTTGGCCAGAGGAACTTGTTGCTGGGCGGACCGTCATTTATATTGTTCTGGAGGTTCTTACGGAAAGCGGCAGGCTTGCTCATCTTATTGATGTCGTACCATTTGAGCGCCCATTTCTGACCGTTGAAGCGGACGAGGTAAACAATACCCTGACCACCGCTGCCGATAACGCTGAGCACCTTGGCTTTGCCGCCGAATTCCATTTCGACCTCTTGACCTATTTCAAGCTCTATCATATGATCTCATCCTTTCTTTTATTAGTCAAGCTCATATTCTTCAGCCGAGGTCACGAGGTTGAACCTTATTCCAGTGGCTAAACAGTATTTATGAACGTATGAATTTTCTATGCAGTAGATAACAAGGTTGGGGCAGTATGAGAAAGCATTTGCGTCGATGAACTTGATGCTTTCGGGTAAGAAGAGCTTTCTGAGCTTATCGCAGCCCGAGAATGCTTCTGCGCCTATACTGCTTACGCTTGGCGGTATCTCGATGACCTCGAGGCTTGTACAGAATGAGAATGTACTGTCCTCAATTTCAAGAACACCGTCAGGTATTTTTACAACTACCAGATTTGAGCACTGGCTGAATGCGCCCTGCTTTATTATTCTCAGACCTTCGGGCAGCTCCAGACCTCTCAGACGCTTACATGAGGAGAAAGCATATTCTCCGATAGCAAGGAGCGTAGAGGGAAGCTGGATAGTTCTGAGCGAACCGAACTTATCGAAGCAGAAAGCTTCAAGCTTTGTATAGCCGTCGGGAATGGTGATATTTCCGCTGAGTCTGTATCTCAGAGCGTTACGCGGCATAAATACCATTTCGTTGATATCGACAGGCCGCTTTTTAACCTCCTCGGTCTTCTTATCGCTGTCGTCCTCGCTTTCAGGGAGAACTTTAAGGTGCGATTCGTAAGGCCAGCCAAGAAGATATGTAAAGCAGGCGACAACGAATTCGGAGGCATTCTCCGAAAGGAAAAGGTCGCCGAGCATAAAGCTTTTAGCTTTCATAACAGCGATCTCGTGGTTCTTATCCTCGAGAAGGATCTTGAGCACACCCATGTTATACATATTAATAAGTAAGCGGCGTTCCTTATCGTAATCGGGGATATGATCGCTGAGAAGACCTATGAATCTGTCTTTATTGGCAACGGCTCTGGCGCCGTCGTTTACAACGATCGCTCTAAGCTCATGCTGAAACTCCATAGTGTTTTCAAAGCCCTCGATGTTCTGCGGTACAGGAGCACCGCACTGCGGGCAGGCAGAAAGCTTAGGGTCAAGTGGTGCGTTGCATTTCTCGCATTGCATGATCTCTCCTCCTGACTTAAAAATATAGCAGCGCAAAGTTAAATATGCGTATTTATATTGTTATCACGTTTAGTATAACACTTTTCTATTTTAATGTCAAGGGAAATGAAAGGCGAAAAACAAAATTGAATTATCTTTTACAAAAACCGAGCCTTGTATTTGTGCAAATTTTTTAAGTTCATTACAGGGCGTAATATCGGGAAAAAATATTATTCTCAATATTGGCCGAGCCAATATTTGTATACTTATTTGTGGAATAAACCCGTCGTATAAAATTGTTTAAAATGCATACAAATAATTTGATATTTTTGTATATCGCGCGAATGATGTTTTTACAAATTGTTGTTGAAATTCAGATAAAAATGTGTTAGAATATGTTATGGATATCAATCTATAGCCTGACAGGGGTAATGCCGCACGCTCATTAGTTCCATGATATGAGGATGTAAATGGAATATCAAGCAGATATCCTGCGGCGGTTTCAGGTATAATTGATCAATAAGGAGGTTCAGCATATGAACAAGAAAAAACGAAGTGCGTTCAAGTCAGTTGCAGCCGGTCTACTTGCTGCTGCAATGCTCGTAACAGGTGGCTGCGGACAGAAACAGACAGGCCCTCCCGGTTCACAGGGCGGTGGAACAATCGCTGTTATCACTAAGCAGCAGCTCAGTTTCTGGGACGACGTAAAGAAGGGCGCTCAGGACGCCTGCGACGAATTCGGCTATGATATGGTATATACCGTTGCCGACGGTGATAACGACTACGTTTCACAGATCGCCGCTATCAATGACGCTATAAACAAAAAGGCAAAGGCTATCGTAATAGCTCCTAACAGTGAAAAGGATCTTAACGAGGCTCTTACAAAGGCTATCGACAGCGGTATCAAGGTAGTTGTTATCAACTCTGAGATCGATCCTTCAATGTACAGTATGCTTGCTTCACGTATCGGTTCGTCAGAGACAGACGGCGGTACCGTTGCTGCTAAGAATGCGGTAGCTGCATATAAGAACAAGGGCGGCGACCTTGCAAATATAGGCAAGATCGGTATCGTAGGACATACCGCAGGTACAGCTGAGAACCGTATCAAGGGCTTTACTGACAGATTAACACGTAATATCGCAAATGCAAAGGGCATCGAGGTGCCCGAGGAGAATCCTTATGCAGCTCTCGCAGCAGCAGCACAGGGCGCAGCAGGCGCACAGGGCGGTCCTCCCGCAGGTGTTGATGGCGCAGCACAGGGCGGAGATGCCGCAGCAGCTGCACAGGCAGGCGCACAGGGTGCACAGGCAGCACAGGGTGCACAGGCAGCAGCACAGGGCAATGCTCAGGCAGGCGATAATGCAGCTCAGGCAGCTGAAGTAAATGAAGAGAACCTCACAGAGCTCGAAAAGGCTGAGCGCGTTGTTGCACAGCACGAGGCAGAGGTAAAGGCTGACGGCGAGCGTCAGCTGGCTCAGATCAAGAAGAGCTTTGTACAGACAGAGCGCTGTGCAAGAGTAGATGAAGCAAAGGAAGAAACAAAAAAGCTTCTTGGCACTGACGGAAACGGCTTCTCTATCCTCTTCGCAACAAATACAAACACAACACTGGGTGTTTGTGCAGCTGTTGAAGAGCTTGGTCTTTCAGGCAAGATCACAATTGTTGGCTATAACTCCGACGAGGAAGAGCTCGCTTACATCAGAAGAGGCGTTCTTGACGGTGTTATCCTTCAGAACCCATACATCATCGGCTACGTTGGTGTAAGATACGCTAAGCAGCACGTTCAGGGAGGCGGCACAGCTCCTCAGCTGGATACAGGTGTTACATTCGTAAATGCAGGAAACATGAATGATGATTACATTCAGCTTCTCCTGTATCCTGATAAATATTAATGGAGGTGGATAAGTATGGCAAAACTTTCAAGTAAAAAGGGCTCAGGCGGATATATCTTCGCTGCTATCCTTATCGCTGTCATTTATGTAATCAATACGTTCCTTGTTGAGAACATCTACTGGAGCAACGCTGAAACCTCACAGAGAGTTTCAAAGAGTAACAACTCTCTCAACAGAATGAACAGCTATCTTTCAGAGCTTAACAAAAACTCACTCAGTATTGCCGCAGGCGTCGGCAACCCTATGGCTCTTATCGCTCAGACAGACGGTCTGTATGCAAATATTCAGGACGCTGAAAAGCAGTTCGAGTCAATAGAAGGCATATCTCCTGAGGCTACAAAGAGATACAGCTACGCTAAGGCTATGATCGAGACCTACAAGAAGAGACTTGAAGCTCTCGGTACAGGCACTATCGAGACCGGCGACCAGAATGCTATGTCAGACGTCATGAACTTTGACCTCTATTCACTTCAGATCACGGCTTCCGAGATGCTTACATCTACTATCGATATCGTTAATGCGGATACCGCTAAGATGAATGCGAAGAATACCGCAAAGTCATATATCCTTATGACCGTTATGATGATAGTTGCTATCCTCGGTGAAATTGCTGTATGGCTGTTCGCAAGAAGAGCAAAGAAGGCAAGATTAGAGCTGGAAGAGCGAGAGATGCGACTTGCAGAGGTCGATGCAAAGCTCAAGAATACACGTCAGAAGGCAAGCGACCTTGCTGTTATGAACGTTCTTACAGGTATGAAGAACCGTTATGCTCTTGATAACGATATCAGCGACAGACTTGAATCAGGCAGATTCCAGATCGCTGTATTCGATATGGATAACTTCAGAAGCATCAACGATACCTACGGCTATGACTTCGGTGATGAGTACCTCGCAGCAGTTGCTGAGAGACTCAAGCAGGAGTTCAGCGATGTTGCTGAAATATACAACATCACAGGTAACGAGTTCTGCTTCGTATTCAACAAGAATATCTCAGAGAGCCAGGCAACAGGTATTGCACAGAATATCCAGCGTGTAATGAGCAGCCCTTACGAGGTGCTCAACCTTACAGTTCAGCTCCCATGCTCAGGCGCTGTTTACCACTACCTGCCGGGTGACTGCCTCAACGTCAACTCCGTTCTCGTTAAGCTCGATACAGCTATGAGAAACGCTAAGATGAACGGCGGTAACATGATAACTACTGTAATGAACATCTAAAATTATAGTAAAAACGGTGGCTGTCAGCAATGACAGCCGCTTTTTTTGCACCTTTTGGGTAAAAAAGATTGACATATAATTGGAAAGGTGGTAAAATATACACACGGGTATATGAGAAAGGCAGGTGTTAAGAGTGAAAAAGTTCGCAGTGTACAGATCGGCTACGGGAAAGTACTGCTATCAGTACGCTGATACTTTAGAAGCTCTTGAAGGCACAGGCTTTGAGAATATCATAACCGAGGAACAGCTCCCCGTGGTCTTCGACGGCAGAGGCGGCTATTTCAGATTCCGTGAGAATGATCCCCATTTTTTGCAGGTGGTGGAAACAGACAAGGAGTCTCCGCTGGAGCTTGAGGATATGTTTGCCAAGAATTCTCCCGATTTCAAGCTGGGCTGGATATCTCCCGAGGGCGATACCTACTCCTGCGCATTTACCAATCACGCAAAATGCGCCAAGATGATAGCTCAGAAATTCTACCCCGATATGAAATTCCCCGAGACTGCCCTTGATAAAAAGGGCTGGCTCCAGGTAATAGATTCGTGGAACGGCAAGGAGCGTCAGCACGGACAGTTCGTCTTTACCGACCGCGGTATTATAACCCGTAAACAGGCAGATAAGCTCTTCGATCTGGGCTTATATTATAATGAAGAGGTACAGAAAATACTGGGAGAAGACGATTAAAAGCCAAAGACAGATCATCAGTTGACATATATTGGGCGGTTTACATAAAACCGCCCTGTTTTTTGTGCAGTTTTTTTATTGACTATATTGTCTTTTTGGTGTATAATATTACTATATCATACTCGATAAGTGCGCAGACTTAGGTTTTGGTCGGGTGGTTCAAGGAGGATATTGATATGGCAGAAACAAGATTTATAAAAACAGTCACCTTCGGCGGATATGAAAAAGAATCTGTTATACGACGCATGGAGTACCTCAACGAGCAGGTGCATGACCTGAGAAACGAGCTAAGAGAGACAAAACTTTTGCTTGAAGCTTACAGAAAGGGCACCGAACCCGAAAAGGCTCTTGAAACTGTGCTTTCAGAAGAGCGCGCAAAGCTGACACAGGTACAGGTACAGAATAATACCCTTAACCTGAAGCTAAAGGCTACTGACGACGAGAATGAGAAAGATGTCCAGCAGGTAAAAGACCTTAACGGCGAGATAGCTGACCTTAAAGATAAGCTCAAGGCTACCGAATCAAAGTGCGCAGCTCTTATGGCTCAGGATGAGGCAATGGCACTGAGCAATGTTTTCATCGAGGCGCAGAAGTCGTCTTCCATGCTGGAGGGCACTGCAAAGGCTAAGGCTGCGGAAATAGAGTTCCAGACAAAAAAGCTGGCTGAGAATATCGTTTCGGACGCAAACGTAGAGGCTCAGCAGATAATCTTCGAGGCAGAGAGAACTGCTGCCGAGACTATCGCAGAGGCACAGACAAAAGCCGAGCAGATGAGCGCGGCTTCAAATAACCTGAGAGCTTCTGTGCTCGAGGACGTAAATACCCTCAAAATGCACATGGGCAAGGTAAGAGACGCCCTTGAAGGCTTCCGCAATGTGGGCATCACAAAGCTGGTAGAGGCTGACGACTGCCTTAACAAGACGGAGGAGGCTCTTAAACAGGGCGGAGTTCCCGTATTCAAGATACCCGAGGCTGTACAGCCTGATATACCCGAAAGACCAATGAGCCTTTCAGAAAAGATACATGACGACGAGGATAAGCGCAAAAAGCAGGAAGAGCTGGATAAGCTCAAGCAGATGGCTGATTCTATCGGCGGCAAAAAAGACGACAAGAATGATAAGGACGAAAAGGAAACTTCGGATAATGCCGCAGGGGATAACGCCGAAAAACCACAGAACGGCGAGAAAAAGGGCGGCAAGCTTGACCTTGCAGCATTGGCTGCAAAGGCAAATTCTATCAAGAATAAGTAAAGCGGTTTGATTTTTTAATGTCTTAAGGAGTTTATATAATATGAGTGAACTGATCATTGTAAAACCAGAAAAGTGCGTCGGCTGTAATGCCTGCGTAAGAGAATGTCCAGCTCCCGAGGCTAATATCGTAAAGCAGCTTGAGGACGGACGTTTCATAACCATGGTAAACCATGACAAGTGTATCGGCTGCGGCGAGTGCGTAAAGAAGTGTACTCACGGCGCAAGAGACTATATCGACGATACCGACGACTGTATTTCCGATATCATCAAGGAAAAGCTCATAATCATGGCTTCTCCTGCTATAAAGACAGTTATGCCTACAAAGTGGAAGGGCGTTCTTGACTGGTTCAAGAAGCAGGGCTGTACTATATTCGACGTATCCTTTGGTGCTGATATCTGCACATGGGCTCATATCAGAACTATGGATCAGGACAAGATAGGCAATATCGTTACTCAGCAATGTCCTGCTATCGTAAAGTATGTAGAGAAGTACCAGCCTAAGCTTTTACAGAACCTTTCCCCTATCCACAGCCCTGTTGCGTGCAGTGCTATCTACATAAAGAAATACCTGAGAAGAAACAATCCTATCGCTCTCATTTCTCCATGTATCGCTGAGAAGTATGAGTCACAGGATACAGAGCTCTTTGAGTACAACGTTACTATCAAGAAGCTCCTTGAATACTTCGACAGAAACGATATCAATATACCTATAGATACTTCTGAGGACTATGAGTATAAGTTCGACGAGCCTCAGGGACAGATGGGCGCTATCTACTCACGTCCGGGCGGACTCAGAGACAATATGTGGCTCCACGATCCTGACCTTAACATCACCAATTCAGAGGGCGTACACAAGGTTTATTCCGAGATAGAGATGTACAGCAGAATGCCTGAGTCAAAGCACCCGAGAATATTCGACGTTCTCTCATGTGAGTTCGGCTGTAATATCGGACCTGCTTCAGGCACAAAGCAGACAGTTTTCGACGCTATGACAACTATGAGAGCTATCGAAAACGAGGCTAAGAGCCGCCGTAAGTCAGGCGGTATCATGGGACGAGGCGACGACAAGCTCTTCAAGAAATTCGACGACGAGCTCCGCGTGGCTGATTTCCTTAGAAACTACAAGCCCTCTATGCCGTCACCTATCCCGAATATCAATCAGCTCCAGCCTATATTCGAGAAAATGGGTATGCATACCGAGGAGGAGCGCTCCTACGACTGTCATGCCTGCGGATATGACACCTGCCGCGATATGGCTATCGCTATATACAGAGGTCTCAATACTCCTGATAACTGTATCGTTCATGCTAAGTCTGTGCTCCTTGCAAGACACTCCGTACTGAACAGACAGAACGAGAAGCTTGCTGAGATAACCGAGGAAGTTCTCGCACTTTCTGACAAGCTCAAGGAGAATGTTGCAAATATTACCGATAATATGGAGAATATCGGCGAGTCCACATCAGCTACCAGCGAGAGAGCTGCCGTAGTTAAGGACCTTCTCGAGAACGTTGTTACCTTCTGTAACGATAACTCCACTATGGACGCAGACAGCGTATCACAGCTCACATCTATCCTTGAAACAACTATCGACGCATTCAGCGCCCTCGATGATAATGTTACCACCACAAACGAGAGCTCAGAGACTATCAATAAGTCCCTCAACGATATCATCGCACTTGTCGGAGATATCAATGAAGTCCTCGTGAAGGCTGGAAAAAATGGCAAGACCGAAAAGCTTGAAGACCTTGACAAGCTTGCTGAAGAGCAGGATAAAAAGGACGAATAAGCAGGACAATCAATATCAACGCCGATATTTCCTCGGGAATATCGGCGTTTTGTTGTTTTATCAGCTCCATGAGCCTGTCAGATTAAAAAATGGTCAGATATGCGCACGTTTTGTATTGCAATTTTTACTATTTAATGTTAAAATGTTTTCAGTATAACAGGAACGATTCCATAATAAAGGAGATGATACCATGCTAAGGACAGCAAATACCGAAAACGGACAGGTGCGCGGACTGCCCGCAGCAGACCCGAGGATAACCTCATTCAAGGGCATACCCTTTGCCGATCCCCCTGTGGGTGAGAACCGCTGGCGGGCTCCGCAGCCTGCCGAAAACTGGCAGGGCGTCCGAGAATGCTTTGAGTTTGCGCCCATATCCGTTCAGGATACCCCCGGCGTAGGCGACGATATATACTGCCGGGAATGGCACGTAGACTCCGAGATACTCATGAGCGAGGACTGCTTATACCTTAATATATGGACAAATGCAAAGTCCGCAGACGAGCGTAAGCCCGTACTTGTATGGTTTTTCGGCGGAGCTTTTCAGTGGGGATATACCGCGGAAATGGAGTTTGACGGCGAACGCCTTGCAAGGAGAGATATCGTCGTAGTTACCGTGAATTACCGCCTTGGCGCCTTTGGATTTCTCTGCCACCCTCAGCTGACAAGGGAGCAGCCTGACGCTCCCTGCAATTTCGGCAGTCTCGACCAGCAGGCAGGTCTCAGGTGGGTTAGGCGTAATATCGCCAATTTCGGCGGCGATCCCGATAATATAACCATAGCAGGACAGTCCGCAGGCGGCGGCAGCGTAATGGCACAAATGGCTTGCAGGGACAACGAGGGCGATTTCCAGAGGGCGGTGGTCATGAGCGGAATGTTCGGTTCGCCCTATGAGGTCAATGACTTTTTCCAGCCACAGAGCCTTGAACAGGCAGGCAAAAAGGGCGAAAGGCTCTTTGAATATCTGGGCGTAAAGACCCTTGAAGAGGCAAGGCGCCTTGACGCAGACTATATCCGCAGCAAGTATTCCGAGCTCCGCAATAAGGGCGAGATGTTCTTTACCATAGTGCAGGACGGGCACTTCTGCAAACAGGAT